>WBZN01001541.1_pt1 | contig 11250 bp, 3 predicted proteins | sample 5204281 | NCBI WGS metagenome assembly WBZN01 (sample SAMN12344347, study PRJNA552823) | activated sludge metagenome | biome: Activated sludge suspended growth; feature: Nitrification reactor; material: Wastewater; isolation source: activated sludge from nitrification reactor of wastewater treatment... | reverse complement strand
GGACCAGCGCGAGCGCGCGCCGGCGGGTCATGGCTGCGGGACACCGTACGCGCGACGCCCCGCGCGCGACATCAGGAACTTGATCTGCACGATCGGCAACAGCCCGACGACCTCGACGATCAGCGCGACCGCGACCAGCGAGGTCATCGCGGCGGCCTTGCCGAACGCGCCGTAGACGCCCGCCAGGAACGCCGCGGAGATCAGGATCCGGGTGATCAACAGGATCGTCGAGAGCAGCAACAGCGACCCCGACACGATCCCGATCCACCAACCCTCGCGTCGCGGCACCAGGGTGCCCACGGCGAGCCCGAACGTCAGCACCGGCAGCGTCCACAGGTGAACCTGCGCCGAGGGCAACCGATTCGGGATCACCTTGATGATCAGCACCGCATAGAGCGCCGCGAACACGATGTCGAGCCCGCCGTAGATCCAGCGACGTACGTCGCGCCGCGGCGACAACTCGACGGCGTGCGCCGGCTCGCCGCTGGGCTTCGCCTTGCGCTTGTCGCTCGCCTTCGATCGGGATCCACGCGCCATGCGGCAGCGAGCATAGCGGGAGGCGCGCGGCGCTAGAAGCAGCCCGGGCGCTCGATGTTGTTCGCGGGCTCGGCCGCGGGCAGGATCATTCGCAGGTAGGCGTATTCATCGTCGCAGAACACGCCGGGGCCGCGGCCCTGCAGGGTGGCGCGTTCGAGGAACGGACGATCGCTGCCCGAATCCATCAGCCGGTTCGGGGCGTCGCCCGCGTTGTGGAACCCCTCCATGAACGGGTTCGCGAGGCCGAGCGAATGGCCGATCTCGTGGGACAGCGTGCCGCCGATCAGGTTGCCGAGGACGTAGATCGCACACGCGACCTGGGTCTGGCGATCCTTGCCAGGGCACGAGGAGCCCTCGGTGAGGACCGGGAGGTTGCCGGCGAGGTCCGCCGAGGTGATCGGCTCGCCATCTTGATCGGCGCGGAACGGATCGAACGTCTCGTCGAACACCTGATCGGCGCCGGGGACGGACTTGGTGAGTTTGCCGGGGTGCTTCGAGAACCCCATCAGGGAGCGCAGGAACACCCCGCCGAACCCGGGGTAGCCGTCCTGCTGGGTCAGCGCGTTGACGCCGCCGAGCCGATCGTAGAGCCGGACGTTGCCGTTGTCCTTGCCGGGCGAGTTGTCGTAGCCGAACAACCCCATGTTGTTCGGATCGACGCCGACCAGCTCGACGTTCTCGTAGAGCGAGAACTCGGTCGGCGGCTCGGTGCGAAACTCGATGTTGACGCCCTTGTAGGCCTCGTTGCACACGGCGACGATCCGCTCGCGCAGCCGCTTGTCGATCGCGCGCAGCCCGAAGTCACGCAGGCCCTCGACGTACGACGGCTGGAAGTTGAGGAACACGATCTGCTTGACCGGGGCGATCGCGAACGCCGCCTGCTTCGACGCGCCGCGCACGCGATCGGTGCCGTAGCTGACGATCGGGGTGATCGTGCCCGTGAACTGACCGGTGTCCTGGCGCAGATCGAGGGCGTGGCCGAGCTCGTCGTCGGTGTTGATGACGTAGCGGACGAGCCGACCTTCGACGAAGTCGGGGATCAGCGTCATCGAGACCGGCACGGGGCTCGCGCCGGTCTTGTTGAAGGTGCCGGTCAGCTCGAGCTCGGTCAGCGCCCCCGGCTCCCCACCGACGAAGCCGCCGCCACGCACGAACACGTACTGGCCCAGGCTCGCGGCCGGCGGATCGACCGTGAAGATCTGCGCGGTGACGAGGTCGTAGTTGACGTCGAACGCATCGGCCGTGATCGGCGAGATGCTCATCTGCTTGTTGATCACGGTCACCTTGCCGGCGAACGTGCCCGGCTTGATCCCCGCGACCTTCGGAGAGAACGCGAAGCTGGCCTTCTTGCGCGACAGCGGATCGACCGGGAGCATCGGCAGCTCGATGTCCGCGATCGGGGCACAGCCGCCGCCACCGTCGGGCGTGAAGCACCCCGACAGCTTCGCGACGGTCACGCCCTCGTCCTCGCCGAGCAGGAAGCCATCGCCGTCGACCTCGAGCTGATCGTTGACGAAGATCACGCCGGTGCCATCGAGCGAGGTCGGCGCGGGGGTCAGCTGGTTGCGAAACGACAGCGCCACGGTGACGTTCTCGCTGTTGTACGTGTGGTCATCCGACGTCGCGAGGATCTCGATCGTCGCGGTGCCCGCGAAGTCGACGTCGCCACCGATCTCGGTGACCTTCTGCGCGTCGACGGCGACCGTCATCGTGCTGAAGTCGATGAACTTGGCCGGCCACGACACGTCGAGGTCCTTGCCGCCGGCCTTGCCCTTGAGCCTGAGCTTCGCGGAGCCCCAGTGATCGTCGACGAACGACGCGCCCTTGACCACGATCTTGGAGCCAGGGATCACCGTGTCGGGCGCGACCCGGGTGACCGCGAGCCCCTCGAGCCCCGGATCGGGCCCGATCGAGGTGCCACAGCCACCGGCGAGCAGGCCGGCGAGCGCGACCGCGCGGGTCCCCACCTGGAAGCCCTCGGACCAGCGACGTCGCACGGCGTGCTTGCCTCGGCCCTGCATCACTGGATCCCGATGGCGATGTCGTACGTGTTCGACGAACCGTTGTAGCCGTGGACCACGACGTCGTACTCGCAGCCCGACGAGCAGCCGGCCGGCGCCGTGAACGTCGTGTGCTCGTTCGAGCTGGCGCCCTGGCCGCGAGCCGGGCTGCAGCCCGACGAGTTGCCGACGTCGCACGGCGTGGTGTCGACGAAGTCGCGATACAGGTGGATGTCGAGATCCTCGGTCGCGTTGTTCTGGGTGAACGTCAGGTCGACCGTCAGCGTGTCGCCGGTGTACAGCATCACCTTGAACCAATCGTCATCGCCGGCGCAGATCTTGTTCGCGCTCGACGAGTAGCCCGGGTAGGTCGCGCGCGCCTGGCTGTACGTGTCGTCGTCCTCGTGGCTATCGTCGACGCAGGTCGTGTCACAGGCCTGCGCGGTCACGTCGTACTGGAACAGGTACGGGTTGCGCGCGTGCCCGATCCCGTTGACCTTGGCGTAGTAGGTCTTCGGCTTGAGGCACTTGATGATCTCCTCGTCGGGGTTGAGGCTCGTCGAGACCGAGACGATCGTGCCATCGGCGTTGTACAGGCGCAGATCGAGGTCGGTGGCGGCATCACCTGCCATCTGGATGTCGACCTTGCCCTCGGTCGCGATCACGATCTTGTACCAGTCATCGTCGCTGTTGGAGCCGGTGCTGCTCGGGCAGCTCACCACGTCGTACAGCATGCCCTCGACGACCGCGGGGTTCGCAGACGCCTGGGTGCGGGTATCGTTCTCTTCCCACGTGTCGTCCACGCAGGCGCCGGTCGGCATCTGGCACGAGCCGCTCTGCGGCACGCACTGAGGCGCGTGGTTGAAGTCGACCGAGTACACGTCGGCGGCCGAGCAGCTGTAGCCGCTCGGGCACCCGGCGGCGCATGCCTGGAGGCAGTAGCTATCGCCCATCGAGCCCATGTACACGCACTCGTCACCGGCGCCGCATTGCGCGTCCGAGGTGCACGCCGCGCAGATCGGCAGGTCCGCCTGGCCGGTCGACGTCACCTTCATCGAGTAGACCTGCGACGTCGTCGAGTGATCGCAGTTGCCCAGCGCGTCGTCGTCATCATCGGCGACGAACACGTAGTAGATCGTCGCCTGCGCGCCGGACGGCATGCCCGCGACCGGGTTCGGGACGTCCGCCGCGTAGTGGCCGTTGGTGTTGGTGCCGGACAGCTTGATCGTCGACAGCTGCGTCATCGTCGAGAGGTCGGGCGTCGCGGCGGGCTGGGTGGTCGAGTAGTAGAACAGCGGCGCGTCCTTGAGGCCCTTGTCGTCGGTGATCAACGCATCGACGGTGAGCCCGACGATCGTGTTCGCGTTCATCGGGGTGTGCGAGATCACGGGCGCGGTACCCGGGCAGTTCGAGCCCGAACCGCTGCGCAGCACGACGAGGTAGTTCTTGATCGTCTTCGGGTTGTCGCCGTCATCGGCGGACAGCACGAGCGTGTAGCGGGCCTCGGACTCCTGCGCGCGCGTCGGGCACCAGTGCCACTTGCCGTTGAGGCCGTCGCTCTGGCTCAGCTGGGCGCCTTCGATCAGCGGCTCCTCCTGCTTGAGCGTGACCTGGGCGGTGTCCTGATCCTCGATCACGAGGTCGAGGTCCACGCACATCTTCTTCGCGAGGTCGATCGTCGTGCCGGTGCCGAGCGGCTGGCGGAACACCGGCGCGGTCGCCGCGCCGATCGCCGACTTGACGTCGATGTTGATCGTGACCGTCGTGTCGTTGCCGCCATCGGAGACCGTGAAGTCGAAGGCGTGCTCGCCGACGTCGGCCGCGAGCGGGGTCCACCGGAACACGCCGGCGCCGCTCGGCGACACCGAGACCTGCGCATGTCCCTCGAGGTCCATCAGGTCCGGAGCGTGGTAGCGATACGACAGCTGGTCGCCGTCGGGATCGGTCGCGTTGAGGTCGATCTTGAGCTCGGTTCCGACCTGGGCCACCTGATCGTTGAGTCCGGTCAGCTCGGGGGCCCCGCCACCGCCACAGGCTACCGTGGTAGCCAGGCAGGTCACGGCTGTCATGGTCGTCAGGAGACTGATATGGCCGGTGAGTGGCTGTAACCGCATGACGATCCTCCGAGGCAAGTCCGATGGCTCTTGGACGTGCGGGGACAGAGCAAGGAGCGGGCCGCGTCGCGGCGCGTTGTCAGCGCACGACAGCCGGCCACGGCCGGCCACGGCCGGCCACGGCCGGCCACGCAACCGACGAGAATGACTGTTAGCGCGCGACGACGGCGTGATCTTCGCCAAGCGCGAAGGAGATCAGCCCTTGGGCGACCGGATCTGCCAGGAAGCTGGGGAGTTCTGCCTCGCTCTGTGCCGCGAGGACCCGCAGTCCGGCGATCAGCGACCCCGACGCGACGAGCCCTGCCCGCACGCCGGCGATCTTCAGATCCCTCGCGAGCTCCCTGTACTTGAACTGCAGGGGGGCGATCGCCAGCGCGAACGGCTTGAGCTCGTTCATCAGGCCGGTCGGGATCAGGCGACGAAGCTTCTGCGTCTGCGTCGCGACCGCGTCCGCATCGACGTCGAGGATCGGGAACTCGGGCTGGAACAGGCGGAGCAGCGCGATCACCAGCACCCCGAGCTCCTCGGGCGGCAACCGCGCCGGGATCGCGAGCGAGGCCTGCGCGAGCTTGAGCGCGGATCCCGCGGCGAAGCGGATCGCGTCACCGCCGGCGCTGGCGATCGCCTGTCCGATCACCAGCGACACCGGGCTCGTCGGCTCCGCGACCATCGCCCACGGCTGGCGGTTGGATAGATAGACGTCGATCTCGCCGAAGCCGAGGCCGCTCGCGATCGTCTGGGCGACCGCGGCCACCGGGTTGTCGCGCGCGCGGAGGCGATCGCCGCGGGTGGCGCCGTACGGGCGCAGGTCGACGCCGACGTGCTTCGCGATCCGATCACCGAGCAGCACGAACACCTGGCGAAGCTCGACCTGAACGCCGCGCGGGAACAGCACCTCGTCGGCCTCTGGCCGGATCAGCGGCGCGAGGTCGGGCTGGAAGGGCGCCGCGATCAGCTTCTGCTCGGACTCGCCGCTGGTGCCGAGGATCTCGGCGAGCTCGGCGGCGGCGCGTGCGATCGGCCGCGAGCCTTCGACCCCGGCGGTCGCGCGCGCTGCCATCGCGCGCGCGATGACGCGATAGGCGATGCCGTCCTGCGGGTCCGCGGCGACCCGCGCTCGCATCGCTCCCGCGACGCGGTTCAGATGAACGCGCATCGACGGGAGGTCATTGCCATCGCGATAGAACTGGACCAGCTGCGACAGCGCGTCGTCGTTGGTCGGCGCACCGTCGAGCGCGAGGTTCAGCGCGCGCTCCGCACGCTTCACGTCGCCAAACCCCTCCTTGAAGATCCTCGCGACGCGGTGGAGGTGCATCGCGCGGCGGTCCGGATCGGTCTCGTTCTTGACGAGCCGCTCGCACGCGCCGAGCGCGAGCTTCCACTCCTCGACCTGGGTCGCGAGGTCGGCGAGCCGCACGAGCGTGTTCTCGTCATCGGGCTGGTACGTCAGCGCGCGTTGAAACGCCTTGAGCGCCATCGGCACGTCGACGAGCCGGTCCGCGTAGATCAGCCCGAGCCGGAAGCACAGCGTCTTGAGGATCTCCGGATGACGCTCGAGGCGGGCCCGCGACATCAGCGCGTCGGCCGCCTCTTGCCAGTTGCCTTGCTCCCACGAGATGTCGGCCATCGCCGAGTGCGCGCGTAGATCGTTCGGATCGTCCGCGAGGATCGCGCGGTAGTGATCCTTGGCGGTGTCGCGATCCGAGAGGAAGTTGCGATGCAGCTCGGCGAGCGCGCGGTGCAGCTCGATCTTCGCGGCCTGCTCGGTCTCGACCGCGAGCCGCCGGGTGAGCAGCGACGCGAGATCGTCGTGATTCGCGTCCTCCTCGAGCAGGATCCGCAGCCGCAAGAACGCGTCGCGATGCCCGGGGTCGGCGACGAGGGCCCGGCGGAACGACACCATCGCCTGCTCGCCGACGAGCGCCTTGTCCATCAGCGCCACGCCCGCGAAGTGATGGAGCGCGCCGACGAGTTTCGGATCGGCCGCACCCGCCGCCTGGCGCGTCGCGGCCTCGGCCACGTCGATCCAGAGCTGGCCCTTGAGCGCGGCCTGGCGCCAGCCTTCGAGGGCGGGGACGTGACCGGGCAGCGCCGCCTCGGCCTGGCCGAACCGCCGCACCGCCTCGTCGATCTTGCGGATCTCCGCCAGCGTCTCGCCGGCGCGCGTCCAGAACGCGGCCTGGGTCTTCGGATCCCCTTCGAAGTAGGTCGCGATCTGGTCTTCGAGCTGCGCGAGCTCCGCGGAGAAGCCGCTGCGCCGGACGATCGCCTCGAGGTGCATCAGCGCGAGCCGCAGCTTCGCGTCGGTGTCGAGCACGGTGCGGTAGAGATCCGCGAGCTCGAGCTCGGAGCGGTTGTCCCGGGTCATCAGCCCCGCGAGGTCGATCAGGAGCGCGGCGCGATCGCGATGCAGGTCGCGGCCGACGAGCTCGAGCTCGGACCTGCGCAGCCGGATCAGCTCGCCGAGCTGGTCGCCGGTCGCATAGTGACGCTCGAGCCGGTGCATCAAGTCGATGCGCGCGGGATCGGCGGTCGAGGCGCTCTCGAGCGCGATCTGGGCCGACTCGGAGTCCTGGCGCAGCTCCCCATCGATGTGGGCCAGGAGCTCGTACGCGGTCGCCTTCGCGACACCATCGCCGGCCTCCTCGGCGGCGCTCAGCTGGGCGAGCGCGAGGCTCGAGACCGGCGCGGGATCGCGCAGCAGGGTCGCGATCCGCATCAGCGGCACGGACGCGAGGGGATCACCGGGCCGGATCTCGAGCGCGCGCTGATAGAGCCCGAGCGCGCCGGCCGCGTCGCCATGGGTCGCGGCGAGGTCGGCATCGCGGATGGCACGCGCGAAGGCGTCGGGCGTCGACGCATCGGGGCGCCCGTGAAGATCGCTGGGACGCACCGGCGCCGCGGCCGGCCGATCTCCAGCGCGCCGGCGTGCGGCCGCGAGCAGATCGGGGACGACGCCGAGATGAGGGAGCGCCTGCTCGACACGCACGAGCAGCGAGCTGGCCTTGGCGGCGCTGCCGGCGTCGAGCGCGAGCTGAGCAGCGCGCAACCGCAGGGCCGCGACCTCGGTCGACGTGGCCGAGCCGGGGCTCGATGTCTCGAGCAGCGTCGCACGCTCTTCGAGCGCGAGCGCGGCCTCGCCGAGCTCGTGCTGGCGCGCGGCAACGATCATCAGCGCGACCGTGCGGCGGGGATCATCGAGGCCACCTGGCAGCTCGCGCACGATCGCCTCGGCGCGGATCGGGTCGTCGGCGTAGAGCCGCGCGCGACGCAGCGCGAGGCTCGTCGCCGCCCACGGCGAGCGCTCCGCGCCCTGCGCACGCGCCAGCACGTCGGCGAGCACCTCGCGATCGCCGAGCCGGCTCGCGAGCACGATGGTCGCCGCGTGGGCTGCCGGCGCCTGTGCGCTCTGCTCGAGCACGAGCTCCCACGCCCCGAGCGCGGCGGTGGTGGCGCGATCGACCTCGTCACCGGCGTCGTCGAGCGCGGCCGCCGCGCCCACGGCGTCCTCCCACGCGAGGGCGCTGCGCAGCTGGGCGACCTCCTTGTCGAGCTGCTCCCCCGGATCGGTCGCGAGCTCCGAGAACAGCTTCGCGCGGTCGCTCCATCGGCCGGCGGCAGCGAGCGCTTCGGCGAGCGCCTCGGCGAGCGCGAGGGACTCGGGTCGCGCACGCCGTCCCGCCTCGAGCACCTCGATCGCGGTGTCGAGCTGGCCATGCGCGATCATCCCGTAGGCGGCGCGCAAGCGCGCACGCTCGCGGTCGACGTCGATCGCCACACCGAGATCGACATCGATCGAGGCCTGGGTGGCGTCCGCGGCGACGTGCGCGGTGCGGAGCTGCGCCGCGGCATAATCATCCCCTGGATCGAGCGCGAGCGCGGTCGCCCACAGCGCCGCGCCGTGGCCGGGATCGAGCTCGGCGGCACGCGCGAAGCCATACGCACGCTCCGCCGGCGCGGCGGCCGTGTTCGCCCAGTGGGTGAAGGCGGCCGCGGTGATCGCGGCATCGCCGGCGAGCGCGGCGGTCTCGGCGGCGAGGCGCGCCACCAGCGGATCGCCGGGCGCCGCGCTCATCGCGGTCGCTACCGCTTCCGCGCCGGTCGGTCCGCCAGCCCAGTGGTGCGCGCGGATCGCCGCCGCCGCGGCCGTGATCGGATCGGTGGTCTCGATCTGCCGCGCGAGCGCGACGAGCGCCCTCGCGGCGCCCTCGCCGTCCGCCTGCGTGGCTGCGTGGCGGATCCCGCCGAGCCGCGCCGCGAACGCGTTCGGATCGGACTCGGCGGCCGCCCGGAACCATCCGATCGCCGCGGCGGTGTCGTTGTGATGCGCGGCGAGCGCCCCACGCGCCGACTGGACGGCCGCGCGGAGCTCGGGATCCGTGATCGCGTGCGCGAGCTGCTCGAGGGCGTTGCCGAACTCATCGGCGCGGCCATCGAGGAAGGCGAGCTCGAGGTGGGCGAGCAGCGCGCGCACGTCCGAGGGCGCCTGGTCGAGCGCCTCGCCGACGGCGACCCGCGCGAGATCCTGATCGCCGATCGCCATCAGCAGATCGATCCGGTAGTGGCCGAGCGGCCGGCGCTCGAGCGCTCCGGCGACCGCGATCTCGGCATCGAGGTGATGCGTCGCCTCGACCAGATCCGCGCTCGCCCGCGCGAGCCGCCGCAGGCCGCGGAGCGCCGCCGTTGCCCGCGGGTCCGCGAGCAGCGCGGCGTCGTAGTGCGCTCGCGCGCGGTCCGCGTCGGTCAACCGCTCGCACAACCGCCCGGCTTCGATCCGCAGCGCCGCCGAGACCGCGCTGTCATCGACCGTCGCGAGCTCGCGTTCGTAGATCACGAGCGCGACCGCGGATGCCTCTTCGAGCGTGGCGCTCGGCAGCGGACCGATCTGCTCGGGCCACGCACGCGCCGCCCCATCGAGATCGAGCTCCGGCTCGACCTCCGGTTGGACATCGGCCTCGGCCGGCACCGGAGTGGGAAGCCGGCTCCGGCTGGCGGGTGGCGGCGCACCCGCGACGTCGAGCAGCGTCCCTGGCGGCCTCGTGGCGCTGGCGGGTGGCGACGCCGCCGGCGTCCCGCCCAGCGGAGGCACGGACGTCGGCATCTTGATGCGCGGATAGAGGTCCGTCAGCGCGGGCGGGCGCGGCGATCCTGCGTGCTCCACGGCGGCCACCGGCGAGAAGTCAAGCTCGGGCTTTTCCTGCTCGCTCGGCGCGCCGAAGTCGATCGACTCGGCGCGGTGGGGCGCCTCGTGCTCCTGGACTTGCGCGATCGGCTCGCTCGGTTCGAGCTCGAGCAGCACGTCGTCGAGCTGGGGCGGCGGCACGCCATCGTCGCTGTCATCGATGATGAAGGCGTCGTGCTCGGCCGTCTCGCGCTGTGCGCGCGGCGCCGATGGCCTGCGCGATCGCGAGGTCGGAGACACCGGCGGCTCGCCACCCGGGCCGACCGCGGCCGCGACATCGGAGAAGTCATCCTCGGCCGCAGGTTCGGGCACCGCCCGATCGCCGAGCCCGCGGAGCTCCCCGGCGTCGCCGACCTGCATCTCGACCTCGATGTCATCGTTCTTGACCTGGATGGGCTTGAACGAGGTCGAGGCCGGACGCGCGGCGGCATCGCCGCGCCGCACGACGTGGGCGGTGCGACGACCGAGCAGCGAGCTGTCGGCGGCCGGCTCGGGCACGGGGTCCTGGGGAGCGTCGTCCGTGGAATCGATCTCGATATCGGCGTAGTCGTCGTCGAACAGCGACGGCGGGTACGGCGAGCGCGATTGCTTCTGCTGCTCCGCGATCTCGTCGACCAGCTGGATGCGCGTGTTCTCGGCGTCGCTGAACGCGTCGAGATCGACGCCCGCCGCGGGCGAGGTCTTGGCCCGCCGCTCGTCGGCTGGTGGGATCGCGACCGGCGGCGGCGTGCGCCGGACGATCGCAGGGCCGCGCCGCGGCTCCGGTTTCGGTGGCGGGGCGAGCGCGTCGTTCGGAAAGCTCGCGTCGTCGTGGAGCGCGGCCGACGGGCGAGATGCCGACGTGAACACGCCGTCGCCGTCGTCGTCGTCGTCGAGCGGAGGAGAGGTCTTGCCGCCCGTCCTCGGCTTGAGGACCCGGGTCTCGCCGTCGTCGTGGACCGGTGGCGAGGTCGGATGGCGGCCGAGCAGATCGCCGAGCGCCGCGGGCGGGCCTTCGGCCCCCACCCCCGAGAAGTCGGTCTCCGCGCGATCGACATCGACCATCGCGGTCGCGCCGGCGCTCGCGGGACGGCGGCCCTCCCCGCGGTAGCCCGTGCTCTTGGTGGGGTCCTCGATGGAACGCTCGAGCGCCATCGGGGCCTCGAGCTCCCCACCCGAGGGGTCGAAGTCGTCGACGGCGGGGCCCGGCCCAGCCGGCTCGGTTAACAGCGGCGTGAGCGCGGTCGGATCACCGCCGGCCTCGACCGGCTCCTCGACACCAGGCGCCGGCCACTCCATGACCGGCGTGCTCCGCGCGTTGGCCTTCCCCGCGTCTTGGGTGTGGAGCGCGTCGAACGTCGAGTCCCATGCGTCGAGCTCCGACGCCAGATCCTCGACGCCGAGGAACGGCTTGGCCCCTTTCACCGGTGGCTTGTTC
>WBZN01001319.1_pt1 | contig 11251 bp, 12 predicted proteins | sample 5204281 | NCBI WGS metagenome assembly WBZN01 (sample SAMN12344347, study PRJNA552823) | activated sludge metagenome | biome: Activated sludge suspended growth; feature: Nitrification reactor; material: Wastewater; isolation source: activated sludge from nitrification reactor of wastewater... | reverse complement strand
CGCGGCGGCGAAGCTCGAACTCGACAAGGAAGGCCTCCTGCTCGAATCCTCGGACGAGTTCACCCTCGGCCAGGCGTTGGAGGTCGTCAAGTCCAAGCTTCTTCGGCGCGGCATCCAGCTCAAGTCGCTGCGCTACGGCAAGGTCGAACCGGCGAGCGGCAGCCGGGCGCGGCAGAAGGTGACCTTGCAGCAGGGCATCCCGCAGGAGACGGCGAAGAAGATCGTGGCGCAGATCAAGACGCTGAAGCTCAAGGTGCAGGCGTCGATCCAGGGCGACATGGTGCGGGTGGCCGGCAAGAAGCGCGACGACCTGCAAGAGGCGATGGCGGCGTTGCGCGCCCTGGACCTCGATGTTCCGATCACGTTCACCAACTACCGGTCCAGCTGATGCGACGGCGCATCAGCGGCTTCGCCTGTCTTCTCGGCCTCGCATCGGCGGCCGCCCTCTGTGCGTCCTCGATGCCGTACCACGACGGCGACGCCGTGGTGGTCACCGGCATCGTCACCGACGGCCAGGGGCGCACGCTGCCGGCCGTCACGGTGGTTCTCGAGGCCTCCCGCACCGGCTTCGACGTCCGCACGTTCAGCCGCGAGAAGCGCGACGCGCAGCGCACCACGGTCCAGACGGATGCGCGCGGCGAGTACTCGCTGTCCTGGACCTGGGCCGGCTACTACAACCATTTCGAGCTGCTGGTCGGACTGCCTTACAAGCGCCCCGGCGGCGCCCCTGGCTTTCTCAGCGTGGACCAGCAGGATCTGACACCTCGGCTCAAGGGCGGTAGCCCGGTCGTGGCGGCGGTGACCGTCCGCGACACCGGCCCGATCGACGCCTTCCGAGCCTTCTTCGCGGGCCTGAAGACCGCCGATCAGCGCCGAACGTACGAGACCATGGGCCGGCCGGAGCAGATCGACCGCTTGGTCTTGCCGGGCGGAGTCGAGGAAACCTGGTGGTACTTCGAGGCCGGCAAGTCGTTTCGCTTCCGCGACGGCGCCCAGGTCGACATGACACCGTTCGACCCGGTGCAGCGTTTCTGATTTAATCCCAGCTTCCGTGCCCGACGTGACCACGCAACCCATCGCCCGGCCCCGCGCAGCGGACGTGCCGTCCGTGGCTCGCTTCCTCGACCTGGTGGCCGGCAAACTGGTCGCCACGGAGGCGGTGTTTCGGCGTCATCTCGAGTCCGACGTGCCATTCATTCAGAGCGCCGGCGAGTACATCTCGGACGGCGGCGGCAAGCGCATGCGGCCTGCCCTGCTCCTGCTCTCGGCACGCCTGCTGGGGCACGACAGCGAGGAAGAGGTGACGTACGCGGCGGTCGTCGAGTTCATCCACACGGCGACGCTGATCCACGACGACATCATCGACCACGCCGCCCTGCGCCGCGGCAAGCGGACGGTGAATCAGGTCTGGGGCAACAGCATGACCGTGCTGCTCGGCGACTGGATCTACACCACGTCGATGCGCATGGCTCTGGAACACGACAATCTCGAGGTCATCAAGCGACTCTGCGACGCCACGCTGCGCATGACCGAAGGCGAGTTGCTGACCCTGGCCCGCCTCGGCGCTCCGGATCTCGGCAGCGAAGAGTACTTCTCGATCATCGAACGCAAGACCGCCCGTCTGTTCGCGGCCGCGTGCTCGATCCCGGCATTGATCGCGCCGGCGCGGCCGGAAGCCGGCGTCGCCTTGAACCGCTACGGTCTCGCCCTCGGGACGTGCTTTCAGCTGGTGGACGACTTGCTGGACTTCACCGCCCGCGAGAGCGAGCTCGGCAAGCCGGTGCTGTCCGATCTCAAGGAAGGCAAGCTCACCCTGCCGCTCATCCTTCTGCTGCCCCGGGTCGACGCCGACCGCCGGCGCAAGGTAGAGATGGTGCTCGAGGACCGCGAGTTCCTGCGCGTCGGGCCGGACGAGATCCTCGACCTGGTGCACTCCCAGGGCACGCTCGAAGAAGTTCAGGGACTGGCCGAGCGGTTCGCCCGCGAGGCGCGCGAGCAGCTCTCGTTCTTCCCCCCCGGCGACGCCCGCGAGGCGCTCGAGTACGCTCCCGAGTTCGTCCTGCGCCGCCGCTCCTAGCGCCCGCCGCTGCGGCGCGAACCGTTCACGATTTCAGAATCGATCACTCCGGCGGCGCCTGCGCGTCGTCGGACGCGCCGCTGCGCGGCGGCGCGAAATCCAGATGATCGAGATCGCCCAGGCGGTAGCGGATTTCGTCCTCCACGGGCGAGCGCAACGGCGGCGGACGCAGCCCGAAGACGCCGACCGGCGGACTGGTCGAGACGACGGGCGCCTCCTGGCTGAGGACCTCGGCAAACCGGACGCCGCTCAGCCCGGCCACCAGCGCATAGCGAAAGCGCTGCGGCGTCACGTCCGTCCACTCACGGTCGGCGTCCGCCGTCACCAGGACGCGTACGCCGCGATGGGAACGCACGTCGGGCGGATCCGCGCTCAGGAAGAGCAGCGCCGACGCCCCGGGCTTGGGCACCAACCGGAGCCGCAAGACGCCGGACACCACGCGCGGCCATTCGAAGAGCGTGAACTCACCGGCGTTGTCCTCGGCCGAGACCGCGGGCGCCACCCGTCGCGACGTGGCCGCGATCGGCATTCTTGGAGGCGCGAGAGCGACGGGCTGCTCGATCGTGCCGAGCACCGGCTCCCCCCACCGCCCCGTCGGCGGCAGTCCCCAGACCTTCGGCAAACCGTCCGCCGGCAGACCCAGCCACCCCTGGATCACGCCTACGGGTGCCGGCTGCAAGATGCGACAGTCGGCACCGGAAGCGAGGAACTGCTGTCCGCCGCCCCGCACACTGGCCAGGAAACCGCCCGCGCCGCGCGAGCTGCGCACGCGCGCCAGCAATCGGTTGCCGCCGGGCTGCAGAAGAGCGTGCACATCGAAGGCGTGGAGCGGGTCTCCGGGGCCGAATCGCCCTGAGCCCACGGCCCGTCCGTTCAGCCAGACGATGAACTCCTCGTCGCCCTGCACCGCCAGAATCGCCTCGGGCGGCGCGGCAGCAACCTCGAAGTCGCAGACCACGTCGAACGCGATCGGATCCGCCTTGCTCCAGGCCTCGACATCCGACCAAATCCATCGCGCCGTGCCGGTCGGCGACCCCAGAACCGCGCTCAACAGCCGGGCGCCGCGTTCGACGCCGGCCAACGACGCCACGGCGGCGACGGCGACCGCCCAACGCCACGCGCGCCGGCGATGCGCCGCCGGGGCGAGCGATGCGTCATGATCGGCACGAGCACTCACGGCGCGGAATGTAGCACGCGCTCCGCCCCTTCCCTGCCGCGTCGGCGTGTGCCGCGCGGCGCACCGGAGAGCCCGACAAAGAGCGCGCTCGCGCCGTTTCCGACCGCTCCGATTTGACGCCCGCATTGTCGGCGCGGTATGGTCAATCGTGCACCCCGAAGCAACCTCTTCTCAGCCAGTCCCGACCGATCGCAAGGCAGTGGCGGCGATTCCGGCCCGCTACGGCTCGACCCGCCTGCCCGCCAAAGCCCTGCACCTCCTGGCGGGCAAACCCATGATCGAGCACGTGTACCGGCGCGCCGCCGAGGCCAAAGGGCTGGAGCGCGTCGTGGTCCTCACGGACGACGAGCGCATCGGCCGCGCCGTGGAGGCCTTCGGCGGCGCCTGGGAGATGACGCCCGAATCGTGCAGCAGCGGCACCGATCGCATCGCCTGGGCGGCCCGCCGTTGGGACGCAGAGGTGATACTGAACGTCCAGGGCGACGAACCCCTGGTCGATCCCCGGGGTATCGAGGAGCTCGCGGCGCACCTGCTGTCGCATCCCGAGGATGAGATCGCCACGCTCGCGGCGCTGGCAGAACCCGGCGACCTCGCGGATCCGAACGCGGTCAAGGTGGTGCTCGACCGCCAGGGCTTCGGCCTGTACTTCAGCCGCGCCGGCATCCCGTACCCGCGTCAGGAGGGCGGCCCGGCACCGCTCAAGCATCTCGGCATCTATGGCTATCAGAAGGCGGCGCTGCTGCGCCTGGCGGCACTCGAGCCCACCCCGCTCGAGCGCGCCGAGTCGCTGGAACAGCTCCGCGCGCTGGAGAACGGCATGCGCATCAGGGTGCTGCGCGCGCGGCGGGCATCGCTCAGCGTCGACACGCTGGCCGACGCCGAACGCGTCGAGCGCGCCCTGCGCGAAGCGGCCGAGCACGGCGAACGCGAACGATAGGATCAACGACCGGATCAGAGGACCCAGACCAACATGGCGACCAAATACATCTTCATCACCGGCGGCGTTGTGTCCTCCCTCGGCAAGGGCGTGGCAGCCTCGTCCGTCGGCGCGATCCTCGAGGCGCGCGGGTTCTCCGTCACGCTGATGAAGTTCGACCCGTACGTGAACGTCGACCCCGGCACGATGTCGCCGTACCAGCACGGCGAAGTCTTCGTGACCGACGACGGCGCCGAGACCGACCTCGATCTCGGCCACTACGAGCGCTTCACCCACACCAACACCACCAAGCGGCACAACTACACCACCGGCAGGATCTACGAAGCGGTGATCACCAAGGAGCGCCGCGGCGACTACCTCGGCAAGACCGTGCAGGTGATCCCGCACATCACCGACGAGATCAAGGAAGCGATGCGCCGCGTCGCCGACGGTCACGACGTCGTGATCGTCGAGATCGGCGGCACGGTCGGCGACATCGAGTCGCAGCCCTTCCTCGAGGCCATCCGCCAGTTCCGGCTCGAGGTCGGCCGCAACAACGCCGCCAACATCCACCTCACGCTGGTGCCGTACATCGCAGCCGCCGAGGAGCTCAAGACCAAGCCGACGCAGCACTCGGTGCGCGAGCTGCGCGCCATCGGCATCTCGCCGGACATCCTGCTCTGCCGCGTCGACCGGCCGCTGCCCGACGACCTCAAGCGCAAGATCGGACTGTTCTGCAACCTCGACCAGGAGCACGTGATCGCGGCACGCGACGTGCCGACGATCTACGAAGTGCCGCTGATGTTCACGCGCGAGAACCTGGACGAGATCCTGCTCGAGCAGCTCAACCTGCCGCGCTACGACCGCGACATGGCGCGTTGGGAGCAGCTGGTGGCGCGGGTGAAGAATCCCCGCCATCACGTGCGCATCGGCATCGTCGGCAAGTACGTCGAGCTGCCCGACTCCTACAAGAGCCTGAACGAAGCCCTGATCCACGGCGGCATCGCCAACGACGCGCGCGTCGAGCTGGTGTACATCAGCGCCGAGGAGATCGAGCGCGGCAGCTGGCCGCACGAGATGTTCGAGGTCGACGGCCTGCTGGTGCCGATCGGCTTCGGTCCGCGCGGCACCGAAGGCAAGATCGCCGCGATCCGCTACGCGCGCGAGCACCGCGTGCCGTTCTTCGGCATCTGCCTCGGCATGCAGTGCATGACCATCGAGTACACGCGCAACGTCTGCGGCATCCGCGACGCCACCTCGTCCGAGTTCGACCCGGAAACCAAGCAGCCGGTGATCTACAAGCTGCGCGATCTGCTCGGCATCGACGAGATGGGCGGCACCATGCGTCTCGGGGCGTACCCCTGCCGGCTCGCCGAGGGCACGCTCGCCCGCGAGATCTACGGCACACCCGAGATCTCGGAACGGCACCGCCATCGCTACGAGGTCAACCAGCGCTACCTCGAGACCCTCACCGGCCATGGGCTGGTGGTCTCCGGGATGAGCCCGGACGGCAAGTTCGTCGAGATGGTCGAGCTCCCGGGTCACCCTTGGTTCCTGGGCTGCCAGTTCCATCCCGAGTACAAGTCCAAGCCGACCGAGCCGCATCCCCTGTTCGTGTCGTACATCAAGGCCGCGCTCGGCGAGCGCTCCCGGCGGCAGCAGCCCGAGCGCGCGCGTGAGCGCGTGGCGGTCGGGCCGAACGGCGAATTGGTCCAAGGGTGATCGTGTCCACTGTCGAGCTCGCCCCGGGCATCAGCGCGGGCGGAGCGAGCCTGCCGGTGATCGCCGGTCCCTGCGTCGTCGAGAGTGCCGAGCGGACGCTGGAGGCGGCCCGCCTGGTCGCGGGTATCGGTGAGCGCCTCGGTTTCCGGCCCATCTTCAAAGCCTCGTTCGACAAGGCCAACCGCAGCTCGATTCGCGGTTTCCGCGGCCCGGGCCTCGTCGAGGGGCTCGCCGTGTTGCGCGAGGTGCGCGCGGCAACAGGCCTGCCGCTGCTCACCGACGTGCATGAGCCCGAACAGTGCGCCGCCGCGGCGGCGGTAGTCGACGTGCTGCAGATCCCGGCGTTTCTCTGTCGCCAAACCGACCTCGTGCTCGCCGCCGCCCGCACCGGCCGTGCGATCAACGTCAAGAAGGGCCAGTTCATGGCTCCCGACGACATGCGGCGCGTGGTCGAAAAGGTCCGCAGCGTCGGCAACGAGCGCGTCACCGTCACCGAGCGCGGCGTGTCGTTCGGATACCACAACCTGGTGGTCGACATGCGGTCGTTCGCGCTCATGCAACAGGACGGCATTCCGGTGATCTACGACGTGACGCACTCGCTGCAACTCCCCGGAGCCGGCGCCGAGGAGACCGGCGGCGACCGCCGCTTCGCCGCGCCGCTCGCGCGTGCGGCCGTCGCGGCCGGAGCCGACGGCGTGTTCCTGGAGGTCCATCCCGATCCCGAGCACGCACTCTCCGACCGCGCCACGCAGCTCGACCCGGCGCAAGCCGAAGCCCTCCTCGCCTCGCTGTTCGCGGTACGCCGGGCGGTACTCGGAGGCGCATCGTGAGCAGCTCGACGCGGACCCCGCGCGCGCCGCGAGCGGTGGCGCGGCAGGTGCTGGAGATCGAGGCGGCCGCCATCGTCGGCTTGCTCGCGCAGCTCGACGAGTCCTTCGACCGCGCGGTCGAGGCCATTCGCGGCTGCAGCGGTCGCGTGGTTTGCACCGGCATGGGCAAGAGCGGACTGGTGATGAAGAAGATCGCGGCAACCCTCGCGTCGACCGGCACACCGGCTTTCTTCCTGCACCCCGCGGAAGCGATTCACGGCGACCTCGGCATGCTGATGGCGGGCGACCTCGTCCTCGCGGCGTCCTATTCCGGCACCACCGAGGAGCTGCTCCGCCTGGTCGAAACCCTGAAGCGCCTCGGCCTGCCGCTGGTCGCGATGACCGGCAACTCCGCGAGCCCGCTGGCGCGCAATGCTGACATCCACCTGCCGGTGGCGATCGACAAGGAGGCCTGTCCGCTCAACCTCGCGCCCACCGCCTCGACCACCGCGACCCTCGCGCTCGGCGATGCCCTGGCCATGGCGCTGATCGAGGCCCGCGGCTTCACCGCCGAGGACTTCGCCCGCCTGCATCCCGGCGGCCAGCTCGGCCGCCAGTTCCTGCGCGTGCGCGAACTCATGCACCAGGGCGACGACCTTCCGGCGGTCGGTCCCGAAACGCCGATGCGCGAAGCCATCTACGAGATGTCGCGCAAGAAGCTCGGCATCACAGCCGTGGTGGACGGCGACGGCCGGCTGCTCGGCTGCATTTCGGACGGTGACCTGCGCCGTCTGCTCGAGCACGACGACGCCCTCCTCCGTCATGCGGCGCGCGAGTGCATGAAACGCGACCCGCGCACCATCGGGCCGGACGAGCTGGCGTCGGCGGCGCTGAAGACGATGGAGGACCATCGCATCACCTCGCTCTTCGTCTGCGAGGGCGAACGCCTGCTCGGCATCGTCCACCTGCACGATCTCTGGCGTCTGGAGCTGTTCTAGGCCGTGGCGATCACCGCCGACGACTTCGCGCTCCGCGCGCGCCGCCTGCGCTGGCTGCTGTGCGACGTCGACGGCGTGCTCACCGACGGACGCATCCTCTACGGCGCGAGTGGCGAGCCCATGGCCTCCTTCGACATCAAGGACGGGCTGGCGCTCAAGATCGCCCAGAAGGCAGGCCTCCGCGTCGGCCTGATCTCGGGCCGCGCCTCCCAGGCGGTTGCGGCGCGCGCCGCCGAGCTCGGGCTCGACGCCGCGGTCCTCGGGCGGCTCGACAAGGGTCGAGCCCTCGACGAGCTGCTCGCCGCCCACGGCGCGGTGGAATCGGAGGTCGCGTTCATCGGCGACGACCTGCCGGATCTGGCACCGCTGCGGCGCTGCGGCCTGGCGTTCGCGCCGAACGACGCCGTCGCGGAAGTCCTGGCGGAGGTCCACCGGCCGCTCACGCGTCCCGGAGGACACGGCGCGGTCCGAGAAGCCGTCGAGCTGATCCTGCAGGCCCGGGGCGACTGGCCCCGGATCGTCGCGAGCTACTTCGCCTGAGACGCGTCGGCGGCCTCGGCGGCCGCCGCGGCCTTCGCCTTCCGCCAGCGCAACAGCGCCGCCACGCCGACACCGAGGAGGTAGAGGCCCAGGGTCGGGAAGGCGAAGACGCACATGTTGAAGATGTCGGGCGTCGGAGTGAGAATCGCCGCGGCAGTGAAGATGCCGATCACCGCCCAGCGGAAATGCCGCATCAGGAATCGCGGCGACACCAGTCCGATCTGGGACAGGATCACGATGATCACCGGCATCTCGAACATCAGCCCCAGCCCGAGGATCACGGTCATCAGGAAGCTGAAGTAGCCCTCCGCCGTGATGACCGCCTGAAACTCCACGCCGACGCCGAGCAGAAACTGCGCCGCGAAGGGAAAAGCCACGTAGTACGCGAACGCGCCGCCGGCGACGAAGAAGAAGGTCCCCGCGATCACGAACGGCGCCGCCCAACGGCGTTCCCGTGCGTACAGTCCGGGCGAGATGAATCCCCAGACCTGCCACAGGATCACCGGCGCCGCCAGGAACGCCCCAGCCAGCGCGGCGACCTTCATGTAAAGAATGAACGGGTCGGTGATCCCGAGAAAGCTCAACCGCGTGCCTTCGGGGAGGAACCGGTACACCGGCACGGCCAGGAAATGGAAAATCTCCTTCGAATAGGCCCAGCAGGCCATGAAGGCGATCAAGAAGAAGGCCAGCGACCAGACGATGCGACGCCGCAGCTCCTCGAGGTGATCGAGGAGGCTCATGCGCGGCAATTCCTCCTCGCCGGGCGCCTCGGGGCGGGGCACACGAGTCAGCATGCGGGCCAAATCAGGACGGCTGGGTCGGAGGCGGAGACGGCGGTTCGGCTTCAGCCGTCGTGGCAGCCGCGGGGGCGGCGATCGCGGACACGTCGACGGCGGGCGCGACGGGCTCCGGGCGAATTCCGCGGCTCACCGAAGCGGCGGGCAACGCGGTCGGCGGCGAGTCGACCTCGTCGATCTCGCGTTCGATCGTGCGCTTGAGGTCGTTCGAGGCCTTGCGGAACTCGCCCAGGCCGCGACCGATCGTACGTCCCACTTCAGGGAGCTTCTTCGGCCCGAAGATGAGCAAGGCCAAAACCAATATGAACAACATCTCGGGCATGCCGATATTCACAGCGCTACCTCCGAGGTGATGATTCCGCCGCAGCCCGCCGAAGTCAAGCAACACGAGGCCCCGACGCTGGCGCCGTGCGCCGCCGGTGATACGCTGCCGTCATGCGCCGCACTTGGCGAAATGCCACGATCTTCGTCTTCTCCCTCTCGATCCTGCTGGGCGGCATCTTCGGCGACCGTCTGCTCGCGGTCACCGACGACACGCGCGACGGCCTGCGCGCCTACACCGAGCTGATCCTTCAGGCCCGCGACGCGTATGGCGTCGACGTGCCCTACCGCGACCTGGTGTACGCGTCGATCAACGGCATGGTGCGCACCCTCGACCCGCACACCAACTTCCTGACCCCCGAAGCGCTCACCAACATGCGCGAGCGCCAGCAGAGCTCGTACTTCGGCCTCGGCCTGCTGGTCGGCATGCGCAACGGGCAGCTCACGGTGATCAGCCCGCTGGAAGGCTCGCCGGCCGCCCGGCTGGGAGTACGCGCCGGCGACGTGATCTCGCTCATCGCGGGCGAACCGAGCGGGAAGCTGTCGCTCGACGAGGCCGTGCAGCGCCTCAAGGGTCCCAAGGGTACCCAGGTCACGATCACCCTGCTCCGTCGCGGACTCGAGAAGCCCATCGAGCTGACCGTCACCCGCGCCGAGATTCCCCAGACCACCGTGCGCTACGCCTACATGCTCGAGCCGGGCACGGGCTACATCCTGCTCACCGATTTCGCGCGCGCTTCCGGCGACGAAGTGGCGACGGCGATCAAGAAGCTCAAGGCCGACGGCATGAAGCGCCTGCTCCTCGATCTGCGCAACAACGGCGGCGGCTTGCTCGACCAGGCGATCGACATCGCGGACCAGTTTCTGCCCAAGGATTCGCTCGTGGTGGAGACGCGCGGCCGCACCCGCGATTCCTTCCAGCAGTTCAACGCCGCCGGCAACCATCCCGATCTGGGCATCCCGGTGGTCGTGCTGGTGAACAACGGCACCGCCTCGGCCTCCGAGATCGTCTCCGGATCGATTCAGGACCACGATGTGGGCGTGATCGTCGGCGTGCCGACCTGGGGCAAGGGGCTGGTGCAGTCGGTCTACAACCTGTCGTACGGCGCCGGCATCGCGCTCACGACCGCGAAGTACTACACGCCGTCCGGGCGGCTCATCCAGCGCGACTACAGCTCGTATCTCGACTACATCTACCATCCCGACGGCGACGACACGAAGGCGACCGAAAAGCTGGCTCCCACCGGCCCCGAGTTCGCGACCGATCTCGGACGCAAGGTCTACGGCGGCGGCGGCATCACGCCGGACATATTCGTCCAGGCGGAGGATCTGCCGGCCTATGCGCAGTTCCTGTTCACGCACAATGCCTTCTTCGACTACGCGGCGGAGCGCAACAACAAGGCCCTCCCGCCGAGCAAGGATTGGCAGCCGGGTCCGGAAGTCCTGACGGATTTCGAGGCTTGGTTGGAGCGCGAGAAGGTCAGCACCAAGGACGAAGTCGAGAAGGCCATGGCGGACGAGAAGACCCGCGAGTTCATCCTGCGTCAGATCCGCTACGAGATGTTCAACGGCGCCTTCGGCCTCGAGGCGGGCCACCGTGTGCTCGCCGGCGGAGACGTCCAGGTGCAGACCGCCCTTCGCCAATTCGACAAGGCCGCGGGCCTGCTCGCACAGCGTCAGGAAAAGCTGCAAAGCCGTTCGGCAAGCGCCGTCACGAGCAAGCGCTAAGCCCGCCCGAGGGTCCGGCGCTTCGCTCCGTGCCGAGCGAGCGCCCTCTGGGTCGAGGCCTCCCAGGAGCCGAGCGCCGCCCTCGAGGGCCCACGGCTCCCACGTCCGCGCCGACGACCTGTCCCACCTTGGCCGGGGTGGCCGACGATGGCACGACCTGTCCGCC
>WBZN01001184.1_pt1 | contig 11254 bp, 14 predicted proteins | sample 5204281 | NCBI WGS metagenome assembly WBZN01 (sample SAMN12344347, study PRJNA552823) | activated sludge metagenome | biome: Activated sludge suspended growth; feature: Nitrification reactor; material: Wastewater; isolation source: activated sludge from nitrification reactor of wastewater... | reverse complement strand
CGAATTTCGGCCTTGCGCTATCGAAGGTGATCCTCTGGATGTGGAAGCACCCGATGAACCTCAGGCTCCAATTCAACTACGGCTTCAACACAACCTCGCGGTCTTCCTGCTTGCGCCGCCACGAGCGGTCGGCGCGCGGCGGCCGGTCGCGGAACGCGTCGGCCCAGTCGACGGAGCGCAGCAGCCGCTCGACCTGCTCGCCGCTCATGCCGCTCGCGTACAGGCCACCGACGATGGCGCCCATGCTCGTGCCGGCGATGGCATCGACCTTCACGTGCAGCGCATCGAGCACCTTGAGCACGCCCACGTGCGCGGTGCCGCGCGCGCCGCCGCCCGAGAGCACGAGGCCGATGCGCAGGTGGCCCGCGGGCAGCGCGGACGGCGCAGGCGGCACGGACGGCGCGTCGGCCGCCCGCCCGGCCCCGGGCAGCAGGGCCAGCAGGCCGAGCAACAGCGCAGGCAGGGCAGGCAGGGCGCGCGGGTTCAAGGGCGAGGCGTTCCCGTCGGCGGCCGGTCGGCCGCGGCGACACATGTTAACACGCAGGCCCGGCGCTTCCGCTGGCGGCGCGCGGCCCGTATCCTATCGCGCTCGCCATGAGCTACCTCCTCAATCCGTGGTTCATCATCCCGATCATCGTGCAGGTCGGGCTGGTCGTGCACTGCATCCGCACCGGCCGCAACTTCCTGTGGGTATGGGTGCTGCTGTTCGCGCCGCTGATCGGCGGCATCGCCTACGTGCTGGTCGAGATCCTGCCGGGCCTGTTCGGGTCGAGCACAGCGCAACGCGCGGCGCGCGGCATGCGCCGCGCGATCGACCCGCACCAGGACCTGCGCCGCTATGAAGCCGAGGCGCAGCGCACCGGCGACGTCGCCAGCAGCCAGCGCTACGCCGACGAGCTCGTGCGCCAGGGCAGGGCCGCCGAGGCCATCGACGTCTACCGCAAGGCGCTGCGCGGCCTGTACGAGCACGATCCGAACCTGATGCTCGGGCTCGCGCGCGCGCAGTTCGAGTCGGGCGCGCCGGCGGAGGCGCGCGCCACGCTCGATGCGCTGATCGCCGGCAACCCGCAGTTCAAGTCGCCCGACGGCCACCTGCTGTACGCGCGCGCGCTCGAGGCGGAGGGCGACCGCGAGAAGGCGCTGGCGGAATACAGGGTGCTGGCCGGCTACTACGCGGGCGCGGAGGCGTCGCTGCGCTATGCGCAGCTGCTGGCGCGCAGCGGCCAGCGCGAGCTCGCGCGCAGCACGCTCGCCGGCCTGCTCGAGCACGCGCGGCTCGCGCCGCGGCACTACCAGAAGGCGCAGGCCGACTGGCTGGCGCAGGCGCGCCGGGAGCTCGACGCCGTCAGGTGACGGGTGGCGCCGCGCGCGCTCAGCGCAGCCTGCGACGCATCTTCTTGGGCGCGAACGAGGGCGGCGGGAAGCGCAGCGGCAGCGCGCGCAGGTGCGCGAGCAGCACCTGCGCGACCGCGAGGTCGCGCAGCCACTTGTGGTCGGCCGGTATCACGTACCACGGCGCGTCCTTCGGCGAGCACTTGCGCAGCATGTCCTGGTAGGCGGCGTGGTACAGCGACCACTGCGCGCGCTTGTCGAGGTCGCCCTCCTCGAACTTCCACTGCTTGCGCGGGTTGTTGATGCGGTCCTGGAAGCGCCGCTTCTGCTCGGCGCGGCTGATCTGCAGGAACAGCTTCACCACCTGGATGCCGTTGTCGCCCAGCATGCGCTCGAAGTCGTTGATGTGGCCGTAGCGCGCCTTCCAGGTGGCGGGCGGCACCAGCCTGTCGACGCGCGGCACGAGCACGTCCTCGTAGTGCGAACGGTTGAAGACCGCCAGCTCGCCGCGCGCCGGGGCATGCGCGTGCACGCGCCACAGGTAGTCGTGGCGCAGCTCCTCTGCGCTCGGCACCTTGAAGGCATGCACGGTGCAGCCCTGCGGATTGAAGGCGGAGAACACGTGCCGGATGGTGCTGTCCTTGCCGCCGCCGTCGATCGCCTGCAGCACCACGAGCATGCCGAAGCGGCCGTCGGCATACAGCTTGTACTGCAGCTCCTCGAGCTCCGGCGCGATGCGCGCGCACTCGACCGCCGCCTCCGCCTCGCTCCAGCCGAAGGTGCGCGACGCGTCCTGTTCCCTGAGCTCCGGCGAGTCGCCGGGCCGCACGCGCAGCCGGGCCGGCAGGTCGAGCTTGCGTTTCATCGTGGCAACTCCCTGGGTACCTGCTGCGTGAGGCAGTGGATGTTGCCGCCGCCGAGCAGCAGCTCGCGCGCCGGGATGCCGACGACGCGCCGCCCGCGGAACACGCGCCGCAGGACGCGCAGCGCGGCGGCGTCGGTGCGCGCATCGAGGAGCGGTGCGATCACGGCGCCATTGGCGATGTAGAAGTTCGCGTAGCTGCCGGCCAGCCTGTGCCCGGCGCGCACCGTACGGGTGCCGGCGCGCCGCGCGATGCCGCGCGCCTCGCGCGCCGTCATGTACAGCGGGCCCGGCGACGGCAGCTTGTGCACGCGCAGCCGCCGGCCGCACGCGTCGCGCATCGCCATCAGGCGGTCGAGCGCGTCGCGCGACACGCGGTGCTGCGGGTCGCGGCGGTCGTCGCTCCAGGTGAGCAGCACCTCGCCCGGGCGCGCGAAGCAGGCCAGGTTGTCGACGTGGCCGCCGGTCTCGTCGTTGACCACGCCCTCGCCCAGCCACAGCACGCGGGTCGCGCCGGTGTAGGCCCCGAGCAGCCGCGCGATCGCGGCCTCGTCCAGGCGCGGGTTGCGGTTCGGGTTGAGCAGGCACTGCTCGGTGACGAGCAGCGTGCCCTCGCCGTCGCTGTGGATCGCCCCGCCCTCGTTGACCATCGGCGCGCGGTAGCGCGGCGCGCGCTCGTGCGCGAGCAGCGCGCGCGCGACGGCGTCGTCGCGCCGGCAACCGGCATACAGCCCGCCCCAGGCGTTGAAGCGCCAGTCGACGCCGCGCCGCCGGCCGCGCGCATCCAGCAGGAAAGTCGGCCCGGTGTCGCGCACCCAGGCGTCGTCGTTCGGCAGCGCGTGCACCTCGATCGCCGCGGGCAGCGCCGCGCGCGCGCGCGCGAGCTGGCGCGGCGAGGCGCCCACGCGCACCGGCTCGCAGCCGGCGATCGCGCAGGCCAGCTGTACGAACGCGGCCTGCGCGGGCGCGGCGCGTTCGCGCCAGATGTCCGGGCGCTCGGGCCAGATCATCCAGGTGGCGGCGTGCGGCTCGAATTCGCCCGGCATGCGGCAACCGTCGGCCGCCGGCGTGCCGGCCAGCGCACGGGCCAGCGCACGGGCCAGCGTGGCCGCGGGCCTGCGCGGGCGGCGGCGGTTGGACTTGCGCGGCACGGGGCGTGGCATCCCCCTATGCTAGCATCGCGACCCTTCCCCACCGCCCCGCTCCCGATGCTAGTCGATCCACGCGTGCTGCTCGATGCCCTTGGCCGCGGCCTGCTGCTCGGCGTCTCGATCGCCGCGCCGGTCGGCCCGATCGGGCTGCTGTGCATCCAGCGCACGCTGCGTGGCGGGCGCGCCGCGGGCCTGGCCACCGGGCTCGGCGCGGCCACCGCCGACGCCTGCTACGGCCTGCTCGGCGCGACCGGTGCGCATGGGATGGCGCAGGCGCTCGCGGGCAGCCAGCGCTGGCTGGGGCTCGCGGGCGCGGCCTGGCTCGCCTGGATGGGCCTGCGCACGCTGCGCCTGGCCGCCGGCGCCGGCGCCGGCGCGACGAACGCGACAGGCACCTCCGACGCAACCGCCGACGCAACCGCCGCCTCCCCCGGCGCGCCGGTGCGCACGGGCTGGCGCGCGGCCTATGCCAGCGCGCTCGGCCTCACGCTCACCAACCCGCTGACGATCCTGTTCTTCGCCGCCACGTTCACCGGCCTCGGCCTGCCGCCGGGCCTGGGCGGCGCGGGCTGGCTGGTGCTGGGCGTGTTCGCGGGCTCGGCGGCCTGGTGGCTGCTGCTGTCGGGGTTGGTCGCGCGCGCCGGCCGGCAGCTCACGGACCGCGCGCTGCGCCGGATCGACCTGGCGTCGGGCGCGCTGCTGCTCGGCTTCGCCGCGTGGGCGATGTGGCGGGGCCTGCGATGAGCAGCTTCCTCGTGTTCACCGGGCTGCTGCTGCTCGTGGCGGTGCTCGTGCAGCGGATGCCGCAGGCGGCCAGCATCGCCGACGGCCTCAACTGGTGGGTGCTGAACATCGCCCTGCCCGCGATGGTGCTCGAGCTGATCCCGAGGCTGCAGCTGGATCCGCACCTGTGGTACCTGGTCGCTTCCCAGTGGCTCGGCTTCCTGCTGACGCTGGCCGTGTTCGTGCCGCTGGGCCGGGCGCTGCACTGGTCGCGCGAGCGGCTCGCCTGCGTCCTGCTGCTCGCCTCGCTCAGCAACACCGCCTTCGTCGGCCTGCCGCTGGTCGGCGCGCTGCGCGGCGAGGAGGCGCAGCCGCTGGCGATGTTCGCGGACCAGCTCGGTTGCTTCTTCGCCCTGTCGGTGGGCGGCGCGGCGCTGGTGGCCGTCTACAGGGGCGGCAGGGCCTCGCCGCGCCACGTCGCGCACGGCATGCTGCGCTTCCCGCCCTTCGTCGCGCTGCTCGTCGCGCTCGTGGTGCACGCCTGCGGCGGCTGGCCCGCGCTGGTCAGCGCCAACCTGCATCGCGTCTCGGTCTCGCTCGCGCCCGTCGCGATGTTCTCCGTCGGCCTGCGCCTGAAGCTGCGGCCCGTGCCGGGCCAGCGTTCCGCGCTGGCGCTCGCCGTCGGCTGGAAGCTGCTGCTGATGCCGCTGGTGACGTGGACGCTGGGGCTGGCGCTCGGCATCCAGGGCCTGCCGCTGACGGTCTCGGTGCTCGAGACCGCGATGGCGCCGATGTTCTCTACCGTGATGATCGCTCGCGCCAACGGTTTCGACCCGGACTTCGCCGACACCACGCTCAGCGTCGGCCTGCTGATCTCGTTCGTGACGGTGCCGGCCTGGAGCCTGCTGCTGCCGTAGCGTGCCTGCGCTGACCTGGATGCGCTGGCGCGCTGCTACAGCTCGATCCAGGCGGCGTAGATCGGTTCGCCGTCCACCACGCAGGGCGGGCCCATGCGGTGCGAGCGGATGCCGAGCCGGCGGATCAGCCGCTCCATCGCCAGCACGGTCACCGTCACCAGCCGCGTCGCGCCGTGCGCGCTCGCGCAGGCCATGGCCTCGTGCATCAGCGCAGCGGCGGCCGACAGCGGGAACTGCGCCAGCGGCGTGGCGGTGTTCCTCGCGAGGTTCACGGCCGAGAAGCGCGAGAGCTCCCAGATGCCGGGATCGCGCGGCGCCGGCATGCCGTTGAGCAGCTGCGGGAACACGTCGGCCAGCAGGTACGGGCCGTTGGTCGGCAGCAGGCGGGCGCAGCCGGAGACGGCGCCGTCATCTTCCTCCGCGACCACGTACACCGAGTCCGCGTGGTCGAACTGGTCGACCTCGGCGCCGCCGGCCACCGGCAGCTGCCAGCCGAGCCGCTCGATGAACACCTGGTAGCGGTAGCTGGCCAGCTTCGGATAGATGCCGTCCGGCAGGTGGGAACGCGCGCCCGAGAGTACTCGCATGTGTAGTCCGGTCCCTGGAAGGCGAGGGACTACATTCCATTGGGTAATGAGGGATTACGTAACTGTCACATCTGACAGGTACCCCGCCCCGGAGGCGGCGGGCGCGCTCAGGAATAGCGCGCGAGGACGTAGGCGGCGACGGTGTCCTGCCAGGGCAGCTCGTCGACAGCGAGGCCGAGCGCGAAGCCGTTCTGCTCGAAGCCGAAGTCGCGGCCGAGCGGGTTGCGCAGCATGATGTTGCTGCGTGGCTCGCCGGTGCGGCAGTAGCGCAGCCCCTTGCCGTGCACCTCGGCCGCCCAGTCCCAGCCGAGCGACAGGGCCGGCATCGTATGGCTGGCCCACTCGGTGAAACCGGCGATGACCGCCGGCGTGGCGCCGCCTGGGCCGCCGACCTCTATCACGGGCTCCATGTCGAGGCCCGAGAACAGGTGCAGGAAGGCGATGCCGCGCAGCCGGACGGGCGTCATGCGCACGTAGCCGTCCGCGCTGGTGCTCTCGCCCAGGGGCGGCGCATCGGCAGGGACCAGGTCGCTGTTGAGCACTGGGGCTCCCCGTTCGGGTAAATGCCGGAACACTACAACGCCCCGGCCCGCTGTTGTATTGTCAGGATTGACAGCACGGACGCTGGCCCGAGGGGAGCAAGAGGTCACCGCCGCATGAAGGCCTGGCAGGACGAGCACTTGCAGCGGCTCTGCACCGCACCGAACGAGCGCGCGCTGTTCGACGAGCTCGTCGGGCTCGTGCGGGCCGAGGGCTTCGACCTGTGCTCCTACGGCGTCCGGCCGCCCTTCCCCTTCACGCAGCCGCGCATTCAGGTCTACGACAACTTCCCCAAGGCCTGGCACGAGCAGTACCACGGCCGCGGCTACGTGCAGGTCGATCCGACCGTGCGCCACGGCCTGCGCTCCCTGCTGCCGCTCGTCTGGACCGACGACGTGTTCGCCGACGCGCGCGACTTCTGGGAGGACGCGCGCGGCCAGGGGCTGCGCTACGGCTGGGCGCAGCCCTGCCGCGATCCCTCGGGCGTCGCCGGCATGCTCACGGTCGCACGCTCCCACGATCCGCTGACCGAGTCCGAGCTGCAGCTGAAGGTGCCGCGCCTGCTGTGGCTGACGCAGGTGGCGCACGTGTCGATGACCAAGCTCGTGATGAAGAACCTGCTGCCGGAGGCCGGGCGGCGCTTCTCCGAGCGCGAGATCTCGGTGATGCGCTGGACTGCCGAGGGCAAGACCTCGGGCGAGATCGCCGAGATCCTCGGCATCTCGGAGCGCACGGTGAACTTCCACACGCAGAACGTGACCGCGAGGCTCAATGCCTCGAACAAGACGGCGGCGGCCATCCGCATGGCCGTGATGGGCCTGCTGCAGTAGCGGGCGGGCCACGTGGAGCGCGCGCGTTGCGCTGTCAACTCTGACAGTGTTGCGCCTTGCCGCGCGCGGGTCTAATCATTGCCCAGGGAGCGGCAGGCCAGCGGCCTGTCCAGGGCAACGTCGCCAGCACAAGGCCAATCGCAGGGTCTGGACCTCCAAGGATGACGCCGGACCACGAAGAGCTCGCCTCGCTCAGGGCGATGAAGGACCTGCTGCGCAGGTACGTCGAGCAGCGCGCCGACGGCGGGCACGCGCGGCTCGCCGCCGACCTGCGCGAGGTCTGCGAACTGCTGCTCGCCGAGGCCGCGCGCCAGGGCATCCCGCTCGACGACGTCATCCGCCAGTACCGCGCCGCGATCACCAAGACCGGCCGCGTGGCACGCACGCCGGCCGCCACCGCCCCCCCGCACCCGCCCGGCGCACGGCCGCCGCGCGGCTGACGCCGCGGGCACGAAGAAGCCACCGCGCTGGATCCCCTGCGCGGTCCGGTGCAGACTCGGGCCATGGGCCATTCGACGACAGGACGGGCCTCGTGCTGACGGGCTGCGTGCGCACAGCGTCCTTCCTGCTCCTGCTGGCAGCGCCTGCGCTGGTCCCTCCGCCCGCGTTCGCGGCCGGCAGCACCGTCGCCCTGCTGAAGCCACCGCTGCTCCCCGACCCGCGCAAGGCGGCCATCCAGGCCATCGTGCGATCCACCTACCCGGAACTGTTCGGCGCCACGTCGGCGCCGGGCTGGGTGGCCGTCACGCTGTTGCTGAACGCGGATGGCTCGCTGGACAGGGGCGACAAGGGAGAGACCCGGGAGCGGCCCTACCTTCCGGACACGGGCAGGGTCTTCGCCGCCCTGGGCGCGGACCCGCAGCGCTACGGCGATCGCCTGCAGCTCGACATGCGCGGTGGTGCCGCTGGTGCCACGCGAATCTATGTCCGTGCCTGGCTGCCAGGTGCGGCTCGCGACGAGGAGGGCCCGGTGGCGCCGAATGACGACCCGGCGGTCAATCGGGCGATTGCGGAAAAGTACTTCCCCGACCTGCATTCCTATGCCACGCCCCGCTACCAGTCGGTCGCGGACTTCTGGGTGCTGCTGGCCCACGAGGGGAACGTGCTGGCGACCGGGCGTCGCTACATGGGCAGCCAGGGCGATCTCGAGGCGTACCTCGAATCGCTGTATCCGGGCATCAGGATGGAGGGCTTCCAGCCGACGGAACTGCGCGGCGCGCAGGGCCGGCCGGCCGTGGTGAACTTCACCTGGCTCGCCGCGGATTCACCGGTCACCGACCTGGCCAGGGCCGACGCGGCGCGACGCGGGGACCTGGCAATCTACGCGCAGGTCACCGGCGAGGGCAGCACGGCGGAGACCACCCTCGCCGCGCCGAGGTTCGGTTCGCCGGCGGTCGTCGTGTGCGACGAAAAGGACCTGGATCTCGAGATCACTGCGACGCGCGACGGGGCGGACGGAGTGATCCTGCGCGTGCGCATGCAACGCGTGGCGCGCGCATCGCCGGCCGACTTCGGGTTCGGCACGCCACGCCCGCTCGAGCGGGCATGGTCGGCCGCTTCCAGGCCACTGCGCGTGCGGTTCGGGCAGACCGCAACCGTTGCGCTGGCGGACCAGGACCACGGCAGCTGGAAGGTGGCCCTGCATCCGGACCGCATGCAGGGGTCGATCGCCGCGGAATGACGGCGCGCTCAGCGGCGCCGCTGCCGCAGCAGCTGCTCCAGCCGCCGGTCGTGCCCGTAGATGTCGTCGAAGAACAGCACCGTGCCCGCCTCGGTCGCCAGCGTCGTCGCATACAGGATCATCACCGGCACGTCGGCCGCGACCGTGACGCGCCGGCCGGGCGCGCCGGACTGCATCGCGGCGGCGACGGCGGCCGCGTCCCAGCCGCCCGCATTCGCGCGCAACACGTGCACGGCCAGCGCCGCCGGATCGCTCAGCCGGATGCAGCCGTGGCTCAGGTCGCGCCGCGCGCGCCCGAACAGGCGGCGCGTCGGCGTGCCGTGCAGGTAGATGCCCTGGTCGTTCGGCATGACGAACTTCACCGGGCCGAGCGCGTTGTCGTCGCCCGGCAGCTGCCGCAGGCGCAGCGCGCCGGCCGCCAGCGCGTCGATGCTGGCCGCGGTCGGGGGCTGCACGCTTGCGTCGTCGCCGCCGCCGCGCACGATCTCGAGGTGGTTGCGCGCCAGGAACGCCGCGTTGGCGCGCATCGGCGCGAGCATCTCCGCGCGCACGATGCTGGCGGGCACGTCCCAGTAGGGCCTGAACACGACCTGCGTGATGCGCGTGACCAGCAGCGGCGTGCGCTTGCCCTGGTACGACTGGCCGACGATCACCGGCATCTGCGCGATGTCGACGGCGCGATCGTCCAGCGAGCGGAACGCATACAGCTGGAACTGCGGGATGTTGACGATGACCGGCGGCGCCGTGAACGCGGGCAGCCAGCGCCAGCGCTCGAGCGTGAGCTCGATCTGGCGCACGCGCGCGCGCAGCGGCGTGGCGAGCGACTCCCAGGTGCGCCGCGCCAGCACGCCGTCTGCGGCCAGCCCGTGGCGCAACTGGTAGCGGCGCAGGCCGGCGGCCAGGCCCGGGTCGATCCGCTCCGGGTCGACGGGATCCGGGTCGGCGGGATCCGCGTCGACGGTCCCGCCGCCGGCACCGGCCGTCGCGCCGTCCCCGAGGTCGCCGAATGCGCGCAGCAGCCGGCGCAGCGCCGGTGCGCCTTGCCATGTGTCGCCTTCGCGCAGCGCGCGCCTGCCGAGCGGCGGCAGCGGTGCGAGCCGCGCGTCCGCCGCGAGCGCCCGGTAGCGGTGCAGCGCGGCCTCGAGCAGCTGGTAGTGCAGGAAGCGCGGCTCGAACGCGGCGAGTTCCGCGGGCAGGTCGCGGCTGGCGGCCAGGCGCGCGAGCAGCGCAGGGCCATCGAGCGGCGCGCGCGCGGGCATGCCGAGGCCCATCCTGGCGGGCTCGACGCGGCCATAGTGCAGGTCGTGCACGAAGGCGAGCGCGGCCCGCGAGAGCGCGCGGTCGGCCGCCTGCAGGGCCGCCTCGCCCGGCGCGCGCGCACCGGCCGGCGCGTCGAACTGCCGGCGGAGAGCGGGCGCGGCGTAGTCCGCGGCATCCAGGCCGTGGTCGCCGGCCGCCTCGAGTTGCGCCAGCAGCGCGAGCGCCTGCGTCGTCGCGCGGCCGTCGCGCCACCACAGCAGTGGCTCCGCGCCCGCTGCGTGCACGCGCGGCGTGGTCGCGAGCGCGCACAGCGCGGCGAGCAGGCATGCGGCAACGGGCCTGCGCGATGCGACGCGCCTGCGCGGCGTCGCGGGCCCGCGCGGCACGGCCAGCGCCCTGCCCGTGGCCACCAGGGGTCAGCGTGTATTGCTGCGCATGAGCAGCAGCGCCACGATCGCCAGCATCCCGAAGCCGAGCGCGACCAGCGACGCGGCCAGCACGGGGTGGGTATCCCACGCCGCGATCAGGATCGCCACGGCGCCGAAGGCCAGCGTCGCGAAGCCGAGCAGCGCCGCGAGGATCGCCAGCGCGAGCGCCGAGGCCGCGCGGCGCACCTCGGCGCGGATGGCCGCGCGCATGCGGCTCACCCGCGACTCGACGCCCGTGGCCAGCACGCCGCCCAGGCGGGCGACCGCCTCGACGAGGCCCGCTGCGTTGTCCGCGAAATTGCCCATGATGTGCGCTCCCTGGTCAGTCGCGGCGCGCGAACAGCGCGCCCAGCACGAACGCGACCGCGGCGGCGATGCCGATCGACGCCCACACGTTGTCGCGCACGAAGCCGTCGGCGGCCCTGATGCCCTGGCCCGCCTCGCGCTGCAATGCCTCCTCGGCCTCGCGCAGCCGCGTGCGCGCGGAGGCGAGCGTGTCGCGCAGCTGCTGCGACAGCTCGGCGCCGCCCTCGCCCGCGGCGCCCGCGGCCGAGCGCGCCATCGCCTCGAGTTCGGCGACCAGCTTGTGGAAATGCTTCAGGGATTCATCGACGTGGCTGTTCATGATGGCGGCTCCTGCAGCCCTTCCGGCCCATGGAGCGTGCGCCAGGGACGGCCATTGCGCCATCCCGGGATCTGCCTAATCGGGTTGCCCCGGGGCCGGATCCGGCGTCGCCGGATACGCCTGCGCCATTGCGCGGCCCGGGCCCCCTTCCCGGGGCCCCGCGGGCAGCGGGTCGCCCCAGCTGCGCACGCGGCCCGTGTCCACGTGCACGAAATCCGACACCCGGTAGTAGCCGACCCCGCCGCCCGACTGCGCCTGCGCCAGCAGCGCCAGGCGCGCCGTCGACACGCCCGCGAGCCGCACGTCGATCGCGCGTCC
>WBZN01002131.1_pt1 | contig 11260 bp, 8 predicted proteins | sample 5204281 | NCBI WGS metagenome assembly WBZN01 (sample SAMN12344347, study PRJNA552823) | activated sludge metagenome | biome: Activated sludge suspended growth; feature: Nitrification reactor; material: Wastewater; isolation source: activated sludge from nitrification reactor of wastewater treatment... | reverse complement strand
CGTGTTCGCCTTGGGCATGCCGGCGCTCTCGCAGGCGCAGTTGTTTCCGGTGTCGGCGGATGTGGCCACGGTGCGGGCCGATCTGCTCTTGTGGGCCACGGCCTTGATTGGCGTGGCGCTGGCGATCTACGCCTTTAAGCGCGTCCGCGCGATTGTGGGCTGAGAAAGAGCCATCGAGGCAGGCTGGCAACAGCCTGCCTCCTTTCTCGCAATCGAGAACGGTCAGGACATGGCAAAGGAGTTCCAACATGACGGCGCAACAGATTCAAACCATCGGCAATGCGTTAGCTGTCGACCTGGTCGCCTGGGGGACGGCGGCGATCGGGCTCGCGCTCGTGGCCGCCGGAGCCGCTTGGGTGTTGCGGCTCTTGCGCTAAGCGCCGGGCCAGCCCTGGTCGGCAAAGCTGTAGTACCGCTCCTCGGCCAGAATCAGATGATCGAGGAGGGTAATGCCGAAGAGGTCGCCGGCCTCGCGCAGTCGCTTGGTCAGGACGCGGTCTTCGGCACTTGGCGTGATATCGCCAGACGGATGATTATGCGCACAGAGCCAGACACCGGCATTCATCAGGATGAGCGGCTTGAAGACCTCACGCGGATGGACAATGGTCAGATTGAGCGAGCCGGTGGACACGACATTAATCCCGATGAGCTTGTGCTTGGCGTCGAGGCCACAAATGAGGAATTGTTCCCGATCCAGACCGGCAAACAACGGCCGGAGGATCGCAGCGGCACCTTCCGACGTATGGACCGATTCCGCCGCCGGCATGGCACGGCCCTCACGCACGAGCGTGACACGGTACCGAGGGACCACGTATTTCCGAACCGGGCTCAGTGGCCGTCCACCGTTCGAGGAACCGAGAGAGCTATCAACGGTCATGTCCGCCTCCTTCTGAAATTATGTTCTAGCCCCACCCTTCACCAACCAAGGGTGGGGCGTAACGAAAGAGGCGGCACGGGGCTCTCGCAGCGGGCAGGCCTGGAGGGACGGAGACACGGAAGGACTGTCCCACTGCTCCCCGGACCCGGGTCGCACCAGCAAACGAGCCCTCCAACGGTAAGCGTGAGTGGGCAGTCGTGAAGGTTGGCTGAAAGGGATCTTTAACAAATGTTTCTTGGGAGTTAACATGTGCAAGCTTCTGACAATGGATGAGGCATCGGGGTATCTAGGCATTTCCAAGCTGACGTTGTATGGCTGGGTGTCAGCAAGGAAGATCCGGTTCGTTAAAATTGGGCGACTTGTAAAGTTCAAACAGCAAGACCTAGATCAATGGATAGATGGACATACGGTAATGGCCAGATCCGAAGCCAAAAAACCCGAAAGTCGACCGAGGTGAACGGTAAAGCCGAAGGACTTACAAAATCGAGGTGAGAGTTGTTAATGTTGAACGCATCAACAAACATCCGTTGAGGAACTGAGCATCAAGCGGCCTGCGCGAAGTTGAAGGAAAGGTTTCAGTATGGGACTGACGAAGCGAAAAGATTCATACTACGTCGCATTCAGTGTCATTGTTTCTGATGACGGGAAGACCTTCAAGCTCGCTCCAGGCGTACCAGGTGCAAGGCTCAAGCGATGGAAAGTCGGATGTCTTAATAAAACTATTGCAAGGGAGATGGAGTCAACCATCCGGATTAACCTTCTTCAAGGTAAGGTTCTCACAGAAGAGTCTAGGCCAGTCCTATTCAGTGAATGGGCGCAGCAGTACTTGAACCTTGAGGAGGTGCGGCGGCTACGATCGTTTAGCACTCGGGCCATTCATGTCAGCCACCTTTTGAAGTTTTTCCGCGATAAACCGCTAGCAGCGTTCACATGTGAAGATGTCAGGAAGTACAGAGCCTGGAGAGCAGGGCAGGGCGTATCTGTTCAAACGGTCAATCACGACCATATGACGTTGACCCGTATGCTGAATCTTGCAATGTCCGATCAATTCAATTTGATCTCGCGCAATGTTTCAGCTTCAGTTCCGAAGCCAGATCCTAAGAACGAGCGCGATCGGATCGTCACGCCAGAAGAATGGGCGGCTATTCGTGCGCATGCAGCGCCACATCTGGCAAGATTTCTGACCGTGGCGTACGATCTAGGGCCGCGACGTGGAGAGCTACTTAAACTCGAATGGTCAGACGTTGACATGAAGAGGAAGGAATTCACGCTTCGAGAGACAAAAAATGGAGAGGCGAGAACTGTCCCAATGACGCCGGAAGTTTACGAGGCGTTCCGACAGTGTTTAAAGGAGCGGAGACTTGATACCCCACGAGTGTTTCTTTACAAGGGGCGGCCGATTCAGCGCCGACTTACGACCGCTTTCAAAGCTGCATGCAGAAGGGCAGGTATTGTGTACGGCCGAAAAAATGGTGGGATTACAGCCCATGACTTTCGGCACTCCGCAGCGACTTCCCTGCGAAGAGCAGGTGTAGACACGATGACGGCAATGAAAATCATAGGCCACAAGTCAGAAAAGATGCATCGACGATACAATCAAATTTCTCCGGCGGATCTCCAACGAGCTGTCGATAAGCTAGTGATCTACCAAGCCGATCAGTCGTCTAGCGATGACACCGTAATGACACATGCGAAGTTGCACCACGAAGCGTAATCATGTAATATCTTGAAAAACCTCACGGGGCGGGCGTAGCTCAGTGGTAGAGTCCTTGCTTCCCAAGCAAGTTGTCGTGGGTTCAAATCCCATCGCCCGCTCCAAAAAACTTAACTCTCCTCCGTAGGGAACTCTCAACCGGTCTTTGTTTTCGAGATTCAGCAGGTGAGAGTCGTATCGCTATTAATTTATCCGTAGCCATTGGGATGGTTCTGGTCACCGGATGCCTCTCACGATGACTCTGGTCTCCTGACCTAAACCGTAGGTTGAGCTGGAGTTATTATGAGCTCCTTTCGTAGCTCTTCTGATCCAGCTCAAGCCGGGATTGTCATGTATCGGATCAGGATGAAGGCAGACGTCTCGCTCATGTGACGGATGCCTGTTCCGTTCCAGCCACCACCAGTTTTCATTGATCGGTCGCCTGGGCCGGCAGCGGTTGGCCCAGGCCGCACAGCGGCGGATTGGGCCGATAAATGCGTAGAGGTTAAATACGTAGGAAATGTGGGTGCTGGGAATCGTACCTAGGTAAGCCTTCGCTCCTAGGCCATTTTTACATCTTGCAACTATTTGTCAAGGTGGTTATCCTTCACGTGGCGATTGCGCTTCGGCAGCTCATCTCGCTACTCCGTTTGTAGTCCCCGCAGCACTCAAGAACAACCACTCACGAGGGAGCTATTAAGGCCCACGCGTATACCTAATGACTGATTGTCCTAAGCATACTGTCGGGGAGGGGCCCCCTGTATTAAGTCCGTTGCCTCCGGAAAGCGAAACCTCCCCCGACATACACTCGTTATCCCTCGAATCGCTGAAGGCCGTGCTGGACATGACGGCCTTGGCTCTGGAGCCTGAGCGATTTACCGGATCTACCTCGGCAGTGGTGACTGCCCTGGCCAGCCGCCTAGCGTGTGATCGAGTCAGTCTTGGCATCGTGACTCGTGATCGAATCCGCGTACATGCGCTCTCACATAGCGCTCAATTCAACCTCAAAACGGATCTTCTGAATGCGATCACTGCTTCGATGGAAGAGGTAGTAGATCAACAGCAGACGGTCCTTGTGCCCGCGCCACCCGGCTGGTCATCACAAAGTACACGCGCTCATGACGAGCTCCGTCGGCGCTACGGCGCGGCGTCGGTCTGTTCACTTCCCCTCTGGGATCATGGCCGGATCATCGGCGTCCTAAGTTGCGAGCGTGGTGGTGAACAGCCGTTCGATAGGTTCACAATAGAGTTCTGCGAAGCCATGGCGGCATTGATCGGTCCCGCACTCGACTTAAAGCGCCAACATGATCGCGCCCTACCGTTCAAAATTTGGGAAAGCGTTCGTCGGCAACTTGTCAAGGTCATCGGTGCCGGTCACATCGGACTGAAACTCTCCTTATTCTTGGCCGTGGCCCTGAGCGCAGGCTTCTTTACTGCGACAGGGAGTTTTCGAGTGTCCTCGAAAGCGGTGTTGGAAGGGGAGGTACAGCGAGTGGCGGCGGCACCTTTCCGGGGTTATGTGAAAACGGCGCCGGCTCGGGCCGGTGATGTCGTAAGAGCCGGGGAGGTGTTGGCCACCTTGCAGGATCGCGATTTGCAGCTTGAGCGGCTGAAGCACTTGAACGAGCGCGAGCAGCTGGTCAAGGAGCAGCGCCAGGCTCTTGCCGAGCACAATGCGCCCAAAGCAGAAATCCTCAGCGCCCAAATAAAGCAGGTACAGGCCCGACTCGATCTTACTATCGATAAACTCTCGCGGACCCAGGTCACTGCGCCCTTTGCAGGCATCGTCGTCTCCGGTGATTTAAGTCAGCAATTGGATGCGCCCGTCGAAGAAGGGAAAGTTCTTTTCGAGATTGCCCCATTGGATACCTACCGAATTGTTTTGCAGGTGGATGAACGGGACATCGGACATGTTGCCGTCGGTCAGTCGGGGGACCTCTTGTTGTCCGCTTTCCCGTATGATCTGTTCCCTTTCAAGGTCGTAAACATCACCCCGGTCTCAACTGCACATGAAGGAAGAAACTTTTTTCGTGTCGAGGGCCGGTTTGCGACGACGCCCCCGCAGTTGCGGCCTGCGATGGAAGGCGTTGGGAAGATTGCTGTTAACCAACGAAGGTTACTGTGGATCTGGACGCATGACGCGATGGAATGGTTCCGATTGAAGTTGTGGGCGTGGCTTCCCTGACGAGAGGATTTGGTGGCGGAATCGTTCTTCAGCACATCGTGGTATCGGGTCGAAGGCTTGAAACCAAGACTGCGCAGTCACCTGCGCGTGCATCGGCATCAGTATCGCGGACAGACCTGGTACGTCCTGCAGGATCTCGCGACCGATCAATTCCACCGTTTCTCGACAGAGGCTTACGGTCTCATTGGTCTGATGGATGGACGTCGCACCATCCAGGAAATCTGGGAGCAGGCGAGCGAACGGTTGGGCGATGAGGCGCCGACCCAGAACGACGTCATTGGCTTGATCAGTCAACTGCATGCCAGCGATGCCCTGTTCTTCGACGCGCCGCCTGATATGGCCGAGTTGTCGAAGCGGTCAATCACCAAGGCGCGCCAAAAACGATATGCCCGGCTGGCAAATATATTCTCCTGGCGAATGCCTATGTGCGATCCCGACCGTTTTCTAGCGCGGTTCTTTCCCTTCGTGCGTCCTCTTATCAGTACACCAGGGCTGTTGTTCTGGGGGGTAATCGTCGGGATGGGACTGTTGTGCGGAGGGATCTACTGGACGGATCTGTTTCATGATTTTTCTGATCAGGCGCTGGCGCCGCAGAATCTCGTGCTCTTGTGGGTTCTATTTCCGCTGTTGAAACTGTGCCACGAGTTAGGCCACGGCTTCATGGCGAAGGCATTCGGCGCGGAAGTGCACGAACTGGGCGTAATGCTGCTGATCTTTACCCCCGTTCCCTACGTCGAAACCACCGCGGCCTGGGGATTCCGGAGCAAGTGGCAGCGTATTCTCGTCAGCGCAGCCGGCATGATGGTCGAATTGGCGCTGGCTTCGTTGGCACTCATTGTGTGGATTAATGCCGAGCCCGGCATTGTACGCGTGTTGGCGTACAACACGATTCTCATTGCCGGCATTTCCACCGTTCTGTTCAACGCCAATCCCTTGCTACGGTTTGATGGCTACTACATGCTCATGGACTATTTAGAAATTCCGAACATGAAGCATCGAACCGACCGGTATTTCTCGTACCTGACCGAACGCTATCTCCTGGGGCAGCTCGAGGCAGAGATGCCGCAGGCCACAATCGGTGAGCGAGTCTGGTTTCTGCTGTACGGCACAGCGTCGTCTCTGTATCGCATCGTGGTGGTTGCCGGCATTCTGTTGTTTTTAGGCGATCAGTTTCCGCCTGGCGCTATCCTGTTCGCAGTATTTAGCGGAGTCATGATGGTGGTGGTGCCGCTGGTCAAGGGCGTGCACTATCTATTCACAAGTCCACGGCTGCATCTTGTTCGTGTGCGTGCGGTGGTCACGGTGGTCTGTCTGGTCGCTGCATTGATGGGAATGGTGGGATTTGTCCCCACGCCGTTTCGTACTGTGACAGAGGGCATCGTGTGGTTGCCGGACGATGCCATGGTCCGGGCGGGAACTGATGGGTTTGTGATGCAGGTTGTGGCGACACCGGGTGCCCAGGTACAGGCCGGGGAGGTGCTGTTCATCTGTCAGAACTCCGATCTGCTGGGGCAACTGAACGTATTGGAAGCCAGAGTACAAGAACTCAAGGTCCGACATATGGAACAGGAGCCGCATGATAGGACAAAGGCGGCCATCATTGGAGAAGAGCTGAAGTACGTGTCCCAGGAACGCGACCGAATCCGTGAACGCGTCGGGTATCTGATCGTGCGGAGCAAACAAGCCGGTACATTTGTCGCGATGCGCGCGGAGGATTTTCCAGGAAAATATGTCCATCAAGGGGATCTGATGGGGCAAGTGTTGGATCTGCACACGGTCACGGTGCGGACCTTGGTGGCTCAGGGAGAGATCGATCTGGTCCGTAATCAGCTTCAGTCGATTGATGTACGTCTGGCCGAACGCCTGTCAGATACGCAGCCGGCCGCACTTGTCCGCCTCGTGCCGGCGGCGACGAATCAACTGCCGAGTGCCGCGCTGGGAAGCCAGGGCGGCGGACAGATTCCGCTAGAGCCATCCGACGACAAAGGCCTCACGGCGATGGGGCGGTTTTTTCATGCGGATCTCACACTGGCGAACTCCAGGGCACTTGTAGATGCCGGCGGAAGAGCCTATGTGCGTTTTAATCACGGACGGATGCCCCTGTCTACGCAGTGGACCCGGCAGCTCCGGCAACTCTTCTTGGCGCGCTTCAATGTCTAGATCAACAGGACTCTCCATCATACAGGGGTTGGCCTACCCAGAGCGTCCGACACCTCGAGAAGGAAAGCTTGATCGTTGGGCAGAGGCCGCAGTTGCTCCGGTTTGGCGCCGTCTCCGAGCCTCCGTTCCTCGTCAGGAGCACTGGGTTCGGCGAGTAACCGCCGCCGGTGCTGACTGTTCCCGGTTACGTGATGAGGGTGTGAAATCGATGGCGCAGGACCTACGGGCCTCATTGACGAGGGCAGGATTTCAACAGACGCTCGTCGCCAAAGCGTTTGCGCTGGTGCGCGAGGTCGCGTCGCGGACAATCAGGATGCGTCATTTCGATGTGCAACTTATCGGAGGTTGGATCTTGTTGACCGGTCGGGTGGCCGAGATGGACACCGGCGAAGGCAAGACTCTCACGGCGACGCTTCCGGCTTGCACTGCGGCACTCGCAGGCCTGCCGGTACATATCGTCACGGTGAATGACTATCTGGCAGCCCGTGATGCGGACCTTATGAGACCGGTCTACGAAGCCTTAGGACTTTCAGTGGGGACGATTCTGCAGGGGATGACGCCGTCGGAACGGCAAGCTGCGTACGCCTGTGACATTACGTATTGTACCGGCAAGGAATTGGTGTTCGACTATTTGAAAGATCGGATTTTTGTCGGAGCCGCGTCGAATCGGATTCAGGTACATCTCGATCGTCTGCACCGACGTCACGCGGGGGCGACAGACCTTCTGCTACGGGGACTGCACTACGCGATTGTCGATGAGGCGGACAGTGTGCTGATCGATGAAGCCAAGACTCCCCTGGTCATTGCGCGTTGCACCGACAACGCTCCCGAACATATGGCATATATGCAAGCGCTGCATATGGCTCGGCAACTGGTAGAAGGCCGTGATTTCATCGTCGACCGCGGCGAGCGAACGGTACGAGTACACCCATCCGGGGAAGCGCGCACAACGGAACTTGCCGCCGGCCTTGGAGGGTTGTGGCGCGGGCGCCGTCGTCGTGACGCCCTCGTGCACCAGGCGTTGATCGCACTCCATTTGTTTCATCAGGACCAACACTATCTAGTGCAGGAATCCAAGATACAGATTATCGACGAGTATACAGGCCGGCTTATGCCTGATCGCTCATGGGAGCACGGCCTTCACCAGATGATTCAGACGAAAGAAGACTGCCCGCTTGACAATCAGCAGAATACCCTGGCCCGAATTAGTTACCAACGATTCTTCCGCCGCTATGTCCGTTTGGCTGGCATGACCGGGACAGCACAGGAAGTGGCGAATGAACTATGGGCAGTATATCGCCTCGGAGTAGTCCGTGTTCCCTCAAATCGCCCTCTCAGGCGGCGACGGATTGCTGATCAGGTCTATGTCAGTGCCGATGAGAAATGGCATGCAGTCGTCCGATCCGTTGCGCAGATGACAGCGCAGGGCAGACCTGTGCTCGTCGGCACACGGACGGTTGCTGCCTCGGAACATCTTAGTCGCTTGCTGAGTCGCGCAGGGCTTGAGCATCAGGTCCTCAATGCCCGACAGGATCGGGAGGAGGCCGTCGTCATCAGTCAGGCTGCCGAGCCCGGGCGTGTCACCGTGGCGACGAATATGGCAGGGCGAGGGACCGATATTCGCCTTGATCGAGAAGTGAGGCCTCCACGTTATCGCAACGGAACGCCATGATTCCGCCCGCATCGACCGCCAGCTATTCGGACGCTGTGGCCGTCAGGGGGATCCGGGGACCTATCAAACGATTCTCTCTCTGGACGATCAGTTGTTCATTGACTATGGCGGTTCGATTAGACGGAGGCTCGCAGGGTTGCTCGGTAGTCTTCGTGGGCCCATGCCTTGCTGGCTCGGGGCTCTGTTGTGCCAAGGGGCTCAGCGACGCGCAGAGCGACTGCAAGCACGGATGCGTCGAGCGGTATTGAAAATGGACGAGCAGCTGGATTCTACACTGGCGTTCAGCGGCCGTTCGGAATAGGACAAGATCATGCTTAAAGGACGAGTGATGCCCCATGCGGTGATTGCCGCTTTGACCGGCGCGTCTCTTCTGCTGACGCAGCCAGCGATGGGACATGCCACTGAATTGAGCTGTCTGATTCAGCCGTATGCAGTGATTACCATTACGAGCCCCGTCGGCGGCTTGCTGGAAACTGTAGCGGTGGATCGAGGCGACTTGGTCAAGGAGGGCCAGATCCTAGCGGTTCTCGATACCAGCGTCGAGCGAGCGACCGGTGCTGTGGCCCATGCCCAGGCAGAATTGACGAATCGTCGTTTGGCGGATTTGGAATTGCAGCGAACGTCGGCTGAAATCGCTTTGCGCACCATTCACAGTCCGATCAATGGTGTGGTGGTGGAGCGCTACATGTCGCCAGGAGAGTTTCCCAAGCAGGAGCGCATCCTGAAACTGGCACAAATCAATCCATTACGGGTGGAAGCGTATGCCCCGGTTTCGCTGCTTGGGAAAATTACAGTTGGGACGGAATTGCACGTAAAGTCCGAGGCGCCCGTAAGCGGCACCTATAAGGCTACGGTGACCGTGGTGGATCGGTTGGTGGATGCGGCCAGCGGCACCTTCGGTATCCGTCTGGAACTGCCCAATCCTGATTTAAAGTTGGTCGCTGGACTGAAGTGTTCGATGGTCGTGCCCGGTAGTAAGTAGTGGCGCGAATTCCATGCCCATGCGGTTGTATCACCTGTTCACATCAGAGGGGAGGTCAGTGATGAGAGAAAGCGGATATTTCTCGAAGTTGCGCGAGTTGTTAACAAGTCAGAGAACAAGACGCAAGGAGGCTCTCTCGAAACGGCAGCGCACGAAGCGCGTCTCTCCCTTCAGGATGGAGCAACTGGAAGCGCGTGTGTTGTTGGCCGGAGATTTGGCTGGGGCCAGCTTGCAGTCTGCGGTAGTGCAGACGCAACCACAATTGGTAGCGGCGTCTGTCACACCCACTCCTACATTATTTGTTTCTACGTTAGGCTCTGATCGCAATGACGGTCGATCTGCGCTCACACCGTTGCGGACGATTTCACAGGCTGGCTTGATCGCACGTGCTGGAGATGTGGTTTCCATAAAAGGTGGTACATACTCTGAGTACGCGACACTACAAAACAGTGGAACCAGCACGAGTCGGATTACATTTATGGCTGCTCCCGGTGAGAGGGTCATTGTCGATGGCGCTAACAAAGCTCCAAATACCAACGATCCCTGGAACAACCCACCAGTCATACGGGTGCGGGGAAATTATGTAACAGTGCAGGGTATTGAGGTTGCGAATTCGGCCGGGGATGGTGTGTGGATTAGCGGGCAAAATGTCACGCTTGATGGACTGAATGTACATAATGCCTATATGAGCGGCGTTCTGTTTTTCAACACCTGGGATGGCGTCGTGCAAAATTCGATCATCCACGATGTGTATAACTGGGGGGATCCCTCTCAGCCAGGAGGAGATTCTGATGGTATTGGGCTGAAGGGTACTACCGGTGGGCGTCATACGATTCGAAATAATGTCATATACAACAGCTCAGACGATGGGATTGATACCTGGCAGAATGCCGGGAATCTGATAGAGGGGAACGTCGTCCATCACTCCGGCATCAACATGGGAGACGGCGATGGGTTTAAACTCGGACCTGGTGGGAATAATACCGTACGAGGAAATGTTGCGTACGATAATCGGAAGAATGGGTTTGATTCGAATAGTGGATCAGGGAACCAGATTTATAACAATACAGCATACCACAATGGAGCGTATAACTTCGTCAACTATACAGTGCCGAATACGCTGACGAATAATCTGTCGGCAAGTGGTACGGTGGCGATGAATGTAGCCGTACATTCGTATAATTCCTGGAATCTTGGAATTTCCAACCCAGTATTTTCCAGTACAGATCCTGCCTCCGCCGGGTTTTTGAGGCTTGGAAACGGAAGTCCTGCGATTGACGCTGGGACCAATGTCGGGTTGTCCTATTCTGGCTCAGCGCCTGACTTAGGTGCTTATGAATCCATTGGGGTGGCTCCTGCCCCCCCTCCTCCTCAACCTGTGATAGCTGGCACGATCAACGTGGCCCGGGCGATCCACGAGACTGGGAATGCCTATTGGGTCGCGCAAGATTTCGGGATTACCGGGGACTCATCTCAGGCGTTGAGTGCTTCCACATTGAGGATTTTTGAAAATGGGAAAGAACTGGGTCCAGCGCATACGCCGCATGCCACCATTCGACAATTGGGGGGCGGGCGGTTTAGCCACTGGGGCAATGAACTGTATTTTTCCGCCTCCGATAACACGAACCCGCTGACGAATGGCCGCACATATACTTATGCAGTGGGAACCGGTACAGCATCACAACCTCCTG
>WBZN01002130.1_pt1 | contig 11265 bp, 9 predicted proteins | sample 5204281 | NCBI WGS metagenome assembly WBZN01 (sample SAMN12344347, study PRJNA552823) | activated sludge metagenome | biome: Activated sludge suspended growth; feature: Nitrification reactor; material: Wastewater; isolation source: activated sludge from nitrification reactor of wastewater treatment... | reverse complement strand
GCCTCGCTCCTCTCGTCTGCCACCTCTCGGTGGTGTGGGTGAAGCCAGGCTTCCACTTAACACACTGTCCGAATTTCCGGCGCCCCCTCTCTGCAAACGAATATCATTTGGCACGACATCCGCAAAACCTATCCGGAATAAAGGTCTATAGTCTTATGTGCCAGGCGTATTGCGCCGAGAGGCCGAATCTCGAAATGTTCGCCCCCAACCCTTTCGGCCAAACCCGAGAAACCCCAATATCTCAATTGAAAGTCGCCATGGAAGAAATACCGCAATATAGGGAATCCCAGCTAAAGTCTTGAGAGGAGATTGCGTATACATTGCGCCCAAAAGAAAGTATCCGGCCAAGGAAGCAAGTACTCCAAGTGACCACGGTAGCAGAAAGCTCCACGCTGGCTCCTGGGCCAAAAATACACTGCAGACAATCGCAAACAACGTCATCGAGGCCTGACTGGAGTAATTCGGGGCGGCCAGGGTTACGGCGCCATCAATCAAATTGACTTTACCTTTCGTCACCCCTTCTAACAAAAGACGCCGCGCGCCATTTGTCATCACCGCGTACTTTCCTGTTGCCCATCGTAATCTCTGACGGGACGCCTGCTTAAGCCCTTTAGACTCACGGGCAAAGACTCGAGCCAAGGGGTTAAAATGAATCACAACGTCATTGAGTTGAAGGGATACAGAAAATTCCCAATCTTCCGCTACAGAAAAGGCCGACCACCCATGCTGGTCCACGACGGATCGACTGAGGCACATTCCAGTCCCGCTCAGCATGGCCGAACAACCGATAGCCTCCTTGCCTCCATAAAATAAGAAGTTCCGCAAGACGCTCGTCACCGCGATCACCCTGGTAAAAGGAGTTTCCCACGGATTGGAGAGGTAGTTATACCCCTGTTGGACTTCGTGTCCTTTCGCCAGAGCATCATCAAAGGCCTCCAGCAAATGCGAGTCTGCAAGACAGTCCGCGTCAACGATGACCAACGCATCAAACAACACGCCGTCCTTGCGGAGCAGCTGCATGGCCCACGACATGGCCGCACCTTTTCCGCCCGGTCCTTCATTACGTTCCAGGCACCGAGCGCCTCCAATCCGCGCCACCTTCGCGGTATCATCAGCACAGCGATCTGCAATCACCACAATCTGAACCAGATCTTTAGGGTATTGCATGGAAGATAGACTATGGAGAGTTTCCGGCAACCCGTCTTCTTCATTGTGGGCAGGAATGAGAATCAAAAAACGAGTCATGCGGGGCTTTGTTTTCACGGCGGTGGAGGTCCGGTGCAATATAGCCAAAATCGCATGCCCCCATTGGTAAAATGAGATGAGAGAAAGCAGTATCAAAACAAGGAAGCATACTGTGCCCAATATAGGTAACATCATAACGAACTTAGTTTATACCATTATACTTGGACGATACATCTCAGGCGCCAGATCCAACCAACTGGCGATAAAGACGCGCTGTCTTTTCCGCCATTAAACTTGCTGTAAAGTTTTGACTAACCCGCCTCTGCCCTGTTCTGCCGAATTGATCTGCTTGGTCTTTTTGCCTGATGAGCAAGTCGATTGCCTCTGCAATAGCTAAAAAATTCCCGGGCTCAACTAATAATCCACTTTTACCATCCTCTATGACTTCTGGAATTCCACCCGTTCTACTAGCTACGATTGGACGACTCAGCGCCAAGGCTTCAAGTAATAGCATAGGAATTCCCTCGTTCAACGATGGTAGGACGAGGATATCCATAGCCTCAATAAAATCGCTAATGTCGCTTTGATGACCTACAAAAATGACATTCTTGTGAATTTGAAATTTGACAACAAGTCCTTCGAGCTGACTTCTTAATGGCCCCTCTCCCACAACGATAAGATGAACATCGCTACCCTTACCTACGAGAATTCGTATCGCGTTGAGCAAGTGAATATGGCCCTTAACGGCTGTCAGCCTCCCAACAATGCCTAACAATACAGTCCTCTTGCTAAGATCTAATTCACTTCTAATATTTCGCCCCTTTCTGCTTAGCAGAAACGCTTCTATATCAACTCCATTATGAATGCATACCACCTTCTCACTTTTCTTACTTAAATACCCCTGGGCAATTAAGAAATGGATTTTTTGTGTTACGGCGATTAAAACATTAACCAAATATTTATTGGTGAATACGTCGATGTATTCATAGACTTTGATTTTAAAATGCTCAAAGCCTGAAAATGGCTCCCATGATCCGTGAAGCGTCCGAACAAGATAGGGTACCCCCGCTAGTTTGCAGGCCAGCGCACCGAGAAAATTATCTTTGGGTTTGTGTGCGTGCACAATCATGAACTGATGTTCTCGAAAATGTTTCACAAGCTTCCATAGGATAACGAGCAGGTTGTATTGATGCTCAGCAATAACGACTACCTTTAGGCCTGCAGTTCTCAATTCCTGGGCGACTCTGCCCTCTGTAAAAAGAACCACCGATATTTCCAGATCCTGCATTTTCGATAGAGACCGTAATAGGGTTACCAGATGAACCTCCGCCCCTCCCCAAAGATCAGCTACTGCAATATGACATACTTTTGTAACGCCAGATGCCCTTGCACTTGAATGCTTACGATGCTTCCTTAAATTAAAGTGCATGGTAGCTTATAAGATCCACAGGAAAAACAATTTCATTTTCCCAGTCACGCTCCAACAACCGGGTCTCTTCGTCATACTCGGCGTGTCCGGGGTGGGTCATGAGCTCAATTGAATGGCACAACAATTTTCTAGTTTTGGCCAAATTATAAAACGTCGAAAACGTCGTTAGCCCTTCAGTAGTTGTCGTGGCATAAAATCGACGTAAGGCGAAATCCCAAACTTTTTTCTTTATTAGAAGGGCCTTGGAAACAGACTTCCCAGGGGGATAAATGTTCCATGTTGTCCGAACTCTGCGAATCCCAAATTCCTTCTGCAAGCGCTTAAGCACTAGAAAAATCTGAGGAGCAGTGTGGATATGGTTATGCGAGTCTAGATGAGAAACTTTGACACCGAGAGAAACAACTTTTTCCACCTGCAATTTTAGCTCTCTGTAGATTCCTTCTTGGCAAGTAGGTGATATCGACAACCTACTTAGATTTTGCTGTCCAGCGAATGCACCGTTCTCATCGAGGCAACCTCGGAGGCCATTCAAGTGTTTGGCAGGAGTTAGTGGCTTAAATTCAGTAAGATTGAGATGAACGCCCAAAGAACAATCTGTTCCCCTAGGAATAAACTTGATCGCCTGTTCAACTGAAGGGCCATTCGCGAGAATACTCGCCGAGGTAATTCGTCGCCTGGACATAAGGTCAAGAATCTTTTCGTTCACTACTGGGCTTATACCCAAATCGTCGCTATTTATTATTACCCTCATATGCGTGCACCGTAATTGAACGGCATTACCAGAGCGTTTGCTTATTCCTGGTACTCTGTTTGGATAAAGTCACATGAGAAAGACTGGCCGGGTTGCTCGAGCGTCAACCCCGAATGATCTCCTGTTTGGACAAAATTCAGTTTATCCAGCACTTGCTTCGCAGGTGTATTTCTGCTGGTTTGGGTAAAGTTAACTCGAAAATGATGCACGGAATGGTTCTCTTGTCGCTTCATTAAAAAGTCAAAGAAGGCTTTCTCAATAAGCTTTCCTTGCACCCTACAGGACAACATGAAGTCTCTCACCTCAATTTCTGAGGCTGTATGCTTTACCATGCTAAAACCTACCGTGCCGTACGAACCAAACTTGTCAGCGCACACTAGCAGGTATTTATTGATGTCGGGTCTCATAACTAGATCAGCAATCTCCTCTCTGCTGTACTTCTTTCCAGAAAAATTTAGCTGGTTAGTGCGTTGCACAAGTTCAGCGACTCGTTCGAAATCACTGGACTCATATCTCTTGATAGTTAATCGGATGTTGCTGTGAGCGAGAAATTCGATGTAGTTATCTCCGTAGGATGCCTGCGTCTGCTCCCGTAATGCAGCAGTCTGATAATATTGACGTCTATTTTTCGCATCTGGTGAGTCGCTTCCCGAAAAACGCGGATCGTCTAAGATGGAATGCAGATTGTCGATTGAAATACACCGCACCATAGGCAGTGTCTCACCTACTTCAGCTAATTCAAACGGGCTATCGTCAATGAATGCAAACGTGTCTAGTCCAATGTTAAGCGATTTGGCAATTTGTCGAATGTTTTGACTTTTTGGCAACCAGTTGACTTGAGGATATAAAAAGTACTCGTCAATCCCAAACTCCTTTAATTTTCCGAGTGCTTTTTCCGAATCGTTCTTACTGACGAGGCTCATAAGGATACCCTTCTGATCCAAATCCTTGATTAAGTCAATTACAGTAAAGTTAAGCCTCACATTTGAATCTTCAACCAATATCCCGTCCCAAAGTGTATTATCTAGATCCCACACAATACACTTAATATCGGGTGGCCCTGCTTTTGCTTTCTTCTCGTCAGCTTCCTTAAATACGACGAAATCGGCGCCTAGAATTATTATTTTAAGATGACTGTCTCCTTCTGGCAGAAGCGATATGTCAAAGGGTACCCCTGATTCAAGCAGGCCACGAAAAAGAGGGCGATCGATCTGGTGATTCGAATAACCGGGGTCCAAAGTAATGGTCGCGGCAAAGTGGCTGCCTGGCCGGCCAAGTTCAATAAGGTCGCTTCTATCAGACAATCTGGCGGGCGTCATTCTAACCTGCATCTTCACGGCTATATCTGAAGGGTTATACACCTCGAGTAGAAATGCATCTGGCTGTCTATCTTCCTTACTAAGCCACACCAATAATTTATTGACTCTTGCGAGCATCGCATAGGAAATATAACTCCACCGTTCATCACGAGTAATCCACCTTAAGATTGATCCGCAAATATTGCCAACTGGCAGAAGAAATTCAACCAAGCGCTCCGCACGCAGAATGGACCCTAGGGGCATGGTATACACGTTGGCTCTGGCTTCTAGCTTGCCCCATTTCTTAAACTCTATCTCGACGCCATACCCTCGAATGGATGAAAATCTCGCATTCCTAAACATTCCAAAAGTAAATCGGCGACAACGGCTGTCTGGTCTACGATCATACAAATCACAGGTACTGAAACAGGCAGGCGCTGCGCATTCCACGCAATGCTCACTCCAGAACAAGAGAGACATTTTCTTAACTCTATCGATCGGATGATACGGACCAAAAGGCTGAAGTGGCTTAGCATGAAGCAATGGGTCGTACTGGTGAAATTCGAACATGGCTGTTTCCTCTTTTGCGTATCTCAGGAGACGAATAAGCCAATTGCTGCAACCTCAATTTACTCAGTCAATCTACAATACGTGTAATCTGCTCTGCAGATAACATGCTCTTACAATGCATGCAATTGGCTTTGTGCCAGCCAGAGACTCTGGTTAAACGTTTCCCCTCAGATGTTCTTCATATAATGATTCATAGGCATTCACCATGGTTTGCAAGCTGAACTGATGTTCTGCGCGGCGTTTCCCTTTTTCCCCCAATTGGATGGCGAGATGCCGATCCTTCAGTAAGGCGATCAAACTTTCAGCCAACGCATGACTATCCTTGGGAGGAACTAGAAACCCTGTCTCTCTGTCGAGCACGATCTCGGGATTGCCTCCCACTCGTGTGGCAACCACCGGTTTTCCCGCCATCATCGCTTCGAGAATAGCCATCGAGAGTCCCTCAGATAGAGAGGGAAGAACAAACACATCCAACAGCGCAAGAATTCTGGGTATGTCTTGCCTCAGGCCGAGAAAATGGACACGCTTGTCCAGCCCAAGCCGATTGACCTGTTGCTTGAGGTCACTTTCTAATTGCCCTCTTCCTGCAAACACAAATGAGGTTTCAGGATATTTTTCTAGCACTGCAGGGATGGCATCAATGAGGTATTGGTGTCCTTTGACGGGGTACAGATTACCCACAACACCGATCACGCAGTCACTGTCAGGAAGATTCATCTCTCTTCTGCACGCTTCAATGTCAGCAGGTTCCGGAGCAGGAGGCACATTCACACCATTGTAAAGAACAGTGATGCGATCTGAATCAATGCCCACCCTCTCCACGATAAACCGCTTGAGGTCCTCGGACACTGCAACCATAGTAGCTCGACGGCTGACCCACCGATACGCCAGGCGGCGTCTAAGCTTTTCCCAAAAGTAGTGTTTTCCATGGACAGTTGCCACAAGTGGAATGCCCAAATAAGTTGCGACGGCAGTTCCCTGCACATTTGCGTCAAATTCATGTGAGTGAATCAGGTCGACATGCTCATCTTTCAAGAGATCTCGAAATCGGTATGCCCAACGCCAATCCGTCATCCCTTCAGTGGGAATAACGTATGTCGGAACTCCACGACTTCGGCTTCGCTCCTGGAGCCAGCCCGGACGAAATACACAGAGCACCCCTCGGTATTTCGAAGGATCCATGGAAGTCACCAGATTGCTGATGACTTGTTCAGCCCCCCCTGGACCGCTGCTGGTAGAAAGAAAAAGAATCGTTTTAACGTCGTTGCTTTTTGGCATGCTCGGTGACGACTGCCTGTTAGCCTGAATGAGAATAATATTATGGGAGAACCGGCCTGCCGTAACCCGGCCTAATAATGTCCTTCATCTCACGGGGCGAGGCCTCATCCAGGGATTCACCTTGGGCGAGAGAGTGGTGGAGATAACAGTGTCAGGCTTGGACGCCGCATAAGTCTGTGTGGAGTTTCGAAGCGCTACAGCCAAGCCCATCAGGATCCAGAATGTTGGGTAGTATAAAGTGGAAATAAACGCACTCGTCGTGAGATACCCTATCATGCCGCCTAAAATCGCATTGCCGAACAGAGTCGCGCGCACAACTTGTTCATCCTTAACCGGCTCTTTATCACGTCGCAGACTCATACTTTGTGACACGGCAGGAAGGAATTGACTGACCCTTGTATCGCGATAATTCAAATAGATCATCGACCCAAATATGATGATCCCCACAAGACCTAACTCCGGAAGCAGGGTGAAATACAGTGAATGCGCCTGTCGCCCGGCCAAGGATTTAGTTTGCCAGGTTCGTCCTCCCATGTATTCCCCGATTGTCCAGGGAAAGTTGCCCTGGCCAATCCCAAATATTGGATTGGCTGTGAATATTTCCCAACCTATTCCCCATGTGAACATTCGTTGTCCTGCCGTGCCGGTTTCCATCGTGCTATCGTCGGTGATGGAACTAATACGATCCCAATACTCCTGAGGCGCCGCGACAAGCACCAAACCGACAAGACAAACACCTAGAATCAGCGACATAACTTTTCTGGGAGAATACAACCAGCAATACGTGCCCAGCGCTAATAATCCCAGGAATGCGCCCCGTGAAGAGGTCGACACGACGGTCATGACGAACAGGCCCAATAGGACCATATAGAGCAATTTCCCTTTCTGGTTGGCGGCGGCTTGATACATGAAGAAGGCGACCGGTACGGCCACATTCATTTCCATGCCGAAGTCATTTTCATCTCCCAACCAACCACCGACTCCCTGCCCATGATGCAAAATTCCATTTATTCCAAGGACTGCATGTACGCCAAGCCACATGAATATCAACTTTTGCATTTTGTCGGTGGTATTGACGAACGTGACGATTCCTAAATAGAAGAAGAAATACAGGGTCATCTCCTTCAGCGTCATCAAGGCCCAAAAGTTGTTATTGGCGAACGGAACCCATAAGGCCATGAACGCTAATAACCCCATCCATAGCTTGGTTTGCATGTTGGCAAAGGCTGCTTTGCCTGAAGCCAGTACTGCAATTAAAATCGAGACATCGATAAGAGTGGGGATAGGAATAACTTTGAGCGGCGGCAGGACATCTTGTGGTCGTCCAAACTCAAATAACATTGCCAACAAGACCAGATAGAATCCAATATTTGACTCTTTCGGTGCGGGCTGAAGTCGCACGGCGGCTCCGAACTGACCGCTGTTAGACGTCTGTTGACGAGCATGAATCATTGAGCATTCCGAGGGTAATGAAAGAGCGCTTCAATCAGGCTAAGCTAATTTCCTCAGTGCCACAATCATATTGGTTCGAAGGTTTCGGAAGGGCTGGGTCATAAGCACCCGTATCCACAATAGTTCGAGGGCGGCCAGAGGTGGAATCATGGCGAAAATTGCATCGGTCGGAATCAAATCAAGCTGAAGCACTTCGAATCCATTGGCCTGAGCAAGTGCTTTAACCTGAGATTCGGTATTAGCCTTGTAGTGGGTGGGAAAAACATCGTGCTCTTCTCGCCCTTCAAGCAAATAAATGAGCTTGCCCTTCAGCCATTCTGGGACGACTTTGGAAAGAATCACCCCATAGCCGTAAGCATTCGGGGTGTGAAACAGGAACACGCCTTTCGGCTTGAGAATTCGACTAATCTCTCTGAACTGTTCATGTGGATTGTCGAGATGTTCAACGACCATATTGGCCGTCACAAGGTCGAACGCCTCACTTCTGAACGGCAACTTGGTAACGTCCCCTCGCAATTTCTTGGTGATATTGCGATGAGCCTTCAATGATGGCAGGTCATAGTCGATGCCGAATATCGCCTTGCATGTTTTTACCAGCTGACGTTCCTCATTGGCGCGCCAACTTGGAAGGATAGAATGTCCACAGCCGATCTCCACCCATTCAACCGATGTCCCGATATACCGTTTCAGAGACTCCTCGTACGAGTATTGGGAGTATCTTAGGGTCGGGACAATGGCGCTCCGCAGTGTCCAATAGATATTGAACAGTCTCGTTCGCAAACTCATGTGGATGTCGAGCCTCCCTTAAGCTTTGCCGTTCGCGCCTCTCTCCCGCTCGACTCTATCACTACCCCCCCTGGCAGTATCTGCGCGATCAACACATCGCACGCTTGCTTGATCATCAAGAAGCAGGTTTGAAAATCGTCCAGGGTTCCACTATAGGGATCGGCCACTTCCCGCACGGATTGATCATAAAACTGCCGGAGCAGAAACACCTTCGGTCCGGCCTGCGGATAAAGCTTGATAATCCTGTTTCGCTGCCGCCACTCCATAACCAGAATCATGTCTGCCCGTTCCACCTGTTCTTTGTGCAACGGTTGCGTCGCATGTTGGCTGAGCACCAACCCGCTTTGAGTACCCACGACCTGCGCCAGCGGATGTGCCGGCTTCCCGAAGGACGTCTCAAGCCCTGCTGAGTACACCTGGACCGGTAATCCGTTTTTTTCCACCTGACTTTTGAGATAGGCCTCTGCTAGTGGACTTCGACAAATATTTCCCTTGCATACCACCAAGATGGCGCGCGCCGGATTCGGGAAGGCCTGACGATTGACCAAGACTCTATATCGCCAATGGTCCAACGCTGCATTCACGGCTCTTTTCATCGAGCGGGCAAATTCCCGCACAGATAGTGGGTGTATTTTCATATCGGAATGAGAATCAGCCTGCAGCATGACAACTCCTATGCCAACTTGACATATCGCGAGATCTCAAAACGGCTGGGGCCAGGATCATCGAAGTCCTCCACCTCATAGAACGTGTCTCGCTCAAAAAACCGACAGAACGACAGAACAGACTGAAATTTCGATGGAGCACCGGGCGGTAGGTTGAGCGCACGATCAGACTTCTTGAAGCGCATGATCAATTGATCCAAATCCCCCAATAACCATCTGGACTTCACCCCAATACGATATTCATTTTCGGGAAGTGTCTCGGCTTTCCCCATAGCCATATTGAGCAAAAGTAAAGGAAAGTTCACGCCCGCATCCACAGCCAATTGTAAGGATCCCCAAAAGCGGCCATTAATCTCCATAAGCAAAGGACGCTGACTGGTCCTATCCACTTTAAACTCCACCATGGCAACGCCGTGCCACTTCACACGCTGCAACAATTTGAGGGTAGCCTCAACCATGGTTTTCGGCAAGGCAATACTTTCACGCAACACGCTGACTCCGCCGGAAGGTGGCCGCTCACGCAATCTTCGGTGCGCAAACATACCCAACGGTGTGCCCTCCTGCATCAACACAAACAATCCCTGCCCTTCCCCTACCACACGCTGCTGAATTAAAGACGGTGATCGCAGGTAGGCCGTATCGTGATACAACCGCAGCAGTTCTTCCCGAGATTCGGCATAACGCACACTGGTTTTCTTCCATTGACGACCATCCTTCACCAAAGAACACCCCGGTTTCACCACCACCGGAAAAACGGTGATCGCATCGATAACATGGCCCACACTTCCATCCGGGATGAAAATGGTCTCAGGAATGCCCACGCCTTCCATTTTCGCTTGCTGCATCAGTCGATACTTATCTGAGATTTCCTGATAAGCCTCGGCTTGAGGAGATGGAATTCTTGTATAGCGCTCAAACTGCGCACGTTCAGGGCCGATAACATGCATTGCAATGTCGGATATAGGAAACAGGGCATCGACGTCACGATTCCGTATCATCTCCAGTAGCCTGGTCACGAATCGTTCGGGCTCCTGATAGGGAGATGGATAGACAAAACTTTTCCGGCAGTAGCGGGAAGAGCCCGCAAGTGATCGTTCAGATTCTGCGCCGACGATCACCTCAACCTGCTCACGGCCAAGCGCCCTCGTGACCGCAAGTGCGGCGCGCTCATTTCCATCGGTAATCAGCACTCGCACAACTGCACTCCCTCTAACCGCGGTAGGTGGCTTTGCCTATTCATGCTGAAGCAGGTAAAGGACCAAACACACGCCACGAAAATAATGGGATGGTGTTGGTTATGTCGTTGTGGATGCCCACGCGTCGAATCGCATACTTATTCTCCGGGTTAGGTCCTTCCACACCCATCCTCACTGAACATGCTGCCTCATACCCACAGGCTTTGGCCTGCTGCTGAATACCTGCGTCACTGTTGCCATTGGGGTAACAAAAGACCGGCACATAGTTCACACCTTGTTCCAACAGCACCTGTCTTGACTTGGTAAGCTCGACAGACACGTCATCCGATGTGATGGTGGTCAGAATGCGGTGCGAGCATGAGTGCGATCCAAACGATACGCCATCCCTGGACATTTCACGCACCTCGTCCCAATTAACAATCACCCGTTCCTGCGGAAGCGACACGTTCATCTGATTGGCCAACGCGGCAACCAATCCATGGATTCGCTCGATCGGTAGATGTTTGCATTGCTCGATGACTCGATCGGTGACATGCTCTCCGCGCTCCAAAGCCTCAATAAATGAGGTATCACCTTTATCCAGATATCTGGAAAACACTTTTCCAATTTCTCGCGAAACATTCGACTGTACTTCCCGTCCGCCCAGGACCTTGAA
>WBZN01002126.1_pt1 | contig 11273 bp, 12 predicted proteins | sample 5204281 | NCBI WGS metagenome assembly WBZN01 (sample SAMN12344347, study PRJNA552823) | activated sludge metagenome | biome: Activated sludge suspended growth; feature: Nitrification reactor; material: Wastewater; isolation source: activated sludge from nitrification reactor of wastewater... | reverse complement strand
CCTGTATTGATTGTCATCAGAATTTAGTTCATACGGAAGCGCCGATGACGGATTTGAATGCGAGTCTTGCTAGTGGCAAGCTGGTGTTAAAACCTGAAGAAGATGATGATGCATCGGATGATGAAGAAGACGAAGAAGATGAAGATGCGGGTGCAAGTAGTAGTTCAAGTGAAGCTAAATCCGATTCTTCTGATGAAGACGCTGATGCCGATGATGAGGATGAAGAATAAGGTCTTAAACAAGACTTACAAAGAGGTTTGCCATTTGATTGTTTAGATTTTATTTATCTGCTTTTTTAACCCGCGTAAACTAGATTTACGCGGGTTTTCTTCATTTAAGTAGACAAAATACTATGGTCGTTTCACTTTTGATATAAAGTTAACATTTTATTTTAGGAAGGATTATTGTGGTTGTCATACGATTAGCTGATGGTTCAGAACGTAGATTTGACCAAAGTATAACCGCGTTGGGTGTTGCTGAATCAATAAGCTCTGGGCTCGCACGTTCGGCAATTGCAGTGAAGATTAATGGAAAACTAGCTGACCTATCTTATTTAATAGAAGAAGATAGCGAGCTAATACTAATCACTGAGAAAGATCCCGAAGGGCTCGATATTATTCGGCATTCCTCTGCGCATTTACTGGCACATGCAGTTAAGGAATTATTTCCAGAAGCGCAAGTAACGATAGGTCCTGTTATTGAAGATGGCTTTTACTATGATTTTGCATATAAACGCCCATTTACTACAGAAGACCTTACTGCGATCGAAAAGAGAATGATGGAAATTAGTCGGAGAAATTTAGCGATTTCCAGGAAAGAAGTAGATCGTTCTGCGGCCCTTCTTTTTTTTAAGAATCAAGGAGAACATTATAAAGCGCAGTTGATCGAGTCGATCCCAGGCAGTGATACGATTTCACTTTATTCACAAGGTGAATTTACTGACTTGTGCCGAGGACCACATGTGCCAAGTACTGCTAAATTGAAAGTGTTTAAATTAATGAAAGTAGCTGGCGCTTATTGGCGTGGAGATTCTAAAAATGAGATGCTACAAAGAATTTATGGGACAGCTTGGTTAAAAAAGGAAGATCAGGAAACTTATTTAAAACGGCTTGAAGAAGCCGATAAAAGAGATCACCGAAAATTAGGGAAGCAATTAGATTTATTTCATATTCAAGATGAAGCGCCTGGTATGGTTTTTTGGCATCCGAAAGGATGGGCACTCTGGCAGCAAATCGAACAGTATATGCGTCAAGTATTGAATCGAAACGGGTACCAGGAAATCCGGACACCACAAGTGCTAGACCGATCTTTGTGGGAGCATTCAGGCCACTGGGAAAACTTTCGGGAAAATATGTTCGTGACTGAATCTGAAGATCGTCATTTCGCCATCAAACCGATGAATTGCCCGGGTCATATTCAAATATTTAATCAAGGTCTTAAAAGCTATCGAGAATTGCCTTTGAGACTTGCTGAATTTGGATCTTGTCATCGTAATGAACCGTCAGGAGCATTACATGGAATTATGCGCGTAAGAGCATTTACACAAGATGATGCTCATATTTTTTGTACAGAAGAACAAGTTCAGAACGAAGTAATACAATTTATCGATTTATTGAAACAAGTTTATAAGGATTTTGGTTTTGACGCGATTTTAGTAAAACTTTCTACTCGACCCCATAAAAGAGTTGGTTCAGAGCAACAATGGGATGAGGCTGAATCGGCGCTGAAATCAGCATTAGAAGCAAAAAAGCTTGATTGGCAAATACAACCAGGAGAGGGCGCATTTTATGGTCCCAAAATTGAATTTTCTTTAAAAGATAGTCTTGGGCGAGTATGGCAGTGTGGAACTTTACAATTGGATTTTTCAATGCCAGCTCGACTTGGAGCGACTTATGTTGGTGAAGATAATTTAAAGAAAACTCCTGTGATGTTGCATCGCGCGATATTGGGTTCCTTAGAACGATTTATTGGTATTCTTGTCGAGCATTACGCAGGAGCATTGCCTGTTTGGCTTGCTCCAGTTCAGGTTGCTGTTCTGAATATTTCGAAAAATCAGATGGAGTTTGCTCAAAAAGTTGAGAACGCACTAAGCTTAAACGGGATTAGAGTATTATTAGACTTGAGAAATGAGAAGATAAGCTATAAAATCCGCGAGCACAGTTTGCAAAAAATACCTTATCAGATTATTGTTGGAGATGCAGAAGTGAATGGTAATGTTATTTCTGTAAGAAATCGCTTAAATAAGGACATGGGACAAATGACCGTGGCTGATTTCGTAGAATGTATTCATGCTGATTGTATGAAAAGATTATAAGTTTTATAAGGAGAAGTAACTATAATTCAAGAAAAAAGTGTACGGATCAATGAGGAAATAATTGCTCCAGTAGTTAGGTTGATCGGGCTGAAGGGGGAGCAGTTGGGTGTATTGTCACTTGCTGATGCAAATGCACGAGCAGAGGAAGAGAGCGTTGATTTGGTTGAGATTGCGCCTGGTGCCGACCCTCCAGTTTGTCGCTTAATGGATTATGGGAAGTTTCTCTATCAAGAAAGTAAAAAGAAGCATGATGCAAAGCTAAAACAAAAACAAGTTCAAGTTAAAGAGATAAAATTTAGACCTAATACAGATGAGGGTGATTACAATATAAAATTACGCAACATTATTAACTTCTTGAACGATGGGGATAAGGTTAAGATTACGCTACGTTTTAGAGGAAGAGAAATGGCCCACCAAGAGTTTGGTGTGCGGCTTTTGGATAGAATTAAAGAAGATCTTCAAACCTATGGATTGGTAGAACAGCACCCAAAGTTAGAAGGCCGACAAATGGTAATGGTGCTATCACCCAAGAAAAAAGAAGTGAAGACTGTTAAGTCTAAAGAGTCTGCGAAAGAAAAAGATAAACCAGAGACGATTATTACACCTTAATTGTGATTACTCTTCCCTTTATTCACGCCAGGGGTGGGTCAAAATTAATCACCGTTGATAATTAGGATTAAAAATCATAATTCATGTATTGTGTTTAAATTCGAGTAAATAAAGATTTTAGAAATTAGGAGATAATTTATCGTGCCAAAAATGAAAACTAAAAAAAGCGCTGCTAAGCGCTTTCTTGTAAGAGCAAGTGGGAGTATAAAACGCTCACAAGCATTTAAGCGACACATCTTAACGAAAAAGACTACCAAAAATAAAAGGCAGTTAAGAGGCACTACACATATTCATTCAAGTAACATAGCTTCTGTTAATGCTATGCTACCTTATTTGTAAGTCGGGGGAGCAATGCCAAGAGTAAAGCGTGGAGTGACGGCGCATGCACGTCATAAAAAAATCCTTAAGTTAGCAAAAGGCTATCGCGGTCGTCGTAAGAATGTGTTTAGAATCGCTAAAGAAGCGGTTATGAAAGCGGGGCAATATGCTTATCGTGATAGACGTCAAAAGAAAAGGCAGTTCCGAGTTTTATGGATAGCGAGAATTAATGCTGCGGTTAGAGAGCATGGATTGTCTTATAGTAATTTTATGAATGGAATTAAAAAGGCTGGTATAGAAATAGATAGAAAGGTTTTATCTCATCTTGCTGTGTTTGATAAAGCAGCTTTTGAGGAAATTATTAAGAAAGCTAGAGCCGGTCTAGCGGTGTAATTATTTCTTGGATTGGTATTGTTTGTAAGGGAGATCAAGGAGATTTTGACTTGATCTCCCTTTTTACTTTTATTGTTTTAATTATTAATAATACGATTTATGGTTGAAATTGATGATCTTGTGAATGAAGCAATCGCATTATTAAACAAGGCGAGTACGGTTACTGAGCTTGATCAGGTTAGAGTTCGCTATCTTGGAAAAGAAGGCGAGTTGACAAAGTTGCTTAAAGGGTTAAGTAAACTTGCGCAGGATGAACGCCCCGCAGCCGGTAATAGGATTAATCAGGGAAAAAAGCGCTTAGAGGAAGCGCTTAATCAACGACGGGTAATACTATTAGAAAATGAGGTACAGGCGCGATTAACTGCAGACAATATTGATGTTACTTTGCCAGGTAGAGGTTTGTCGAGAGGTGGGTTGCATCCAGTTTCGATTGTGCTAGAGCGTGTTGAACGATTGTTCCGATCGATTGGTTTCTCTGTCGCTTCTGGACCAGAAATTGAAACCGACTTTTATAATTTTACTGCACTAAATATTCCACAAAATCATCCGGCCAGAGCGATGCACGATACATTCTATGTGGAAAACGGTGATTTATTGCGTACTCATACATCACCAGTGCAAATCCGCTTCATGGCGACACATAAGCCACCATTAAAAGTAATTGCACCGGGACGAGTTTACCGATGTGATTCGGATGTTACCCATACTCCAATGTTTCACCAGGTTGAAGGATTCTGGGTAGATGAAGAAGTGAGTTTCTCTGCTTTAAAGGGAATTTTAATGACTTTTATGCAAAATTTCTTTGAGCGTGAGGACTTGAAAGTACGTTTTAGGCCTTCTTTTTTCCCATTTACTGAGCCGTCTGCAGAAATGGATATTAGCTGCGTTATATGTAATGGCGCTGGTTGTAGAGTCTGCAGTCATACCGGGTGGTTGGAAGTGCTGGGTTGTGGAATGGTTCATCCCAATGTACTCAAGTACGTCAATATTGATAGCGAGAAATATACGGCTTTTGCGTTCGGGGTAGGAGTAGAAAGATTAACAATGCTTCGCTATGGAGTCAGTGATTTACGGTTGTTCTTTGAAAATGATTTACGTTTCCTAGCGCAATTTAACTAAATTTTGTAGGTTTTTCTCATCATGAGATTTTCAGAAAATTGGCTGCGAAGCCTTGTTAATCCTCCTTTCTCTAGAGATCAGTTAATACATGAGCTTACCATGGCAGGTGTTGAAGTAGAGTGCGTGGACGAGGTCGCACCTGCATTTGACAATGTAGTCGTTGCTGAAGTTATTTCAATTCAAAAGCACCCTGATGCAGACCGGCTAACAATTTGTAAAGTTGATGCTGGATTAGCGGATGATACATTACTTCAAATTGTTTGTGGCGCGCCAAATGTATCTGAGGGCATCAAGGTTCCGTGCGCATTGGTGGGTGCGTCCCTGCCCAGTGGATTAGTGATTAAACAAAGTAAATTGAGAGGCATTGAGTCGTTTGGGATGCTGTGTTCTGCACAGGAGTTAGGGTTTGGCGAGAAAAAAGAGGGGCTGCTATCTTTACCCGCTGATGCTCCTGTAGGGATGAATTTTCGCGATTACTATCAGTTAGATGATCATATTTTTTCACTTAAATTAACGCCTAATCGTGCAGACTGTCTGAGCGTGAATGGTATTGCACGAGAAGTAGCGGCTATCTCCGATACATCCTTGCATATTCCTGAATATAATTTGGTCAATGACTACTGTAAAGATCGTTTAACGGTTAATGTGACGGAATCTGAGGCATGCCCATTATACTGTGGTCGTATTATTCGAAATATTACGATAGAGACTCCTACTCCTTTATGGATGATACATCGGCTAGAACGAAGTGGTATTCGTACTATCAATATCGTAGTTGATATCCTTAATTATGTGATGTTGGAAATGGGGCAACCGATGCATGGTTTTGATTTGTCAAAAATTTCAAATCAATTATCAGGAAAAATAATTGTTCGCTTTGCCCAACCCAATGAATCTCTCAAGCTTATTAATGGTGAGAATCTTGAATTGCAGTCAGACATGTTGGTCATTGCTGACATTAATCGACCAGTTGCATTGGCTGGGATAATGGGTGGATTGGAAACAAGTATTCAGAGTGGAACTATGGATGTGTTTCTAGAAAGCGCCTATTTTTCTCCCCATGTAATCAGTGGGAAATCATTTAAATTAGGTTTTAATACCGATTCAGCATACCGTTTCGAGCGTGGAGTTGATTTTGCGTCAACCCGGAAAGCCTTGGAAAGAGCAACTCAATTAATTCTAGAATTAATAAATGGTGCAGCAGCTGGCCCGATAACAGAAGTTGAGGGACCATTACCCCAAAGAAACCCTGTTTTGGTGCGCCTTTCAAAGTTACAACAAATCCTGGGAATCGATCTAAGTCGCAGTCAGGTTGCTAGTATTTTAGAGCGATTGAGATTTAACTTTAGTGAAGATAATAAGGGTATTTTTCATATATCGCCCCCATCTTATCGATTTGATTTAGCAATTGAGGTGGATTTCATCGAAGAAATCGCTCGTATATATGGGTATGATCGTATCCCGGTTAATCTGCCAAAGACTACAGTGACAATGCTTCCTGAATCAGAATTAGGAATGATCTCGCCATCTTGGCTTAGGAATATTCTGGCTTTGCGTGATTACCAGGAAGTTATTAATTATGCATTTGTGGACCCCCAATGGGAGCTGGATTTTTCTAAGAGCTGCGCCCCTATTACGTTAAAGAATCCAATTGCCAGTCAAATGAGTGTCATGCGGACTACATTGATAGGAGGGCTAGTTGCCAACTTGCAATTCAATATTAGTCGTAAGCAATCTAGGGTAAGGTTATTTGAAATTGGATGCTGTTTTCTACGAGATATAGGAGATAGCTATCAACAAATCGAAAAAATTGCTGGAATTTGCTATGGAGACGCATTTGAAGAACAGTGGGGAGTGGCATCGAGGAATATCGATTATTTTGATATTAAAATGGATATCGAATCCTTGTGCTTACCTCAACAGGTAACTTTTAGTGAGTGCGAGCATCATGCGTTCCATTCTGGAAAATCAGCGCAGATTATTATAGATAATCGCGTGGTAGGATGGGTGGGAGAGCTGCATCCGCGATTACAAGCGCAATATGATATACCTCGACCAGTAATCCTATTTGAGCTAAGTTTGGATTCTTTGATTAGAAAACATTTATCAAGTGCGAAAGTTCTTTCTAAATTTCCACCTGTTTATCGTGATATCGCGATTGTTATCTCTGAGCATGTGACTAATGATCAATTACTTAAAATAATGAAAGATGAGCAGATTCATATTGTTAAAGAAATTTATCTTTTTGATTATTACAGTGGAAAATCGCTAGAGAAAGGTAAAAAAAGTTATGCATATCGGATTTTATTGCAAGATAATGAGAAAACTTTAACTGATCAAGAAATAGAAGCTGCAATTTTGAAACTAATCAGTGTGCTGCAAGCTAAATATGATGCAAAGCTCAGGGTGTAATTTTGTTGCTTACAAGAGTCAAATCTAATAGCAATAGGCAGTCTCTGAAGCGTTTTTTTCTAAAAACCCAACTTTGGGTAATACTGGATGTAGGTTTTGTATTCGTGTAGTTTAATTTAATGAGGGAGATATGGCATTAACGAAGGCTGAATTAACTGATTTGTTGTTTGAAAGTGTGGGGCTTAATAAACGTGAGGCAAAAGAAGTTGTTGAATCTTTCTATGAAGAATTAAGTCTTGCCCTTCAGAAAGGAGAAGGGGTTAAGTTGTCAGGGTTTGGTAATTTTCAATTGCGTACCAAGCCGTGCAGACCAGGTAGGAATCCAAAAACTGGTGAAGAGATTCCAATTTCAGCAAGACGGGTGGTTACTTTTCACGCGAGTCAAAAATTAAAATCAATGGTAGAGTTCAACTTTCAAGGAAAAAATGGAGCGAGACAGTCGTAGTTATCCTCCTATCCCTGCTAAACGTTATTTCACAATTGGTGAAGTGAGTGAATTGTGTGATGTTAAGCCCCATGTTCTGCGGTATTGGGAGCAAGAGTTTATCCAACTAAGATCAATTAGAAGACGTGGAAATAGACGTTACTATCAACATCATGAAGTGTTGCTAATTCGCCGCATTCATGAACTATTATATAGACAAGGTTTTTCTATTAGTGGGGCAAGAACGCGTTTGTCAAGCGGTGGTGATTTTGAATCGGATAGGATTGAAAATCTACCTCAAATGATGTCAGCATGTTCGAATGAAGAACTGTTGTATATTCGCAAAGAAATTAAAGCAGTAATTTCTTTATTGCGTTCTTAAGCGATATTCGATCGCTAATCTAAAACTTTGTTTGCTATAATCTAAAGGACGGGGCGTAGCGCAGCCTGGTAGCGTACTTGCATGGGGTGCAAGTGGTCGGAGGTTCAAATCCTCTCGCCCCGACCAAGGCGTTGTATAATATTATTATCATAATGAATTAAATCTCAAATGCGCATATTGCTTAGTAACGATGATGGATACTTTGCACCCGGTCTTGCGCATCTTGCCAATGCTCTTTCGACAATTGCGGAAATCGTAGTTGTTGCACCTGAAAGAGATCGAAGTGGCTCAAGTAATTCTTTAACACTTGATCGGCCACTGAAATTGCATAAATCACCGAATGGTTTTTATTTTGTGAATGGTACGCCAACTGACTGCGTCCATCTGGCTGTAACTGGAATGCTCGATTATTTACCGGATATGATAGTTTCGGGGATTAATGATGGCGCAAATATGGGTGATGATACAATTTACTCTGGAACAGTTGCAGCAGCGACAGAAGGGTTCTTGTTTGGTATACCTTCCATCGCTGTGTCATTAGTAAATCAATCAGAGAGTAATTTTGCTACAGCTGCTCAGGTTGCTTTAGAAATGGTTAAACGGTTTGTGGAAAGAAAAATCCATGTGCCCATTTTATTAAATATCAATGTGCCTGATATTCCAATGGATCAATTAGTAGGTATGGAGATTACCCGTTTGGGTCGTCGTCATAAAGCGGAGCCAGTTATTAAATCTACAAATCCGAGAGGGGAGACCATTTATTGGGTAGGAGCGGCTGGTATTGCACAGGATGCGGGTATAGGTACTGATTTCTTTGCGGTAAAGAATAATAAAATATCAATTACTCCTTTGCAAATTGACCTTACACGATATGATCAAATAGGCTATTTGAAAGATTGGTTAGATTTATCGGATTGAATGAGTTTTGTTGAAATAAATTGATTGAAAAGGGGTAGAGAGTGGATGCTCGTCATCATGGCATAGGCATGACTTCACAGCGTACTCGAGCGAGAATGGTTGAACGATTACGTGAGCAAGGTATTACAGATGAAATGGTACTTGCAGTAATGAACACGATTCCTCGCCATCTTTTTGTAGAAGAAGCATTGGCATCGAGAGCTTATGAAGATGTTTCATTGCCGATTAATTTCGGACAAACGATTTCGAGCCCATGGATTGTTGCTAGAATGACCGAGTTATTACGAGGAAGTCATAGTCTAAATAAAGTGCTTGAGATTGGAACTGGGTGCGGTTATCAAACGGCTGTATTAGCAAAGTTGGCAAAGGAAGTCTATTCATTAGAGCGTATAGGCCCGCTACTGACGAGAACTCGTATTCGATTGCGAGAATTAAGAATAACCAATATTAGCCTTAAACATGCCGATGGATTGTTAGGCCTACCAGAGATGGGGCCTTTTGATGCAATTATTATGACAGCAGTAACGACTCAAATACCTGAATTATTATTAGAGCAATTAACGGTAGGGGGAAGGATGGTTTACCCAAAAGGTATTTCAAAACAATTCTTGTGCGTAATTGAGCATACGCCCCAAGGTTTTATTGAAACCATACTTGATGAAGTAAAATTTGTGCCAATTTTGTCTGGTGTTGTTAATAAATAGGTGATTGCAGTGGAGGATTATTTGGGATGTTAGGTCAATTGATAAAGGAAAGAATTGTGTCTGGTGTTTCAATAAAAACGAAACATGGCTTAAATGTTAATCGATATATTTGGGGTACTGATGTTCATCAAGTTGCGTTACTGTTGCTGATGTGTTGGGTGGTAACCGGGTGTGTATCACCGCACACAGCGCCAATCGTTGAATCTCGGCAAAATCTAACACATACACCACCTCCTGAAGTAGCTAAATCAAGAATACAAAATAAGCAACTCTATGTTGTTCAGAGAGGAGATACTTTATATGGAATTGCGCTGAAACATGGGATTGATTATAAGGAGTTAGTCCAATGGAATGGGATTGCTGACCCTAATACATTGAAAGTCGGTCAAGAAATTGACTTGCTAGTCCCTTCACGCCAAGCAAAAGTTGTTGAATCAGCACCAGAAGAAGGTCAATCTACTCAACCAACATTATTTGCGTTACCGCAGTCAGCAACGCCAGCAGAGGTTAATTCAATCAAACCATTACAGACAGAACCAATTAGTCCGCTTCCTGGCGCAATGGTTATTGCAGAACCTAAGAGCGTTAAGCTACCTTATTCTGAGCCAGCAGTAATTAAACCAGATATAGAGGCGAGTCAACCTGTTAAGAGTCAACCTGCTGCTATTTTGCCCCCCCCCAACAAAATAGAAAAACCAAGTGACTTAGAAAAACCTATAAAAGTTCAGCCAGAAGTTGCTCAATCCAAAAATGGTAACAACAGTATCAAGTGGAGTTGGCCAACGAATGGGAAAATTTTGAGCAAATATACTGAGAGAACAAAAGGGGTTAGTATTTCTGGGAATGCGGGTCAATCGGTATTGGCTTCGGCAGATGGAACAGTTGTCTATAGTGGAAATAGTCTACGTGGCTATGGAAATTTGATCATTGTTAAACACAATGATATTTATTTAAGTGCATACGGGCATAACAGCAAAATTTTGGTACGTGAAGGAGAAACCGTGTCGAAGGGGCAGAAAATAGCTGAAATGGGCAATACAGATAGTGAAATGGTAAAACTTCATTTTGAGATTAGGGAACGAGGTAAGCCTGTTGACCCCCTCAAATTTTTGTCAAATTAGTTTTTTAAGTGACTACAAAATTTAAAGCTAGTAGCGCGTTTTTCAAGAGCGTTAGTTAACTAGGAATTATTTCTGAATGATGTGGAAATATTGCTTCCTGCCAGAGCTTTAGTTTTTCTTCATAGGAAATTGAAGCATTAGCTGGGCTTGTTGAAGGAAGTTTGATAAATTGCTTTGAGTCTCCTTTAATTGTGTTAGCAACATAGCGGTTAAAGCAATTTTCTGCTTTTCCCCCATTAAAACACACCTTGGAAATAAGTTGGTGTTGTTGAAAAAAGTATTGGAGGTTATTCACAGTTTGTGAATTAGGTAGAATATTTGAATCAAGGCTACCAACCCGCTTGCATGATTTTAGAACATCCCAGAGTGCGATATGAGCTGATTTAAGCATCTGAACCTTTATCTCATAGGATGAATTTAACTCAAAATGAAGTGTACTAGCTCAGATCAGATCGTACAGTTACCGAATTGATTGGATGTCTGTCAGATTAGATTTGGTTCAGATTTTTGCTGTTCCAAATCGTTTTCCCACTGAGCAAAGTCTCCATAGGAGTTTTTC
>WBZN01002125.1_pt1 | contig 11282 bp, 4 predicted proteins | sample 5204281 | NCBI WGS metagenome assembly WBZN01 (sample SAMN12344347, study PRJNA552823) | activated sludge metagenome | biome: Activated sludge suspended growth; feature: Nitrification reactor; material: Wastewater; isolation source: activated sludge from nitrification reactor of wastewater treatment... | reverse complement strand
GGTCGATGAGCCAATGAACATGGACTATGTCATCTGGGTCATCGCCAGCGACGACCGCACCGTCGTGGTCGACACCGGGTTCTCGGCCGAGGTCGCGGCCCGCCGCAAGCGCAAGATGCTGCGCTGTCCGATCGAATCCCTGCGCCTGCTCGACATCGACCCGAACAGCGTCACCGACGTGATCACCACGCATTTGCATTACGACCACGCCGGCAACACGAACCTCCTGCCGAACGCGACGTTTCACCTGCAGACGAGCGAACTCGCCTTCGCGGTCGGACCGGACATCCGCTACCGGTACTTCGCGCTCGGCTACGAGGTCGACGATATCCAGGCCATGGTTCGCCTGAACTTCGAGCGCCGTCTCAGACTCTACGACGGCCCGTTCCGGTTCGCGCCGGGAATCGAAGTCGACGTCGCGCCCGGGCATTCGGTCGGGCTTCAGTATCTGCGCATCCTTACCGCGCGCGGCTGGGTCACGCTTGCGGGCGACGTCACCTCGTTCTTCGACAATCTGCGCGGCAAGCTGCACTGGGGGGAGTAGTGGGCGAGCCGACGGTCCCGGTCGCGGATCCGACGGGAATGCCGCCTCCGGAGCCGCCGCCGGGCGGCGGGCGAAAGAAGTTCGGCTTCTTCCGCCGCTTCGTCGTGCGGCCGTTCTTCTGGTTCCTGGCCGTGCTCGCGCTGCTCGCGCTCGCGGTCGTAGCCCTGTTGCGGAGCGACTTTCTGCGCGAGCGCTCCCGGGCCCTGCTGGTCGCGCAGCTCCATGAAACCACGCGCCGCGATGTGCGGGTCGGCGACGTGCGCTTCTCGCTGATGCCCTTGTCGCTCGACATCGCGGACCTCGCGATCGCCGGCCGCGACGCCGCGGACCCGCCCCTGGTCGCGGTCGACAGCCTGCACATCGCGGGAGAATGGGAGGGGTTGAGCGGCCGCGTGCTGCGCCTGACCGAGGTGGTCGTGGAGCGCCCGCGGGTCGATCTGCTGATCTACCCCGACGGCTCGACCAATCTGCCCGACTTTGGCGGCGGCGGCGAGCGCGGCAGTCTCGAGATCCGGGTCGATGCGCTGCTGGTGCACGCCGGCACGTTTCATTTCAACGCCCAGGAGATCCCGCTCGAGCTCGCCGCCAGTCAGATCCATGCGCGTCTGGTGCGCGCCAAGCGCGGCAACCTGCGCGGCGACGCCCTGGTCGAGCGCGTGGACCTGTCGCTGCCGAACGCGCGCACGATTCCGGTGGCCGTGTCGGGCAGCGTCCTGCTCGGCGCCTCGGGCATCGAGATCGAGAACGGCCGCGCGCGCACGCCGGGTTTCGCCGCCACCGCCTCCGGCCCGATCGGCTGGGGCGCCGCGAATCGCGGCGAGCTCCGTTTCGCCGCGGACGGATCCACTGCGGTGCTACGTGAGCTCGGATACATCGAGGACCAAGTTTCCGCGGAGTCCTTTCACGCCGACGGCTCGGTATGGTGGGGGCCGCCGCAGGCTGCCGCGCACGGCGCGGTGCGTTCCACGGCCGCGGTGAAGAGGTGGGGAGTGGCGGGCACGGTCAAGGCGCCGCACGCCGATCTGCTCGGGCGCCAGGTGGAAGGCTTGATCGCGTCCGCCACCGTCGACGAGGACGGTGTGCGCGCCGAGCTCCTCGACGGCACGTACCATGGCGGCGCCGTGCGGGGACAGATGACCATCGGCCTCGGCGACGACACGTACCCGAGCGATCTGCGGGTGCGCGTCGAGGGCGCCGATGCCGGGCCGTTGCTGCGCGAGCAGGGCGTGCCGTTCGAGGGCCTGGCGGGCAAGGTGAGCGGCGACTTCGCATATCGCTTCACGTTCAAGGACGGCGTGCACGGCAGCGGCGGCGGCAAGGCGCACGTCGCGTTGGCGCCGCCGGGCCCGCGCCAGGTGTCGCTGGCCGGCGACGCGGCGGTGACGATCGACCGCGGCGTGCTCACGATCGACGCACTCGATCTCGCATCGTCGACGCAGCATCTGGTGGGCGGCGGTCGCCTCGATTTCGAGAGCGGCGCCGGCGGGTTCGACTTCTCGGTCGACACGCAGGATGTCGGAGGCCTCGTGCCGGCCTTGCCGGTGACCGCTCCGCAGCTGTGGCTGCCGAGCGACGGCCGGGGCACGGTAAGCGCCCATCTCGCGTTGGCCCCGCCGGCGGCCCTGCAGACCACCCTGCGATTCGCGTTGCAGTCGGTCGTGGCGCCGGGGCTGCGGGCGGACGAGGCCCGCGGGGAGCTGCTACTGGGCGAGCGCGCCGTCGAGGGCCTGCGCTTGGAGGCGACGGCGCCGGGACGGACGCTCACGGTCGTCGGCCGCGTGCCGATCGCCGATCCCACGGCGAGCGATCCGGCGCGGCTCGACCTGCACATCACGGCGCACGGCTGGCCGCTCGCCGAGGCGAGGCCGTGGCTGCCGGCCGACGTGGCGGCGATACCGCTGACCGGTCCGTTTTCCGGCGAGGTGTCACTCGCCGGGCCTCTCGCGGCTCTCACCGGCAGCGTCGAGGGAGACGTCATGCCCGCGCAGCTTGCCGGCGTCGACGCCGGCCATCTGCGCGCCAAGCTCGACTTCGACGCCCAGGGGATGACGCTGCAGAGTCTGGTGGCGGCCCTGCCGGCCGGTGACGTGCGCGCCACTGGGACCCTGCTCTTCGCCGATCAACGGCTCGCGCTGCAGGTGCGCGCTCCGACCCTCGAGCTCGACCAAGCGCCGCTCGCCGGCCTGCTGGGCCAGCTGCGGGGCAGCATCGAGCTGAACGCCGACGTCGGCGGGACCCTGGCCGAGCCCGAGGTCAAGGGCGGCTTGCTCGGTCATGACTTGGCGTTGCTCGAGCACGAGATCGGCGACCACGGCGCTTCGCGCTTCGACTTCGACTGGCGTGGCGATCGCCTCGACGCCCGCGGATCGCTGTTGGGATTGGTCGACGTGGAGGGCGGCGGCGCGCTCAGCCGCGACCAGGCCGATCTCGCGTTCGCGCTCCATGGCGAGACGCTGCCGCGATGGCTCGAGGCCGCCACCGGGAGCGCGATCCCCGAGCTGGCGGGCGGCTTCGCGGGAACCTTGACGGTGCGCGGTGCGTTCTCCGCCGCATCGGGGGCGCAGCCGCTCGAGGCCCGGCTGGAGTTGCCCGACCTGCACGCGCGCCTCGGGGATCTCGCGGTCACCAATCGCGAGCCGGCGCGGGCGACGTGGAGCGGCGGGCGACTGCGCATCGAGTCGTTGTGGCTGGGCGACGCGCAGTCGGAGGCCGACGCCGTGCTCGCCGGCAGTCTCGGCTTCGGTGCCGCCGACCGGATCGATCTCAAGTTCCAGAGCTCCCTCCCGGGCCGGTGGGTCACGGCATTCCTGCCCGGTGTGCAGGTGACCGGCGGTCTCGATCTGCTGGCGACCCTGCGCGGCACGACGGCGAAGCCGCAGTTCAACGGCCAGGGAGCGCTGCGCGGGGCGCGGGTGATCGTGCTCGGCTTCCCGCACGCGATCGAGGACCTGACCGCGACCGTGGCCATCGAGCCGACCCGCCTCGTGATCGACACGCTGTCCGCGAAGCTCGGCGGCGGACAGATCGTGGGCAGCGGCACCGTCGACCTGCCGGGCGGCGCGGCGCCCGGCGACTATCGCTTTCAGCTGATCGCCAAGGGCGTGCAGCTGCGTTACCCCGAGGGCTTCGTGCTGCGCGGCGATGCCGAGCTCGCGATCGCTCCCACGGAGACCGGGCGCGTGATCCGCGGCGTGGTCGACCTGGACCGGGTGTACTACCTGACGGATCTCAAGCTGGGTCCGACGCAGCTCCTGCGGCGCCTCCTGCAGAAGCAGCGCATGGAGGTGGGCGAGACCGACGAGTTCCTGGCCGGCACGGCATTGAACATCGCGGTTCGCGCTCCGGGCGCGGTGCGCGTGCGCAACAACGTGGCGAACCTGCGGGGCGGTCTCGACCTCTCCCTGCGTGGCACCTTGGCGGGTCCGGTGGTGTTCGGCCGCCTCGAGCTCGACCCGGCGGGCACGGTCCGCTACGGCGACAACGACTATGAGCTCGACCGCGCCGTCATCCTGTTTACCAACCCCTATCGCATCGAGCCGGTGCTCGACATCGTGGCGCATACGACGGTCGACGCCTACAAGGTGAAGCTCAGCCTGTCGGGAACGCTCGATCGCCTGAAGCCGGTGTTCAGCTCGGATCCGCCGATTCCCGAGAACGAGGTCCTCGGGCTGCTCGCCACCGGGCAGGCCGCGACCCCGGGGACCGCGACGCCGACGAACGACCTCACGCAGGGCACCGGCGCCGAGGCATTCCTGTACGGCCAGGCCGCCTCGTTGGTGGGGCAGCGCGTCGGGAATCTGTTCGGTCTCGATTCGTTCCGGGTGGAGCCGCTCACCGGCGCCGCCGCGACCTTGTCGTCGGTGCGCGTGACCGTCGGCAAGCGGCTGCGCCGCGACCTCTACGTTACCTACTCGGTGGACCCGTCGGGAACGCAGGAACAGATCTTCAAGGTCGAGTGGCAGGTGCGGCCCGAGCTGGCGCTGGTCCTGACCCAGAACGGCGACGGCTCCTATGCCCTCGACGCGCGTTGGGAGAAGAGTTTCTGATGAGCGGATTCGCCGCCCATCTCGCCGCGCTGCTCGCCGCGGCATCCCTCGCGCCCGGGGTGCTGCCGGTGTTGCCGCCGACGCCGCTTCCGCCGCCGCGGGCCGGAGCCGTGTCGCCGGCGGGCAAGACCGTGGCAGCGATCGATCTGCGCGCGCCGCAGCCGCTGCGCGACGCGCAACGCCTGCTCGGGATGATCGACCTCGAGATCGGCCAGCCCTGGCGCGACGACACGGTGCGCCGCACGCTGCGCAACTTCTATCTCACGGGCAGCGTCTCGGAAGCCGAAGCCTACGCCGAGCCGGTGCCGGGAGATGCGAACAGCGTCCGCGCGATTTTCGCGGTGTGGCCGAGTACCGTGGTGCGCACCGTACACATCGTGGGCAAGCTCGGCCTGCCGGCCGCCGATCTGCGGCGAGTAGTGGCGGTGCGCGCCGCCGAGCCGTTGGTCGAGGATCAGGTACTGCGCAGCGTCGCGTCGCTCGAGGATTTGTACCAGGAATTCGGGTACCGCGCCGCGAAGGTGCATCTACGCGTGCATCAGGATGCGGCGGCCTCGGCCACCGATGTCACGTTCGAGGTGGACGCCGGCCCGCGGACCGTCGTGCGCGCGGTGACGCTCGCCGGCGATCTCGGCTCCCTGCACGCCGAGGACGTGCTCAAGAAGGCGTCGTCCAAGGCCGGCAAGCCGTATCGACGCAGCATCGTGCGCGAGGATTCCGATCGCATCCAGCGCGCGCTCAACACCGCCGGCTACCGGCTGGCCGAGGTCGATCCCGCGCACGAGGAGTCGGAGGCGTCCGGAAACGGCGTGCGGCTGACCTTCCCGGTGCGCCTGGGGCCGCGCATCGACGTCGTGATGCGCGGCGCCGACCTGCCCAGTCTGCGCAAGAAGGGTCTGCTGCCGTTCTTGGGCAGCGAGGGCTACGACGAAGCTCTGGTTCTGCAGGCGATCGACCGCATACGCGCCGACTTCCAGTCGCGTGGGTACTACCAGGTCAAGGTCGAGAAGCGCGAGGACCGTACCCCCGACCTCGTGCGGTTGACGCTCACTGTCGAGCCCGGCGGCCAGTTCGTTCTGGACAGCGTGCGGTTCAAGGGCAATGCAGGCGTGCCGGAGAGCAAGCTGAGCCAGTTGATGACCACCTCGTCGAAGCGCCTGCTGAGTCCCGGCAGCGGCCGCCTGGTGGATGCAGTGCTCAAGGAAGACCTGGCCAACATCCGGTCGTTCTACGCCTTGCAGGGCTACACCCGGGCGCGCGTCGGTCCGGAGATCGTCGAGGTCAAGGGGCACTCTCTGGCGCTGACGATTCCCGTCATCGAGGGGCGTCGGTCGCTGGTCGGCACCATCTCGCTGCACGGCGCGGTGAGCGTGCCCGAAGCCACGCTGCGGCAGCGCCTGGTGGTGCGGGAGGGCGGCCCGTTCCACCCGCTGCTCCTACAGGACAGCGTGAACGCGCTGCGGTCGCTCTACGACGACCTGGGCTTCGATGCGGTGCAGATCTCGTCCACGGTCGGCTGGGACGAAGACAAGACCGTGGCCGCGATCGCGATCGACGTGCTCGAAGGGCCGCAGAATCGCCTCGACCGCGTGATCATACGCGGCAACGTCAAGACGCAGGAGCGCGTCATCCGGCGCTTCATCGATCTCGAGGAGGGCGACCCGGTCAGCCGGCAGCGGCTGCTCGAGCTGCAGCGCGAGATCTACCGCCTGGGCGTGTTTTCCCGCGTCGACTTCGACCTGCTGTCGACGGCCGACGACAGCGCACTGCGCGACGTCCGGTTGCGGCTCGAGGAAGGCGCGTTCCAGCGCTACACGTACGGCGTGGGCTACGACTCGGAGAAGGGGGCGAGCGGCGCGGTCGGCTACTCGCACGTCAATCTCTTCGGCCGCGCCCTGACGGTGCAGGGCGACGTCAAGGTGAGCCAGCAGGATCGGCAGTACCGCGTGCTGTTCAGCCAGCCGTACCTGGGCTCTTATCGGCTGCCGGTGCGGGTCTCGTTGTTCGGAGTCGAGGAGCAGCAGAAGAGCTTCGACTCGCGCCGGCGGGGGCTACAGGTCGAGGTCGAGCGCCAGATCGGCTCCCTGCGCCTGGGCGGCCTCTACACCTACAAGCTGGTGAACACCATCAACCTGGCGCCGGACATTTCCATCGACCAGATCGAGCGCGACCTGACGCCGGTCGAGATCGCCAGCGTCACCGCCAGCGCCTTGTACGACCGGCGCGACGATCCCATCGATCCGCATCGCGGCTACAGCCTGGCCTCGCAGCTCGAATACGCGTTCCCGCTGTTCTCGGCCAACGAGCGCTTCCTGAAGGTGATCAGCCAGGCGACGTACCAGCGACCGGTGGGACAGCTCGGGGTGATCGCCGGCAGCGTGCGGCTCGGCGCGATCGAGGCGCTGAGCCGGATCTGCCAGCCGGGCGTCGCCGAGCTCGATGCCGCGTCCTGCCCCATCCCGCTGTCGGAACGCTTCTTCGCCGGCGGTAGGAGTACGCACCGCGCCTACCGTCGCGACGCGCTCGGCATTCCGGGCGACACGCTCAACGGCACCACGCCGGCCGGCGGCACGGGGCTGGCGCTGGTCAATCTCGACTATCGCTTCCCCGTGTACGGCGCGTTCGGCGGCGTGGTGTTCGTCGACAGCGGCAACGTGTGGGGCGACTGGCGGAACATCCGGCCAGGCGACCTCAAGACCGGAGTCGGACTCGGTGTGCGCTACGGCTCGCCGGTCGGCCCGATCCGCGTCGAGGTGGGCTGGAAGCTCGACCGCGCGCGGGGTGAGAGCCCCTACGAGGTATACTTCAGTTTCGGCACGCCGTTCTAGCGCGCCGTCCTGGAATCCCTGACATGTCCGATTCGAACCCCTTCGCGCCGATCGAAGTCGCCATCGAGCACTTTCGGGACGGCCGGATGGTCATCATCGTCGACGACGAAGACCGCGAGAACGAGGGCGATCTGGCGATCGCCGCGGACCGCGTGACACCGGCGGCGATCAACTTCATGGCCATGCACGGCCGCGGCCTGATCTGCTTGGCGCTCACCGAGGAGCGCTGCGACCAGCTCGGGCTGCCGCTGATGGTGCGCGAGAACACCTCACCGTTCGGCACCGCGTTCACGGTGTCGATCGAGGCGCGCGGCAAGACCACGACCGGCATCTCGGCCGCCGATCGCGCTGCGACCATCCTCACCGCCATCGACCCGCGCACCAAGCCGGAAGACCTGGCGCGGCCGGGGCACACGTTCCCACTGCGGGCCCGCCGGGGTGGCGTGCTCAAGCGGGCCGGACAAACCGAGGCGTCGGTCGATCTCGCGACGCTCGCCGGCTTGACGCCGGCCGGCGTGATCTGCGAAATCATGAACCCGGACGGCACCATGGCGCGAGTTCCTGACCTGCGCCTGGTGGCGGCGGAGCACGGCCTCGCGATGATCACGGTGTCGGATCTCATCCGCTACCGCCTGCAGCACGAGACGCTGGTGCGGGAGGCGGCGGCGCCGCGCCTGCCCACGGCGCACGGCGAGTTCCGGATCCACGCCTTCCGCTCCGACGTCACGGGCGAAGAGCATCTGGCTCTGGTCATGGGCGAGATTCGCCCGGAGGACCCGGTCCTGGTGCGCGTCCACAGTCAATGTCTGACCGGCGACATCTTCGGCTCCGAGCGTTGTGACTGCGGCCTGCAGCTCGAGCTCGCGCTCGAAAAGATCCGAGAGACCGGTCGCGGCGTTCTGCTATACCTGCTGCAGGAGGGCCGCGGCATCGGTCTGATCAACAAGCTGCGCGCCTATGAGCTGCAGGATCAGGGGCACGACACGGTCGAGGCGAACGAGAAGCTCGGCTTCCGCCCGGACCAGCGTGAATACGGCGTCGGGGCGCAGATTCTGCGCGCGCTCGGCGTGCGCCGGATGCGCCTGATGACCAACAATCCGAGCAAGTACATCGCCCTCTCCGGCTACGGACTCGAGATCGTCGAACGGGTGCCGCTCGAGATTCCGCCGACCGACCGCTCGCGCGACTATCTGCGCGTGAAGCGCGAGAAGCTCGGTCATCTGCTGAAGCTGGTCTGACTTTCCAAGCTCTGCTTGCGGGTTTCGCACCCTTCCCCCGCCCGCGGGGAACTCTTCGTTCCCCGCCACCCCTCCGCTCAGACGGGCACCGGGGACGGTGAGGAGCGCTCCAGCCGCGTCATTGGCACCGTCCGCCGGCTGGCGTACGCTTCGAAGTCTCAGCTGTGTTCCGGGTAAGAGAAGCAGGTCCCGTGAGGTGCCGCCCGACGGCGGGCGGCGAGCGCCGAGCGCATCGCGTCAGGGTGACGGTGCGCCAGTGCGCGACAGGGACGTTGCGTCCAGATTGGATCATCGCCGAGGGGGTCACGAATCCGCGGGACGAGAGCGGACCCGTGCCGACTGAGCGGCCGCTACGGACGTGCACCCTTCCGTCCCTCCTTACCCAGAAGATCGACGCTGCCGCGTTCCGATGCGGACCTCGGTGCCCATGAGCCGTCGCCGCGGATCCCGTTCGTCCAAGAATCCGCCCGGCGCGCGGCCTGCGGGCCGCGCTCGATCGACCGAGCCGGAAGAGTCGACGCCGCCGCCCGAGCCGCCGGCGGAGGTGCAGTCCGACCTGTTCGCCGAGCCGACGGCTCCGATTACCTCCGAGACGCCGCCGGAGGCAACGGGTGTCTTCGAGATGGGCCCGACGGGGCTGCTGGCCGAGATCGACGCCCAGACCGCGGCCAGCGAGGCCGAGGCCGCACAAGCCGCCCAAGAAGTCGAGGCTCTCAATCTCGAAGTGGGCAATCCGGAAGAACCGACGGCAGCTTCGGTCGAGCTCGAGGCCGCAGTGCTCTGGCCGGTGCGCGAGTCCGAGCGCGAGCCGGAGGCGGAGCCGGAGCCGGAGCCAGAGGAACGCAACGGTCGTCTGCGCATTTTGTGGATCGGTACCAAGGCGCCGTTGCCGGCGTCCGACGGCGGTCGTCTGGTGGCTTGGCAGACGCTGCGCGCGCTCGCGGAAGCGGGCCACGAAGTGGTCTTCGTGGCGCCCGCCGAGGGCTCCGACGCCCAGCGCGCCGAGCTCGCCGACGAGCTGCGCACGGTCTGCGAGCCGGTGCTCACCAAGCCTCGCCGCCGCCCGGCGCTCGACGACCTGTTGCGCATGGTGCTCGGTCCGCAGCCGGTGACGATTCGCCGGCACTTTCGCGCCAAGGTCGCGGCCGCGGTCGCCGGGCGGCTCGCCACGGGGCGTTTCGACGTGGTGCACTGCGAGCAGGTGCACTCGGTGGCGCAGGCGTCGCCGGCCTTCTCGCTCGGCGTGCCCGTATTGCTGCGGCAACAAAACGTCGAGAGCGAGCTGTGGATGATGATGGGGCGCCAGAATCCGCTCCTGCGGCCCTTGCTCGCCCTCGAAGCCGCGCGCGTGCGGCGCTACGAGGCGCACGTGATGCGGCGGGTGGCGGTGACCGTGGCGCTCACCGTCCGCGACGGCGAACGCCTGCGGGCGATCGCCGGACCGCACGCCGAAGTGCGCACGATCCGCGCTCCGTTTCCCCCCGACTTGCCGGCCGCCGACGGCGTGCTCACCGGCACCCCGGCGGTGGTGTTGTTCGGCGACCCGCGCTGGCAGCCCAACCGTCTGCAGATCCAGGAGTTCGCGCGCGCTCTCTGGCCGCGCGTTCACGACGTCCTGCCGGAGGCGCGCCTGCACCTCTTCGGCGGCGGCTTGCGGCGCGTGCCGGCGGGTGTGGTGGAGCATGGGCTGCCGGCGGAGAGCCGCGAGGCGTTCGTGCCGGGCAGCGTCCTGGTGGTGCCGCTGCGCGTCGCCTCCGGCGTGCGCATGAAGATCCTCGAGGCGTGGGCGCGCGGCGTGCCGGTCGTCGCCACCACGCAGGCGGCGGCGGGTCTGGACTGCGAAAACGGTCGCGAGCTGCTGCTCGCCGACGACGCCGACGGTTTCGCACGCGCGCTCGGGCGCCTGGCCACCGAGCCCGGGCTCGCCGAGCACCTGGTGGCCGGCGGGCGCCGCGCCCTGCGCGACCGGCACACGCCGCGCGCCATCGCGGCCGAGCTCGGCGCCGCGTATCGCTGGGCGATCGCCAGCTGCGCGGGCGAGCCGCGGCGCGCCAACGCCCGCGCCGTCTGATCGCCGCGAGATGCGGATTCTCCTCGTCACCACGCGCTACCCCTGGCCCACCCGCCGCGGCAACCAGCTGCGCACCCTGCAAATGGCGGCCTGGCTGGCGCGACGCCACGACGTCACGATCCTCGCGCCGGCGGCGCCCCCCGGAGCTCCCGCCCCGGAGGTTCCCTTCGCGATCGAGTCGTATGCGATGCCGGCCATGCATCAAGCGCGCGGCGCCGTGGCGGCGGGCCTCGCCGGCCGGCCGCTCCAGAGCGGCTTGTTCGAAATCTCCGAGCTGCGGGCGGCGCTGGCACGTCGGGCCGTGGATGCCGACCTGTGCGTGCTCGAGTTGGTGCGCCTCGAAGGCCTGCTCGAGACGCTGGCAGCCGTGCCGGTGATGGCCGATTTCGTCGACAGCCTCTCCCTGAACTTCGCCCGCCGCGCCGATCGCGATCGCCCGTGGCTCCGCCCTCTCTGGCGCGCCGAGGCGCGCCGCCTGGCGCGGAGCGAGCGTCGCATGCTGGCGCGTGCCCGTCTGGCCTTCGTGGTCTGCGACCGCGATCGGCGGTGGCTGGC
>WBZN01002122.1_pt1 | contig 11298 bp, 12 predicted proteins | sample 5204281 | NCBI WGS metagenome assembly WBZN01 (sample SAMN12344347, study PRJNA552823) | activated sludge metagenome | biome: Activated sludge suspended growth; feature: Nitrification reactor; material: Wastewater; isolation source: activated sludge from nitrification reactor of wastewater... | reverse complement strand
GGCACAGCTCAAGGCGCGGCTCGACAGCCTGCCCCGCGAGGGCCCCGCCTACGACTCGCTCTACCGGACCTTCGCCGCCGGCTCCGACAGCCTGGCGCCGCTGCTCCGGCGGCGCGACGCGGCCCAGCAGAAGCTCGCGGTGGCCCGGAACGAGTACGGGCCGGCCATCGACAGCCTGCGCGGCCAGATGAGCCGCTGGAAAGATAGCGCCTACCGGGCCTACGACAGCCTCACCAAGTCGCTGGGCACCGGCCTGGGCCGCGAACCCTTCGGCGACAGCACCGGCGCCGACGGCAAGGCCACCCTCCGGCTCTCCAGCGGCGACTGGTGGGTCTACGCCCGGTCCTGGGACACCTGGGACCCGAACAGCGAGTGGTACTGGAACGTGAAGGTCACCGGCGGCCGCCTGGTGCTCGACCGCGCCAACGGCCGGCGGGTCCCGCGGTACTAGGCGGCTCGGCGGCTCGGCGGCACGAATCCCCGTTCGAAGCCGCGACCCGGAGCCCGGCCCGGCCGGGACCGCTCGCCCCAACAGCAAGGGAGCACCCGTGGCTGTCTCGCGCACCTCCGTCACCCTCACCGCCTGTGCGGTGGGACTGGCCACCCTGCTCGGCTGGCAGGCGTGGCCCGGGGCCCCCGGGGCCCGCGCGGCCACCTACCGCCAGGGCGACCCGCTGATCACCCAGCGCACCCGCGGGTCGGCCAGCGCGCCCATCACGATCTACGAACTCTCCGACTTCCAGTGTCCCTTCTGCCGCCGCCAGGCGGTGGAGACCTTCCCGGCCATCGAGCGGGAGTTCATCGCCACCGGCAAGGTCCGCTGGATCTTTCTCAACTTCCCGCTCACCCAGATCCACCCCAACGCCCTGCCGGCCTCGGAATTCGCGATGTGCGCCGCCCGGCTCGACAAGTTCTGGCCGGTGCACGACCTCCTGTTCACCTACCAGGGCAAGTGGGCCCCGCTCAAGGACCCGGTGCCCTTCCTGCTCTCGCTCGCCGACAGCGCCGGCATCGCCCGCGACGACATCCTCCCCTGCCTGCAGAACGGCGAGATGCGCGCCCTGGTCCAGGCGGAAGCCGAAGGGGCGGCCAAGTCGGGGGTGGAGAGCACGCCGACGGTGTACGTCGAGGGGGCGGGGCTGCTGCGGGGCGCGATGCCGTTCGCCGTCTACAAGCAGGTGCTCGACTCGCTCTACCTCGACCGCACCACTCCCGTCGAGGCCGGCCCCCGGGGCCCCGGGTCGCGGCCCTAGAAGCCGCCGCGCAGCGTCAGGAAGACGTCGTACAGCGCGTGGGTCCAGGCCGCGATGCCGAAGCCCCGCGCCAGGAAGAGCCCGGACAGCAGCAGCCCGGCCACCAGCCGGAAGGTGAACGACCCGAGTTCCAGCGTGTCGCCCAGCGGGCCGATGTAGTGGAACGCCGAGAAGATCGCGGCGCCCACCACCGTCGCGAAGGTCCCGGCCACCCACGGACGCCAGCCGAATCCCGCCAGCGCCAGCCGGGCCAGCAGCCCCACCAGCACCACCCGGAACAAGAGCTCCTCGTAGATGCCGGCGCCCAGCGAGACCACCAGCTCCGTCGGCAGGCCGAGGTCGGTCCCCTGCACCACCGCCAGGGCCGCCGGACCGTGCAGCAGCAGTCCCGTGAGCAGGCTCGTGATCGCGCCGAAGCAGGCGGCGTACACCGCCGACTCGGCGAACATGCCCAGGAAGTACCCGCCCGCGGGCGCGCCGCTCTTCCGCCAGTCGCGGATCACCAGGACCAGGCCGGTGCCCAGCACCACCGCGGCGAACAGCGTGAGCCCGTGCCGCCCCCCCAGCAGCAGGAAGAGGCTCTTGAGCAGCACGTCGGCGCCGTTGCGGATGCCGCTGTCGGCGGTCACCAGCCGGGCCAGCAGCTCGTAGAGGGCCAGGAGCGGCAGCGCGAACAGCAGCGAGTAGCGGGGTGCGCGGGTATCGCGCCAGTAGGAGGCCATGGCCGTATCGTAAGCGGGCGGAGCGGCCGGCCGGAAGGGGGCCGCGGCCCGGCGGAAAAGCGGTGAGGGCGGAGCATCGGCTCCGCCCTCACGGGGTGCATCGGACTCGAGGCGATCCCGGGGGATCTGCGGCCGGGCGTGCCCGGCCCACCAGGAATCAGCAGCTCACCAGGCGATCGCTTGCCCTGTTCGAGCCATGGATGCAACTGTCACTAGACAATGGATCACCTCCTCTCAACGGGTGAAACATCGGGCGGACGATGCAACCTAGGAAGCAGCCGCCGGCCACGCAAGGCGCGCCGCACCCCGCCGGGACGCCGCGGACCTATCGCCTCGCGATCCGGGCGGCCGTCGCCCTGGCCCCGCTGGCGGCGCGCTGGTCGCCGAAGCTCGCCGCCGGGCTCGAGGGGCGGCGCGCGGATGCGGCGCGCTTCGCGCGCTGGGGAGCGGAGGGCCGGGATCCCGCCCACCCCCTCCTCCTGGTGCACGCCGCCTCCGCCGGCGAGCTGCGCCAGGTGGAGCCGGTGCTGCGCCGCCTGCGCCAGCGCCACCCCGACTGGCAGCTCGCCGTCACCTGCTTCAGCCCCTCGGGCCGCCCGGTCGCCGAGGCGCTCGGTGCCGAGGTCACCGGCCTGCTGCCGTGGGACACCCCGGCCGCCGTGGCCGCGCTCCTCGATCAGCTCCGCCCCACCGCCCTCGTCCTCACCCGGGCCGAGCTGTGGCCCGAGCTCATCGGCGCGGCGGCGGCCCGCGGCATCCGCCTCGCCCTGCTGGCCGCCACGGTGGCCCCGTGGAGCCGGCGCCTCCGCTGGCCGGCGCGGCCGCTGCTGGCCGGCGCGCTGCGATCCCTCGACGCGGTCGGCGCCACCACCCCCGGCGATGCCGAACGGCTCCGGACCCTCGGGGTCCGCCCCGAGGTCCTCCAGGTCACCGGCGATCCCCGGGCCGACGCCGTCCTCGAGCGCCTGGAACGCGCCGGGACCGTTGGCCCCGAGCCCAATACCCTCGTGGCGGGCTCCACCTGGCCCGCCGACGAGGCCGTGCTCCTCACCGCCTTCCGCTCGGTGCGCGAGCTGCACCCCGAGGCGCGGCTGCTGCTGGCACCCCACGAGCCCACCGCGGCGCACCTCGCCGGCCTCCGGGCACGCGCCCGGGCCGCAGGCTTCGGCGAGGTGCCGGCCTTCGGAACCCAGGACGCCGGGGCGCCGGTCCGGGTCGTGGAGAGTGTCGGGGGCCTGGCCCTGCTGTACGGCCTGGGCCGCATCGCCTATGTGGGCGGGGGGCTCGGTGGCGCGGGGCTCCACTCCGTGCTGGAACCCGCGGCGGCGGGGGTCCCGATCCTGGTGGGTCCGGAGGGCCGCCGGAACCCCGACGCGGTCCAGCTCAACGAGGTGGGCGCGCTGGAATGGCTGCCCCGGCGCCGGACCGCCGCGGTGCTCGAGGCGTGGTGGGCCACCTGGCTCACCGACCCGGCGTGGTGCCGCCGGGCGGGGGCGAGCGCCCGGGAGTGCGTGGCCCGCGGGCGTGGCGCGGCCGACCGCTCGGCGGCCCTGGTCGAGACGCTGCTGGCAGAAACGACACGGGGCGGGCCGATGGCCCGCCCCTGACGGCGTCGGCGGGGCGCCGGCGCTATTTCTTGACGACCACGCCCTCGACCGTGACCGACCGCGGCACGACGATGCCCAGCGTGAGCCCGGTGATCAGGATGTCGCTCAGCCGGCTGCGCACCCGGACCCGCACGTCGGCCACCTCCTGCCCGCCGGCCAGCTGCGCGGCGAGGGTCTTCTTGAGCGAGGGCTCGGAGAACTTCACCGCGCCCCACAGCCCGTACACCGCGTGGCTGGTCACGCTGAACGAGTCGCCGACGGCCGGCGCGCTGGCCGAGCTGGCCAGGGTGGCCGGCACGCCAAGCCGGCTGGCGTCGAGCGTGAGCGAGCAGCCGGACCACAGCAGCGCCGCCGCCACCAGCGGCAGGATCCTCTGGCGGGGGCGCATCAGAGGCCCGGGACCTTGATCGAGTAGCTCACGCCGGCGCTCAGCACCGAGGGGTTCACGCTGTTCCCCGCCCAGGTCCGGTCGTAGGCCAGCCCGAAGCCCAGCCCGCCGAGCAGGCTGAAGTCCACGCCGCCGCTGATCCCGAAGTTGGATTCCGTGTCGCTGTTGATGCCGGTGCCGCTCACCCGGAACACGTCGAGCCGGGGGGCGATCCACGGCTTGATGGCCAGGGCCGGGTTGGGAATCTTGAGCGCGATGCCGAGGCCGATCGGCGCGTGCACCCCCTTGATGCCGCTGTTGCTGCTGTACTCCGCGCCGCCCTGCAGCGTCACCGAGAGCGGGATCAGCGGGCCGCCGAACACCTTGAGGCTCAGGTAGCCGCCGACGGCGGTCTGGGCGTCGGCGGGGCCCTTGGGATTCCAGCGGGAGGCCACCGCGCTCACGCCGAGGGGGCCGAATCCGAGGGCGCCCCGGGCGCCGAAGGCCGTGCCCTTGCCGTAGTCGGCGTCGGGGAAGCCGATCTCGGCGCCGATCGTGAGCCCGCCGGAGACGCCGGCGTTGCGGACCGGCAGCCCGGTCACCTGGGCCGTGACGGGCCGTGCCAGGACGAGGATCGCCCCGAGCAGGGCGGCGGAGCGGACAGCGTAGCGCAGCATGACACCTCCAGGACGGCCGTGGTGGAAAAGCGCCGCAAGCTACCGTCCCGCATGGGGATAAGTCAATCTCGCGGGTCCAAAAGGGAACGAGGGGCCCCCGGAGGGGGCCCCTCGTTGTGCCGCATGGCCCGTCCGGCGGGCCGCCGGCGGCCTAGCGGTGCCAGGCGGCGCCGATCGCGATGCCCTCGAGGTCGCCGAGGGAGCCGCTGACCCGGATGTCGAAGGTCCGGGTGAGGGCGATGTCGACGCCGAGACCGATGCCGAACTGCACGTCATCGAGCAGCTCGCCGAAGGTCGGGGCGATGACCGGGTTCACGTAGGGGGTGAAGCTGATCTTCGACTCCTCCAGCAGCACCTGGCGGCCGACGGTCACGCCGACCGGGATCAGGAAGCCGGTCTTGCCGTCGGAGATCAGGGTGCCGAAGCCGCCGGTGAGCGCGGCGTCGAGCGGGAAGTCCCGGGTGTGGCGGGCGATCGGGGCGCGGGCGTCGACGCCCAGCGCGAAGACGCTCTTGCCGTTGCCCTTGGTGTCGAGGTAGCCGAGCCCGAAGCCGAAGTCGAACTTCTTGCGGGCCATGCGGTATTCGCCCTGCAGGCCGACGCTGAACGCCTCGCCCGGGTCGGAGATGTAGGCCCCGAGCTCGGTGTGCTTGAACGAGGTGTAGGGGCTCTTCATCACCGGCGTGGCGAGGGTCTGGGCCTCGACGGCCGCAGAGCCAAGGACGGTGAGCAGGGCCGCGCTGAGCATCATCCGACGCATGCGTTATTCTCCTTTGACCTGTTCCGCGACGACGCGGACAGTGTTGTTGACCGCCTGAAGGAACCCGCCCTGCACCCGGAAGCGGTGGACCGTTTCCCCGGCCTTCACCACCAGTGGCCCGCGCCCGAGGAGGGTCATGAAGGGCGCGTGCCGGGGCAGGATGCCGACCTGGCCGTCGTAGGCCGGCGCCGTCACCGCATCCGCCTCGCCGTCGAAGATGGCGGACTCCGGCGAGATCACCGTGACGCGCATCACGCGCTCGCCAGCTTCTTGGCCTTCTCGACCGCTTCCTCGATGCCGCCGACCATGTAGAACGCCTGCTCCGGGAGGTCGTCGAACTCGCCGGAGAGCACCCGCTCGAAGCTCTCGATGGTGTCGGCCAGCTTGACGTACTTGCCCTCGAAGCCGGTGAACTGCTGGGCCACGAAGAAGGGCTGGGAGAGGAACCGCTGGATGCGGCGGGCCCGGGCCACGACCAGCTTGTCATCCTCGGACAGCTCGTCCATGCCCAGGATGGCGATGATGTCCTGCAGGCTCTTGTACTTCTGCAGGGTGCGCTGCACGCCGATGGCCACGTTGTAGTGCCGCTCGCCGATGTACTGCGGGTCGAGGATGCGGCTGGAGCTGTCGAGCGGGTCCACGGCGGGGTAGATGCCCAGTTCGGAGATCGCGCGCGAGAGCACCACCGTGGCGTCGAGGTGCGCGAACGCGGTGGCCGGGGCGGGGTCGGTCAGGTCGTCGGCGGGCACGTAGATGGCCTGCACCGAGGTGATCGAGCCCTTCTTGGTCGAGGTGATGCGCTCCTGCAGGTCGCCCATCTCGGTGGCCAGCGTGGGCTGGTAGCCCACCGCGGAGGGCATCCGGCCGAGCAGCGCGGAGACCTCGGAGCCGGCCTGGGTGAAGCGGAAGATGTTGTCGACGAAGAGCAGCACGTCCTGGCCCTCGACGTCGCGGAAGTACTCGGCGACGGTCAGGCCGGAGAGGCCCACCCGGAGCCGGGCGCCCGGCGGCTCGTTCATCTGGCCGTAGATGAGGGCGCAGCTCTTGATGACGCCGCTCTCCTCCATCTCGAGGTAGAGGTCGTTGCCCTCGCGGGTGCGCTCGCCCACGCCGCAGAACACCGACTTGCCGCCGTGGCCCTTGGCCACGTTGTTGATCAGCTCCATGATGACGACGGTCTTGCCCACGCCGGCGCCGCCGAACAGGCCGATCTTGCCGCCCTTCACGAACGGCGCGATCAGGTCGATGACCTTGATGCCGGTCTCGAAGATCGTGGTCTTGGGCTCGAGGTCGACGAACTTCGGGGTCTCGCGGTGGATCGGCCAGCGCTCGTTGGCCGCCGGGATCGCGGCGCCGCCGTCGACCGGCTCGCCCAGCACGTTGAGGATGCGCCCCAGGGCCGCCGTCCCGACCGGCACCGAGATCGCGGCGCCGGTGTCGGTCACCGCCATGCCGCGCACCACGCCGTCGGTCGTCGACATCGCCACCGCCCGGACCTGGTTCTGGCCGATGTGCTGCTGCACCTCGGCGGTGAGCCGGATCGGCAGCGGGCCGCTCGCGTCCTCGATGACCAGCGCGTTGTAGATCTCGGGCAGGTGCTCGGGCTCGAACTCGACGTCGAGCACCGGGCCGATCACCTGGACTACCTTGCCAACGTTCTTCATGGTCGCCGTCGCCATTGTCGCATCGATCCTTGGTCGAAATCGCCCGTGGGCGCGCACGGTCGTGCGCGCCGGCCCGCCTGGTGCCGCCGCCTACCCCTCGAGCGCCGCCGCCCCGCCCACGATCTCCGCGATCTCCTGCGTGATCGCGGCCTGCCGCTGGCGGTTGTAGGTGCGCTTGAGGATCTCGTAGATCTCGCCCGCGTTGTCGGTGGCGTTCTTCATTGCCGTCCGCCGCGCGCCGTGCTCCGCCGCCGCCGTCTCGACCAGCCCGCGGTACACCTGGTTGCGGACGTAGAGCGGCAGCAGCTCGGCCAGGATCTGGTCGGCGCCGGGCTTGAGGATGTAGTCGGCCCGGACCCCGCCCTTCCGGGCCGCCGGGGTGCGGACCGGCAGCACGCCGAGGGTGGTCGGCGGGGTGGAGATGGGGGTGACGAACCGGGCGTAGACCACGTCCACGCTGGCCAGCCGTCCCGCCTCGTACTCCGCGATCAGCGGGGCCACGATCTCCACCGCGTGCTGGGCCGTCGGCTTGTCGCCGATGTCCATGCGCTGGGTGGCGATGGCCCGCCCGATGTACTTGAAGAACCCGATCGCCTTGCGGCCCACCAGGTGCAGCTCCACCTCGTAGCCCTGCGCCTCGAGCGCCGCCACCCGCTTGCGGGCTTCCTTGATCAGGTTCGAGTTGAAGCCGCCGCAGAGCCCGCGGTTGCTGGTCACCAGCAGCACCGCCGCCCGCCGGGGCCCGCCCTTGGCCGGCGGCGCCGGCTGGCGCAGCAGCGGGAAGCGCTCGGCCAGCTCCGGCGTGACCAGGTCCGCGATGACTTCGGCCAGCGCCGCGGCGTAGGGCCGGGCCGCCACCACCCGGTCCTGGGCCCGCTTCAGCTTGGACGTGGACACCAGCTCCATCGTCCGCGTGATCTTCCGCGTGTTCTGGACCGACCGCATCCGCCCGCGGAGCGCCTTCGAGGCCTTCGCCATTACTCGGCCTTGAACATCGGCTTGAACGCCGCGATCGCGGCCTTGAGCCGGGCCGTGAGGTCGTCGTCCAGCGCCTTCTTGGCCCGCAGCCCCTCGAGGATCCCGGCGTGCGCCGACTCGAGGTAGCTGATGAAGTCCGCCTCCCACTTGCGGATGTGCTTCACGTCCACGTCGTCGAGGAAGCCGTTGACCACCGTGTAGATGATCGCCACCTGCTTCTCCACCGGCACCGGCGCGTACTGCGGCTGCTTGAGCACCTCCACCGTGCGCGCGCCGCGCGCCAGCTGCCGCTGGGTCGCGGCGTCGAGCTCCGAGCCGAACTGGGCGAACGCCTCGAGCTCGCGGTACTGCGCCAGCGACAGGCGCAGCGGGCCGGCCACCTGCTTCATGGCCTTGATCTGCGCGTTGCCGCCCACCCGGCTCACGCTGATGCCGGCGTCCACCGCCGGCCGCACGTTCGAGTAGAACAGGTCGGTGGTGAGGAAGATCTGCCCGTCGGTGATCGAGATGACGTTGGTCGGGATGTACGCCGAGACGTCGCCGGCCTGGGTCTCGATGATCGGCAGCGCGGTGAGGGAGCCGCCCGGCGCCTTGATGCGGCCGTCCAGCTTCACCACGTTCGGGTCCTCGGAGATCTTGGCCGCGCGCTCCAGCAGCCGGCTGTGCAGGTAGAACACGTCGCCCGGGTACGCCTCACGGCCCGGCGGGCGGCGCAGGATCAGCGACAGCTGCCGGTAGGCCGCCGCCTGCTTGGACAGGTCGTCATAGACGCAGAGGGTGGCCTTCCCCTCCTGGTACATGAAGTACTCGGCGATCGCGCAGCCGGAGTAGGGCGCGATGTACTGCAGCGGCGCCGGGTCGGAGGCGCTGGCCACGACCACGATGGTGTAGTCCATCGCGCCGTGCTCCTTGAGCTTCTCCACCACCGTGGCCACGGTCGAGCGCTTCTGCCCGATCGCGACGTACACGCAGATGACCCCGGTGCCCTTCTGGTTGATGATCGTGTCGACCGCGATCGCGGTCTTGCCGGTGCCGCGGTCGCCGATGATCAGCTCGCGCTGCCCGCGCCCGATCGGGATCATGGCGTCGATCGCCTTGATGCCCGTCTGCAGCGGCTCCTTCACCGGCTGCCGCACGATGATGCCCGGCGCCACCATCTCCACCGCCCGCGCCCCCGTGGCCGCGATCGGGCCCCGGCCGTCCACCGGCTGGCCCAGCGCGTTGACCACCCGCCCCAGCATCCCGGGCCCCACCGGCACCTCGAGCAGGCGGCCGGTGCAGCGCACCTCGTCGCCTTCCTTGAGCTTGAGGTAGTCGCCCAGGACCACCGCGCCCACGTTGTCCGCCTCGAGGTTGAGCGCCATCCCGGTGACCGTGTCCCCCGACTCGGCCGCGGTGAACTCCAGCATCTCGCCCGCCACCGCCCGGGTCAGGCCGTAGATGCGGGCCACGCCGTCGCGGACCTCGAGCACCGTGCCGACTTCGTTGACGTCGACCGACGCCAGGTCGGCCTTCTCGATCTCCCGGAGCAGGACATCCTTGAGTTCGCCCGGACGGAGTACGGATTCGGTCGCCATATCACTCGGGGTTGGTAGATGATGAAGGTTCGGGCCTAGCTTGTGAAAACTATCACAAGGAAGCGCTCCAAGCAACCGTCGGGGTCGCCCGTTCCCGGCCCCGGCGCCCCTGCCCGGGACCCACCCCGGGACCCCGTTCCCACGACAGGGGCGGGGGCCCTCCGCGGCGCCGGCCGCCGGGCCGGAGCTACATCCGGCTCCGGGTCTTCCCCCGGGCAAAGCTGGCGAGCACCCCGCGCGGACCGAGCGGCGCCAGCCCCCGGCTCGAGACGCCGGCGATGCGCCGCGCGGTGGCGGAGAGGTGGCTCGGCGTGGCAAAGCGGAGGATCCGGGCCACCGTGCCCACGTCGTACCCCGGGTTGCGGAGCAGCCCCGCCGCGCAGGCCACCCGGGTCAGGTCGATCACCCGCTTGAGGTTGGGGGCGCCGCCGGCGCCGAACTGGCGCGACAGGTGCTCCCGCGAGCACCCGAGGGTCCGGGCAATCTCGGCGGTCCGCACCGGCTGGTCCACCCGCGCCAGCAGCGCCTGCCAGACCTGCTGCTGCAGCGTCTCGGTGAGCCGCAGCACCCGCACCGCGTCCCGCAGCGCCACCTCCCGCTCCGCCGCCGCCGAGTGCCGGACCACGAGGTCGCCGGCCACCGCGTTGTCCACCCCATCGACCAGCACCAGGCGCACCTCGCCCTCGGCCAGGCGGAGCAGCAGCGGGGCATCGTCGGGCCGGAACGGCGCGAAGGCGATCCAGGGCACCTGCGGGAAGGCGGTGCGCACCGGGGCCAGGTCGGCGGCGGGGGTGGCGGCCGGCGAGAAGATCACGGCATCGACCAGGCGGGTGGCGAAGAGCTGCCGCAGCTGCGGGACGGTCCGGCAGGCCATCACCGTCCAGGGGGAGGCGGGGGGGAGGCTGCGGCGCAGCGCCTGCGTGGCCTCCGAGCCGCCGGTGAGCGCGGCGACAACCGGCATCAGCTGCTCGCGGGGGCCGGGGGCGCCGGGGGTGCCGCGTCGGCGGACCGGCGGGGCCGGCCCTGCCCCATGGCCACCAGGGTGCGCGCCATCTCCCCGGCCCGCTTGAGCACGCCCCGGGCGTTGTCGTAGGAGAGCTGCTCCAGCGCGGCCTCGAGCTCCAGCCAGCGGTAGTCGGTGATCCCCTCGTCCTGCTGCGGGACCACGTCGGCGGCGGGGCTCTCGAACAGGAAGAAGTGGCAGTACTTGTGGATGTACCGGCCCCGGAAGCGGAAGTGCCAGTCGATGATGCGGATCGGGCCGAGCATCACCAGGTCGGTCAGTCCGGTCTCCTCGGCGCTCTCGCGGAACGCCGCCTCGGCCGGGGACTCCTCGCCCTCGAGGTGCCCCTTGGGGAACCCCCAGTGCTCGTAGGGGTCGCGGATCAGGAGGAACCGGGCGCTCAGGTCGGGCTGGCGGCGGAAGACGATGCCCCCGGCGGAGACCTCGCGTTCCGGCTTGCGCTTGGGCTTGGCCACTAGAACACCGAGAACTTGAAGTACTTCCGGGGGTTCATCTGGATGTCGGCGATCAGCCGCCGCAGTTCCTGCATGGTCTCGATCGTCTCGTTGTAGAGCGCCGGGTCCTTCGCCAGCAGGCCGATGGTCCCCTGCCCCGACTGGATCCCGGTCAGGATGGAGTCGGCGGCGAGCAGGGTGCGCACCAGGCTGGCTTCCTGGCCCCGGGCGGTGG
>WBZN01002121.1_pt1 | contig 11303 bp, 8 predicted proteins | sample 5204281 | NCBI WGS metagenome assembly WBZN01 (sample SAMN12344347, study PRJNA552823) | activated sludge metagenome | biome: Activated sludge suspended growth; feature: Nitrification reactor; material: Wastewater; isolation source: activated sludge from nitrification reactor of wastewater treatment... | reverse complement strand
GGACATCAAGGCCTCGGTATAGGGGTGCTTCGGCGTGAAGTAGACGCTGCGGGTCGGGCCGAGCTCGACGATCTGGCCCAGATACATGACCGCCACCCGGTCGCAGACATAGGCCACCGCCGCCAAATCGTGGGCGATGAACAGGTAGGTGAGGCCGAGGCTCCCCTGCAAGTCCGCGAGCAGGTTCAGGATCTGCGCCTGGATCGAGACGTCGAGGGCGGAGATCGGCTCGTCGCAGACCACCAGATCGGGCTTCAGCACCAAGGCGCGGGCGATGGCGATGCGCTGGCGCTGGCCGCCGCTGAAGGCGTGCGGAAAGCGGCGCAACTGCTCACGGCTGAGGCCGCAGCGTTGCGCGATGTCGACGACGCGCGCGTCGATCTCCTTGCGATCGAGGTTTTCGCCCAGGCCGCGCTGGGCGATCAGCGGCTCGGAGATGATGTCGCGCACCGTCATGCGCGGATTGAGCGAGGCGTAGGGGTCCTGGAAGATCATCTGGAAATGGCGCCGGGCTCGGCGCAGTTCCTTCGCGCCCAGCGCGGTGATGTCCAGTGTCTTGTCCGCCAGGGTTATCTCCACGCGCCCGGAGGTCGGTCGCACGCCGCGCAGCACAGACAGCCCCAGGGTCGTCTTGCCCGATCCGCTTTCGCCGACCAGGCCCAGCGTCTCGCCCAGGGCGATCGAGAACGAGACTTGGTCCACCGCGGAGACATAGCTTTTCGGCTTGCCCCAACTCGTCTTGGACCGGCCGGGGAAACGTACCGAAAGGTCGGTGACTTTCAGCAGATCGCTCATCGCGCCAGCTCCGCCTCGCCGTGGACGCAGGCGACGAAACGCCGGTCGGATTCAAAGACCGGCGGCGACGCCTCGGCGCAGACCGGCTGTACCGCCCGCGGGCAGCGCGGATGGAAGCGGCAGCCGCGCGGCACGTCGAAGATGTTCGGGATGCTGCCGGCAATGGGGTGGATCTTGCGGCCACGGTCGATATCGCCCAGCCGCGGCACCGCATCCAGCAGCGCCCGGGTATAGGGATGCGCCGGGGCGCGAAAGATGTCGCGCACCGGTCCGCTCTCGACGATGCGGCCCGCATACATGATGGCGACCCGGTCGGCCATTTGCGCCACGATGCCGAGGTCGTGGGTGATGAACAGGATCGCCATGCCCAGCTCGCTCTTGATCTTGCGCAGCAGGTCGAGGATCTGGCTCTGGATGGTGACGTCGAGGGCGGTGGTCGGCTCGTCGGCGATCAACAGGCTGGGGCCGCAGATGAGCGCGCGGGCGATCATCGCCCGCTGCCGCATGCCGCCGGAGAATTCCTGGGGGTAGCGGTCCAGCGCGCCCTTGGGGTCGGGAATGCCGACCTTCTCCAGAAGCTCCGCCGCCCGCGCGCGGGCTTCGCGCAGGGTGACCTTCTCATGGATCAGCACGACCTCGGTGATCTGCGCGCCGATGGTGTGGATGGGCGAAAAGGAGCTCATCGGCTCCTGGAAAATCATGCCCATGCGCGCGCCGCGGATCGCCTCGATGGCGCGGCCGTCGGGGCCGAGTTTGACGATATCGGTTTCGGCCCCGTCTTCGCCGCGGAGCAGAATCCGGCCCTTGGTGATGGCCAGCTCGCGGCCGAGCAGTTGCATGAGCGACAACGCGGTCACGCTCTTCCCCGAACCGCTTTCGCCGACCAGGGCCAGGACCTCGCCACGGGCCAGGGAAAAGGAGATGTCTTCGACGATGGGCACACGGACGTCGTCCTGGCGCAGGCAGATCGCCAGGTCTCTGACATCAAGAACGGGGGAGGGCGTGCTCGTCATCGGTGCTATTTCGAATACGGGTCGGCGGCGTCGCGCAGGCCGTCGCCGAGGAAGTTGAAGGCGAGGACCGCGACGATGACGAAGAGGCCGGGGATCATCAGCCAGGGCGCCTGGTCGACCGAACGGATGCTCTGCGCCGCGTAGAGCAGCACGCCCCAGCTCTCCACCGGCTCGCGCAGGCCGAGCCCGAGGAAGGAGAGGGAGGTTTCCGCCAGCAGGATCTCCGGGAAGGCGATCGAGGTGTCGACGATCAAATAGCTCATGAAGGACGGCAGCAGATGTCGCCGGATGATGCGGAAATCCGAACAGCCCGAGAGCCGCGCCGCCAGCACGAAATCCTCATGCCGCGTCGCCAGCAGCTTGCTGCGCACCGTGCGCGCGAGCCAAGTCCAGCCCAGCAGCGCCAGGATGGCGGTGACGGCAAGATAGGTCGGCAGCGGCCCCCAATCCCGCGGCAAGGCCGCCGCCAGGGCCAGCCACAGCGGCAAGGTCGGGATCGAGCGGATGAACTCGATCACCCGCATGACAATGTTGTCGAACTGGCCGCCGAAATAGCCGGCGGCGCCGCCGATCGCCGCGCCCAGCAGGAACGACACCAGCACGCCGACCAGCCCGACGCTGAGCGAGACCCGGCAGGCGTGGATGGTGCGCGAGAAGATGTCGAGGCCGGTGAAATCGGTGCCGAAGAGATGGATGAAGCCCTTGCTGGTGCCGAACAGATGGATGTCCATCGGGATCAGGCCGAACAGGTAATAGGGATCGCCGCGGACGAAGAATTCGATCTCCCAGAGCTGGCTCTCGTCCCTGATGTAGTGCAGCTTCAACGTCACCAGGTCGCGCTCACCCTTCACGCCATAGACGAAGGGCCGCGGGTGGAACGTGCCGTCGCTTTCGAAGAAGTGCGGCATCATCGGCGCGCCGGCGACATATTTCGAGTTCCGTTCGCCGGGCGCATAGGGGCTGATCGGACCCGGGAACAGCACGCACAAGCCGAGGATTCCCAGCAGCACCATGCCGACCATGGCCATGCGATGCTTGCGGAAGCGCCACCACATCAGCTGCCATTGGCTGGCGAGGTCGGTGCGGCGGATCGCCTTGGGGCGGGCGCGGAAGCTGCGGAAACTGTCGATCAGGCTCACGGCGCGCCTATTCCAGCTTGATGCGCGGGTCGAGGGCGACCAGCAGCAGGTCGGAGATCAGCGTGCCGATGATGGTGAGCGCGCAGTAGATGAAGATCATCGCCCCGGCCAGCAGCATATCCTGGTTCAGCAGCGAATGCAGGAAGAGCGGCCCGGTATCCGGCAAGGCGAGCACGAAGCCGACGATCGGCGCGCCGGAGATAACATAGGTCAGGCGCCAGCCGAGCGTCGCGGCGATGGGATTGAGCGCCATGCGCACCGGATAGCGGATCAGCAGCTTCAGCGGCGACAGGCCGCTCGCCTTGGCCGAGAGCACGTACATCTTGTTGAGCTCGTCGAGGACCGCCGCGCGCATGGCGCGGATCAGGAAGGCGGTGCCGCTGGTGCCGAGCACGATGACCGGCACGGCCAGATGCGCCAGCATGTCCTTGAACTTGGCCCAGCTCATCGGCGCGTTCTCGAACTCGGGCGAAAACAGCCCGCCGACGCTCTGCCCGAAATAGTGCTGCGACAGGTACATGAGGACGAGGGCGAGCAGGAAATTGGGGGTCGCCAGGCCGATATAGCCCAGCAGCGAGACCGCGTGGTCGCCGAACGAATAGCGGTGCACGGCGGAATAGACGCCGACCGGAATCGACACCGCGTACATGAAAATGAGGGTGAAGGCGGCGATGGAGAGGGTGAGGGGCATGCGCTCCCAGATCACCTCGCCCACGGGCCGTTTCCATTCCCAGCTCATGCCCCAGTCGTTGTGCAGCACGATATTGCCGATCCACCGGGCGTATTGGACATGCCAGGGCTGGTCCAGGCCGAGCTGGCGCCGCACATTCTCGATCTCGGCCTGGCTGATGATGGCGCCGGCATTGGCCTTGCGCGCGGCATAGATCTCGGCGTAGTCCCCCGGCGCGCTTTGCACGATGACAAAGGACACGAAGGAGACCAGCAGCAGAGTGAGCGCCATGTAGCCGATGCGGCGGGCGAGGAAGGTGATCATCGCGCGAGCCTGCGGGTCAATCGGGGATCATCGCGGCCGTCCGGCGGGGGCGGCGCCCGCAAGCGCCGCCCCCGGTGCCGGATCTACTGCTTGATGAACCACTGGTCGCCGCGATAGGCGTAGGAATAGCCGAAGTTGAAGTGCAACGTGTTGAGCTCCGGCATCACGTTGCCCAGCCGCTTGGCGACGATGATCGGCTTCGGCACTTCGCCGATGGTGCCGATGATGGTCATGTTCTCCAGGTTGAGCTTCACCAGCTCCTTGCCGAGCTCGGTATAGCGCTCGGAACCGGGAACCACCGTCTTCCATTCCTTGGCGATCTCATACATCCGCTTGGCCCAGGCCGGCGGCTCTTCGCCCTCGGCGCCGTTGGTTTCCGACCATTGCCGCCACTTCACGCCGAACAGCGGGCTGATCTCCGAGTAGTACGGAGTGTAGAGGTTGATGTCCGCGACCAGGGTCGGCTCGAACGGGATGTCCCATTCCATGTTGATGTCGGAGGTCTCCGCCTTGGCGTTCTCGCGGGTGGCGGCGCTGGTCAGTTCCTTGGAATTGACCGCCAGGCCGACCGCCTTGAAGTAGTCGCTGACGAGCTTGACGAATTCGGGCAAGGCCATCTGCGTGGAATACTCCCACAGGATGGTGAAGGGCGAGCCGTCGGGATAGGTCCGCATCCCGTCGGCGCCACGCTTCATGCCCATCTCGTCGAGCAGGGCGTTGGCCTTGTCGACGTCGTATTCGATCATGTAGTTGCGGTCGGCATCGGTGGTGAAGGAAAGCTGCGCCGGCATCGCCTGGCTTGGCTTGCCGAGGCCGAAATACAGCACCTCGTTGATCTCGTCGCGATTGATGGCGTGCGAGATCGCCTGGCGGAACCGCAGATCCGCGTAGATCGCCCGCAGCTTCGGGTTGTTGTGGGTGATGTTGAAGGTGAGCGTCGGGCCGAACGAGCCCGGCGCCAGGCGGACGTCGTACTTGCCCTTGGCCTCGCCTTCCTTCAGCGTCGGGTATTCGGGCAGGGACGGCCCCTGGGCCTTGTAGTCCACTTCGCCGTTGAGGATCGCCAGGGTCTGCAGGTCGGCGTTCAGGAAGCGCTCGAAGTGATGGTCGATATACGGCAATTGCTGGCCGGAGGAATCGACCTTGAAGTAGTACGGGTTGGCCTTGAACATGCGGCGCTGGGTGTCCGGCTCGACCTCGATGATATGGCTTTCCAGGGTCGGCACGGTGAGCGCGTGCGGCGTCAGCGTCTCGGCATCCTTCCAGACGTTGTAGTAGGTGTTGAACTCCTTCACCCAGCTTTCGAAGCCCGCCGCCTTGGCCTCCTCGTCGGCCTTCGGATTGTAGGTGGCGTGGAATTTCTCGAAGTGGTGCTTGGGCGCGAAGGGCGCGAAATAGGAACCGCTGGTCGCCATGTAGGTGAGCAGGCCCGGGAAGGGCTCGTCGAAGCTGATCTTCACATGGGTGTCGTCGATCTTCTCGGCCTTGACGTTGACGCCCCATTCGGCGGTGACGTCGGGATGCAGATCCTTGTTCTCGACGATGTCGTTGAAGAAGAACACCACGTCATCGGCGGTGAAGGGCGCGCCGTCCGACCACTTGTGGCCCTTGCGCAGGGTGAACTCGATCGACTTGTAGTCGTCGGCCCATTTCCAGGCCTTGGCCACGTTCGGCACGATGGTCTTCAGGTCGTCGGAGAGGCGCACCAGGCTCACCTGGCGCCAGCTCAGGATGTCGGAGGTGCCCGATTCCGGCGCGCGGGCGAGGCCGTTCAGGGTCCCGCCATAGACGCCGCATTCCTGATAGGGCAGCACGATCAGGGGCTCTTCCGGCAGGCGCTCGGCCACCGGCGGCAGCTTGCCGGCCTTCACATCGGCGGCGAACAGCGGGTTGTCGGTGAAGGTCAGCTTGACGTCGGCGGCTGCGGCCTCCTCGACCTCGACCTGTTCCGGATACGCACCATTCAGGTTTTGCGGATCCGCCACTGTGGGACATTGGGCGTAGACACTGGTTGCGCCGAAGGTTCCAAGGAACGCGGCAACGGCGAGAGTCGCCGCCTGGCGGCGAGAAAACGCTGATATTGCGGAATTTTGCACGGTTTTGCCTCCCCATTTTCCGGCGTCGAGCGACGCCTTTCCCTGTAATAGAGGAGCATAAGATGACTAAGTGGTCACATAGTCAATGGACAAATGACCGTTCATGCAACTTTAATGTTGGTTTATCCACACTGAAATGATCATGCCCGCCGTGCGATATCGCGGGCGTGGATGTCGGCAGTCAGGATTTCGACCCCGGCCGCCCGCAGCGCCTCGGCCAACGGACCGGCGGGCGGCTGGTCGGTCACCAGCCGCTGGATCTGCTTGGCATCGCAGACCTCGAACAAGGCGTGCCGGCCGAGCTTGGAGCTGTCAGCCAGGATCGTGGTCTGCCGGGCGCTCGCCAGCATGGCGCGGGCGATATAGGTCTCCTCGGCGTTGAAATCCATGAAGCGCCCGGCCGGATCGATGGCGCCGATGGTGAGCACCGCATGGTCGACGCGCAGGCGCTGGATCTCCTCGATGGCGAGCGGGCCCAGCGTCTCGTGGCCCTCGCCGAAGAAGCGGCCGCCCAGCAGGTAGATGTCGCTGCGAATTGGGGCTTTCCACAACTCGTTCGCCACCAGCAGCGAGTTGGTGATGACGGAGAAATGGCCGGCCTTGCCGAGCGCCTCGGCAAAGGCGGCGGTGGTCGAGCCGGAATCGATGAAGATGCTGTCGCCCGGCTGGAACAACTGGGCCGCGCGGCGGCCGATCGCCACCTTCTCGCTGCGCGCCGTCATCGTGCGGTCGCCGAAGGAACTCTCCAGCGCCGTCTGCGCATGCACCGCGCCGCCGTGCACCTTGCGCACCAGGCCGCGCTCCGACAGCAAAGCCAGGTCGCGCCGCACGGTCTCGTGCGACGTGCCGAGCAGCTGGGCCAGTTCCTCGACGCTGACCCGGGTGGTCTCGCGCACCAGGGTGGCGATGCGTTCACGCCGTTCTTGTGGTTTCATTGTCCGAACCGTCAGTGACCATTCGGGCAAGCTGTGGCACTTTCGTGATGTATCAGTCAAGATACGTGAGAAGTGTCACAATAAATTCCGGAATCCGGCACAAACCTGTTCGCAGGCGGGGGACGACCGGCGGCGCACCGTCTGGCGCGTGTGAATACGGCAGGCGGGCGGCAGGCGCGCCGCAGCCGATCCGGCCCTGGCCGGGATGCGGTCGTCAGACTCGGGGCAGGCTCCCGGGGCAGGCTCTCGGGGCAGGCTCTCGGGGCAGGCTCTCGGGGCAGGCTCTCGGGGCAGACTGGCGGCAGACTGGGGGGCAGGCTCGGAGCTTAGGCGCGCAGCAGGGTGGCGGCTTCGATGGCGAAATAGGTCAGCACCGCGTCGGCGCCGGCCCGCTTGAAGCATTGCAGGCTTTCGATCATGGCGCGGTCGTTGTCGAGCCAGCCGTTCTGCGCCGCCGCCTTGATCATCGAGTATTCGCCGCTCACCTGATAGGCGCAGGTCGGCAGGTGAAAGGCCTGCTTCACCCGGTAGAGGATGTCGAGATAGGGCATGCCCGGCTTCACCATCAGCAGATCGGCGCCCTCGGCGACGTCGAGCGCGCATTCGCGCAGCGCCTCGTCGCCATTTGCCGGGTCCATCTGGTAGGTGCGCTTGTCGCCCTTGCCCAGCGACGATTTCGAGCCCACCGCATCGCGGAACGGGCCATAGAAGGCCGAAGCGTATTTCGCCGCATAGGACATGATGCGAACGGCCTGCCGGCCCTCGGCATCCAGCGCGTCGCGCAGGCGGCCGACGCGACCGTCCATCATGTCGGACGGCGCGACGACATCGACGCCCGCCTCGGCCTGGGCCAGGGCCTGGCGGCACAAGACCTCGAGCGTCTCGTCGTTCAGGATCCGGCCCTCCGCCATCAGCCCGTCATGGCCGTGCGCGGTATAGGGATCCAGCGCCACGTCGCAGATGACGCCGATCTCCGGCACGGCCTTTTTCAGCGCCCGCACCGCGCGGTTGCACAGATTGTCGGCCCGGAAGGCCTCTTCCGCGCCCTCGCTTTTCTTCTCCTTGGGCACCACGGGGAAGAGGGCGATGGCGGGAATGCCGAGCTTCGCCGCGTGCTCCGCCGCTTCCAGCAGGCCGGGAATGGTCAGCCGGTGCACCCCCGGCATTGCCGGGATCGCCTCGCGCTTGGCGCCGCCTTCCTTGACGAAGACCGGCCAGATCAGCTCGTTGACGGTGAGCGTCGTCTCGCGCACCAAACGGCGCGACCAATCGTCGCCCCGGTTGCGCCGCAGGCGCACGCGCGGGAATTGGCCATGGGGTGCGGCGCCGAACAGGTCCAGCGCACCGGCAATCTTGCCCTTGGGGGCGGTCTTGTCCTTCGGGGCGGGCACGCGGTGTTTCATGGCGCGGATTCCTGCACTGGGTCGGTTAAGGCGACTGTAACAAATCGGGCCGAGCAAGCAAAAGGCCCGACCGGGCGGGCCGGGCAAGCAAAATGCCCGACCGGACAGGCCGGGCGGGCCGGGCAAGCAAAAGGCCCGACCGCGCGGGCCGGGCCTTTCGCCGCAAATCGTGGCGGGCAGGAGCCTATTCGGCGGCCTTCTTGCCGGCCACCGCCTGGAACGCCTGGTCGAGGTCGGCCAGGATGTCGTCGATATGCTCCAGGCCGATCGACAGCCGCACATAGGAATCGCTGACGCCGGTCGCCAATTGCTCCTCGGGCGAGAGCTGCGAATGCGTGGTGGTCGCCGGGTGGATCGCCAGGCTGCGCGCGTCGCCGATGTTGGCGACGTGATAGAACAACTGCAGCGCATCGATGAATTTGCGCCCGGCGTCCTTGCCGCCCTTGATCTCGAAGCCGACCAGGGCGCCGTAGCCGCCCTTCAGATAGGCATCGGCACGACGCTTCGCCTCGCCGCTCATCGCGCCGGGGAAGATCACCTTGGTGACCGCGGCATGCTTGCCGAGGTATTCGGCGACCGCGTTGGCGTTGCGGCAATGCTCGCGCATGCGCAAGGGCAGGGTCTCCAACCCTTGGATGAACATGAAGGCGTTGAACGGGCTCATCGCAGCACCCAGGTCGCGCAGCAGCGTCACGCGCGCCTTGATGATGTAGGCGATCGGGCCCAGCGGCTTCACCGCCTGGGTCCATATTGCGCCGTGATAGGAGGGGTCCGGCTGGTTCAGGCCGGGGAAGCGCTCGGCATGCTTCTCCCAGTCGAAATTGCCGCCGTCGATGAGCGCGCCGCCGATCGAGGTGCCGTGGCCGCCGATATACTTGGTGGTCGAATAGACGATGATCGCCGCGCCATGCTCGAAGGGCCGGCACAGCACCGGCGCCGAGGTGTTGTCCATGATCAGCGGCACGCCGAGCTTGCGGCCGATCTCGGCCACTTCCTTGATCGGGAAGACGCGCAGCTTCGGATTGGGCAGCGTCTCGGCGTAATAGGCGCGGGTCTTCGCGTCGGTCGCCTTGGCGAAAGCCTCCGGGTCCTGCGGATCGACGAAGCGGACCTCGATGCCCATGTCCTTGAAGGTGTTGGCGAACAGGTTCCAGGTGCCGCCGTAGAGGTCGGTCGAGCTGACGATGTTGTCGCCGGCCTTGGCAATGTTCTGCACGGCGAAGGCCGAGGCCGCCTGGCCCGAGCTCAGCGCCAGCGCGGCGACGCCGCCCTCGAGTGCCGCCAGGCGCTGCTCCAGCACGTCTGTGGTCGGGTTCATGATGCGGGTGTAGATGTTGCCGAAGCGCTTCAGCGCGAAGAGGTCGGCGGCATGGGCGCTGTCGTCGAACTGGTAGGACGTGGTCTGGTAGATCGGCACTGCCACCGCGTTGGTCGCGGCGTCGCGGCGATGGCCGGCATGCAGCACGATGGTCTCGGGGTGCTTGCTGGAATGAGCCATGATGGTTTCTCCTGTCTGATCTTTTCTGGTGATGATCACGCCGCTTCGGGCGCGGATTCCTTGTGGGTCAGGACCAGCTCGATCCTGACCGGGGTGGGGTTCCGGACCAGGTCCAGAACCGGCGAATGTCGCTCCACAGTAACGCGCAACCGCTCGATCTCATAGATGTCCGCCGGCGAGGAAATCTCGACGGTGGCGGCGAGCTGGCCGAAGCCGGCGCGGACCCGGTCGGCCGCGGCGTAGAGCCCGCGCAGATCCATCGCCGCCTGCAGGCGGACCTGCACGGACTCCAGCGGGATGCCCAGGGCCTCGGCAAAGAGGCGATAGGTCTGCTCGTGGCATTGCGCCAGCGCCTGCAGGACCTTGAGCGCCGGCCGCAGTTCCGGATTGTCGGTGTCCGGAACCGCCGCCGCCGTGGCGCTGAGCACGGTGCGGCCGCTCTCGGGCCGCGCGGCCAGCAAACGCTGCTGCTCGGCGACCCGGCAGCCGTCGGGAACGATCTGATGCGACGTGTTCATCTTTCTGGGCCCTCCTCATGCGCCCGTTTGGGGGCAGAGGGCTTTCGCCTTCAGCGCTTTAGCATTGGTGACGCGGTGCAAGCTGCCCCTCAAATCCCGCGGGCATGCCGCCAGCCACGCTGGCCGGACACGCCAAAACAAAAAAACCGCCGCAGCGTGAGCCGGGGCGGTCATCGACCCGCGCTTTAGCTGCATTTGTAGGGCGCCCGCAAGCTGAGGCTCAAATCGGCGCCGGTTCGGTCGGCGTATGTTGCAGAGGCCGCGCGCGCTGTCAAGTCGCGGCACCGACTACAGAAAGGAGACTCCGGCAGCTTGACGCTGGCCCGGCTTTTGGCCCAAGACATCGCCAGTTTCGCTGACGCCGGAGGGTTCTGCGTGTTCGAAGATGTGCTGTTCTCGGTCGCCGATGGTGTCGGCAAGGCGACGCTCAACCGCCCGGCCCAACTCAACGCCCTGACCCTCGACATGGTCCGGGCGCTCGACGACAAGCTGGCCGAGTGGGCGAAGGACAAGTCGATCCGCGCGGTGATGATTTACGGCGCAGGCGACAAGGCGTTCTGCGCCGGCGGCGACGTGCGGGCGCTCTACGAGGCGGGCAAGGCCGGCAATCGCGCGCTGCTGCGGGATTTCTTCTGGCACGAATACCGGATGAACTACCGCATCGCCACCTACCCGAAGACGCTGATCGCGGTGATGGACGGATTGGTGATGGGCGGGGGCGCCGGCATCGGCTTGAATGCGCCGGTGCGCGTGGCGACGGAGCGCGCGATCTTCTCCATGCCGGAGTGCTCGATCGGACTCTATCCCGATATCGGCGCCGGGCATTTCCTGCAGCGCTGCCCGGGCGAGATCGGCGTGTTCCTGGCGTTGACCGGCCTGCGCCTGCGTACCGCCGGGCTGTCCTATTGCGGC
>WBZN01002120.1_pt1 | contig 11308 bp, 10 predicted proteins | sample 5204281 | NCBI WGS metagenome assembly WBZN01 (sample SAMN12344347, study PRJNA552823) | activated sludge metagenome | biome: Activated sludge suspended growth; feature: Nitrification reactor; material: Wastewater; isolation source: activated sludge from nitrification reactor of wastewater... | reverse complement strand
CGGTCCGCTCGTCGCAATCCAAGGTCAGGCTTTGGATCATGATCCGGGCGAGGTTAGTTAGAGGCGAGCGCGAGCTCGCGGGGGGAGCGGTTCTCCGAGGGGCTCACGGCCGCCGTGACCTCACTCGACGGTGATCGAGCGCGTCTGGGTCGCGATGCCGCCGCGGCTGTCGCGCAGCACGAGCCACAGCCAGGCCGGCCCCGCCGCGGGCGTGTGCCACGTGGTGGTCACGCGGGTCTCCTCACGATCCTCGGCGACCGCGCTCGCATCGACCGCGAGGGCCCCGCCGGTCGCGAACCACGATACGCGCATCGCCTCGCGCCGGATTACGAGCGCCTGCGCGACCGGGTCATAGTACAAGAACGACTCGACCGCGTCGGCGGGCCACGACGCCGTCAGGGTGACATCGCGATCGGCCGGCACGGCGTCGAGCACGAGCGGGTCGAGCGTCGGATTGGTGTTCGCGGTGTAGCGAACGTCGTAGTCGTGGGCGACGAGCGGCGGCGCGGTCGGTAGCTTGCACGTGATCCGGGACAGGCCGAACGCGACGAGCTCATCGAGCACCGCGCGTACCGGCTGGTAGTAGCCCCCGGTCGGATCGGCGTCGCGCGGACGGAAGCCGCCCGGCGCCGTGTCGGGCCCGAACAGCAGGCAGCCCGCGGCGGGCAGCGCGGCGGTCACGCTCGGCGCCGCGCCGAGATCGATCAGCGCGTCGTCGGTGAGGCAGTCATCCGAGACCGCGTTGTCCTGGGTCGGCGGCTTGGGGGCGGTGCAGAACGCCCAGCTCGGCGATCCGGCGAGGGGGCCGTCGGGGCTCGCGACCACCGCCGTGTACGTGACCTGTGCACCAGGCTTGGCCTCGGCCGGCTCGGCGATCACGGCGATCACGCGCGGCTCGCGCACGATCGCGAGGCGTTGATCGAGGCTGGCATCGCACGCGGTCAGCCCGCACACCACGAGCGCGAGCGCGCGGCTCATCGCTCGATCCTCACGCCCGCGATCGCGAGCAGCGGCAAGCTGGTGAGGTAGCTCCGCGCCGAGAAGTCGGCGCTGTAGATGATCTCCTCGGCGTTCGCGCGCCCGGTGAGGTTCTGCACCTCGAGGTAGACCGCGCCCCGGCCGCCGCCGAGCGAGAGCCGCCGCTCGGCGCGCGCATCCGCCGCGAAGAACGCCGGCAGCCGGTCACCGTTGTGAGGGCCGCGAATCGGCTGGAACCGGCCGGATCTGCTGTCGAAGAACGCGCCGAGCACGCCGGTGCGCGGCTCGCCGGTCGCGACCCGGACGCGACCCCCCACGGTCCACGGGCCGTGCTCCCAGCCGGCCACGGCGATCAGCCCGTGCGTCTGATCGTGATCGAACAGCCGCTCCGGCTGGGTCTCGGCGTCCTTGCGCGTGCTCTTGCCGAGCGCGTAGCTCAGCCAGCCGGTGACGCCGCGCCAGCTGGCCGCGCGCGCGGTGATCTGCAGCCCGATCACCCGGCCGGTGCCGCCCTGGGTCAGCGCCTGCGCGAGCGGCGGGGTGACCGCGAGATCGCGCGCGACCAGATCCGCCATCCACCGTGCGTAGACCGCCGCCTCGATCGCGATCGGCGCGCGCCGCCACTGACCGCCGGCGGTGGCGTGCCACGCTTGCTCGAGCCCGAGCCGCGGCGTTCCGAACACCGCGCTCGTATCGCTGGCCGCCCGCGCCTGGTGATAGCGACCCGCATCGATCCGCAGCACGGCCTCGTCGGTGATGCGCAGCTGGATCGCGCCGCGTGGATCCGGCGTGTAGAGGATCTGCTGGCTGCCGATGCTCGGGGTCGCGCCGATCCGCGGGGTGAGCCGGCTCGCATCGAGCAGCCAGGCATCGAGCCGGGCGCCGACCGTCGCGGTGAGCCGGCCGGCGCGAACATCGACCGTCGCGTGACCGGCCGCGTCGATCGTGGTCGCGCTCCAGCGATCGGCGGACACGTCGTCGCCGGGTGGCTGACCGAAGATCCGGAGATCCCCCTCGCGCGCGGGGATCGTCAGCGAGCCGGTGCGCGTGAGCTCCGCGACCTCGCCGTCGACATCCGCGCCGATCGTCAAGCTCGCGCTCGGAGCGAGCCGCGTCTGTTGCACGCCGCGCGCGCCACCGACCCACCGCGCATCGGTGTGGCTCGCGGGCAAGAGGCCGAACCGCAGCTGGTCGCGCGTGCGATCGCGGCCGAACCACAACGTAGCGCTGTCGTAGCCGCGCTCGGTGTCGCGGCGCAGCGTGACCTGCGCGCGGACGCTGCGCTGATCGATCTGCTCGCGGACCTCGGTCGCCGGATCATCGGAGGCGAGGGTGCGATCGAGGGAGTCGAGCGCACCGAGGATCCAGCCGGTCGCGACCAGGTCGTCGCGCAGCTTCGCGCGCGCGACCAGCTGCGCGTCGGTCCAGCGCGGCAGCGGCGCGTTCGGCGCGAGCGTCTGCGGATCGATCGCCACGCCGATCGCGCGGTCGAGCCAGCTCTGGCGCACCGCCGCGGCGAGCGTCACCGCGCCGATCCGGGTCCTGCCGGCGAGGCTGCCATCGAGGAGGTCGGCCTGGGCGCGCCCGCGCGGGGCGCTCGCGGGATCTGCGAGGCTGATGTCGATCACGCCGCCGATCGCGCGCCCGCGATCCGCGCCAAAGGCCGCGGGCGTCAGCCGGATGTCGCCGACGAGATCGTTGCCGACCGCGGCGCGATACCCGCCGAGGTGATACAGCGCGGGCACCGGCACTCCGTCGACGAACACCCGGGTGTCACGTGGCGCCGCGCCCCACACGACGAGCTCGGCCGAGCCCGCCGGCGGCCGCGCCACCGAAGGCAGCGCTTGCACGATCTTGGCGGCGTCTCCACCCCCCGGCATCCCGCGCGCGGTGTTCGCGTCGATCTGCGTCTCGCCCGGCGCGGTCGGCGCGAGGTCGACGATCTCGATCCGCTCGCCGCCGGCGTGCTCGGCCGCGTCGACCTCGAGCACGAGGTCGGTGTCGCCGGTCAGCGCGAGCGGCTGCCGCCGGGTGACCAGCCACGGCGCGGTGACCTCGATCGTGTAGCGGCCGGGCGGCACCGTGATCGCGAACGTGCCGTCGTCCGCGGACGCGGCGAGCTCGCCGCCGATCGTGATCACCGCGCCCGCGACGGGCGCGCGGCTCGTGCGATCGACGATCCTCCCGTGCACGGTCGCGGCGGGCTGGGCCGCGGCGACGGTCGCCGCGAGGCCAAGCGCGCCGACCGCGGCGAGCCACTTCACAGCGTGAACCGCAGCGCGAGCACCCCCGCGCCGGGACCGTGCGGCTGCAGCACGTCGTCGGGCACCGCGAGCCCGGCCGCGGTGAACCGCAGCGCGCCGTCGCGATGCACGGTGACGGTCCACGCCTGGCTCGAGGCGCCACACATCGCGCGGGCATCGACGCGCACGACGTAGTCGCCCGCGGGCGGGCTCTCCGACCAGACCACGTGCTCGCTCGGCCGGCCGTCCCGGTGACAGCTGGCGTTGCCGTCGTGGTCGAGGATGCCGAACTTGCGGTACGCGAGCGGATCGACCGGCTCGCCGGGCACCGGTGGAGGCATCGTGTTCGGCTTGTCGGACCACGCCTCGCCGCCGAGCGGATCGATCACGTGGAGGTCGAGATCGGCCGCGCCCTCCCATTGCAGACCGATTACGAGCGGACCGACCAGCGGCGTGGCTTCGGCGAGCAGCGCCACGTTCGCCGGCGCACCGAACCGGCCGTCGGCATCGCTCGCGGCGACGCGCAGCGTGAACTCCCCGGGCGCGAAGCTGTCCGCGAGCCCGAAGATCGCGGTCGCGGTCGGCAGATCTGGGGCGCTGAAGTCGGGCAGCCCGGCGGGGACCAGCCACGTGCCGTCGATGCCATCGACCCCGAACACCGCCGCGTGGGCCGTGGGCTCGAGGGTCCCGGTCGCCCGCTCCACGAGCCGTCCGATCGGGATCCGCTCGTGGCGCGTGGCGAGCGCGAGCGCGGCGGGGCCGCCTTGGTCATCGGGAAAGCCCCCTGGCCGGTACTGCGCGTTCGCGACCTGGAGGAGCGAATCGAGCCCGGGATCCGGACTCGCGGTCTCGCACGCGGTGAGCACGGCGAGGACGGCGACCGAGCGCATCAGAAGCCGACCTGCGCGCGGAGGGTCACCCGATCGTCCGCGCGGGTGAGGGGCCGGCCGTCGTCACCGCGACCGAACGGGTTGCGCTCGTGATCGTACTGGAGGACGACGCGCGCGTCGTTCCACGACCCCGAGGCCATCATCGACAGCGTCGAGAACACCTTGTGGACCTCGACCAGGTCGACCCCGAGCCGCTGGCTCGCGTCCTTGTCGGCGTCGTAACGGTCGTAGCGAACGCCGGCCTGGGCGTGGGAGCCGAGGCGTTGCACGACCCCGACCGCGAAGCCGACCTCGCGGAGATCGCGCGCCACGCCGATCGGATCCGCGTAGACGATGCCGCGATCGAGGTTGGTGGCCAGCACGGCCTCGCCGAACGCGGTGCCGTTGCCGATCGCGCAGACGCACCAGTGGATCTGGACATCCGCGCCGATCGCTCGCCGTTCGAACGCTCGAGACGGCGTCGCGGGCGTGCCGGGGATGACCTGGAGCTCCGTGAGATCGACACGGCCATCCAGGTTCTCGTCGACCCACTGCAGCCCTTCCTTGACCGCGGGCGTCCCGGGGTGCAGGCCGCTGCCGGTGATCGCCGAGATGCCCGCCTCGACGCGGAGCATCCGCGGACCCTCTACCTCCGCGCCGATCCGGCCGACGACGTCGTAGCTCGACGACGGATCCTTGCCTTTCCACTGCGCGTCGCCGACCGGCGCGCCGTTGACGACCGCGATCGACCACCGCGCGAGGCCATAGCCGCCCTGTGCCATGACGCCCGCGTCGTAGTTGCCGGGAAACAGCGCCCGCGCGAACGCGGGTGGCTCGAGGAACGCCTTGTCACGCTCGCTCGCCGGGACCTCGGCGCCGAACGGGGTCTTGAACAGCCCCGCGGTCAGCGCGACCCGCGGCGGACCGTGATCGGCCGCCAGCCGCCAGCCCACCTGCGCGGACAGCAGGCGCGCGGTCGCGCCGGCGATCGTGTTGCCATCGAGCTCGATCGCGCCGGACAGGGCGTCGCGGTGGGCCTCGACGCGGATCCGGCCCCGCCGGATCAAGAACCGCTCCTCGTTGAGCGGCTGCCCGTTCGGATCGAGCTGGTCGACCGAGGCGTCGCTCGCGGCGATCCAGTCGGCCTGGAGGTAGCCGGAGACGTCGACCTGCCACCCGTACCGGCTCACCACCGGTCGCAGGGGCGCGGGATCGGCCGTTGCCGCGGCCGGTCCCGCCGCGATGATCAAGGCAACGGCGGCAGCGAACCGTCGGGGTTGAGCAACGGCGGGTGCGAGTCCTTGTAGATCTTGTCCGCGGTCGTGCACGCGTTGATGATCTCGGCGTAGGTCTGCGGGTTGTTGAAGCACGAGGCGTCGGGCGTGACGACCGCGTCGGGGCCGGCGTCGTGCGCGACCGCGGCGTCGTCGTGATCCTTGTTATCGTCACCGCAGCCGACGGGGAACGCCAAGGCCAGGGTCGCCAAAATGGTTGCGAACTTCATGTTAGTGGCTCTCGCAGAAGTTGTTGCGGCAGACGCCGGTGGTGCACGCCACGGTCGCCGAGCACGCCGCGCAGGCCGAGGTGGCGACGAGGCTCTCGTACTTGCAGGTGCAGCTCGTCTGCGGGGTGTACAGCGAGAGGGGGCCGCCCTCGAACGAGCGCGTCACGCCCATCGCGCAGTCCGGGACCAGCCCCACCGCCGAGATCACCGCGAGCGAATCGAACCCGAGCTCCGGGGTGACCGGGTGGCCGGCGATCACGTCGATGACGTAGCGCGCGTCCGGCTTCACCGGGGTGGTGCCGTTGACCGTGTCCATCCAGATCGTCGGTGACCACACGGTGTAGTGCCCGTCGCGAACGTTCTTCTTGTCGAACGACGACGAGGTCGAGTCCGGATAGTACGCCGCGTACTGGCCCTTCGCGCGATACGCGAGCGAATTGAGCGTGCTTCGCTTGGCGTCGTACACCTCGGCGCCGAGGATGCCGATCGCGGCCCCCGAGGTGGCACCTTCGATCGCGCTGACCACCATCGTGGAGGCATCGAACCGCATCCCCTTCCACTTGTCCGCCGGGACCGAGATGTTCGCTGCCCAGGCGAGCAACGTGCTCTTGGTGACGGTGCGAATGAACATCTGGGTCTCATCGGTCCACGGGGTGATGCCGCCCGCCATGCCGAACCCGAACACGAAGTAGGCCTCCTCGAAGGTGATCGCGGTCGTCGCGGTCTGCGACTCGGGGACGGCGATCACGTAGGCCTGCGCGGGCCCCTGGGTCAGCTTCACGGTCGCCGGCGGCGCCTCCGCCGTGCATGCGCTGTTGAACAGCGCCGAATTCGCGATGTCCGGCACGACGCCAGCGGCCGGAGGCGTGCAAGTCAGGGTGGCCGACGCCGGGGTCCACGCGGGATCCTCGGCGATCGACGGGACATACTGGAGGTTCGTGGTGATCGGGATCCGCGTGTAGATCGCCTGGATGTTGGTGCAGGACCCGCTGGTCACGAACACCATCGTGATCGGCTTCGCGGCGTTGTCGCGGAACGCCCGCCCGAGCCGCTTCATCAGGTTGAGCTGGGTGTCACCGACCTGCAGGTACACCGGGTTGGGCAGCGCGTCGCACGGCGCTGCGTGTGCACGCGTCGGCGTCGCCAGCGCGAGTCCCATCACCACCAAGAGCAGTCTACGCATCATGTTCCTCCATCGAGGTCTCGTGCATCAGCAACCGCGATGCCGTCCTCGAAAGCGCGGACTTTGTTACAGCGACGAGGCGGCGAAGGTTACACACGCGTAACGCGTGCCATGTTCGGGTTACATCGATGTATCGCCAGTAGGCTTCATCACATTGTGACGACCGTGCGGTGGTGCGCGCGCCCTCAGATCGAGGCGACGAGTCCGCGCGGGGCGAGGTTTACGCCGATGTTACCGCGTGAGATCCGAGGACCATGCGCATCGTGGGACCTCTGGAGGCCCCGTGAATGTCGACGTCCAGGAGCTGGTCAGTGGCGCGGATCGCGCTGCCCGGGACGGGGACTGGACCACCGCGCTCCGCGCTTACTGCGAGGCCGGCGATTGCGCCGCGGGCTACGGGCTCCGGCGAGCGGCGCTCCGCAACTACAAGCGCGCGCTCGAGATCGATCTGCTCGATCGCGAGACCATCGAACGGATCTCGATCCTGACCGCGCGGCTCGGGCTCGAGGACTGGCCCGACTACCGGCGCATCCTCGAGGTCACGCCGCCGTGGCCGCACTTCGGATGTCGCAACTCGAACATCGTGATCGGCGACGCCGGCGCGGCCGTCGAGTGTCCTCACGTCGGACCCGTGCTGGATCTGATCATGACCGAGGCCGATCTCATCGAGCTGTCTCCGGTCGCCGGGTTCGAGGCGATGCCCCTGCCGATGGCGCTGATGATCCTGCGGCGGGCGCTGTGGGCCGTGCCGCGCGATTCGCCGTCCGAGTCGCAGACCGTCCGCGTGATCTATCGCGGCCGCGCGCGGGTCCGGCTCGACGAGCACGGCGACTGGGAAGCGATCTCGTAGCTCCCGCGCGATCCCGCGAGCACGTGCTCAACCAACGATCGGCTCCCACTCGCCCAGCTCGAACAGGCGGATCCGCTGGCGACCGTTGAAGCTGACGCGGATCGATCGCGGCGCGGTGGTGTGCTCGCGCGGATCGAGCCACAGGGCGCGACGCACGATGATCAGGCTCATCACGCTCGGCATCGCCGCAAATCGCGCATCCGGGCGAGTCTCCACGAGATCGGCGCCGGTCATGAACAGCTCGAGCACCGAGCCGACCGGCGGGCACGCGAGCACCGCGCCCAGGTCGCCGATCACGAGCTGCACGCCGCGGCACCCGAAGTGGGGCCATGCCGGGCGGCGTTCGAGCATCCCGGCGTACTCGCTCCAATCGCTGCCCGAGAGCACGCGCGCTGGCATCTGCATCACCCGTTCGACCGCCTCGTGATCGAGCAGATCGAGCTCGAGCGCGCGCCGGTAACATCGGATCGCGGGGCGCCACAGCTGGTCCTCGGTGGCGCACGCCGCGGCTTCGAAGAACGCCGCGCGCGAGGCCGCGAAGTCACCGGCGCGTGCCGCTTGCTCGGCCTGCGCACATAGCGTTCGGACGGCTGCGTTCATCGCCTCACTCGAGGGGCACGACGTGGAGCTTGTGCCGGCTCGACGACCTGCTGTGCTCGACGACGAACAACCGATGGCGCTCGGGATCGTACGCGGTCGCGCGGACCTGCTCGAAGCCGCGGGCGATCGTCGTGATCGTCCCGCTCGGGGTCACCCGGTACACCTCCCCGAGCTTGCCGCCGGTGACGAGGTCCCCGCCGGGGAGCAACGTGAGGAGATCGACGCTCGGCGGGGCGGCGATCGTCGTTGCCTCGGCGGGCGCATCCAGCGCGTACGCGAGGATCACCGACCGGTCTTGATCGGCGACGTAGAGCGTCGATCCGGAGATCGCGATGCCGACCGGCTTGGTCAGCTCGGTCGAGAACACGTCGGTCTCGCTACCGGCGAGATCGACGCGGGCGACGCCCCCGGCGTGCTTCTTGCCGGGCTCCACCACGAAGTACGAGTCGTAGAGCGCGCCGTCCGGACCGAGCGCGATGCCCAGACGTCGGCGCTTGGGATCGAGGTGTGGCACCTCGGCGGCGGCGCGATCGGTGAGGGTGAAGACGCCACCATCGGTTCCAAATCCGAAGGCCGCGACCACGAACGTGCCGTCCGCCATGCGGACGAGCCCGCCGAACCCGTGCGCCGGCGGGGTCTTCGCCACCTGTGTGAAGGCCGCGCCGGTCCAGGCGAGGATCGCGTCGTGCGTGTCGTCCGCGAGGAACAGCGTCGACGACGCCGCGTCCCACGCGATCCCGCCCACGTCACCCGGCAGCTCGTAGTTCGGATAGCTGGGCGCGGCGGTGATGTTCGCGTGATCGACGTGATGCTCCTGTGCCGCGGTGGACTTGCCACACGCACATGTAGCCACGATCACCCACGCGAGCCGCATCGGTGGTTTCTAAATGCAGGGGCGATGCCACGGTCCAAGCGCGCGGCCACGCAGGAAGATCGCGAGCTCGCTGACCGCGAGACCGATGCGCTCGGACCGGAGCTGAGGTCCAGGCTCCTCGAAGACTGGGCGATATGACACCGCGATGACACGCACGCGCGGTCCGCCGCGTCTGCTCGCGTCAGTTGTCGAGCGGCCGGACGTGGAGCTTGTCGGGCGTGCCGACCGTGGCGCTGTGCTCGATGATGAACAGGCGCTTCCCCGTGGGGTCGTAGGCCAGGCCGCGGACTTGCTCGAAGCCGGCGAACAGCTGGGTGACGACCCCCGCCTGCGTGACGCGGCTGATCGCGGGACCCCCGCCGGTGAGCAGATCCCCGTTCGGCATCATCATCAGCAGATCGGCGCTGGGCGTCACCGCCACGGAGGTCACCACGAGCCCGGGGATCGTGATCTTGAAGATCGTCTTCTGGGTCTGGTCCGAGACGAACACCGCCGTCGGCGTGGCGACCAGGCCGACGAGTTTCTTGAACCCGGCGGTGGTGGAGACGCCCGCGATCTCGGTCTCCGTGGCGGCGCTGCCCGCGATCGTCACACGCGCGACGCCTCCGTTCTGCATGCCCATGCCGGCAGAGACGAAGTAGGTCTCGTAGAGGACGCCCGCGGAGTCCTGCGCGAGCCCGATGCGCCGCCTCGCGGCGTCGAGCCCGGTGAGCTGGCTCGAGGTGTGGTTGCTCGCCATCGCGAACAGCGTTCCTTGGGTGCCGAACCCGAAGTTCGTGGTCAGGATCGTTCCATCGGCGCGCTTGACGAGGTCACCGAGGCTGACGCCCGCCGTGGCCGCGGGGAAGCTCCCCACCGTCTGGACCCCGTTCGCGTCGGTGAACTCGAGCAGCGCGTCGGCGTTGCTGTCGGTCAGGTACAGGGCCTGAGTCGCGGTGTCCCACAACAACGCGTTGGCGCCACCGGTGAGGGGGAAGGTCTTCGGCCCGCGCGGGTCATCGGCGGCGTCGATCGATGCGTCGATCGCGCGCGCGGCGTCGATCGAGGACGCAGGCGCATCGACGAGCTTCGGCGTGTCACTGCCACACGCACCGAGCAGCGCGGCACAGAGGAGGATGGAACGCATGCAGGTAGCTCGCACGAGCGGTGAGCGGGCAGGGCACGCGATCGGAAACAAGGATGTGACCACGTGGGTGCGAGTTGTAGTCGGTCTCACGAACATCACGGCGGAAAGCGCAGCTCGATCTCGGTGAGCACCTGGGCGGTCTCGTTCACCACGCGCTGCGAGATCGCGGGGAACGTCGCGGCCCAGCCGAGGTTTCGCAGCACGCGCGCATCCTGGACGGTGATGCCGTCGACCGCGAGGTTGTAGGTCGACGCGTATCGCCCCGGCACGGTGAGCGGATCGACGCCCGCGACCTTGGCGCGCCGCGCCGTCAAGAACGTGGCGACGTGGCAGCCCACGCACTGCGTATCGGTCGTGCCGCGCTTGAGCGGGTTCTGGATCGCGGTCAACGCCGCGAGCGCCGCGGCCCGTTCGTCCGAGGAGGCGGTGGCGAACGTCGCGCCATTGATCGCGGTCGCGAACCCCGGCGGTGAATCAGCGACCGGACGGACGTTGAACACCGTGTCGCCGCCGGAGATCAAGGCCGTCTGCTCGATGCGCTCGGGCCCGAGCGTCGGGATCACGATCTTCTGATACGTCCCGTCGTCTTGGCGCTCGAAGCCCTTGAGCACCCACGCGAACGCGGCCGACCGTGCGTCCTGGCCGAGCACGGTGAGGCGAAGGAGCCGGTCGCGGCGCGCGTACGTCGTGACCAGCGCGCGCAACCGGCCGGCGTACTCGGCCGACCGATCCGGCGCGCTCAGGGCAGGACTCACGGTGAGCGCCGCGTCCAGTGGTGTGTCCTGGAGCCGCGCCAGCGCCCGGAGCTCGCGGACGACGTCGGGGAGCTCGGCGGCCGGGATCGGATAGAACGCGTGGATGGCGATATCGTGCGCGGTCGTGACGCCTTGCGCGAGGTACATCGGCTGGAGCACGAGCCGGAGCCGGCCATCATCGCCATCGCGGCACACGCCGACGATCGCTCGATCGCACAGGTCGATGCGCAGCGCGACGACGTGAAATCCCTCGAACGTCACGGGACCGCCGAGTTTCGGCGCGATGTCCTCGCCCGCGAGGACGAAATCGGCACGCTCGCCCGGGG
>WBZN01002119.1_pt1 | contig 11308 bp, 9 predicted proteins | sample 5204281 | NCBI WGS metagenome assembly WBZN01 (sample SAMN12344347, study PRJNA552823) | activated sludge metagenome | biome: Activated sludge suspended growth; feature: Nitrification reactor; material: Wastewater; isolation source: activated sludge from nitrification reactor of wastewater treatment... | reverse complement strand
ACCTTGCCGCGCTCGAGCGCGCGGGCGCCGTCCCCTTCGGCTTCGACCTCTCCCTGCCGCTCCTCCACCGCGCCCGCGAGGCCACCACCCGCCCGCTGGTGCGGGCCGACATGCGCGCCCTGCCATACCGCGCCCGTTCCATGGACCTCACCGTGAACCTCTTCACCAGCTTCGGCTACTTCGCCGAGGACGAGGAGCACACCGACGCGCTCGGCCAGATGCTCGCGACCGTGCGGCCAGCCGGGTGGTTCGTCATCGATTTCCTGAACGCGGAGCAGGTGCGCGCGTCGCTGGTCCCCGTGGAGGAGACCCGCTACGGCGACACCCCGGTGCGGATCTCCCGGGCCCTGACCCCGGACGGCCGCTTCGTCCGCAAGACGATCACCCTGGGCGATGGCCGCCGATTCGAGGAACGGGTCCGGCTGCTGGGACCGGAGGCGCTGGAGGGGATGCTCGTCGCTCATGGCGCGCGGGTCCGCGCCCGCTTCGGTGACTACGATGGCGCCGCGCTCGGCGCCGGCAGCCGGACCATCCTCGCCGCGCAGGTGGCCGCATGACCTTCCGGCTGCTCAACACCCCGCTCGCCGCCACGGTGTCCTGGCCCGAGCCACGCGCGGGCGGGCTCGACCCCGGCCTGCTCGACGCCTTCGTGGCCGCCCCCGGGGCCCAGGCCAGCCTCGAGCGCCTCCGGGCCCCCGGGGCCCTGGTCGTGACCACCGGGCAGCAGCCCGGGCTCCTCACCGGCCCCCTCTACACCATCCACAAGGCGCTCTCGGCCGTGGCGCTGGCCCGGCAGTGCGAGCGCCGGTGGGGCCGGCCGGTGGTGCCGGTCTTCTGGGCCGCCGGCGGCGACCACGATTTTGCCGAGGGCAACCACGCCTCGTGGACGGCGGCCGATGGCAGCACCGTCACCGCGACCCTCCGGGACCGCCCCGCGGATGCCCCCCTCACGCCGCTGTATCGCGAGCCGGTGGGGCCCGAGATCGTCCCGGTACTCGAGCGCCTGGCCACGGACCTCGCCGGCTCGCCGCACGGGGGGGAGGTGCTCGCGCTGTTCCGGCGGTGGTACCGGCCCGAGTCCAACCTCGCCGATGCCTGCGCCCGGACCATCGCCGAACTGCTGGCGCCCCATGGGGTCGTGGTGTTCGATGCGGTGCATCCGGCGGTCAAGCGGGCCCAGATGCCGTACCTCCTGCGGGCCCTGGAGCAGGCGCCGGCCCTGGAGGGCGCCCTCGTGAGCCGGCAGGCCGCGCTCGCCGCGCAGGGGCACGACGCCGGCGTCACCGTCGGCGACGGGGCCACCCTGGTGATGTACGAGGGGACGCTGGGTCGCGACCGCCTGGCGTTCCGTGCCCCGGGGTTCATGACCCGCCGCAGCCACGAGCAGCTCTCCCTGGCCGACGTGGAACACCTCGCCCGGACCGACCCGGGACGCTTCTCCCCGAATGTGCTGCTCCGGCCGGCCATCGAGAGCGCCATCCTCCCCACCGTGGCCTACATGGGCGGCCCCGGCGAGCTGCGCTACTGGGCCCTGGCCGAGGCGATCTTCGCGCCGCTCGGCATCGCGCCGCAGCGCCCGCTGCCGCGCTGGTCGGGCCTCATCGTCGATGCCCGCACCGACCGCGTCCTGGAGAAGTTCGGGGCAACGCTCGAGGAGCTGCTGGCGCCGGGCCTCCAGCTGGAGGGCAGGGTGGTGCGGGAGCAGCTCCCGAACGAGGCCCGTGAGGCCCTGGCCACGCTCCGGGCCGCGATCGAACGGGACTACGAGGTACTGGCCCGGGCGGCCGTGGCCATCGACCCGACCATCGAGAAGACCCTGCGCAACCTGTGCAGCCAGGCCTTCGCGGGGACCCAGGAGGCGGAGAAGCGGCTGGTCAACCACCTGAAGAAGCGCCAGGCCACCGAGACCCAGCAGATCGCGCGGGCCCGGGAGCTGCTGCTGCCGCTGGGCCGGCCCCAGGAGCGGGTCCTCACGCTGGCGCCGCTCCTCGCGCGGCATGGACCCGCACTGCTCGACGCCCTGGCCGCGCAGATCGACCAGTGGTATGCCGCCGCCCTTGAAGCGGCTCCGGCACCGCGGTAGACTCGTCCCATGGCCTTCCTCGGTCTGATCCTCCTCGTGGCCCTCATGATCCCCATCATGGGGATCGTGATCGACTCGCCCATCGGCAAGGCGCTCGCGCGCCGGCTGGAAGGGCCGGACCAGGTGCCGCCACCGCTCGCGGACCTGGCCCGCAAGGTCGAGGTGCTCGAGTCCGAGATGGAAGACCTGCAGCGCACCATGGCCGCGCTGCAGGAGGAGAACCAGTTCCTGCAGCGGCTGCTCGAGGACCACCCCGGCCGCTCCAGCCTGCCGCCGCCCAAGTCGCCCTGACGCCGGCACCGCCTCCCGTGGCCGCGCCACGCGCCGCCCGCTCGGCCTCCCACGCCACCCTGGTGGCCGCAGGCATCTTCCTCAGCCGGATCTTCGGGCTGGTCCGGCAGCGGGCCCTGGCGCACTACCTCGGGCTCGGCGACGCCAGCGACGCCTTCAACGCCGCCTTCCGCATCCCCAACCTGCTGCAGAACCTCCTCGGCGAGGGGGTACTGTCGGCCTCGTTCATCCCCGTGTACGCGCGCCTCCGGGCCGAAGGCAAGGACGCCGAGGCGGAGCAGGTGGCCGGCGCGGTGCTCGGCCTGGTGAGCGCCGTGACGGCCCTCCTCGTCCTGGCGGGCGTGGGGCTCGCGGGCCCCCTGACCGACCTCATCGCCCCGGGCTGGTCGGGCCCCAAGCGCGACCTGACCGTCTCCCTGGTACGCCTGCTGTTTCCCGGGGCGGGGCTGCTGGTGGCCTCGGCATGGTGTCTCGGCGTCCTCAACAGCCATCGGCGGTTCCTGCTGTCCTACACCGCGCCGGTGGTCTGGAACCTCGCCATCATCGCGAGCCTGCTGGGAGCCGCGACGGGCCGCACCGAGGCCAGGGTCGCCACCCTCGCCGCGCTCGGTTCGGTCGTCGGCAGCGCGCTGCAGTTCGTGGTTCAGCTCCCGACGGTGCTCCGCCTCATCCCCGGGCTGCGCCCCAACCTGGCCACCGGCGGGCCGGCGGTCCGGACCGTCCTCTCCAACTTCTGGCCGGTCTTCCTCGGGCGGGGCGTGGTGCAGGTGAGCGGCTTCGTGGACACCATCATCGCGAGCCTCCTCGGCAGGGGCGCCGTGGCTGCGCTTTCCACCGCCCAGGTCCTCTACACGCTGCCGGTGAGCCTGTTCGGGATGTCGGTGTCCGCCGCCGAGCTTCCCGCGATGGCGAGCGCCACGGGCACCGAGGCGGACATCGCGGCGGCGTTGCGCGAGCGACTGCAGGCGGGGCTGCGGCGGATCGCCTATTTCGTGGTGCCTTCCGCGGCAGCGTTCCTGGGACTCGGGTCGGTGCTCGCCGGGGCGCTGTTCCAGACCGGCCGGTTCTCCGAGGCCGACAGCCGGTACGTCTGGGCCATCCTCGCGGGGAGCGCCGTTGGCCTGCTCGCCGCGACCATGGGGCGCCTCTACAGTTCCGCCTACTACGCCCTCCGGGACACCCGCACGCCACTGCGCTTCGCCCTGCTACGGGTGGCCCTCACCACGGTGCTCGGCTACCTCGCCGCCGTTCCCCTGCCGCCACTGCTGGGTCTGGACCTCAAGTGGGGCGCCGCGGGACTCACTGCCACCGCCGGCGTGGCCGGCTGGGTGGAGTTCTTCCTGCTGCGGCGCGGCATGCACGCGCGAATCGGCGCCACGGGGCTGGCCCCCGGGGAACTGGCGCGACTCTGGGTGCCGGCGCTCCTCGGGGCCGCCAGCGGGTACGCCGCCCAGGCGGTCCTCCCGGTGGCGTCTCCGCTCCTCCGCGCCGCGGTCGCCCTCGCCCCGTTCGGCCTCGTGTACCTTGGCGGAACCCTGGCACTAAGCGTCCCCGAGGGCCGGGCGCTCCTCGCGCGGCTGCGGCGTCGCTGAGCCCACCCGCGGAACGCTATCTTCCCGGGCGATGACCGCGATCCCCGACCCGCTGCAGCGGAAGCTCGACACGCTCCCCGACCAGCCCGGCGTCTACCTCTGGAAAGACGGCGCCGGGACCGTCCTGTATGTCGGCAAGGCCAAGCGGCTGCGGAGCCGCGTCCGCAGCTACTTCGCCGCCGACCACGCCGCCAGCCTCAAGACCCAGTTCCTGGTGCGGCAGATCGCCGATGTCGAGACCATCGTCGTGGCCAGCGAGGCGCAATCGCTGCTGCTCGAGAACAACCTGATCAAGGAGTACCAGCCGCGCTTCAACGTGCGGCTCAAGGACGACAAGAGTTACCCCTCGATCGCCGTGACCACCGGCGAGCCGTTTCCCCGGGTGCTCGTCACCCGCCGCCTGGACCTCCCCGGGGCCCGCTACTTCGGGCCGTACACGGACGTGGCGCAGTTGCGGCGGGCGCTCGCCATCATCCGCCGCCTCTACACGGTGCGCAGCTGCGCGGACGACCTGCCGCGCGAGCCCCGCGAGCGCCCCTGCCTCGACTACCACATCGGCCGCTGCCGCGCGCCCTGCGTGGGCTGGCAATCGCAGGAGGAGTATCGCGGCATGATCGACGAGGTGCTCGACTTCCTTGCCGGCCGCACCGTGGACGTGCGCTCCCGGGTGCGCGACGCCATGCTCGGCGCCAGCGAGCGGCAGGACTATGAGCGCGCGGGGCGGCTCCGGGACCAGCTCAAGTGGCTGGAGCAGGTCGACGCCCCGGCCAGCGTGGAGGTGATCGGCACCGGCGACGCCGACATCGTGGGGTTTGCCCGCGACGGTGACGACGCCGTCGGGGCCTTCCTCCGGGTGCGGGAGGGCAGGGTGGTGGCCCGGGAGCACACCTTCCTCGAGAACCTGGGGGAGGAGGCCGACGAGCAGATCCTCAACTTCCTGCTGGTCCGGTCCTATGTCCCCATGCCGGGACGGGTGCGCCGGCTCATCCTCCCGTTCCCGCCGGCCGAGATCGACCTGCTGCAGGAGCTGATGCCCGAGACCGAGTGGCACGTGCCCCAGCGTGGCATCGCCCACCGCTGGCTGGACCTCGCGGACCAGAACGCCCGCCACCTGCTCGAGAGCCTCCGGATCGAGTCGTTCGAGACCGACGAGCGCGCCGGGGACCCGGTCTACGCGCTGGGCCGCGATCTCGGGCTGAGCGTCGTCCCCCGGAGCATGATCTGCATCGACATCTCGACCAACCAGGGCAAGGACACGGTGGGATCCCTGGTCTGGTTCGAGGCCGGCCGGCCGCGCAAGGCGGAGTATCGCAAGTTCAAGATCAAGGGTGAGGCCCAGCAGGACGACTACGCGGCCATCCACGAGGTGCTCACCCGCTACCTCACCCGGCGGCAGGAGGAGCAGCTCCCGCTGCCCGACCTCATCGTCATCGACGGCGGCAAGGGACAGCTCTCGGCCGCCGCGGCGGCCGCCACCGAGCGGGGGGCCGGGCACATCCCGATGATCAGCCTCGCCAAGCGGGAGGAGGAGATCTTCTTCCCCGGCCGGCCGGAGAGCCTGCGCCTCTCCCGCCGCGCGCCCTCGCTGCGCCTGCTGCAGCGGCTTCGCGACGAGACCCACCGCTTCGGGGTTGCCTACAACCGGAAGCGGCGCACCCAGCGCACCATCACCTCGGCGCTGCTCGACATCCCGGGCGTGGGGCCCACCCGGCGACGGGTCCTCCTCGAGCGCTTCGGCAGCCTGGCCGGCGTGCGCACCGCCACGGCGGCCGAGATCGCGAGCCTCCCCGGATTCTCCGCAACCCTGGCCGAACGCATCCTGGCCGCGGTGCGGGCCTGAGCACGCCGCTCCCTTATCTTCCGGCCATGTCACGCGCCTTTGTCCGGGAAGACCAGGACGAGCCACCGGCCCGCTACGAGCTGCCGCCGCGCGAGGATCCGGGCTATGACCAGGCGGCGGCCTGGGCCCTGATCGAGGGCGCCAATCGCGGCGATTCCCTCGGCGCCGAGGCGGCCACCGGCTACCGCTGGGGCGACCCGGTGCTCCGGCCCCACGTCGAGCAGATCCTCCTCCACGCCAGGCGACGCCGGGACGACCGGCTCGAGCAACTCGCCGAACGCTTCCTCAACGCCCCATGACCATGGACTGGCACCTCGAGTGTTCCGGCTGCGGCACCACCAGCGCGCCGGCAGGACTCCCCTCTGTCTGCGCTGCCTGTGGCCAGCCGTGGCTGGTGCGCTACCCCGACCGGCCGCCCCCCTCCGTGACCGCCCGCGCGGAAGTCCGGCGGGGCCAGGGCATGTGGCGCTACCGGCCCTTTCTTCCGCTCCTTCCCGGGGAGCAGCCGGTCACCCTCGGCGAAGGCGACACCCCGCTGCTCGAGGTCGGGCGCACTGGCCGCCGCCTCGGCCTGGCCGACCTCTGGATCAAGGACGAGGGCGCCAACCCGACCGGCTCCTTCAAGGCGCGCGGACTCAGCGCCGCCGTGACCCGCGCCGTCCGCGCCGGAGCACGCCAGTTTGTCATCCCGACCGCCGGCAACGCGGGGGTGGCCGCCGCCGCATACGCCAGCCGCGCCGGGGTGCCGGCGCGCATCTACGCCCCGCGAACGACCCCCCGGCCCATCCTCGAACAGATCCAGGTCTTCGGTGGTGAACTGGTCCTGCTCGACGGGCACATCGGCGACTGCGGCCGCGCCGCGCGGGCCTGGGCGGCCGAGAGCGGCGCGGTCGACCTCTCCACGCTGCGAGAACCGTATCGCATCGAGGGCAAGAAGACGCTGGGCCTCGAGCTCGCCATGCAGCTCAACTGGACCCTGCCGGCCGCCATCATCTACCCCACCGGAGGCGGGACGGGGCTCATCGGCATGTGGAAGGCCTTCCAGGAACTCCGGGATGCGGGATGGGTCACCGATGCCCCACCGCGCATGTACACGGTGCAGTCCACCGGCTGTGCCCCGGTGGTACGTGCCTTTGCCGCCGGTGCGGACCACGCCACGCCCTGGGACGCGCCGTGGACCATCGCCAGCGGGCTGCGGGTGCCCGCGCCGCTCGGCGATCGCCTGATGCTCCGCGCCCTCCGCGAGAGCGGGGGAGGCGCCATCGCCGTGACCGACGAGGAGCTTGCGGAGGAGGCGCGCCGCGGCTCCCGGGAAGAGGGGATCGACCTGTCGCCGGAGGGGGGCGCCGCCCTCGCCGCCGCCAGGCGCCTGCGGGAGGAGGGTGTGCTTGGGGCCGAGGCCCGCGTCGTCGTCTTCAACACCGGCGCCGGCTGGCTGTACCGCGGCGCCGCCGATTTGCCCTGACCCTGAAGCCCGGGTGATATTGGACCGCCTATGACCGCCCAGCGCTGTGCCATCCTCGACCCGGCCGCCGGCATCAGCGGGGACATGCTGCTCGGCGCCCTGCTCGATGTGGGGGCGCCCGTGGCGTGGCTCACCGCCCTGCCGGCGCGCCTGGGTTTCCCCGGGGTCGGGGTGGAGGTCACCCGCGTGCTACGCTGCGGCGTGTCGGCCACCAAGGTCACCATCCGCCTGCCCGATGGCGCCACGGAGGCACCCAGCCAGCCCTTCGACGCCGCCAGCGACCATCACGGTCACCCGTCGGGGGCCGGTTCGCCTCACCACCATCACCACGGAGCCGGGGCGCACCGGCACCTGGCCGACCTGCTCGCCGTGGTGGACCAGGCGCCGCTCAGCGACTGGGTTCGGGCCCGGGCCGCGCGCGCCTTCACCCTGCTCTGCGAGGAAGAGGGGCGCATCCACGGTGTCCCGGCAGGTGAGGTGGCGCTCCACGAGGTAGGCGCCGTCGACGCCCTCATCGACATCGTCGGTGGCATCGAGGGGTTCGAGCAGCTCGGCATCACCGAGGTCTACCACCGGCCGGTCGCGGTTGGCAGTGGCTGGGTGCGGGCGGCACATGGGGTGATGCCGGTGCCCGCCCCGGTGACGGCCCGGCTGCTCGAGGGCATTGCCATCGCGCCCAACGGCCCGGTCGTGGGCGAAGCCACCACCCCGACCGGCGCGGTGCTGCTCCGGGTGCTCGGCTCGGGCCCGGTCCCGAGCCGCTGGCAGGCCACGGGCACCGGCTGGGGCGCGGGGGGGCGCAATCCGGAGGAGTATCCCAACGTCCTCAGGCTCACCCTCGCCGAGGCCGCCGAAGTGTCCGCGGAAGTGGTCACACTGTCCGCGGATGTGGACGATCTGAGCCCCGAGTACATCGAGCCCCTGCGGGAGGCGCTGGCCGCCGCCGGGGCCCTGGATGCGCAGGTTTGGGGCACTTTGATGAAGAAAGGCCGGCCCGGTTACCGCATCGAGGTGATCTGCGACACCGACCGGGCCGAGGGGGTCACGGAGGCATTCTTCCTGCACAGCACCACCGCCGGGCTGCGCCGGACGCGCGCCGAACGGGTGACGCTGCCACGCCGGATGATCGCCATCCCGCTCCCCGGTGCCGGCCCGGTGGCCGTGAAGGTCCTCGAGACCCCAGCCGGGCCGCGAGTGAAGGCCGAGTACGAGGATGTGCGCCGCGCGGCCCGGGAACTCGGGCGGCCGGCCCTGGAAGTGGCGCGCGAGGTCGAGACCGCCGCGCGCGCGCTGGTCACACCATCACCGAGGGGAAGGGCATGAAGCGCACGATCGTCGGCCTGGGGCTGCTGCTGTCCGCAGCGATCCCGCTTGCCGCCCAGCAGCCCGCCATCGCCACCCGCGTCGCCGGTCAGCTCGGCGGCAAGTTCACTGATGCCCAGTGCTCGATCAAGGAAGGTCACTTCCTGGTCAGCAGCGCCAAGACCAAGCTGAGCACCTACGCCGGGGTCTCCGACCCGGTGATCGGCAGCCGGCTGCTCAAGGAAGCCGTGGGCGTGATCACCGACGCGATCACCACCAAGGACCAGGGCAAGAACCCCGGCGCCTGGTACTGGCTCGGCCGGGCGTACCTGCTGCAGGGCGAACTGGGTGGGGCCGATTCCGCCTTCACCCGGGCCGAGGGGCTGGCGCCGGCCTGCAAGGCCGACATCCAGGGCTATCGCACGCGCGCCTGGGCCGCCATGGTGCTGGCCGCGCAGGGCGCCACGGAGGCCAAGCAGGCCGACTCCGCGGAGCTGTTCTTCCGGGCGGCCATCAAGATCGACCGGCAGGCCCCTCACGCCTTCAATGGCCTCGCGGGCCTCATGCTCGACCGGCAGCTCACCGACAGCGCCATCACGTACTTCGGCCTCGCCGCGGCGACCACCCCGAGCGATCCGAACTACGTCAAGGTCCGCAATCGGGCCGCGTACAACCACGCGGTCCTGCTGCTCAACGCCAAGCGGGCCCCGGAGGCAGTCGCCGCCTTCCGCCGCTACGTCGGGTTTGAACCGTCCGACGACGCCGGCAAGAAGGGCCTGGCCCAGGCCTTCCGGGCCGCCGGCATGGCCGACAGCGCCCAGGTCATCGAGCGCGAGCTGCTGGCCAGCGCGGACGCGGGCGGGGCGGGGGGCGCCGCCGATGAGGGACTCTCCGACGCGGAGCTCTTCGAGCTCGCCACCCGGCAGTACAACGACAAGAACTTCGCCGAGGCGGCAGTGGCGTATGGCCGGCTCCTCAAGCGCAGCCCCTTCCACCGCGACGCCCTCTTCGCGCAGGCCAACTGCTACCTGGCCACCCAGGATGGGCCGGGCCTGATCGCCGCGGCCGGCAAGCTGGTGGAGATCGACCCGCTCGGCGACTACAACTACCAGCTGCTCGCCCAGGGCTACAAGTTCCAGAAGCAGCAGGACAAGCTCGCCGAGATCATCATCGCCGAGTACGCGCTGCCGGTGGATCTCCAGTACGAGGGGTTCGCCGCCAACGCCAGCGAGGTGACCTTCACCGCCAAGGTCGTGGGTCGCGAGGCCCGGGACGAGAACAACAAGGTCCTGCCCGCCAAGGCCCTGACGATCGTCTTCGAGGCCCTCGCCAAGGACGGTACGGTGCTGGGAACCCAGGAAACCACCATCCCCGCCCTCAAGGTGGGTGAGAGCGCCCCGGTGTCACTCAAGGCTGCGGCGGCCGGCGCCCGCGCCTGGCGGTACCGGATCAAGTAGGGAGGCGCCACCGGGCGGGCCCCGGGGGGGCTCGCCCGAATTGTCTCCGATTCCGGACACTTTCGCGCCCAGGTGTCCGTGCGGGCGGACAGTCAGGGCAGCGCCATTGACAAGGCCCGACTGGATTGGACACCTTTCGGACTCTGCTGCGGGCGTAATTCAGTTGGTAGAATGCCAGCTTCCCAAGCTGGACGTCGCCGGTTCGAGTCCGGTCGCCCGCTCTGCGGCACCGCCCACCCAGGTCTCCGGGTGGGCCTGTCTTTTGCTCAACGAGGCTTGGGAGCGCTCCCGAATGGCTTCCAGCAACTTGAACGGCCGGTCAGCGGCGTCAGGACCCTTCACTCTGGAGAATGGCATGAAGACGATCCTCCGTGCGGCGATGGCTCTCGGTGTGGTGGCACTCGTGGGCTCCGCCCCGGCCGCCGCCCAGGCGATCCCGCAGGGCGCCACCAAGGAGATGGTGGCCAAGGGCAATGAGATCTACCACAAGCAGGGCCTCTGCTATGCCTGCCACGGCCAGGATGCCAAGGGGCTGGTCGGCCCGAACCTGACCGACGACGTCTGGCTCCACAGCAAGGGCACGTTCGAGGACATCGTCAAGCAGGTCACCACCGGGGTCACCAAGGAGCAGTCCAAGAGCGGCGTCCCCATGCCCGCCAAGGGTGGCTCCAGCATCAGCGACGACGATGTGAAGGCGGTTGCGGCCTACGTGTACTCGCTGAGCCACAAGTAGCCCTACCCCGGCTGGCCGGACCCTTTCGAGCGCCGACCCCCCGCGGGTCGGCGTTTCGTTCTCGCAGGACGCGGAACTTTCCGGGCGGGTGGCCCACTGCCCCCGCCAGAGATTTCGCCCTAACCTCATTCGCGGCAATAACTTGCGAAAACCTGACCGGGCTGGCATACCGGTTGCCACTCCAGGCAGCGGAATCAGGCCGGTCCCCATCGCCGGCCCCTGACCGACTGGAGTGGCCATGTCGAACAAGGGCTTCACCCTCATCGAACTGCTGATCGTGGTGGTGATCATCGGCATTCTCGCCGCGATCGCCATCCCCAAGTTCGCCAACTCCAAGGAGAAGGCGATCCTGACGAGCATGAAGACCGACCTGCGCAACCTGGTCACGGCGCAGGAAGCCTTCTACTTCGACAACAGCGACTACGCCGGGAGCACGACGACGGGCTCCCAGGTGAACGCGCTGGGCGGGGCGGGCAAGGTGACCTTTCTCCCTTCGACCGGAAACGTGCTGGCCCTCACCTACATCTCCAACACCGGCTACAAGG
>WBZN01002118.1_pt1 | contig 11311 bp, 10 predicted proteins | sample 5204281 | NCBI WGS metagenome assembly WBZN01 (sample SAMN12344347, study PRJNA552823) | activated sludge metagenome | biome: Activated sludge suspended growth; feature: Nitrification reactor; material: Wastewater; isolation source: activated sludge from nitrification reactor of wastewater... | reverse complement strand
CGCATAGCGTCTTGCTCGTCAGTCACGACCGTGACCTGCTCAATCGCTGCGTCCAGTCGATCCTGCATCTCGATCGCGGCCGGCTCACCATGTACGCCGGCGGCTACGACGACTTCGAGGAAGCGCGCCGCGAGAAACAGCGTCTCGAACTGAAGCTCAAAAAGAAGCAGGACGATCAGCGCCGGCACATCCAAGCGTTCATCGACCGCTTCAAGGCCAAGGCGTCCAAGGCGCGCCAGGCTCAAAGCCGTGTCAAGGCGCTCGCCAAGATGCAGCCCATTGCGACCCAGGTGGACGAGCGTGTGAGGCCCTTCCTGCTGCCGACCCCGGCCAAGATGATCGCAAGCCCGCTGCTGCGCCTCGAAGGCGCTTCCGCCGGATACGAGGAAGACCGGCCTATTCTCAAAGGGCTCGACCTGCGCATCGACAACGACGACCGCATCGCGCTGCTGGGCCAGAATGGCAACGGCAAATCGACCTTCGCCAAGCTTATCGCCGGGCGGCTGAAGCCGCTCTCTGGCCACGTGTATGGCGCCCAGAAAGTCGAGGTTGGCTACTTCGCGCAGCACCAGCTCGACGATCTCAATCCATCGAGCACGCCCTACGACTACATGCTGAAATTGATGCCCGAAGCGACCGAGGCGCAACGCCGGGCCAAGCTCGGCGCGTTCGGTTTCGGCGCAAGCAAAGCCGACACCAAGTGTCAGAACCTGTCCGGCGGCGAGAAGGCGCGGCTCCTGCTGGCGCTGACCGCATTTCATGCGCCCAACCTGCTGATCCTCGACGAGCCTACCAACCACCTCGATATCGACAGCCGCGAGGCACTGATCCACGCGTTGATGGATTACGACGGCGCGGTGATCCTCATCAGCCATGACCGCCACTTGGTCGAGGCGACCGCCGACCGGCTGTGGCTGGTCAAGGACGGCACCGTGCGCTCCTACGAGGGCGACATGGAAAGCTACCGCGCCGAGCTTCTCGCGGAACGGGTTTCAAAGCGCGCGCGCAGTGCCGAGAGCGGGCGCGAACCCTCCCAGGACGCTTCATCCAGCCGCGCACGGGCCCGGCGGGCTGCCGCAGACCAGCGCACGCAACTTGCACCCCTACGCAAAGCAATGGCTGATGCCGAAAAACTTGTGGAAAACTTGGTCACAAAAATTGCGGCCTGTGACGCAATTCTCGCGGATCTGGAGATCTACACGCGCGACCCCCAAAAGGCCCAACGAACCGGCCTGGAGCGGGGACAGCTTGCTAAGCGGTTGGCGGATGCCGAGGAAATCTGGCTGGAGGCAAGCGCCGCGTTTGACAACGCGAATTCCGAACCTACTGCGTCATGAAACAATTTGCTTATTGAAGCGGAAACTGCATCGCGGATTTGACAGGTGATTCGCCAGCAAAGTTTAGTTAATGACACTGTGCCAGGAGCTGGCGAGACCGCGGTTGCGGGGTTGCCGCGCTAGTCGGTGAGGGCCGTCTGGTTTGCCTCGCCAGCTCCTTACGCATCTCCTTGGCGTCACCTAGACGAAAAGAGGGACGCGCGTGCTGGCCGCGACCGCCTGATAGGTCCGTTCAGCACGCGCCACCTCATAGCTCTACCAGCTGACAGATGTGTGACGGTTGGGTGTGTGGCCTTGTCCGCTCTAAAGCAGCAGACCGAGCGCCAATTGCACGGGCTTGAACGACCGGCGGTGCAGAGCACACACGCCCAGCTTTTCAAGCGCAACCTGATGCTCCGGCGTGCCGTAGCCCTTGTGGCGCTCGAAGCCATAGCCAGGATAGTCGCGAGCCAGCGACATCATTATGCGATCGCGCGTGACCTTGGCCACGATGGAGGCCGCGGCAATTGACACGCACTTGGCGTCACCCTTGACGATGGTGCGCGTTTCCATGGCCAGACGCGGTGCGCGGTTTCCGTCCACGATGACGAGGCGCGGGCGATTTTCGAGTTGGCCGATGGCCTTCGCCATGGCCCAAAGCGTAGCATTGAGAATATTGTAGCGGTCGATGCGCGCCACATCCGCAACGCCAACGCCGACTTGCGCGCACTTCATAATGCGGTTGTAGAGAAAAGCCCGCGTTTCTTCGTCGAGCGCCTTGCTGTCGTCGATGTTGGCGGGAATACGGTCAGGATCGAGCACCACTGCTGCGGCAACCACGGGGCCTGCCCAAGGGCCGCGCCCGGCCTCATCCACGCCAGCAATCACGCCGCCGCCCAGTTGCAACTCGGCGGCCTCCAGCTCGAACGTCGGTTTGAAGCGCGAATCGGCGATCCTCATGCCACGACAATCGTGGCAGCCGGTTGCGCTGTCAAAAGAGGCCGAGCTGTTGTCCCCGGACAAACGGCCGCTCAAACAGGTCGGTGCGCAGCTCAAGCCGTTCGCTCCCAAGCGCCAGCCGTTTCCGCGCAAGCCGAAAGCGCAAGGCGATCTGGTCGGCGTACGCGCCAAAGCCGCGCTGGCGATGCCCGAACTTGGCGACATAATCTACTCCGCCGTGCATCGCCTGCAACAGCCCCAGGATGCGCTCTGCCCGGTCCGGAAAGGTCTCGGCCAGCCATTCGCGGAATAGCTCTTTGATCTCAAGGGGCAGACGCAGCATCACATAACCTGCCTCGCGCGCGCCCGCATCATGCGCGGCTTCCAGCACGCGCTCGATCTCGTGATCGTTGAGCGCCGGCACGATGGGCGCCATCATGACGGCGACGGGGATGCCGGCTTGCGCAAGCTGGCGCATAGCATCCAGGCGGCGCGGCGGCGTCGCAGCGCGCGGCTCCATGGCTCGCGCAAGGGTACGGTCCAGCGTCGTGATCGAGATCGCGACCTTGACCAGTCCCTGGGCCGCCATCGGCGCCAGGATATCGATGTCGCGGGTGACCAGCGCAGACTTTGTCACGATGCCGACGGGGTGACGTGTCTTGGCGAGGACTTCGAGAATGGCACGCGTAATGCGCCGCTCGCGCTCGATAGGCTGATAAGGATCTGTGTTCGCGCCCAAGGCAATCGTCTGGGGCTCGTAGCGCGAACTCGAAAGCTCTCTCTCCAACAGCTCGGCAGCATTCGATTTGGCGTAGAGCTTGGTCTCGAAGTCGAGACCGGCTGAATGGCCCAGATAGCAGTGCGACGGGCGCGCATAGCAATAAATGCAGCCGTGCTCGCAGCCGCGATAGGGATTGATCGAACGGTCGAAGGAGATATCGGGACTGGCGTTGCGGGCGATAATAGAGCGGGCGGAATCCTCCATCACCTGCGTCTTGAAGGCCTCCAGCTCGCCCAGGCTCTCCCATCCATCGTCGAAAACCTCAGCCTGCGCGTGCTCAAAACGGCCGGTGTGATTGGATCGTGCACCCCGGCCCCGCCGGCGTTGTTCATCAACGGGCGCTTGCACCCGCATCCCCGCTATCTCGCTCGTCCCATTGAACTCGTCGCTTTCACCGGCCATGGCGAGATTGCATAGCACAGAACGAAGAACAAATAAAGAACATATCAATTTGCCCAATTTCGCGGCGGTCGCGCGATCTGCCACGCTTGTGAGCATTCGGGGAAGCTGGCAAATAGGTGGCCATGGTTTCTGTCATCATCCCCACGCTGAATGCGGCGCTGACGTTGCCCGAAACACTGGCCGCCCTGGTGCCAGCCGCGGTCGAAGGCTTCGTGCGCGAGGTCATCGTCTGCGACGGCGGCTCGGAGGACGGGACAGCAAGAATCGCCGATGCGGCCGGAGTTGAGTTCATCACCGCGCCGCGCGGACGGGGCTCACAGCTCAAGGTGGGAGCGGCGTGCGCCAAGCACCCCTGGCTGCTTTTCCTGCATGCCGACACCGTTCTTGGCGAAGGCTGGACTCGCGACGCTGGCGCCTTCATGCGCGAGATCGCGGAAGGCGTGCGTGCGCCCTCTGCGGCGGCCTTCCGCTTCAAGCTCGACGACAACGGTATAAAGCCGCGTCTCCTCGAAACGCTCGTGAGGGCGCGCTGCCAACTGGCTGGTTTGCCTTACGGCGACCAGGGACTGTTGATGCCGCGCGCCCTTTACGCCGAGATCGGCGGCTTTCGCGATCTGCCGATCATGGAGGACGTCGATATTGTCCGCCGGTTGGGCCGCCGCCGCGTCGCGCTCTTGGACAGCCCCGCGCTGACCTCCGCCGCCCGCTACCAGCGCGATGGCTATCTGCGCAGAGCTTTGCGCAACCAATCCTGCCTGTTGGCCTATAGCCTTGGGATCCCTGCCGAGCGCATCGCGCGGCGTTACCGCGGCCCCCGTGAAAGCGAGAGCCTGACGTGAAGGGCAAAGCGGGCGCGCTGCGCTTCGCACCGCGCCTCGTCGTGATGACCAAGGAGCCTTTGGCCGGTCGCGTCAAAACCCGGCTGGCCCGCGACGTCGGCACGATGTCGGCCACGGGCTTCTTTCGCACCAATCTTGCGCTCACCTTGCAGAGGGTCGCGACAGGCACGCGCTGGCAGACGATCCTCGCCGTCGCGCCCGATGCTGCGGTTGCGAGCCCCATCTTTCCAGCGGCTCTGGTTCGCATGAAGCAAGGGCCCGGCGATCTTGGACAAAGACTTCATCGTGTGTTCGCCGCCGCGCCGGCCGGCCCCGTCGTCGTGATCGGCGGCGATATTCCCGCCATTAGAGCCAGCGACATCGCCAGCGCTTTCGCAGCGCTTCGCGGCGCGGATGCGGTCTTTGGCCCGGCCAGCGACGGAGGTTATTGGCTGATCGGCCTTGCGCCGCGCACCCGCCATCTGCCCGTCTTTGACAAGGTACGCTGGTCGAGTGCCGCGGCGCTTTCCGACACGCGCGCCAACCTTGCGGGTCGCAAGGTGCGTGAAATCGCCTGCAAACATGACGTGGACGACGGCGCGGATCTGGCGCGGCTATCCCACATCTGCGGACGTCTTATCTGCCCTGCGGACATATAGCGGCTGTGGGTCTGTTCAGCTTGTCGCGGCGACATAAGTGGTGTGTAAACGTTGGCTAGAGTCATGAAAGCTGACTGGGGCCCAAAATGGGCCGCTCCGCGCCGCAATGCCGTCCGTCGTCGCCTTCGTCCTCAGTTGCCTTCCGTCAGCAGCTTTTGAGTTGATGTCGCGCAGTATCTGGCCGTGTTGGGCGGGGCATCCGTGGCGAGCGTCGCACGCGCGCACGTTGCGCCATCGGGCTGTCGTGCGATCCATGCCCTCCGATCATTGAACGTCACGAGGTACGTGTGGGTTTGGGCGCTCGTGCCACCATGCGTGAATGCCTCGAACCTCGCCTCCGAATCACGGCAAACGAGAGGCTCGATAGAGATCTTTTGGCTGGTCAGAATCGCGTTGACGCCCCGGCCGCGACGCTCGCACTCTTCGACAGATGCGGTGTTCACAAAAGCCGCCGACATTCCCCCGCCATCCACGAGCGTCAGTACAATCATCAAAACGCCAGAATTCATGTCACGACCTCACGCGGCTAGATGCAAACGGCGGACGCTTCGTTCCTGATCGGCATCGACCGGGGCGAAGGCGTGCCCGGCCGTTCCCGCACAGCGCGGGATGCGGGCAACCAGATCGCCATATCGGCGGCGCTTTCAACTTGCCGACGATCAATTAGTTGATCATTTTAGTATAGAAATATGCGGAATGGCGGTGCGTGTGGCCCATCGCACACAATCGTATATGCCTGGAATGGATTCTGAAGCCGGGCAGGAAGAGGGCCGTCAACGCGAGCTCAGCGCAGCGAGAAAACGGCGCCATGTGCACTTGCCTTGGTGCGGACGGTGGGACTCGAACCCACACGTTCTTTCGAACTCAGGATTTTAAGTCCTGTGTGTCTACCGTTCCACCACGTCCGCATGTGCCCGTGACCGATCCCGCGCCCTTATGGCGGCTTATGGCGCGCGATGCAAATCCTGTGAGGCGATCCTATCCCCTTTCCGCGCCGGCGCGCCCGCCATACCGCACGGCGGCCACCAGCAGACAGTAAATTGCTAGACTGTTGAGAAGATGCCAAGCGGCGTGTGTGCCGCGCGCCTTGCCGAGCAGGATCGTGAGCCCGCAGAGCTCCAGATCGAGGGTTCTCAATCCCAAGGAAATCGCGAAGATGATGGCAGCAGCCGCAATCGGCCGCGCCGCGGGATGTTCCTGCATGCCAAGCCAGCCACCGACAAGGGCCATCGCGGCAATAACGGGCAGATAGCCCAGCGATCCGTTGAAGCAGGGCCGGCCGGCCGCGGCCGTGACCGGCAGGAGGTCTGGCGAGCAGGGCAGCGCGCGGCTTGCCGCAAGTGCTGCAATCATCAACCCGAAGCAGGCGCCGATCGTGATCCACGACGCATTCCCAAAGCGGCGCAACGCGAACCCAAGATAGGCGAAGGTGAAAACCACGATGGAGCCCGTGTCGAGCGCCCAGGCCCAGCGCGTCGCAGCCGTATGAAAGAGGAAACTTCCCACACCGATTGCGCCGACCATGGCAATGAGCGCCAAGCTGCCTCGATGTCCGTCTGCCAAGCCCTTCGCGGTGACGCGTTGTTGCATCCACGCGGCCAACGCAGCGATTGCGAACGCGCCATTTGAGATCGCGTTGAAGGGCTCAGCCCAGAAAGACGGATCAGTTCCGCGCTCACAATAGTGGAAGAGTTGCAGGCTCCAATCCATTCGCGGCGCCGACGATATGATCAAGAAAAATCAGGTTCTGTCGCCCGCCGTTTGCGCGGGCGGGAAGCCTTTGAGCGTTTCGCGCGCCCTGCGCATCAGCGATAGCAGTTCTTTCGGACTCTCGATATCGAGTGAATGCGGGTAGTTGGGATCGCCCGCGCCCTTGAGTTGCGACTGCACATTGCCTTCCGAGTCGAGAAACAGCGTACGCGGCACGTAGGTGCCGTCAGGCGAGAAGGCGCCGTTCGCCACCTTGTCGGCATCGGCGTCGATGAGGATCATCACGAAATCCTTCGCCGCTTCGACGATTTCCTTATCGTAGAAGACCGAGCGAAACTTCTTGCACGCCGAGCACCACGGCGCGTGGAATAGCATGATGACGGGCCGGCCCGTCTTGGATGACTCGTAGATGCCGGAGCGGATGTCCCGCCAGTTGATTTGAGCGCCATTCCAAACATCCGCCATCTCGGGAACGCGCGCATGGGCCGCCAAGTGCGCGAAGGCGATCATCGCGAGAGACAGTACAGATGTCGTCAGCCGGGGCATGATGCGTTCGAACTCCCGATGGCGTGGAGGCCTATGTTATCGAGGCAGACTACGCAGGAACGCCAAGGCGGATCAATGGCCACCTCGCCCTGCCAGAATTAATTTCGGTTCAGGTTACGCCTGCCCCGCCATGTGCTGGCCCTCATAGCAGCGCAAGTTGGCGTCTGCGATGGTCAGGATTGGCGTCTTTAGCCCAGCAGCCTGTCCCCGCCGCAGCATGTCGCCGATGATGAGATCAGCCTCGATGCGCGCGCCTTTCTGCATGTCACGCAGCATCGACGCGACGACCTTGGAACTGGGATCGGTCAGCAGCGACGCGATCGACGTCATGTGCCCGGCAGATGGCTCATGGCCGTTAGCGCGCGCCACCGCGCGGCACTCCTCGATCAACGCCAGCATCAAATCCCGGCCATGGGGTGTTGCTGCAATCTCCCCGACGCTGGCGCGGAAAAGGCAGGTGAGCCCGGCGAGACTCGCCAGCAGAACCCATTTGTCCCACATGGCCTGCATCATGTCGTCGCGGAGCTTCGGCTCGAAGTTGGCGGCCGAAAAGACGTCCAGTATCTTTCGGCATTGGGCGAGCTGAGACGGCATCCGCGGCCCGAATGTCAAAAGATGAAGCTGATTGAGATGGCGGATCACGCCATCCTCGCCCAACGTCACGCTCAAATGGCAACTTCCGCCCAGGACGCGCTCCACGCCGAAGCGAGCGTCGAGCGTGTCGAGGTGCTTGATGCCGTTGAGGAGCGGCAACACAAGAGACGTTGCGCCGACGGCGGGACGAATGGCGGCGATGGACGCATCGAGGTCGTAGGCTTTGCATGACAGGATGACGACATCGTGAGGCGCGTCGAGGCGATCGGCCAACACGGTTTTCACCGGGGTTCTGGTATTGCCAAAAGCACTTTCGATCACAAGGCCGTCAGCGGCGAGTTGGCGCGCACGTTTTTCCCGGACGAGGAAGGTCACATCGGCACCCACAGAAGCCAGACGTCCGCCGAAATAGCCGCCTGTCGCTCCAGCTCCCAGGATCAAAATCTTCATAAGCTTTCCGATCTCCAGTCCAACGGCACGGTCACAACGTTACCCCGCTCCACGTTTCGGCCGCGCCAGGCCGAACGGCGTGACCTCCTTTGATAACGCTTAAATCACACAATCGTAAGCGCACGTCACGCCGCAACAAAGCAATCGTGATTGGTCTGTTCAGCGCCCAAGCTCCAACTTTGATCTTAGCGATGAGTGAAGTCCCACCCATCACGGCCGTGTACCGCATCTTGACGTGCGACGGCCTACAGACAGGAAATTCACAAGGAGACATTCAATGATCCGTGCCTTCACGATTGCCCTTTTCGTAACAGGTTTTGCCGGTGCATCCCTTGCCGCAGATGATACTTCGAACGGCCTAACGTCGGCTCACGCTCAAGAGCTCGGAACAGTCCACGAGGCTAAACAGGCCCACAACATTCTTGCCCATCAGGGCTACGTATCGATTTCCGATCTTGAGCGCGATGTCGATGGCCGCTGGGTTGGCACGGCCATTAAGGACGGAAAGACGATTTTTGTTGGCGTCGCCCTGCCCCATCCGCATTCCACCGGCATCGCGCATTGACGAGCCGTATCACGCACAATCAGGCAGCGCCCCTTTGAACTGCAAGGGGGCGCTGTCTTTCGTTCACGCGCGGCTACTCCGCGACGTGCTCGCCCGATCCGCCGAACTCGGCCGGAAAGTCCTTGAGCTTGGGCAGCCCGTCCTTCATCGGAAGCACGGTCTCCGCGTAGCAGACATGGACATGCGGCTCGAACTTCAAATCGGGAATGGTGGCGGCGTAGACATCGACCAACCCGAGCGGAGGATGGTTCGACATCACATGGCCGCCGCACTTCTTGCAATACTGGCGCTGGCTCACCGGCGTCTTCTCGAACATTCCAAGATTTTCGGCGCCTTGCGTTACCTTCACGTTCTCCGGCTTCCAGAGCGTGAAGGCGTTGACCGGCGCCGCCGACCAGGACCGGCAGGATGCGCAGTGACAATAGCCCATGGCTTCCGGCGCACCCGTCGCCTCGATCTTCACCGCGCCGCAGAAGCACGCGCCCTTGTATGTCGTCATGGCGTATCCCTGTGTTGTGACAATCAGGGGTGACGTTAGGCCAATAGGCAAAGACTGACCAGCCGTCCGATCGACGATCCGACCTCAAATCTTCGCGGGTCCATACCGGCAGGCTTGCGGATTACTCACGCTTTGTCCGGCTCCGCCCCAAGACGAGCAGCGCGAAGGTGCGCTATCTGTCGAGTTTGGGAAATTCAACGAACTGACTCAGAGCCACCGCGCCGTACCGATTGACGTGGTCGGCATTCTTATACAGCAGTGTGCTCTGCATTATGGGTGAGCACATTTTTGTCTGACACATATATAGCGTTGGCAGGGAGACCGACACCAATGGATCCGAGACCGCCGCGCGCTCCAAAGCGGCGTTGGAAAGCCGCGCCTGCGCTTCCGCCTCTTCCCTAGTGAGCCCGCAAACTCCGGCATCCTTCTCCTGCCGGATGTTGGTCACGATGCACCGGACAGGAAGTCGAGCATAGACCGGAATCTGGCCAATTAGCATTACGTGAATGCCTTTGCTGGTGAACACTTCGAGCGTTTGCCTCAAGACGGCGTCGAACCTGGGTGTCTCAGATGTATATGGGGGCGCCGCGTCTTCGCCCCATTCTGGGAACTCGATCCGCGCTAACCATTTCTCCCAGTAACCGGACACGACTGCGACCTTGAGACCTGGATTGGCGTCAATAAATCGTCGTGCTTCTTGCTGATATTGGCTGCACTCATTTGCCTTGGCGGCGGGCCTTGCAGGGATATCAATCCCGAAGAACAGGCCGCAACCTCCATTGGTCACTTGGCGGAACGTAAGATCTTCGCCATTGGCGAACTTTGCGACCAGGGGCGTCCAGTGGTCGGCCATTGAGTCTCCAAACAGCGCGACTTCGTAGGACTGACCAGGCAAACGTTTCCGGCCTAAGCTGCAAACTTCTTCGTTCCGGAAAACGTTGTGATAATTATCGCAAGAGGCGCGAACCGGATTTCCGGAAACCATTTGCTCAAGAACCACTCGCACCTCTGCATCATAGCGCTGCGGGAGGCCCTTACCGGCCTTGATGAGAGCAGCAATTCCCACGATCCCGAGAAGCGCGGCAAAAGATTGGAGCATGAATAATTTGTCGGATACCGCAAAGTCCCTGGATAGATGATGCTGATGGCGCTGTCGAAACGGCCGTTCTACGAACCTCCAAGAAAGTACCGAAACGGCAAACGACAGGGCGATAACAACCACCGCCTCGGTCGCGCGCAGTTGCCGTTCGAGATGATAGCTGAGGAGCGAGATCAGCGGCCAGTGCCAAAGATAGAGCGAGTATGAAATCTGCCCAACAAAAACGAACTGACGAGTGGCAAGCAACCGTGACAACATCGTGCACTGGCCGAGGCCTGCAATAATGATGAGCGCTGTCCCTGCACAGGCCGGAACAGCGCCGAGCCCAGGAAAATGCCCTTCTCCACTCAACAGCGCAAAGCTTGAAATAATCGCTGCCGCCCCGGCAAGGGCCATGCCGTTCGACAAGGCGGCATTGAGCTTCACGCGATGAGCGCCCAGAGCAATCAACACGCCGATCAACAGTTCCCATGCGCGCGATGGAAGCAAAAAGAATGCAGCCTCTGAATTCCTCGCGAGCGTAATTTCAGAATAGACAAGCGACACAACCAGCATCGTCAACGCAATGCCGAAAATCGCGCGTTGGCGAAAACGCCGAACCAGCACCAGCAGGATGATCGGCCATGTCAGATAAAACTGATCCTCGACGGACAACGACCACGTATGCAGGAGAGGCTTCTCCAACGCCGGAGCATTGAAATATCCCCCGGTGTTGTAGAAGAAAATGTTTGCATACATCAGGACTGCCGCAAGCAGGCTTCGCCCGAAGTACCAATAGGCATCAGGCAGCAACACGAAAGCGGATAGGACCGTCACAACGAAGAAACAGACAGCTGCTGCGGGAAAGAGTCTGCGCACGCGCCTTATAAAGAACTGCCTGAGAGAGAATGTATCAGACCGCATCTCTTCAAGGATGAAGCGCGTGATCAGAAA
>WBZN01002117.1_pt1 | contig 11314 bp, 7 predicted proteins | sample 5204281 | NCBI WGS metagenome assembly WBZN01 (sample SAMN12344347, study PRJNA552823) | activated sludge metagenome | biome: Activated sludge suspended growth; feature: Nitrification reactor; material: Wastewater; isolation source: activated sludge from nitrification reactor of wastewater treatment... | reverse complement strand
GTTGGAGGACACCGGCGTACTGCTCCTTGACTGGATCGAAATACAGGTAGCCGCCACCGGTGACCACTTGGGCTTTGATGGAAAGGCTAATGCCCTTAGGCCCGCTCAAGCCAAAATTAATAGAAAATGGGCCGAATTCGCCTGCTCCTTCAGATGCTTTTGCCGAGAACTGCACACCGACATCCTGAACCACTCCACAAACGGGCCCGAGGCGCAACTCGATGTTGGTAGATGCCTCCAGTGCAAGTCTGTCTGTCCTCAATTGTGCCCTTACCGTAAATGGGCCAAAGCGAACTCCCTCCACATGAAGATATTGCTCGAATGTTTGTTCCGCGCCTAGGCCTGCGTTAAACTGTAGGCCATGTCTAAGCGATACTTTAAACGATAGGTCGGCCTCTAACAGTGCGGAGTTTTGGATTGGGAGGTTCTGAGATATGAAGGAATCGCGCCCATCTCCTTGTATCCTGAAACGTAGGCCGCGAACGGCAAATTGCCCTGTAAGGTCTGGAACACTCTGAATAGCCAATGATAAGGATGCTTCAACAGTCTCAACAGAGAGTAGTGGTGCAGTGGCTGATCCAATAAAGAAAGCCTTTTCCCCTGTCTGTGCGCCCGGCATAGTAAATTGCAGTAAGATTGAAGGAGGCGTTGAATCAGCAGCGCCAAGTGTCTCAATTCCGTTACGGCCCAGCAGAATTGCGCGAGGCAAATGATTAACCGACAGAGAGGCTCTTGCTGAGGAGCCTCCGTAGGCGAATTTAATCGCGTCCGAAGTTCCTAAGAGCAGTGCCGGACCGGAGCCATCCGATGCCATAGCAAGGCCTACAATAAGACGCTGCAGACTCAAAGCTTCTTCTTGATCGCTCACAGTTGGGATCCAGCAGTTCACGACGAGCAACCGCTGAGTCGCATCAATCTGTTCCTGCGTTTGACTGGAAGCCGCTTTTACCGTCAGTCCGCCGCAAGTTGCCTCAATCCCCATGTCGTTAAGTAGGTCTGCTGCAAGTGGCAACAACGTGTCGGCTAACGCTTCTGCTAACACCAGCTTGCCCGTTCCGTCTCGGCTCATATTCTCTATATTTCCGAGTGGATTTTGCAGCGCATCAGCTATTTTGTCGAATCTCAAGCGAGCATCTAGGGTTTCTCGGCGAACCATCTTCTTCCCGGAAGTGATTGCTGCTCCAGCTTTGAGTTCGATAATTCCCAGAAAGACTAATATGCCTTTCAAGGTAGGATGCTTCCGACTTAGATATGTGAAAAGAAGACTATGACTAAGGTCCTCCAGGAATCGAATGCCAGTTTCTGCCGGAAGCGTCTGCGGTACTGACCAGTTTGTCAGTAATTCGGCTAGGCGGGCGATTTCCGCTCGAGTGCCAATAATCTTGGAGGTGGCTTCCATTATTCCACCGGACTTCTTGGAAAGGAGATCTTGGACCGCGTCATGGATAGCCGAAGCAATCCGTCCCACCGCATTAATATCGAGGCCAGTTAAGGCATCTAGGTTCCATCCCAATGAGGTAACAAAGGACTGTAACTTATTCGGATCATCGCCCACGGTCGCAATAGGACCCAGGAGGGCAACAAGTTCTTCCTTAATGATTTGTTCAAACGAGCTGTCCATATTTAGCTCACAGCCGCATTGGCACAGTAGCGATATTGTTACGGGTCTTTGCGAACCATTTCTTCATAGTCCATGCGCTATCCCCTTGAAGGTCTCGAGCTTTCTCAAGGAAGCCCGGGAATCGGTTGTCATAGACCTTTTCTATTTCATCCAACAGCTCTAAGGTGGCACTACGCTCTTGTTCAATAGGTAGGGGCCCAGGATATTTATTTCGGATCCGTTCAACGACCTCATTGATCGCCGTTGTCACGCTCTCCAATCTTTGTCCTGGCGGTAACTTACCAAGGATTCCCGGCAATGGGTCTTCCGCATTCCTTAGTTTCTCCATTAGCTTGAGGTTTCCTCTGTGCTCCAATTTTGTTAGATTTACGGCTGGCATTATATTGGGGTCTGGAAACACCGTCCCCAGAAAGGGCCAATCCTTCAAGAGAGTTTGTGGGATGAAATGGTGAGCTTCTATCCCAATGTGAACAATGACGGCCGTGGAGACATCGTCGGAAAGATTGCCGGCACGTCTCGCGATTCTCCCGGCAAGGTTATTTGCCGTCTTGTTCTTGAGTGCCAGGTCACCATAAAGAGATACTCGAAGATAGAGTTCATCAAGATGGGCGAGATAGATCGAGATGTTTGCATAGTGCCAAGCACCTATCTTCTTCCCCATTTGAACCAGTTTGCCGGATGGGTTAGGAAGATGTAAGACCTTTTTGGAACGTCTCATACCTTTTTCAATCTCATCGAGGTGCGCCATGAGGTGCTTGACGAACGTCTCAATTTCCGTATCTAGCTTTGTTACACGTGGCATCAGGTCGCTACCTTTATAAATCGTAACCCCTTCCCTAATCCTCCCGTGACCACTACCTCGATAATTTCCCACACGATAACGCCCACTATCGTTCCGTAAACCTTACCCAGTTCATAAGCATTTGAGCTCAAGGAAATGATTCTCTCCTGGATCTCTACCCTTCGGAGAAGCTCAGCCATGATCGTTGCACCGTGACCGATTTCTTCCCAGATTTCATCAAGTGGCGTTTCTATGATCCACAACAAGCCCTCATATAGACTAATCATCGCGTCTATAACTCCCACCAGAACCTTGCACTTCTCGTCTGTTAGAATATGTCGAAGGAGATCCGCCTTAGCTTGTTCAAGGGAAGCTTTGCCATCCTTACTTTTGATAAGTTTCACAAGTTCTGCCTGAGAGAGTTGTAGGACATTGATTTTGCACTGCTCGAGATCTTCAAGCGTTGAGATAAGCTCCTTCATAAGGTCAATATATCCGTCAAATTGGAATTCTATATAGTTCGAATAAGCCTTGCCGGCTCCCTCTGCAAACGCTCCTGGATTTCCAATTAGGCTGAGGATTTGGAGCCTATGGGCCACCGCACTCTTAAGAATGACGTCCTTCAGATCAATTTCTGTCCATATTTCTCCAACAACTCGAACAAAAGTCTCCCAATTACTTGGAGGCGCGATGCTCTGAAGGTCGAATGGTGTTGCTGGGCGACTGACAGCAAACTCTTCGTCGTGCACACCAGCTCCTTCAAAAGAGCTGCTTGCAATAGGGATCAGCACACCATCGAATTCCTCTTCAAATGCTACAAAGGCTTCGGTGGCACTAACGTAGTCGGATAGTTTGGGCGCCATACGGGCTCTCTATGTTAAAAGTGTGGGCTTGTTTTGCCTCAAAAAGCTGTGCATTCTCCGTTTTGGGCACGCATCCATCCTACGTCCGAATCAATTTTCCCCCGACTGTTGGACTTGTGTACGGAGACTCTGCCATTTTCGGAGGCTGTGGATCTGGCGCCCCCTGGGGAGAGGCTGAAGGTTGGTGAGAGGGGCTCGATTGGCCGGCGCTGGGCACTCTAGGGCCGGGCCCGGCAAGCATAATAGCTCACTGGCGAGAAGGCCATGGCGGATTACAGCAAGCGAATGGGATAGTGAGGGTCGCACTGCCGAATCACTCAGTATCCCCATTGCGACTCCTGTGCAAAGAACGCCGCCGCATATGCTAAAACCCCCGCTCCTGTTTCGACGTCGCGTTTTTCTCATTTCAGCGGTGCCGGCTCGTCATACTCCGCGTGAATCGACCTACGTGAGTGGAACTGATTCTGTGCAGATTGCTGCTCAGCCCGCCAGGGTAGAGCGAGGTGAGCGGCGATCCCAAGATACTGGGCCATCTGAGAAACAGGCCCTGTCGTGTCGAGCCCCAAGCGGACCGCCGCTATCTTAAAGGCTTCCGTGTATCGCCGTCTGCTCTTGGGGGATATGCAGTTCTCCGATTTCATCCTGTTCCTCCTTATGCAGGTCTTTAAAATTGGGATCCCAGAAATTCGTTCGTATCTCGCATAGGCGTAGGAAGCATAAGCGCCATTTCAAAGGTTCTTCTATGTATTGCGGAAGCTAGCACGTGTTATGCCCTAATCGGGGACTGGATGCGTCTCTCGGGGTTACTTTCCCGCACTGAGCTCCGGGTACCGGCATCATTCGTGAGTAATCCAGAGGAAGAAGCTCTTTATTAGAGATGATCGCTACATGATAGTCGCGAATAATGAGGGCCATGTAGTGAATCTAAAGAGATACAGCCTGTATCGAATCGGATTCACCTGATGATATGAAGTTATTCGTATGAGCAATTTGCATCCTAGGTTGTTGGTCTTGCCGCATCAGGCATCGTCGTTGCTTTACACTGCGCGGTGTACAGAATTTTTACATAGGATGCCTATACTCGTATGAGAGTGTTCACGCCTACCTCAGAGAACCCATTTGGGCTATAAGGCTCGTTCGCTCTCCTTTCCGAAGTCTCAAAAACGAGGGAAGGTCACCACGACGGCGTTGTAATACTCGAGGAAGAGCATCTATTCGATCCACAATTCTCTGATATTCCCGGCCAGCATGTAGTTGAGGTACAAGACTAAAAAGCTACTTGCGATATACAGGAGCGGCTGAAGGAAGGTGGCTGATGTCCGATCAATGGCACATAAGTCTTTTGTAAGCAGAAAAAAGCCGCCGTCCAGCTCTTTTAGGCGGGATTGAGCCGTAGTCAGTGGCAATCGATGAAGATTGTTGGAGTCGTCGGTCAGCGCGATTTCAAAATCGCGTACACACAGTTGAGCGAAATTTTATCATCGGAGAGCCTCTAGGATGGAACCTCCGCAAGCGCGCGGTGCAGGAGACGACGAGACTGCCAAGGACGTCACTCACGATGGTCAGCAAATCGTGTTTTCGCCGCACACTGTGGAGGTATTCAACCATCCGAAGGGCTACCGGGAGTTTAGAGCCCTTCCAGCGACTTGGCACTATCCAGAAATGCGGCCATTTCATGCACTCCTGACGGAGTACTCCAGCGCCAGAAAAGGTGCTGATCCACATGGTGTTGGAGAGCACTCAGAGTTCTGGTCGGGCAGTGACGCTGCGTTACGCTTGCGACTGCTCCCAGCCGATGACCTGGCGGTGCGCGAACTCGCTGCGTTGGCTAGCCGCCGTTCGATTGGCCTCAACGCACCGCGGCCATGGGTAGCGGAGCGCGAGGTTGCTGAGATGGTCGACGTTTGGAAGCCCGAGGTCACGGATATCCATGTCAGCCGACCCCCATGTGAAAAGGATGCATCCCCGATATGGACCCACTACGGCATGAAGGAAAGCTACACGGATCCGGTCATTCTAAGTTATGGGAGGCGAACTAGTCTCCGGTCGCCGCTTGGTCGCGCGGCATGTACGTCGGCAGGCGGCCCTGGAACTTGGTATGCCTGGTCGACTCTTGTCGGATGGGAGCGCTGGCCCAGGCGCCAGGAGGGGCAGCCGCTAGCTACAGCAGCACATACGGGACAGCTTCTCCTTTTCATCTCACACCGCTGGGAATCACTTGAGCATCCGGACCCCACGGGCACGCAGTTATTGTGCCTAAAAGTCGGGCTTACGCTCGCGCTTGCGGCGGCAGTACTGCAACTTGGCAGCAGCCAGAAGAAGGTGAAGAGCGTTTCAGGCCTTCCCGAAACCATTGCGGACTTTCTAGAACCCGTGCTCGAGTCCGCAGAGCTCATTGCCTTGCAGCAGTGGGCAGAACAAATTAAAGCAGCTGCGGAGTGCATCAAGGAAGAGCAGTCTTTCTGGGCTGAATCACGTCGGCTTGAGATGCCGAAGATCCGCCTACTCCTGGATCGAATTCGTAGTCTCATTCTTGTCTGGTACGATTATGCTTCGATGTGGCAGGCGCCTCGCAGCCAGCACGAGGAGGTGCAGTTTCGCCGCGAGATTTTGGAACTCAATAGGATTCAGGGGCATGCTACCACGGTCGTCATTGCCGGCGATGAGCGATACCTCTCCCGAGCCTGGTGCTTCCTTGAGCTTTGCGGCGGCATGCGCCAGCGCATTGTCGAGCTGACTCCCTCCTGGGGAATCGCGGTCGGCGTCGGTGATTCTGTGACAAAGTGGGCGAGTCGTAGTGATCAGCTGATTGGCGCTCTCAATGTGTTGGGCTCAGAGGCGATCGGCCGCTGCGGCCTTGAGGCGACCAAGCCGGAAGATCTCGCCGACATTGCGAAACTGCTCGTGGAACTTCCCCTCACGGCTGTCATCGAAAGCGACGACAGTGACCTTATCGGTGGTGTGCTGCCTATTCCATTCCAATCAGGAGAGTGGATCCTTCCAGTGGTCCCCAGAGGACTCCCAGCGACCCGTGAATATGACTTCCCGCCAATGGCGGACTTTGGTCGTTTACCCGCCAACGAGACTTTGCGTCGCGTAGCCGAACAGCATGCAGGCGCAGACGCCCTGGGTAGTACAGTGGGGATGTGGATATATTCTACGCAAAGAGCGCTGACGCTTGCTTGGGCCGCACGCGCGCACGAGTTCTGGCAGACAATTTGTCCAAAACTACTCTTTATAGATGAATACTTCAAGCTGCAGATCCCGAATCCGTTTGCGCACGAGCCGTCCGTCGCCTGCATGTGGGCGGATTCAAGGTCTCTCGCTGACGACGGTCTCGGCTGGACCCGCGCGATACCCAGCACAGTTCAGCTACTTGTAATCATCACGCAGGTTGACATGCCCCAACTCTGTCGAGTCTATGAGTGGGTCGTGCGAGCACACGTAGCACATAACGTCTCAGTGGTAACCTACGCGCCAGAAACCGGCCGTATGCTGCTATATCTGCCCGGCTACCTCAATGGGTTCCTCGGCACCGTGAATAGGAACTACGACGTGCTTGCTGTGCCCCGTATTCGTCGGCCCGACGCTTGCGCAAACAGGATGTTCATCAAGGCAGGCACGTCATGGAAGGACATCGAGATCCTCGCGGCGCTGCGCCTGGACCCAGCGCAAGGCTTGGTACCGCCGGGCCAGGTGTGCGATGAGGCTGCCGCCGAAGGCCTAGGTTGTGTGGGAGAGAAGATCACGGCGTTGCAGTTGCTGGGCCACAGCGAATCGCGCGTGCGCACCGAAGGACTTGCGCGCAGTACTGCGGGAGCCTGGGACGAATTTTCTCCTCTTAACCGGCTGGACTGGCACGTCGGCATGGCACCGTTGCAGATACGTATAATCGATCAGCTCGTGCGTAAGGTTTTTGGCGTCTCTCAGAATCCGTTCTTGCGCCGCAAGCTCCTCAAGATTTTGATAAAAGACAGCGAGGGCTTTTTACTTTCATCCGATACCATGCAAGGTGCGGATGAGTTCATAGAGTGGTTCTTACGAAATAAAGGGGGGAGCCCGGGCTAGTTACATGCTGGAAAGTTAGTACCAGGGCTAATCGGATGAACACATGTACTGCCCAATACCGTGCCGCATGGGTCACGGTCATGCCTCGGTTTCGCACTGGCGTGACCGCCCCAGACCATTTAGAATCTATATGGATACATACTGTATCTAATTCGATCCACCTGCTGGTTCTTATACCAGTTATACCTTCTTCCTCCTTACCAAATACGGCATCGTTTGAACGACATTCTGAGACTTCGGTCATGCACAGAATCATCGTTCGCCCTGCTGTATCGGGCATCGTCATTGCTTAGAAATTGCCGGCTGACAGCATTCCTCAAAAATTCGATAGACGGCTCTATAGTTTCTACCTAGCACAGCGTGCTCATTCGGTATATAAGACGTCGCCCGTAATCGCTCCTCCGAAAGTTACACGTGAAGCAAAAGGAGCGCTGTATGCGAGTCGTCCGGGGAAAGATCATCGGTTGGCAGCCGATTACTTGCTTAGCTATTGCAGTCCTGCTATCCGGATGTGGCCTAAACATCCAGCAGAAGGCGGCGCTCGATCAATTTGCCACGGCTACAAAAGATTTGTCTGTCACAGCGCAGGCGGAACTTCAAAAGAGCCGGCGGGATGTCGTTGAGATGAACCGACTGCGCCTTGAGCTGGGAGACTCCACAGCGGATGTAAATAATTTGGATTCGCTCCAAGGACAACGCACCGCATTCGATCGCCTGTTTCTCAGTTAGCAGGGAATCATCACGGCAGTCTGAGCCGGCTGTCTTCAGGCGTTATACCGTTGCAGAGGAGAGCGCATGCGCATCCAACTTCGCATCATTGGGCAACCGACATCGACAGAGGAAGCCAAGGACACCGTTCGTGGGGCGCCTCTTTCCGGACGGAAGATCCAGGACGAAACACACTTGCTAGACACCGTAGAGGTGTTGGGCGCGTACGATGTCCGCCCCACGGCTCGTGGGGCGAACGACGTTCTAGTTCCGCTTGATGCAGAAGATGACGACATCATTGAATTCGTACTTGAGGATGGCGTGTCGATGTGGATGTCCGTGGCGGCGTATCGAGACCGGCAATACCGGTTGAACCCGCAGCTAAAACGCACCAGAGGATTAGATATTGGGCCGTTCATCCCAGGAGTCCCTGCGAGCAGAGGTGTGGTGAGCGATATCGCCACCGGTGCGGTGCGAATCCTCCGATTGAAACGCGATGAGATCTGGGAGCAAGCCACGGACCCCACGCAATGGCCGGCATGGGTCAAAGAACAGGGCATCACAACTTTTGAGCAACTGGGATCCTGGCTTACGGCCAAACTGATTATCTGGCTCATCGAAAAGAAGATTCGTCCTGAAGAGGGACTTTATCGTTGGGTGAAATCATCGACCGAGAATGCGTCCTCACTCGTCCCATCGGCGGGCATACCTTCGGACCAACCTTTGTTGCTCTTTATTCATGGAACGGCCTCCAATACGCTGGGGAGCTTTGGGGCGCTCCACGGTGACGATGCGTCATCGGAATGGCAGACGCTCACTCAAACCTTTAAGGAGCACATCTACGCGTTCGAGCATCGGACCATGAGCCAGAGTCCGATCGACAATGCCTTGGTGCTGGCGAATGCACTTCCGGACGGAGCGCGCCTCACCATCGTGACTCACTCCAGAGGAGGACAGGTAGCCGATCTCCTGTGCCTCAAAGAACTCTTGTTCGAGCAGATCGGGCGTTTTGGTCGCAAAGGAGGCACGGCAAACGAGGCCGATCAACATGATCAAACGCAACTGACTGAGTTGGCACGAGTTCTCCGCAAAAAGCGGTTTCAGGTCCAGCGTGTGATCCGGGTGGCGTGCCCCTCTCAGGGAACCTTGTTGGCATCGGAAAATTTGGATCGGTTTCTTTCAGTCGTCACCAGCCTCATCGGTTTGATTCCTGTCGTCGGTCAATCTCCGGTGTATCAAGTCATTAAGCGCATCACGCTCGAAACCGCTAAGCGTCGGTGGGATCCGTCGGTCATTCCAGGCATCGAATCGATGATCCCTCAATCGCCGCTGGTGGCCCTGCTCAATGCTCCCGATGTGCAAGGCGCCGGTGACCTGGGGGTCATCGCCGGAGACATCGAAGGGGGGAGTTGGTTCAAACGGTTGGGCGTGTTCGTTACGGACACCGTGTTTTACGACAATGAAGACAATGATTTGGTGGTCAATACCAACTCGATGTTTCAGGGGGTCTCACGCGAGAAACCCGCTCGATATATCTTCGATCAAGGAGCTGACGTTTCCCATTTTCGGTACTTCCGGAATGCCCGCACGCGCCATCTGTTGGCTCAGTCGATCACTGGTGATCCGTGGCCTCCAGAGTTTCGCCCGCTCGAAGAAGCCAAGGTCGAGCCAGTCCCGATGCTGCGCGCCATTCAAACGAGATCCGGGGCGGCTCAACCTGTCGTATTCGTGCTCCCCGGAATTATGGGATCGGAATTGCAGGTTGACGGCAAGAATGTGTGGATGAACTATTGGCATCTGTTCCGCGGCGGGATCGGTAAGCTCGCCTTTGGTGCCCCAAATGTGAAGGTCAGCGGTCTGGTCGGTTCCTACTATCGCGGCCTCTGCGAGTATCTCGCAGATTCCCATGAGGTGTTGCCGTTCGGCTACGACTGGCGCCAATCGATCCAACACGCGGCTTCCGCGTTGGCCGAGGAAGTACAAAAGGTCGTGAGTCGTACTCGTGAGCCGATACGGTTTCTGGCGCATAGCATGGGTGGGCTCGTGGTGCGGCGTTTCATTCAGGACCATCCAGACTTGTGGGACATGATCTGTCGTCATGAAGGCGCTCGATTCATCATGCTCGGCACCCCAAACCGAGGATCGTACGACATGGTGGAATCCTTAGCCGGGTTGGCGAAGACGGTGAAGCAGTTGTCGTTGCTCGACGTCGAGCATTCTCTCGATGAAATCGTGGCCCTGGTCTCGGGTTATCCAGGAGCACTGGAGCTCCTCCCTCACGACAATGAATGGGAATACTTTACAGATCTCAAGTGGGCGACACTTCATCCCTACACCGAGTCCAAAGTTCAGATTGCGTCACGAATCTTGCGAGAGGCGAAAGCAGCGCTGGTCGATCTTCCTGAGCGAATTCCCCATGCGGATCGTGTGCGGTATATCGCAGGGTGGGCCCCTCGGACGGTATGCGGGCTCTCTCTCGATGGTGAGCGCTTATCGTTCAAGGCGACCACGGCCGGCGATGGCCGTGTGACGTATCAGGCGGGATTTCTCCCCGATATTCCGGTTTGGTATGTCGATGCTGAGCATGGCGATTTGTCAGATCATAAACCCGCGTTTCCAGCCTATCGCGATCTGCTCGAACGAGGTGTGACCAGTCAGCTCTCGACCGCGCCCTTAAGCGCAGACCGAGGCGGGGACCGTGTGTTTGAGTACGAACCTGAACCCGTGCTGTACCCAACGACAACGGATCTCGAAGCCGGCTTATTGGGCAGGCGACCAAGGGCTCGAAAGGTGGGTGTCTCAGAGAAGTTGCAGGTGTCGGTGCGTCACGGCAATTTGCTCCAGACGAACTACCCAGTTTTGATGGGACACTACCAAGGCGATACCATCGCAGGAGCCGAGAAACGCGTTGATTTAATGGTCGATGGCGCGCTGTCGCAACGATACCATCTTGGGCGCTACCCGGGAAGTTTAGGGACCGCCGCCGTGGTGCTTGGCAAAGCAAACCAGGTGCAATCGGTCTATCGTATTCAACATGGTGCCATCGTCCTTGGTCTTGGCAAATGGGGCGAATTGACTCCTACACGCCTGACTCAAGCCGTACAACAGGGCATCACAGAGTACTGTGTGCAATATTCCCAGTGTTGTGGCACAACTGAGGCCCCCGACGTATCCAGGGGGCTGACCATCAACAGCCTACTGATCGGCTCGAATACCGCGGCCAATATCGCGGTCGAGGATTCCATCAATGCTATCGTGCGGGGCGTTGTCCTC
>WBZN01002116.1_pt1 | contig 11317 bp, 13 predicted proteins | sample 5204281 | NCBI WGS metagenome assembly WBZN01 (sample SAMN12344347, study PRJNA552823) | activated sludge metagenome | biome: Activated sludge suspended growth; feature: Nitrification reactor; material: Wastewater; isolation source: activated sludge from nitrification reactor of wastewater... | reverse complement strand
TAGGAGATACCCGATATTCTCATCATCGCTGCGTGGGTTCCGTTGTCCACCATGTTGACCCAGATGGACGCTCCCCGGGGTGCCGCGCGACAGATTAGGCAGCGAAGTATTCTATGAACTTCATCGAGCCCAACGGCCCGACGGACGATGCCGCCGTTTATCGCTTCCTGCGGACGGCCCCGATCATTCCCGTGACGATCAGCGAGTGGTCGACGGGAACGATTCTGCATGTCAACGCTGCGGCGGCGGCGTTGCTGGGCATGCCCGCCGAGGCGGCTCTCGGCCGCTCGATGCGCGAGTTCTACGGCGACCCGGCAAGGCGCGAGCGTTTCATTGCCGCCATTGCGGAGGGCAACGGCATCGCGCGGATGGAACTGGAACTCAAGCGCGCCGATGGTGCGCGCGTCTGGGTTGCCGCCTCCGCCGGGCGGATCCGCTATCACGGCAAGGATGCGATCCTCTCCGTCGTCAACGACATTACCCTGCAGAAGGCGCGCGAGGCGGAGCTGGCGGAGGCAAGCCGCAAGCTTGCCGCGCAGACCGCCGACATGATGCGCCTCACCGCGGAGCTGCGGCTGAAGAAGCACGCCGCCGAGGCCGCCAATGCCGCGAAGAGCTCGTTCCTGGCGCATATGAGCCATGAGCTGCGCTCGCCCCTCAACGCCATACTTGGCTTCGCCGAGATCGTCCGCGACATGCATTTCGGCACCGACACCGTGGAGCGCTATGCGCGGTACGGCGGCCACATCCATGAAGCCGGCACGCATCTGCTGGCACTGATCGACGATATCCTCGACCTGGCCAAGGTGGAGGCGGGCAAGCTGGAACTGCAGCCGGCGCGCTTCGACCTGGTGGAACTGCTCGAGGAATGCGCGCAGATGATGCGGCCGCAAGCCGAAGCCCGCAGCCTCGACTTCCAGGTGAGCCTGCTCCAATCCGAACTGGCGCTCAATGCCGATCGCCGGCGGGTGAAACAGATGGTGGTGAACCTGCTGTCCAACGCCATCAAGTTCACCCAGCCGGGCGGCCGCATCGATCTCGAAGCCTATCGCGCCGATGACGGCGGCATCGCCGTGCTGGTCGCCGATTCCGGCGTCGGCATGACGCCGGAGCAGATCCTCCTGGCGCTGGAACCCTTTGGCCGCGTGCGCGGCTCGGTCGCCATCGATCCGACCGGCAGCGGCCTCGGCCTGCCGATCGTGCGCAACCTGATCGAGGCGCATGGCGGCAAGCTGGAGATCGTGTCCGAGCCCGACAAAGGCACCGTGGCGCGCCTGCTGTTTCCCGCCGATCTCGGCTGATCCAGCCAAAGTTCTCCAATTTTTCAGTGTGTTGGCCCGGGGGAAAGTGTCGCGCCCCGCCGCGTGCGCGGCCCGTTGACGCCCGGCCGGAGCTGCTCCAGACTGTTGAATGTTCATTCAATCAATGGAGCCGCCATGGCCGGAATCATGCCCTTGGATGGCGGGACGCAAATGCCGGGCGGAACGGTGCCGCGCGCGGCGCCGCGTCCCGCCGGACGTACCGGCCGCGCCGGCCGGGCGGAGGCCCGCAGCCACAAGACGTCCCCGGTGGGGCCCGGCCTTGCCGGCGGACGATATCGCCCGCTCACCGACCATGAACTCGATCGCATCCACCGGACGGCGCTCGATGTGCTGGCGGAACTCGGCATGGCCGAGGCGACCGAGGAGATTCTCGACATTGCCCTCGCCAAGGGCTGCAGCCTCGGCGCCGACGGCAGGTTGCGGTTTCCCAGATCGCTGATCGAGGACGTCGTCGCCGGCGCGGCGAAAAGCTATGTGCTGCACGGCCGCGATCCGGCGCGTGACATCGAGGTCGGCGGCGAGCGGGTGCATTTCTGCACCTCGGGCGAAGCGGTGCGCGTGCTCGACTTCCAGTCCGGGCAGTATCGCCCTTCGACGCTGGTCGACCTCTACGACCTGCAGCGCCTCGCCGATTCCCTCGAGCACGTGCACAATGTCGGGCAAACCGTGGTCGCCACCGACCTCGACGACGCCTTCGTCCACGACATCAACGTCGCCTACGCCTCCGCCGCCGCGACCACCAAGCCCTTCGGCATCTCCACCGCGACGGCGTCGCATGTGGCGCAGATCATCGCCCTCTTCGACACCATCCTCGGCGGCGAGGGCCGCTTCCAGAAGCGTCCTTTCTGCGTCATCGGCGGCTGCCCCATCGTCTCGCCCCTGCGCTTCGGCAGGCATACCAGCGAGGTCATGGTGGCGACCACGCGGGCCGGCCTCGTCGCCGATATGTGCGTAGCGACCCAGGCCGGCGCCACCTCGCCCGCGGCGCTGGCCGGCACCCTGGTGCAGACCGTGGCGGAGACGCTCGCCTGCCTCGCCATCGTCAACTTCATCCGGCCCGGCCATCCGATGCATCTGGGCCTGTGGCCCTTCGTCTCGGATCTGCGCACCGGCGCCTTTTCCGGCGGCGGCGGCGAAGAGGCGCTGCTGCAGGCCGCGAGCGCGCAGATCGCCCGTTTCTACGGCCTGCCCTCCAGCATTTCCGCCGGCATGACCGACGCGAAGCGCCCGGACGGCCAGGCCGGGTTCGAGAAGGGTGTCACCGTGGCGCTGGCGGCGGCGGCGGGCGGCAACCTCATTTCCGAAGTGGCGGGAATGGTCGGCAGCCTGATGGGCGCTTCCTTCGAGACCATGGTGATCGACAACGAAATGCTCGGCGTCATCCAGCGCACGCTGAAAGGCATCGAAGTCACCGACGACAGCCTGTCCTATGAGGTGATCAAGGAGGTCATCGCCGGGCCCGGCCATTATCTCGGCCACCCGCAGACCCTGGCCCTGATGGACCGCGAATACCTCTATCCCAACATCGCCGACCGCTCGTCGCTCTCGGCCTGGGAGGAGGACGGCTCGATCGGGATCCTGGAGAAGGCGCGCAAGGAGGCCAAGCGGGTGCTGGCCGCGCACTACCCGGACAGCATCGACGCCAAGGCCGATGCGGCGATCCGCGAACGCTTCCCCATTCGCCTGTCACCGGCGGATATGCGCCCCGGCAACGGACGCTGGTAGCGGCCTAGACGAGATCCCAGACCTTCTCCGGCGGCCGGCAGAGCACGGCGCCATTGGCGGTGATGACGATCGGCCGCTCGATCAAGACCGGCGTCTCGACCATCTTCTTCAGCAGCGCATCGCCGCTGAGCTTGTCGACGTCGCCGAGCGCCTCATAGGCGTCGCCCTTGCGCCGCAGGATGTCGTGCGGCTTGGCCTTCATCGCGGCGAGCACGCGCTTCAGTTCGGCGACGCTCGGCGGGGTCTTCAGGTATTCGACGATCGCGGGCTTCAACCCCTTGTCCTTCAGCCAGCCCAGCACCTTGCGCGAGGTGGAGCAGTTGGGGTTGTGCCAGATGGTGAGCGCCATGATTGCCTCCACGTGATTGCGGAGACGGTAGTGCAGGATCAAGCCGTCGATCAAGTTCCTCCCAACTCCATGCCGTCATGGCAAGGCTTGGCCTTGCCATCCACGAGTTTCATCGGGCGAGATCGGGGAGGCGGAAGCAAACTCGTGGATGCCAGGGCCAAGCCCTGGCATGACGGGAAGTGTGGACGTGGCGCCTACACCTTGTACCCGCACCTGACACCGCCCCAGTGGCGGCCTTTGACGAAGATCGGCGCCGAGGCGTCCTTCATCAGCGCGAAATTGCCGCCGCCCATGTCGCGGCGATAGGTCTGCACCACGAAGGGCTTTTCGCTGCGCCCGGCTTTCAGGCCGACGCGGTCGTTGAAGATGCGGCGGTTGCGGCAATTGCCCGCGTTCCACACCGGGTCGCCCGGCCGCTGCGGCTGCGAGAACTTCTTGTTGTGGGTCGGCAGGTAGCCGTTGCGGTCGACCGCGGCGCAAAACACGATGCGCGGGTCGACCGAGAGCGCCGCTTCCAGGATCGGTGGCAGCAGCCGGTCGGTGAGCACGGTGAACTTGGCCAGCACCTGCTGCGGGTCGGTGCCCTTGACCGGCTCGTAGCGCTCGTCGAACAGGCCGTCGAGGCTGATCTGGCCGCTTGCCACCGCCTCCTCGAACAGGCCGCCGATGCGTGCGGCGGCATCCACCACCACGCGGATCATCGGCGAATCCGTGGTCTCCACCCCGGCATGGGCCGTCGCCTCGATGAGGTCCTCGGCCACCTCGAGCAAGCCGTTGATGTGGTCCTTGGCCTGCCCCAGATCGCGGGTCGAAGCTTGCACGCCGGCCGTAAGCCCTTCGAAGGCCAGCTTGACCTCCGCGCTGCGGTCGCGCACCAGGCGGGTATCCACCGCGATCGCCGCCGCCTGGCGGGCGATTTCCTCGACGGCCTGGGCCGAATGGTCGACCGCCGCGCCGATCGCCGCCGTGCCGCTTTCGACCTTCGCCGCGCGTTCGGTGGCCTGGGCGCCTTCCTGGCTCAGCTCGCCGACCTGCTGGGACAAGGCGCCGAGGGTCTCGCTGATCTGGCTGGTCGCTTCGCTGGTCTGGCGGGCCAGCGCCTTCACCTCGCCGGCGACGACGCCGAAGCCCCGGCCGGCATCGCCAGCCCGTGCCGCCTCGATGGTGGCATTCAGCGCCAGCAGGTTGGTCTGCTTGGCGATGGCCTCGATGGACTGCGCCACCTTGGCGATCTGTTCCAGCGCCCGGCGCAGGCCGCCCAGCTTGGATTCGATCGCGGTGGCGCTTTCGGCGAGGCTGCGCAGATCGCCCAGCGAACCTTCGATCGAGCCGCGGGAGGCCGACATCTCGGCGGCGGAGCGCGCGGCAATCTGCGCGGCGCCTTCGATTTCGCCGGAGATGCGCTCATTGGCCGCCACCATCGCCTCGGCGGTCGCGCGCAAATCCTCGAACTGGCGGGCCTGCGTCGCGACGACCTTGGCGACATCGTCGATCGAGCCGGCCGCATCGGCCAACTGGACCCCGAGCGATCCGGCCTTCTCGGCGATTTGCTGCGCGATGCGCGCCCCGCTCCCGGTTTGCGACGGCTCATCCGTCATCAGGCTGGTTCCTTCCCGCATGGCAAAAACCCTGACCAATTATGGGTTAAACGATGGTGAAACCGGCACTTAGACAAAGGTCGAAGGGACCGTCGGCAGGCCCGGGCAAGATCACTGGCGCGCTGCGTGATTTGTTACTATGTGTGGCGGAGCCAAGCCGCCGGCGGGCGCCGGCAGATGCGGCAAGTTGGCGCGCAGCGGCCTGGAGGACGCATGAAACTGCTCTATTTCGCCTGGGTGCGGACCAATATCGGCAAGGCCGAGGAAGAGCTCGACCCGCCGGCGCATGTCCGGACCGTCGACCAGTTGCTGAACTGGCTTGCCGCCCGCGGTCCGAACTACGCCGCCGCATTGGACCGCCGCAACATGGTCAAGGTGGCGATCAACCAGGAATACGTCGAACTCACCGCACCGGTGGGGCCCGGCGACGAGGTCGCGCTCTTCCCCCCGGTCACCGGCGGCTGAGATGGCGACGATCAAGGTCCAGCACGCGGATTTCGACATCGGGCGGGAGATCGCCGCCCTGACCGAGGGCAACCACGCCATCGGCGGCCTTGCCATGTTCGTCGGCCTGGTGCGCGATCTGGCCGGGCAGGACCGCATCAGCGCCATGACCTTGGAGCACTATCCGGGCATGACCGAGAAGCGCCTGGCCGAGATCGCGGACGAGGCCTGTGCGCGCTGGCCGCTCGAAGGCGTGCTCATCATCCACCGCTACGGCCGGCTGGAGCCGGGCGACCGCATCGTGCTGGTCGCCGCCACCTCGGCGCATCGCCAGGCGGCGCTCGATGCCTGCGCCTTCCTGATCGACTGGCTGAAGACCAAGGCGCCGTTCTGGAAACTGGAGGAAGGCGACCACGGCGCCACCTGGGTCGACGCCCGCGAGAGCGACGACCACGCGGCGGCGAAGTGGCGCGGCTGACCGAAGGCTAGGCCGCCGACTGCCGCCGCAACTCCTTGTCCAGGGCTTCCAGCAATTCGCGCGTGCCGGCCTCGCGCTGCGCCACGTTGTCGTGGCCGTCGAGGAAGGCGTCCTGCTCCGTGAACACCAGCCGCGTCCCCTTGCCCTCCGCCTTGAATTCCATCGTCGCCTGCGAGGCCGAGATGGGATTGCCGCCGATGGTCATCCAATAGGCGATGATGATTCGCTCGTTCGGCACGATGTTCTGGAACACCGTGTCGTTGGTTATCAGCTGACCACCCTTGAAGCGGAATCGGCCGCGCTCAAAGCCGCCAACCCGGAAATCGACGTCGAAAGTCTCGATCTCCCATCCCTCGCTCTCGAGGAACCAGCGCCGCTTGGCCGCCGGATCGGCGAAGGCCTTGAACACGCGCGCCGGCGTGGCATCGTAGACGCGCTCGATGCAGAACGTGGCATGGGTGACGGAACGCTCGACCATGAATCGCTCCTCGCAATAGCAACCGGTGAAAGAATATTGGTTAGCGCGGAATCATCGCGAAATAAGGCTCGGCTTCCTTGAGCGCGCGGGCATAGGACGGCCGCGCCATCAGGCGCTCGCGATAGGCGGCGACATTCGGGTGCGTCTTGGCGAAGGGCTCCGCCATCTCGGCATAGAACAGCGCCGGCGCCGCCGCGCAATCCGCCATGGTGAAGTCGTCGCCCGTGGCCCATTGCTTGTCGGCCATGTCCGCCTCGATCATGCCGTAGGCGATGCGCAGCATCCGGCGGGCATCCTCCACGCCATAGGCGTCGTTCTGCCCGGCCGGGCGCAGCCGGTCGGTGATCACCTTCTGCATCGGCGCGTGGACATAGAGATCGTAGAAGCGGTCGGCGAGGCGCGTCTGCCGCGCGCGGTCGGGGTCGCTCGGGATCAGGTGCGTACGGCCGGGAAAATACTGCGCCAGGTATTCGATGATGATGCTGGTCTCCGGCACCGTGCGGTCGCGCGCCTCGTCGCGCAGCACCGGGATCTTGCCGACGGGCCACATCTGCTTGAAGGGCGCCGCCGATTCCTCCTTGAACAGCTCGACCAGCACCGGCTCGAAGGGCGTGTCGTTCTCGTAGAGCGCGATCAGCGCCTTGTGGCAGAAGGACGACAGCGGGTGGAAGTGAAACCGTAGGGTCATGCAACGCTCCAGTCGGGCTGAAGGCGCCGCCCGGCGGCGCCTTTCTGTACTCTCGCTCTACTACTCGCCATCCTCGCCTTCGGTTGCGGCGAGAAATTCGCCGAGCCGGTCGAGGCGCTGCTCCCAGAAGCTGCGCCGTTCGGCGATCCACTGCTCCGCCTGGCGCAACGCCTTGGCCTCGACATGGCAGGTGCGCACCCGCCCGACCTTCTCGGATTTCACCAGGCCGCTCGCCTCCAGCACCTGGAGATGCTGGACCACGGCGGGCAGCGACATCGCCATCGGCTTGGCCAACTCGCTCACCGAAGCGGGCCCGCGGGTCAGCCGCTCGATCATGGCGCGCCGGCCGGGATCGGCCAGCGCCTGGAACATCTGATCGAGCGCCGCTGATTGGTTAAGCATTTACTTAAGTATCATTCCGACAGCCGCTGCGCAAGGGGCTCTGCGGGTTTCTGCTCGGCGGCGAAAAGCAAAACCCTCCCCCGTTTCCGGGAGAGGGTTGCAAGACGTCGTCGCGGCGCGGCGTCTACTCGGCCGCGGCGCTTGCCGCCGGCAGGCGGACTTCCTTCAGGTAGTCCTCGCGCAGCTGCTTGGTGATGGCGCCGGGGGTGAACTTGTAGTCGCCGACCTGGCCCACGGGCGTGACTTCCGCCGCGGTGCCGACCAGGAACACTTCCTGGGTCTTGGCCAATTCCTCCGGCTGGATCGCCCGTTCGACGACCTTGATCTGCCGGCGGCGCGCCAGCTCCATCACGGTCTGCCGGGTGATGCCGTTGAGGAAGCAGTCGGCGGTCGGCGTGTGCAGTTCGCCGTCCTGCACCAGGAAGACATTGGCGCCGGTCGCCTCGGCCAGCAGGCCGCGATAATCCAGCATCATGGCGTCCTGGAAGCCGTCCCTCTCCGCGTCATGCTTGGAGATGGTGCAGATCTGGTAGAGGCCCGAGGCCTTGGACGCGGTCGGCGCGGTGTCGGGGGCCGGGCGGCGATAAGGCGCCCATTTCAGGCGGATGCCCTTTTCCAGCAGCTCCGGCGAGAAATAGGACGGCCAGGTCCAGGCGGCGATGGCGAGGTGGATCTTCGCCGCCTGGGCCGCGACGCCCATCTGCTCGCTGCCGCGCCAGGTGATGGCGCGGACATAGAGGTCGCCGCCGCCCATGGCCTTCACCGTGTCGGCCTTGGCCTTCTCGATCACATCGACGGAATAGGGAATCTTGTAGCCGAGGATTTCCGCCGAGCGATGCAGCCGCTCGGTGTGCTCGCGCGACTTGAAGACCTTGCCGCCATAGGCGCGCTCGCCCTCGAAGGCGGCGGCGGCGTAATGCAAGGCGTGGGTCAGGACATGGATCTTGGCATCGCGCCAGGGGGTCAGCTGGCCATCGAACCAGATCATGCCGTCACGATCGTCGAAAGGGACCAAACTCATCGGTGACAACTCCAAGGGAGGGGGGTAGGGGTTATGTTATGATTCCTTGCCGGCAAGCGAAACCTAGACGAACGGGAAAAATAAGTCAACATGGCTGACATAAAATCTCCCGCCAATCCGCTGTTTTTGCGCGAGGACGAGTTGCGCCAAGGCATCGAGATGCTGTTTTTCGCCTACCGGGACTTCACCGCCAAGGCGGACCTGACCCTGGGCCAGTTCGGGTTCGGCCGCGCCCACCACCGGGTCATCTATTTCGTCGGCCGCAACCCGGGCATGACGGTCTCCGATCTGCTGGCCATCCTGCACATCACCAAGCAGAGCCTGAGCCGGGTGCTGGGGCAACTGGTGCGTCAGGGCTTCATCCTGCAGAAGCCGGGTTCCACCGACCGGAGGCAGCGCCTGCTGAGCCTGACCGACAAGGGCGCCGAGCTGGAGCGCAAGCTGACCGAAGAGCAGCGCGCCTTGATCGCCCGCGCCTATCGCTCCGCCGGCGCCGAGGCGGTCGAGGGCTTCCGCAAGGTCATGCTGGGCATGATCGAGGAAGGCGACCGGCGGCGCTTCCGCCCGGGCCTGCCGCGCTGAGGTCGCAGCACCGGTGAGCGAAGCGCAGACCCATATCCTGGTGGTGGACGACGACAAGCGGTTGCGCGACCTGATCGGGCGCTATCTGACCGAGCAGGGCTACCGGGTCACCACCGCCGTCGACGCCGCCGATGCACGCGCCAAGATGGCCGGCATCACCTTCGACCTGCTGGTGGTCGACATCATGATGCCGGGGGAGAACGGCCTCGACCTCACCCGCTCGCTGCGCGAGAAGACGCTGGTGCCGATCCTGCTTCTGACCGCGATGGGAGAGGCCAATGACCGCATCAACGGGCTGGAGACCGGCGCCGACGACTATCTGGTGAAGCCCTTCGAACCGCGCGAGCTGGTGCTGCGCATCAACGCCATCCTGAAGCGCGCCCGGCAACAGGCGAGCGGGCCGACCGCCGTCGGCGCCATCAAGTTCGGCGCCTTCGTCTTCGAGATCGAGCGGCGGCGGCTGTTCAAGGCGGGCGAGCCGATCCACCTGACCGAGGCGGAATCCGAGCTGTTGTTCCAGCTGGCGCGCCGAGCCGGCGAGCCGGTGTCGCGCGAGGCCCTGTCGCCGCAGAGCGAGGAGAGCGCGGAGAGCCGCTTCATCGACGTCCAGATGACGCGCCTCCGGCGCAAGATCGAGGATGATCCGCGTTTCCCGCGCTTCCTGCAGACCGTGCGCGGCCGCGGCTATGTCCTGCAGCCGGACTAGGCCCAGATGGTGAAATCGCTGCACCCCTTCCTGCAGGCGTTCGAATTGATGCTGCCGCGCTCGCTGCTCGGCCGCTCGATCATGATCATCGTCACGCCGGTGGTGCTGCTCCAGGTGGTGTCGGCCTGGGTGTTCTATGACAGCCACTGGAACACGGTGACCAAGCGCCTGGCGCAGAGCGTCGCCGGCGACATCGCGGCGGCGATCCAGATGATGCCGCGTCCGATCACCGAGGACCGGACCAAGCGCGTGTTCAGCATCGCGCGGGACAGCATGAAGCTCAGCCTGACCTTCAAGCCGGGCGACATCCTGCCAAACGATCCGACGATCATGCGGCAGAACCTGGTGGACCGGCAGCTGACCGATGCGCTGGAGGCGCGGGTCGAGCGGCCCTTCATCATCGACAGCCGCTCGCTGCAGGACCAGGTCGAGATCCACGTGCAATTGCCGGAAGGCGTGCTGCAGGTGGTGGTGGCGCGGCGGCGGCTGTTCTCCTCCACCACCTACGTCTTTTTCCTGTGGATGCTGGGCACCTCGCTGGTGCTGCTGTCCATGGCGACGGTCTTCATGCGGCGCCAGGTTCGCCCGATCAAGCGCCTGGCCCAGGCCGCCGACGATTTCGGCAAAGGGCGCGACGTCGGCGATTTCGTCCTCGACGGCGCGGCGGAGGTCGAGGTCGCGGGCCGCGCCTTCAACCAGATGCGCGCCCGCATCCGGCGCCAGATCCAGCAGCGCACCGAGATGCTGGCCGGCGTCAGCCACGATCTGCGCACCCCCCTCACCCGCATGAAGCTGCAGCTCGCCATGATGGGCCAGGCGCCGGCGATCGAGGACCTCAAGCGCGACGTCGACGACATGGAGCGCATGGTCAACGCCTATCTGGCCTTCGCCCGCGGCGAAGGCACCGAGCAGCCGACCGAGGTCGACATCGTCGCCGCGGTCGGCGACGTGGTCGCTGGCGCCCGGCGCGACGGTGCCCGCATCGGCTTCGCCACCGCCGAGCAGTCGCTGGTCGTGCCGCTGCGGCGCGACGCCTTCCGCCGCGCCCTCACCAACATCGTCGCCAATGCCCAGCGCCATGCCGGGCGCATCGACGTGACCCTGAACCGCCGCCGCGGCCGGGTGGAGATCGTGGTCGACGATGACGGGCCGGGCGTGCCGGCGGACCGGCGCGAGGACGTGTTCAAGCCGTTCTTCCGCCTCGACCCCTCGCGCAACACCGAGACGGGCGGCGTCGGCCTCGGCCTCACCATCGCGCGCGACATCCTGCGCGGCCATGGCGGCGATCTCAGCCTCGGCGATTCCCCGCTCGGCGGCCTGCGCGCAATGCTGCAGCTGCCGGTTTAGGCCAATCCGATGACGGAGACGTGGCGGCCGTAATCCGGTTCGCCGCGCAGCACGGAGCGGCGATAGCTGAAGAACGTCTCGCGTTCGCCGCAGGTGTCGCGATGCGCCGCTTCGACGCCGGCAAGTTTCAATCCCTTGAGCTGGGCGACGACGTAGCCCTCGATGTCGAACATGTGG
>WBZN01002114.1_pt1 | contig 11329 bp, 7 predicted proteins | sample 5204281 | NCBI WGS metagenome assembly WBZN01 (sample SAMN12344347, study PRJNA552823) | activated sludge metagenome | biome: Activated sludge suspended growth; feature: Nitrification reactor; material: Wastewater; isolation source: activated sludge from nitrification reactor of wastewater treatment... | reverse complement strand
TATTTTATCTTAAAACGAGGCAGGAGAGGCGGTTTAGCCGTAGAATAATCACTCTGAAAGACGAGGTTGCCAATTGATGAGCACTAGAGCCGCTGTCAAGGAGTGGTCGGGCGTTATTGATGCACTAGGGCAGGGGCGCCAGACTGTTCTGGTCCGAAAGACTTTGCCGCCAAGTGACACCTTCTTTTTGTATCCAACATTCACTTATTGCAATGTATATGAGTCAAATCCTCAGAGCTTCAACGAAAAATTAAAAGTTGAGTTTCAAGAATCTGCACTTCGATCAGGCCAACAAACTCGTGTCCGCGCCCAAAGTGCTTGCTTAGTTGATTTTGGTTATTTTGCCAAGATTGAGAAGGTTATTGAAGTAACCGACTGGTCAGTCTTAGCCGCATTGTCGCCGTTTTATATTTGGACTGAAAAACATGTTTTGGAATACGCTAATCAAGCGAAGAATAGCTGCTACGTTTGGATTATCAGAGTCTACAAGCTGAATAAACCCATCGAAATTGGCAGGATAAGCCAGGGCGGCCCACCAAGCGTTTATCATCATCATGAACCATTGAGTGTAGAAAATGCGTTTGCAGTTTTAAGCGATAGCGTGTTTAACAACACTAAAAAGGAAATTCTACACTTGGTGAAAAATGTAGCCGTAAGTTCCTTTTAACGTGAACATATTCCAAGAACTTTTTCTCGAAGCTCAAAGAATGCGGCGTTCGAAAGAATTGGCTGAGATCCGACGATGGAAATTTCATCGGGATGTTTATAAAAAGTTGGAGGACCTCCTCCAGCTTTTCGCTCGATTATTACCGGGTTTCGCAAACGATGAATACGCAAGATCCATAAAAGGCTTGAGTTTGATGCATAGTGAGCTACATGCTCCGAGGACCAGATGAAATAAGGCGCAAGAGTGTGCCATAACTTGATGTTTTCTATTGGGATTGCATCATCAAGTTCAGCAAAATATTGAATTTCAACTTGCAAATTTCGCGCCTTCGCGAGTGTTTCCTCGGCTGAGTTTTTGGCAAATTCTCTAAACTGTGGCTGAAATTTTCTGTCGAATTTTTGTAGGTTGCTCTTTTCACTCGAATAGAAGCTAAATGTTGGATAGAGTAAAAATTTGCCCGCTCTAGGTGGATAGCTTCTTACCATCACACTCTGCTGCCCTTTGCCCATAGCGTCAATTACAGCCGACCATTCACGTAAAGCAAGTGCTAATCCCATTTTAACCCCGTAGAATTTTTCACAATAGCATCTTCCTGAGCTTTTATTTTTTGCACTGTTGTCTTACTGACTCCCATTGCAGCAGCAATGCTTCGCACACTCTGCCCCTCTGCTAAAAGTCGAACCACCCGTTCTTTTCGGTCGAAGACAGGACGTCCTATAGGTTTTCCACTTTTAGTGCCCTTAGAACGGGCGTGAGCGACCCCAGATTTGATTCTTTCGCGAAGAAGATCGCGCTCGAATTCGGTAATCGCTCCCAACAAATTCAGCATTAGTTTGCCCTGTGCTGTAGAGATATCTAATTCTGGTCCATTCAAGGCTCGCAGAGCTACATTGCATTCAGCTAAGCGCTGGACAGTACTCCGCAAATCAGGCGTACTCCTTCCCCAACGCGAAAGCTCAGATACCAAAACGATGTCGAGTTTTCGATGCCTAGCCAGCTCTAAAATCTTTTTTCGTTCGATTCGGTCATTTTTCGCACCGCCGACGGTTTCTTTAAAAATACCCACAACTTCAAAATTGTTTTGACGGGCATACGCGTCTAATTCTGCCAGTTGACGCTCACAAGACTGATCGTTAGTGCTCACCCGAGCATATATTGCAATGCGCTGTACCATAAACCCTTCGAGGAAAATGTCCAATATGAGGAGGAATAGGTGGGGCTTTTCAGCCACGCCTTCACTGTACCAAAAAACTACTCATAAATGGTACACACGCATAGATTATTTTGGAGCCTTTAAATTATCGGAGGAACAGTCTATTTTTGGTGAAGTCAGCGATGCCATTCTATTGGTTTAAGGACAAAGCCTGAATAAAAATTGTGGGCAACCGGCTCGGCCTCAATTTTTTTCCAGCGCCACAGGTTGCTACCCGGATTCAAATATAAATCGTTGAAATAATCTTCGATTTCCTCTTTAGACAATGAACCATCGAAGGTATAGAAACGCTGAGTAGGCCCGAATTCATCAAGAGGCGCACCGTGAATTGTAGTTTGACCGACAACTCTTCTCAAGTTTGTTCTGTCGGCCCAATCATCCAAAGTTTCAACAAGAATTGGTTCAATCATATCGTCCTCACTAAATGTATTTTCAAATTAGCAAGCTCAGAGGGTTTTGTAAATATGGTAGGTTTTGAACGCGGTTTCAACACAGCCGCAATAAAAGTATGACCAATTAATTTCAAACTGTGTTGTAAAAACCAAACATTACCGAAAATGACCCTTTACGGTAAAGATAGTCAAAAATCAAAGATTTAAAAAATGGTATAACGGTTACAGAGAAAGGCTTCCAGGATTTCACAAAAATGGGTAAAGCACAGGACCGTCCATCGTTTTCGGGAAAGTCCAAGAAAAAGAAGAAAAGAAAACCGGCTGGACCACCACTAAAAGTCCCGAATCTGGAGAAGCGATCTCGGGAGTATTTAACCGTGGCTGAAGTTAACAAGCTCATCAAGGCAGCCAAAAGTGTGGGGCGCCATGGTGAGCGAGATTCTCTTATGATCCTGGTTGCTTACCGCCATGCCCTCAGAGTGACTGAGCTGGTGGAGTTACGGTGGGATCAGCTAGACCTGAGCCGTGCCAGGATGCACGTGAACCGGCTTAAAAATGGCGATTCCTCAGTTCACTACCTGGAAGGGGATGAAATACGGGCACTTCGCAAGCTTCGGCGGGACTATCCCGTCTCAGATTTCGTCTTTATGTCTGAGAGACAAGGTCCGCTCTCATCAAATGCATTTCACAAGATGGTCGCTAGAGCCGGTGTTGAAGCGGATCTCGAACTGAGTGTTCACCCGCATATGCTTCGACACGGAAAGGGCCACCAACTAGCTTCAGAAGGCGTCGATACCAGGGCTATACAAGCTTATATGGGGCACAAAAACATCCAGCATACTGTTCTATACACCCAACTCAATCCAAAGCGGTTTAAGGGGTTTGGGAAGGATGTCAGGCTTTAAAAGTAGATGTACCAGAAAAGCCGGCCAAATCTACAGGCAAAAATACTAACCCCATGGGCTTTTCCGAGCTTGCACTCGGTGGGTCAGAAAGCAAATGATCTATGACACAGATTGTTGCCCATGAGGAATACGCCTGATTAAAACTATCAATAAAGAGTATTTTTGTAGGCGTATAGTAGATGCGCGCAAAAGAAAGAAGGTGTACAGCAAGTCTTGGGACCCACTGCACACCTTCTAGTGAAACTCAGGTCAATTTGGAACCTAGATCTAGCAGCGGTTTCTTATTGACAGACCAGGCAAATAGGTAGTTCGCATCAACCTATTTGAAACTCATCAACACTGCCAGTATTGGAGCAATGTATCTCAATTCTAGGAAGATTCTCAGAGTAATCCGGTTCCTGAAGAACCCACGCATTCTCTCTACGAGCTGAATGATTCGTGACGGTCAAAGTTAATCCATTGTCAAAGTCAATCAGTAGAACCCCGCTTGGCAACAGCCGCACTTCGGTTACTGAAGCACCAGCAACTAACGCTAATGCTGCTGCATTGCATGCACGATCTATGAGTTCTTTGTCTAAGGTCGGACAGGAAACACTGACATTTCCTTGAGTTTGATTCATCAACACGGTCGAATATATTCTCAGTTCGCTCGCAACGCATGAATGTCCATCATTTGGAAAAAAACATAAGTTGCACACAGTTGAACTTATTTTGACATCATACAGCTGACGATTAAGCAACAGCGATTCAACAGATTCTTGATTGGACATACCATGCTCCTCAGTCTTGCGGAAAGTGACCAGCTCCTCTAGGAGCATTATTACCGTAGGAACTTCCATCACCTCTAACATACAGTCCCGAACTTTGTATGGTGGTTCTACGTCCATGAACCTGACCTTCCATGGCTCGAACGTCGAGCGTGGCATTTTTATTTCCATTCTTAATGCCTGTCAGATTGGGAATTTTGTACAGTATACCAGGCTCTTTACCTGATTTATTAGTAATTGGATTAGGTTTGTAGCCAGCATTCTCTAACCCTTGCATCATTTTAGTTTGATTGCCAGGTACTGTTTTCAATCCTGCATTTTCTCCTTCACCGAGGTAGAAATCTGGCGGACGGTTACTGGAATTTCCACCGTTACTGCTGTTTGTGGTTCCACCCCCGCTAGAGCTTTTACCACCACCGGCGGAACCACCACCAGAAGCTTTTCCTCCGCCTAAAGAACCGCCGCCTCCCTTTATTCCGCTGATTTGACCTCTGGCACCACCGGTTCCTCTCCTAAGCCCTATGAGATAATCAACGGCATCGCGAGAAGATGCATCTATGATAGGTCCTGCAATTGGAAGGAAGCCGCGCATAAACTTGTCGCCTCCCGTTTCGCCTTGCAAGCCAGTCATGTCGACAAAGCCGGTAGGAATGTTCCGGGCGTAGGCATAGAGGTTGTATCCGTCATCGTAGCCAATCGGATCTGGCTGAACAAATCGGCCAGTTGCTGGCGAATAATATCTTGCCTTCGCGAAATACATCAGGAGATCGGTGTCATAGCGATGGCTTGTATAGCCAAAGCCAAAAGCACCAACGGATGCTGTTTCACCAAAGGGACCGTATTTGTATTTCGTTCCAACAACACCAGTAGAAGGTGCTTGGGCGAAAATGGACCCCAATCTATCACCATAAAGATAGGTTTTGGTCGATGCTCCAACGACTTGAATCAGAGGCTCATCCTCTTCGCCATAAACAAACCGTCGACTCAAGCTACCAGTAACGCCATTGTAATCGGCGAGACGCTGCCAATCGTTGTAAACAAAACGCGTCTTGACAGTGGTTGTGGTCGTCTTGGTTTTCTGAGTTTGGCGAAACAAGGGGTCGTATGAATAGGCGAGAGTAGTACCGCTCTTAGTACCAGAGATTAGCGAACACTCTGTGTTGTAACCTAGCGTCCAAGTACCATCGCTTGTCAAACAACCATTTTGGTTGTAAGCCTGAACTTTGCTTCCTACCTTCGGATATTGGTTGAGATTGTTTGCAGCAAGATAGGTCGTAGTTGCAGCTGCAGACGGATGCCACGAATAAGTGCTATCGTCTACGGACTGTGTGACTAACTCATTGGCATTGTTGTAGCCATAGGTGAAAGTCACAGTAGAGCCGGAGAATACTGCGCTCAGCGTGCTGAGGTCATCGTCCCGAGTGTAGGTGTAATCGATACGAGTTGAATTCTCAAAGGTCAACCTTGTCCTTCGAGAAAGAGCATCATAATCAAAGTGAGCAGCTGCTGTGGCGGCACCATTGAGCTTGATGTCGACAAGTCTGTTCAACTGATCATAGACTCTCGAAACGAAGTACCCATCAGGATAGGTAATTTTAGTAGTCCTGCTGTTTGCGTCCAAAACCAGCACAACTTGCTTGCCATCCGGGTAGCTTTCTTTGAATTTTCTTCCGGCTGTATCGAAGAAGAATGTGTGAATTCCCGTAGAAGGATCACCGGCAACTACTGGCGTACTGGCTGACAAAAGCCGTCCAGCCAAGTCATAGCTGTACGTGACTGTTGCCTGCCCTTGAGGTGTTTTGGTTGCGATGCGATTTAAGCTATCGTATGTGTTTACGATAGTATTACCAGCTCGCGTTCTGTAAGTTAGTACGTTTCCATTTGCGTCATACGATTGATTTTGCTCATATGTTGCGTCGGGATAGATAGTTTTGTCGATTCTGTCATGACCATCCCGGGTAACCTGGCTCACATTGTTTTTTGCATCTTTGATAGTTGCAATAGAACCATTTGAACTGTAGGTCCGGGTGTCCATTGTCACACCAGAGTTATCCACGTTTGTCGACAGCCGGCCGGCACCGTCGAAGAAGAATTGATTTTGCCGCCCCAAAGTATCGACTACTTTGGATAGAATCCCTCTGTTGTTGTAGTAGCTAGTTGTGACATTAGTCGTTAGCGGATCTGTGTCAGTGACAGGATTATCACCTGTATCGTAAGAAGTAAGGAAAGTCTGCCAAGGGTACAACGGATCATTAGTCTGTTTCTCGACCTTTGTCACTTGATCGTTGGCGTTCCAAGTATATTTTGTGACATAGTTGAAAGGTGCAGCTGATGTCACTTGCGTCAAACGCCGTTTGTTGTCGAAAACCATGGTGGTGACATTCAACAACGGATCGGTGACCGAATTTACATCGCCCCAGGCATTAAAGCCATACGAAGTCAGCAAGTTGAAATGAGGCGCAATCCCTGGGTCAACCGTTCTGGTGAGCTGTTTTTCGGTGGTAGTATCGTAGGTATTTTGAACCACGACACCAGCAGCATCAGTGTAAGTCAAGATCTGACCACGGGCGTTGTAGGTCCAAGTATCTTGTGGAGTCAGCCCGCCTACCAGTGGTCGCTGAATGTTCAAAAGCCGCCCAGAGACAGGGTCATAGTTGTACGTTGTGGTCTGGCTTAGTCCATCGACAAAGGTCTTTACCTTATTCCAGACTGGATCATAGGTGTAGTTGTTGATGATCGCAGCAAGCGGAGAGCCCGGCTTCGCTGTCCAGGTCTCCTTCGTCATCAAATCAAGCGCATTGTATTCATACGCGACTTGATTTAGCTCAGGCAGCGTAGCCAAGACGAGCCGATTGCGTCCATCAAACTTGCGCAAAGTCACATTACCGACGCCATTGATTTCCTTTATGCAGTTGGCTCGATCGTCGAAATAGTAAGTCTGCGAAAAACCACCGCCGTCAACAACCTCTGCCCGATATCCTGCGATGTAGAGCTGAGAAACGTTGCCGTTAGCGTCGGTCTGCTGTTTGACCCGATTGAGGCTGTCGTACACGTTGGTCAGATAGGCGTTCAGTGGGTTCGCCGGTTTGAAGATCTGGGTCAGCAGGCCGGGCGATGCATAGCCATAGACGGTGTTTTGGCTGTTAGGATCGGTGACTTGAGTCAAGTTCTTATTGGCATCGACTGTATAAATGACAGTTCGTCCATTGCCATCAGAAATTTGTGACAGCAAATTTCCTGTATAGCTCAAAGTGAGCTGCCGCCCAAGCCCATTAGAAACCGATGTCAGTTTTCCCGAAGTGTAAGAATAGGTGACGGTTACCCCGTAAGGGAAGACCACCGTAGTGATTTTTCCTGTTGAGCCATCAAAGTTGTATTTCACACCATCGAGAGAGGTCATGGTATAGGAGCCATCACCGTTCAATACCAGCTTGGCTCGGCTATCCAACTGTGAGACGTAAGAACCGTCTGGCAGCCAAAGGAAAGTCTGTTTCTCAGTTGGAAGAATGACTGTACGTGCAGCTCCATTCACCAGCGTCTTAAGCCAGGCACCAGTCAGAACGACAATCATTGTGTTGTCGACTGGCTGATTTGCATCAGCGTTGAGAATGTCTTTCATGACATACAATGCCACTACAGTCGATGCAGCATGTATGGCGGTTTGTTTGCCGAGATCGGCGAAGTCGCTTTCGTCAACCTGAATGGACATGTCGAAGTTGTGGCTCCAACCAAGCCCAAGAGGTCCATTTTGCTGCCTCAGCTCCGAGCTGTAGAAGCGTTCAAAAATGAGATTGTATGGATACTCTCCACTCCCAACAGAAATGTCGACCTGGTTGTCGTGGAAGGCACCTGTGGTCAGGTCAACTGGATCGGCACCAGCTTGTCGAATTGGTTGGTTATGAGGATTTGGCCAACCTCCAGTCCCAGGACCGGAACAATCCTGAATGGGTCCTTTGAACCTATTGAGGATACCTGTAACGCCATAATACTGGTCTCTATTCTCATAACCGTGGACTTCGAGCCCGCCCGGTGTGGTAGTTGTGAAGATTTGCGGCAAGAGGAGCTTGCTTCCTCCTACAACTAGATTCCTCATTTTCGTCTTTTCAGCCGCAGAATATCCAACAAGATTGGGCTCAATGTTTGTGTCCCAGTCGGTGACATCTTGCGGCTGATAATCGATCATTGACGGAGCACCGCCTTTGATGGCTATCCTTTTCTCATCATCTTTGGATATGATTTTGCAATAGCCAGTTCCAATATTGAACCGAGCAAAGGAAAGCTGTTCGTCACATGCTTCGCAATCGTCCGACAGAGAATTTTCGCTACCTGCTGAACGCAATGTAAATGGACTGCTTGCGGAGCCGCCACCCTGGGTCTTAATGTCAGTACCTGCTTTGCCTTCCATGAAATAGCCCAGCCGTGCCACTTGCGAGAGCGCTGCGCTAGCCTCTGAAGCCGTGTAGTTGTTACTCAAGACGGCAAAAGCACTACTGCCTAAATTCATGCCGTAATAGCGGCTAGCATCCGGCCCGCCATTATCACCTGCAATGCCGAGAGTAGCGTGGTGCTGAGTTTGAGTGTTCGTGAGCTTTGATATGGCTGCGATTGCCAGAGTCCAACTTGCTCCCCAGCGAATTCCATGACGCCAATACTGCTCACCAAGGAGCGCTTCTGAAGTGGCAGAATTGCCAGCGCGAATGCTTTCGCGGACTAAATTTGCCTCATATGCATCCAACCCAGAGCCAATAGGGCCCCATGTGTTGATGAGACTGTAATAACCACCGCCAACCACGGCAAGAAAGGCAGTTCGGTCAGCGAATCCCCATGGATAGGGATGCACAGTTGACATAGTCAATGTGCCGAATGTCCCTGGAGTCTGCGCAGTACCGGTTGCAACAGTTGTTCCACCAGAACGCAAAACAGGCTGATTGGAACCATTGAAGAAGATGGTCAATCTCTTGTGAGAAATATCAGACGAGTAAAAGGTCTGATCAATACCGGGGTACTGGACTCTCAGGGTGGCTTTGTATGAATTTGGAATGTCGCCAGTCCATTCGGTAACAGTACTTCCGGCTTTCAAGTAAGGCAATGCGGTTTGCCGAACTGGTCCAGAAAGAGGAACCAAGGTACGTCCACCAAGCACATCTTCAAGAGTTGCTGCTGGAGAATTCGTTCTCAGATAGGAAATCAGGTTATTCACATAACCTGTCATTGTGGATTCGAAGTTATCGATATTGAAGTTAGCGATAGAATTCGCTGTTACAGTCGATCCAGACAATGAATTAGCTTTAAGAGTGGTTCGATTGTAACCGGTGGCAGTAGCAAGGTTTATGCCTGCTGTAGCCGCGTTGAAAGTCTTGTAGGCTGGGTCGAACATGTAGGCTGTGCCACCAATGACACACTTGACCCACACATGACTAAACTCAAATACATACTCCGTGCCATTCCACGAGTAGGTGAATGGAAAGCCACCGTTTTGCAAGAACGTGAAGACAGCGTTTGGATTTACAGGATCGCAGCCGAACCACGCACTCAAAGCAGTCTGGGTAAAGACTACGGTGCCGAATTGATAGGTCGCGGTGTAACCAGCCTGGCGCAAAAGCTGGACCATAAGTCTCGACTGCTCGAAAACGTTACCAAAAGTACCTGCGACTGTATCTTCAATACTCTTGTGCAAGCCGTAGATGGGGTAATGTTGAATCTGCGAGTAAACGTATTCGTGAATGATATCGACATCATTCTTAAGTGCACGCGCCAGCTCAACAACTGAGGCGGGTGCTGGAATTCCTTCACCGATAACCTTTTTGCGAGACTTTCGCTTTGGCACAAAACCGATTGCATCATCTGGTCTCCAGATGTTTTTCGGTTCGGCTCTGGATTCGATAATTTCCCGGGCATCTTCGGGAGAAACTTGGATTCCTCTTACACCACCCCATGATGGTTCCATTTGGGATTGAGCGGCTTCAAGTGTTTTGGGTTGTATCATTTTCTTGTCTCATTCTGTTCTGTTGTCATTTGCAGCAATAAGTGAGTTACACTGTGCGAATCTGAATCCGGCATGTTTCCAAGCGAATTTTCAGCAAGTCCCAGATGGGCATGAAGTCACGACTGACGTTCTGTTCCCCATCGCGTCATAGTTGTAAGTAATTACTGTTCCGTTAGTAAACGTCACGGTCTTGATGCGACCGAGGTTGTCATAAGTGTAGGTTGCAGTGTCTGCGGCCATGGTGTTTATCCTTTTGGCTTGTGGTTCTTCAGCCTCGATTGTGTCGAGTCTGTGGTTGCATAAATCTGCAGCGCTGGAATATTTGCCTATCTCCAGACGTCCACATTTGAGAATCAATACAGTGCTCGCGACACGGTTCTCTGCTAGCTACGCTAACAAAGCCGGTTCCAGCGTTTGCTAGAAAGCGATCTGTATCTATAGACTTTTAATAAGCTCTCCAGTACACCAGTCAAAGCCCGCCAGATAACTGACTATTGGTTTCGAGGTGAAGATGCGGATTCGATTTGGGTTTGTTTGGTTTGTTGCTTTGATTGGTGGGACTGAAGATTACATTGGTCCTAACTCATCCCAATGGGCACTTTAAAGCCCGAAGTGTGGCACTTCTCTAATGCAGCCAGTTGTAAAGGATCGACAAAAGACACTGATGTCAATCCACAGAGTCGATAGATATTTGGTGCTGTATCTCAATACTCAAGAGCACTCGTGTAACCAAATATGACACCACTATTAGCATCGTTTAGCCTGCAACCAAGTGCTGATAACGCTCGCGCGAAGTCCCCGGAAAATTATCACTCGATAATTTTGAGCGAAATTAGCCTGCAATCATACGTTCAGCACGAGTCACTTTGAATCACTGAAGGCAGGACACTCAACTCAGTGACTTGACTATTGTTGATGAAACGCCATTTACAAAGCGTTCCGAAATTCCTCAGTCATTGTCTGCACAACTTTTTCTGCCTGAATAGAATTCATTGGTGACTTTATATCCCAATTAAGACAGACCGCTGTCTTGTCTTGAGCGGGCACAAATGAAACTGTCAAAACAACATGGCGGTTCAGCGCACCTATTGGATCACCAAACTGTTCTTGCCAATTCAATACCGCGACTATCTGCCCGGCCTCAGGTTCAACGGCTCTAAGCTGCCACCAATTATCACCAAAACGACTTTGACTAAGTATGGTCTTTACTATCCCAAAAGCCTCAGCCAGACCAACGTTCGCTAGAATCGGTGCCGGTCCGCTTCCTATACTCGGATCTGGCTCTCCCGCTTCCTTCTTCTGCTTGTACTCTTTGTAGGTAAAGTAACCAAATACAGCTAAACCGGCAACTAAACCCAGGACTTGCCCTACGTAATGATTCCCTGTGATACCCCTAGCC
>WBZN01002113.1_pt1 | contig 11329 bp, 8 predicted proteins | sample 5204281 | NCBI WGS metagenome assembly WBZN01 (sample SAMN12344347, study PRJNA552823) | activated sludge metagenome | biome: Activated sludge suspended growth; feature: Nitrification reactor; material: Wastewater; isolation source: activated sludge from nitrification reactor of wastewater treatment... | reverse complement strand
CGCCAGCAGCACGGCGCCGGTCAGCGCCTTGCCGAAGGTCACGTCCTGGCCCAGCGAATCCGCCATGCAGAAGCGGCGCCACGACTTCTTCGCCTGGGCGATGAAGCGCAGATGCACCAGGTCGCTCGGCTTGCGGCGGTGCTGGAACGCCTCGCCGCCCATCTCCAGCAGCTTGCTCCGCACGTCCCAGGCCCGCGTGCCCGCCGGCATCGGCGTGCCGAAGGTGACCGTCACGGGATAGAAGAACCGGCGCGGCCACTTCCAGAAGAACTTTCCATCCTTGAAGCTGAAGATCGATCCCCAGACCTGGTCGAGATGCACCGGGATGATCGGCACGTCCAGGTCCTCGACGATCTTTTCGAAGCCGCGCTTGAAAGGCAGCATGTTGCCGGTGCGGCTGATGGCGCCCTCGGCGAAGATGCAGATGACATGGCCGCCTTCCAGCTCTTCGCGCGCGCGGCGGATCGCGGCGATCGCCCCCCGCGCCCCGCCGCCGGTCGGGATCGCCCGCATCAGCGTGAACAGCCGGCCGAGCAGCGGCATCTGGAAAAACGGCGCATAGACCATGAAGCGCACGAAACGCTGCACGCAGGCGCCGACCAGCAGCCCGTCGATGAAGGACAGATGGTTGGCGACCAGCAGCGCCGGGCCGTTCAGCGGCACATGCTCCGGATGGACGATGCGGATGCGGTAGATCGAGTGGGTCAGCAGCCACAGACAGAAGCGGATCAGGAAATCCGGCAGCAGCACGAGCAGGTAGGTGATGACGCAGATGACCGTGACGCCGGCGATCACCATGTTCGCCTTGGGCGTGAGGCCGAGCAGCCCGCCGCTCACCGCCAGCAACCCCGATGCCAGCAGGATGCCGAGCGTGTTCATGACGTTGTTGGCGGCGATGAAGCGGCCGCGTTTGTCCTCGTCCGCCTTCTGCTGCAGCATGGCGTTGAGCGGCACGCTGTAGAGGCCGCCGAAGAAGCCGAGGATCGCCAGGCAGATCGCCGCCGCGAAATAGCTTTCGTCCACGCCGGCCAGGACGAAGGCGCCGACCGCCATGCCCGCGGCGCCGATCGGCACCAGGCCGAGCTCGACCTTGTGGCCCGACAATCTTCCCGCCGCGAGGCTGCCCAGGGCGATGCCGATGGCGATGACGGCGCCCAGCATCTGGGTCTGGGTCGGCGCCGTGTGCAGCACCTGGTCGCCGAAGAGCGGGATCAATTGCTGCACCAGGGCGCCGACGAACCAGAAATAGCTGAGCCCCAGGACCGTCAGCCAGAGCCGGCGGTTGCGATAGAGCTCGGCGAGGCCCAGGGCCACGTCGCCGACCGGGTTCCAGGAGAAGCGCTTGCCGCGCCGCCCTGGCGGCGTGCGGCCGATGCCGAAGGAACAAAGCGTGCCGAGCACCGCGATCCCGAGCAGGATCAGGCCGATCGCCGGCAGCCGGTCGTGGAACGCCTCGTAGATGCTGCCGCCCAGCACGCCGCCGACGATGATGGCGAGGAAGGTGCTCATCTCCACCAGCGCGTTGCCGCGCGACAAATCGCGGTCGGGCAGCAATTCGGGCAGCGCGCCGTATTTGGCCGGGCTGTAGAGCGCCGATTGCGCGCCCATGAAGAACAGCACCACGATCATCGCCACGACGTCGCCGAGGAAGAAGGCGCCGAGCGCCGCCGCCATGGCGACGATCTCCAGGCTCTTGGTGGCGATCAGCACCGAGCGCTTGGAATAGCGGTCCGCGAGTTGGCCGGCATAGTTCGAGACGATCAGATAGGGCGCCATCAGCGCGGCGCCGATGGCGGCGACCAGCACCTCCGGGTCGAGCGTCATCCGCGCGCCGGCGAATTCCCACACCTGTCCCTGCCGCGCCAGATCGAGGGCGAAGAAGGTGATCGACCAGCGATAGATGTTGTCGTTGAGGGCGCCGAGGAATTGCGAGGCCAGCATCCAGGCGAAACCCGGATCGCGCAGCAGGCGCAGGTATGACCGGTCGTTCATGCTTCCCCTCGGCCGGAAAAGAAGGCCAGTCGAGGGGGCGACGCCGGGAATGTCAAGAATGAGTCGCCGGACCGGCGTCAGTCAGCGGCGATCAGATGGATTTGTCCTTGATTCGCTGCTTGACGAATTCGACGTTGACCTTGGCGCTGGAGCTTTGCGGGCTCACCTCCAGCACGCGCTGGAACGCCTCCAGGGCGGCCTCGTCGCGGTCGAGTTGCAGGTCGACCAAGCCGCGGCCCGCCAGTGCGCCAAAATGGTGCGGCTCCAGCGCGAGGGTGCGGTCGATATCGGCCAGCGACTGCTCGAAATTGCCGAGCAGGTAGTGGATGGTGGCACGCTTGTTCCAGGCCTCGGCGAAATCCGGCGCCTTGGCCACGATGGCGTCGAAGACCTTCAGCGCCGTCGCCAGGTCGCCCAAGGCCAGCGCCTGGCTGCCGATTTCATAGACCTTGTCGATCTCCGCATCGCCGCTTTCCGACCAGATCGACCAGATGCGGGCTTCGAGTTCGGCGGCCGCGGCGGAACTGGGCGCCGCCTGCAGGTCCGTGAACAGGCCGGCGAGGCGCGGGTCCTTTTGATCGGCGCCGGCGGGCACGGCGATCAGAAACCCCAGGATCGATACGGCCATCAGGCCGATGACATTGGATCGGCGCATCAAAGAAGCATAGCACCGGCGCCCTCGGATCGGTTATGCATTGTGCGCATCAATCTATGGGGAGCGGTGCCGAATCATGAATGCCAGCCAGCATTTCCGCACCACCTACGCGGCCGCGCGGGAAGCTTTCCGCGATGCAGCAAAGGCGCGCGGCCTTGCCGTGACGCCGCGGGAAAACCCCGCCAAGGGCGCCGCAGGCGAAGCGCTCAGCACCGAAGTCGCGCTGATCGGCCCGGCGGATGCGGAGCGGCTGCTGATCTGCACCTCCTCGACCCATGGCGCGGAAGGATTCTGCGGCTCCGGCATCCAGGTGAGCTGGCTCGCCGAAGGCGGCGGCAAGACGCTGCCGGCCAGGACCGCCGTGCTGCTGGTTCACGCCATCAACCCGCACGGCTTCTCGCATGTGCGCCGGGTGAACGAGGACAATGTCGACCTCAATCGCAATTTCGTCGACCACGCCAAGCCCTATCCGAAGAATCCCGGCTACGACGAGCTGCGGTCCTTCATTTGTCCGAAGGAATGGACGCCGGCGCAGGAGGCGCGCAGCCGCGACGCGTTCCTGGCCTATGAAGCGAAGCACAGCCACGCGGCGCTGACCGACGCCATCGCCGCCGGCCAGTACGTCGATCCGCAGGGCGTGTTCTATGGGGGCACCAAGGCCGTCTGGTCGAACCGCACCATCCGCGCGATCCTGGCGCCGTTCAACGCGACGGTGAAGCTGGCGGCCTTCGTCGACCTGCATACCGGCCTCGGCCCCTACGGCTTCGGCGAGATCATGTCGAACCACGGCGCCACGGAGCCGGGCCACTTCCTGATGAAGGAATGGTGGGGCAACGAGGCGACCTATTTCGACGACGGCACGTCCTCCTCCTATCTCGTCCTCGGCGACATCAATATCGGGGTCTGCCAGGCGCTGTCGAACGCCAAGGTCGCCGGCATCACGCTGGAATACGGCACCATCCCGAAGGAAGACATGCTGCACGCCGTGCGCGCCGACAACTGGCTCTATGTGCACGGCAAGGTGGACTCGGCCGAGGGCCGCGAGATCAAGGCGCAGATCCGCGCCGCCTTCTACCAGGAGCACGACGACTGGAAGCAGATGGTCGCCGAGCGCGGCCATTACGTACTCAACCGCATGCTGAAATGCGTGACGGAGAGTTGAGGCGGATAGGGCAGACGAACTCGTTCCGCTCCTTCCCCCCCTAAGCCGACGAATGTCGGCATTCGCCGACGGGGCGGGGGAAGGGTGGGAAGGGGGTGTTGCAGCGCCGGGTCTTGCTACACGTATTCTTCGCTTCGGTCGCCTCCGGCGACGCGCGTCCGCATGACGCGCCACCCCCCACCTAGCTTCGGCTAAGCTCGCTCGCGCTCGCTAAGCCTCAGCGTCCTCCCCCGCAAGGGGGGAGGAGAAGCATCAGTTCATTGACCGCGGCCTCGGCCCGCCATGGGCCCAGTCGAGCAGCTCAACGGTGTGGACGATCGGCACGCCGACCGCGTCCTCTAGCTGCTGCATGCAGCCGATATTGCCGGTGGCGAGGAGATCGGGCACGACGCTCTTAATGTTGGCCGCCTTGCGGTCGCGCAGGCGCTGCGACAAGTCCGGCTGCAGCATGTTGTAGGTGCCGGCCGAGCCGCAACAGAGGTGCGCCTCCGGCACGTTCAGCACCGTGAAGCCGGCCTCGCGCAGCAGCTGCTTCGGCGCCTCGGTGACTTTCTGCCCGTGCTGCAGCGAGCAGGCCGCGTGATACGCGACGCGCAGCCCCGCCCCTTGCGCCGCCGACTTCAGGCCGAGGTGCTGCAGGTATTCGGTGACATCGCGCGCGCGCTCCGACACCGCCTTCGCGCGGTCGCGCCAGACCGGATCCTCGCGGAACATGTAGCCGTAATCCTTGATCGTGGTGCCGCAGCCGGAGGTGGTCACCAGGATGGCATCGAGGCCGTCCGCTTCGATCTCGCGGTGCCAGGCGGCGATGTTGGCCTTGGCGGCGGCCAAGGCCGCGTCCTCCAGCCCCATGTGATGGGTCAGGCTGCCGCAGCACCCGGCCCCCTCCGCCACCACCACCTCGACGTCGAGCCGGTTCAGCAGACGGATGGCGGCTTCGTTGATCTCCGGCCGCAGCGCCGGCTGAGCGCAGCCGGCGAGCATGGCGACGCGGCCGCACTTCTGTCGCTGGGCCGGGAAAACGCCCGGCCGGTCGGTCACCCGCGGCGTCGCCGGAATGCGCGCCAGCGCCACCATCGCCCGCAACCGCTTGGGCAGCCAGTGCTGCGCGCCGACGAGCTTCGCCAGCGACGCGCCGGCCAGCGCCAGGCGGAACAGGTTCGGCCGCGGGATGATCGTGGCCAGCAGCCGCCGCATCCAGCGATCCGCCGCCGGGCGCCGATAGGTCCGCTCGATATGCTCCCGCGCGTGGTCGACCAGGTGCATGTAATGCACGCCCGAGGGGCAGGTCGTCATGCAGGAGAGGCAAGAGAGGCAGCGGTCGATGTGCCGCGCCTCGACTTCGCTGGCCGGCTTGTCCTGCTCCAGCATCTGCTTGATCAGATAGATGCGCCCGCGCGGCGAATCCAGCTCGTCGCCCAGCAGCACATAGGTCGGGCAGGTGGCGGTGCAGAACCCGCAATGCACGCAGGTACGGAGGATCTTCTCCGCCTCGGCGGTGTTCGGGTCGGCCAGCTGCGCCAGGGTGAAGGTGGTCTGCATCGCTCAGTTCCAATCCCCTCCCCCGAAACGGGGGAGGGTTAGGGAGGGGGCAGCCACAGACAAGATGGCAGCCAGTCTTCGCTCGCTGCCCCTACCCCGGCCCTCCCCCGTTCCGGTGGAGGGGGAGGCAGCACGCAAGTCGTGAGATGCTTGCATGATCATCACCCTCACAGCTCCCGATACATGCGGCCGGGATTGAGGATGCGGAGCGGATCGAACGATTCCTTCACCCGCTTCAGCAGCGCCGACGGCACCTCGCGCGCGAACACGTCGATGGCTTGCCGCAGCGCGTCCGGTCCCCGCATCAGCGTGGCATGGCCGCCGGCCGCGCCGATCGAAGCGCGGACCTGCGCGGCATCGTCGACGCTGGCCTGCGGGCGAGAGATCCACAGCAGGCCGCCGCCCCAATCCATCAGCCAATTGCCTTCCGATCCCGTCAGCGCGGCGGCGATTTCCGCCCCCGATTTCGGCGGCACCGAGATGCGCCACAGGCAGGCGCCATCCTCCGGCAGCAAGGCGGCGACGTCGCGGATCTCGGCCCACAGGGCGCGTGACCGCATGGAATGCAGTTCCTCGCTCGCTGCGCCGAGCGCCTGGCGCAGCATTGCGCAGCGATCGGCAACGGAACCCGGCGACCCGGACAGCCGCAGCGCCGCCAGCGCGCTGCCGGGAGCGCGCACCAGGTCGACGCCGGAGCGCGCCGCCACGAGTGCCGGCAGATAGGCCGCGCCGTCGATCTCGAGCGCGCCCTGCAGCAGAGCGATCAGGTGGCGGTGACCCGTTGCGGGGTCGGGCACGGGAACCAGCACCGTACGCTGCTTCTCCGGCGCGGGCAGTACCTTCACCGTCACCTCGGTCAGCACCGCCAGCGTGCCCATCGAGCCGGCCATCAGCTTCGGCAGGTCGTAGCCGGTGACGTTCTTCACCACCTTGCCGCCGGCCTTGAACGCCTCGCCCAGGCCGTTGATCGCGGTGAAGCCGAGGAAGTGGTCGCGGGCCGCCCCCGCGCTCGGCCGCCGCGGGCCGGAAAGGTTGGCGGCGAGCACCCCGCCGATGCTGCCCTGGTCGTTGCTGGTCCCGAGCAGGCGCCCGGCGGTCATCGGTTCGAAGGCCAGGTGCTGGTTCCGCTCGGTCAGCGCCGCCTGGATCTCGCGCATCGGCGTGCCGCTCCGCGCCGTCAGCACCAGTTCCGCCGGCTGATAGCTGACGATGCCGCTGACGTTGCGCAGGGAGAGCGTATCCTCCGCCACGACCGGGCGGCCGAGCCCGGCCTTGCTGCCGAGGCCCTGGATTGCCAGCGGCCGCTGGTCGGCGGCATGGGCACGCACGATGTCGGCGACTTCGCCGGGGGAATCGGGTTCGAGGAGGGACACGCGGGCTAGAACCTCGGCAGGTCGGGGAATGGCAGCCTGCCGCCGCTCACATGCATGGCGCCGAGCTCGGCGCAGCGGTGCAGGGTCGGGAAGACCTTGCCGGGATTGAGCAGATGGCTCTCGTCGAAGGCGCATTTCAGGCGCACCTGCTGCGCCAGATCGATCTCACTGAACATATGGCCCATCAAGTCGCGCTTCTCGATGCCCACGCCATGCTCGCCGGTCAGCACCCCGCCGACGTCGACGCAGAGCTTCAGGATCTCCGCGCCGAAGGCCTCGGCGGAGTCGAGTTCGCCGGGCTTGTTGGCGTCGTAGAGGATGAGCGGGTGCAGATTGCCGTCGCCGGCATGGAACACGTTGGCGACGCGCAGGCCGAAACGCTGCGACATCTCCGCCATGCGGGTCAGCACCAGCGGCAGCTGGTGGCGCGGGATGGTGCCGTCCATGCAAAGATAGTCGGGCGAGATGCGCCCGACCGCCGGGAATGCCGCCTTGCGCCCGGCCCAGAACACCAGGCGTTCCTGCTCCGACTGGCTGACGCGCAGCGACACCGCGCCCTTCGCCTCCGCGATCGCCTTCACACGACCCATCAGCTCGTCGACCTCGGCCGCGGTACCGTCGAGCTCGACGATCATCAGCGCCTCGACATCGAGCGGATAGCCGGCATGGACGAAATCCTCGACCGCATGGATCGCCGGCCGGTCCATCATTTCCATGCCGGCCGGGATGATGCCGTCGGCGATGATGGCAGCGACCGCCTCGCCCGCCGCCTCGTTGCTGGCGAAGCCGGCAAGCAAGGCGCGCGCGGTCGGCGGCCGGCGCAACAGGCGCACGGTCACCTCGGTCACCACGCCCAGCAAGCCTTCCGAGCCGGTTAGGATGCCCATCAGATCATAGCCGGCAGCGTCCAGATGCTTGCCGCCGACGCGAATGACCTCCCCGTCGATCAGCGCCACTTCGAGCCCGAGCAGGTTGTTGGTGGTGAGGCCGTATTTCAGGCAATGCACCCCGCCGGAATTCTCCGCCACGTTGCCGCCGATGGTGCAGGCGATCTGGCTGGAGGGATCGGGTGCGTAGTAGAAGCCGGCATCGGCCACCGCGTGGCTGATGGCGAGATTTGGCACGCCCGGCTGCACCACGGCACAGCGGTTCTCGAGATCGATGTCGAGGATGCGGTTGAACTTGCCCATGCCGAGCAGGACGCCGTCGCCAAGCGGCAGCGCGCCGCCGGAGAGCGAGGTGCCGGCGCCACGCGGCACCACCTTGATGCCGTGCTCGCGGCAATAGCGCAGGACGGCAGCGACTTCGGCGGTGCTCGCCGGCAGCACCGCGATCAACGGCGGCTGGCGATAGGCGGTCAGCGCGTCGGTCTCATAGGCCTTCAGCGCCGCGGGGGCGCTGATCACGGAATCCGGCGCCAGCAGCCTGCGCAAATCGGCCTCGATCCGCGCGCGATCGGCGATCACCGCCTGATCCAGTTCCGGCATCAACAGCATGAACGGCCCGTTCCCAGAGTCGCGACCCGGTCAATATGGGACCCAATCGCGCCGCGCGAAAGCGAATTGGCCAAACGAAAACCGCGCCGACCTTGCGGTCGGCGCGGTTGAATTCGTCTGAAGCGGCGAGCGCGCGCTCAGCCGGGCGCAGACAGCCCTGGTCTATTACCCTTGCCGCGCCTTGAAGCGCGGGTTGGTCTTGTTGATCACATAGACCCGGCCCTTGCGGCGCACGACGCGGCAATCCTTGTGCCGGCGCTTCGCCGATTTCAGCGAGTTGATGATCTTCATGGGTCGGTCCTCTAAATCCGGTATCTCGGTCGGGCGCGGAACATAGAGACTGGCGCCGCACCTGTCAACTTGCGCCCATCGCCGCCCAATATATTGAAATACCTGCGGAATTCTACCAGTTCGACATCATGGGGGTGGACCCCATCTTGATTCCGTAGAACCGGTAGACCTTCAGGGTGCCGCCCTCGATGGCAGCGATGCGGCGGCCCCAGCTTTCCGCCGCGGTCAGGAACTCCTCGGGGAAGGTGCGGATCACCGACTTGCCCTCGCGGGACCTGGTCACCTGGTCCAGCGCCTCCAGCACCATGGCGCGGTATTTGTCGGTGATGTCCTCGCTGACCCGCAGGTCGAACTTCAGCTCGCTGAACCGCTTCTCGTACTCCGCCTTGGTCCAAAGCGGCGGCGCGGAACCCAAGGCGCTCTTGATCAGCGGATCGTCGGCGGGGGTCTTGTCGGCCCGGAGATAGTCGGTGACCGACAGCTGACCGCGGGTCTTCAGGCTGTTTTCCAGCCGCGCCAGGATCACCTCCCGCTGGTCGAATTTGTACAGCGTCTCCATCGTCAGGATGCAGTCGAAGCCGCCGGAGCGCTGGACGAAATTGTCGTGATCATAGGGCTGGATATCCGCCTTGCGCTCCAGGCCGGCACGGGTGGAGAGCAGCTTGCCCAGTTCGGCCAGCGCCTTGTCGCGCTCGACGCCGGTGGTCCAGACATCGAATTCCTTGGTGATGGCGCGCGCGCCGCCGCCCGGGCCGCAGCCGAAATCCAGCACCGACATCGAATTGTTGATGGCGAAAGGCTTCACCAGGTCCAGCACGAAGGCGGCACCGCCGGGCGTGCTGAACCCTTCGCCCCAGATCGCCTGCATGACGCGGATGGCGGGCGTTTCCCAAGGTTCGAGCTTGATCAGCGGCGGCGGCGGTTCGGGCGCAGGTGGAGGGGCCGCCGGCTTCGGTTCCGGCGGGGGCAGGTCGACTCCGTCCCACCAAGCGAGAAAGCGCTGCTTGAACGGCGCTTTCGGCCCATCGGGCTCGGGTTTCCGCTTCAACAATCCCAGAACCGACAAGGCTGGCTCCGACTTTCCGCTAGCGCCCGCGCAGCCAGGCAAGCGATGAACATTATATTGATCTTGGGTGCGGAAGGGTTAATAACCCCTCAAATCGCGCTTTCCTCCAGCCCCATTCCCAACCCGCCCATGACGCTCCCAGGCGCCCCCGGCGCAGCATCCACCGGCGAAAGCAGTCTCGCCTGCCACTTACGCGAGACCGCGCGGCTTGCCGTGCCCGTTATGCTGTCGCGCGCCGGGCTGGTGCTGATGCTGACCGTCGATACGGCGATCGTCGGCCATCTGAACTCCGCCGGCCTGCAGTTGGCGGCGCTTGGCGCTGCCTTGGTGCCGCAGACGGTGCTGCAGACCGCGGCGGTCGGGCTGCTGATCGGCGTGATCGTCCGCACGGCCCAGCTGGACGGCGCCGGCAAGTCGGCGGAATGCGGCCAGATCTGGCGCCTGGGCGTGTTGCTCGCGGTGTTGCTCGGCGGGCTTTACGCCCTGCTGCTCGCTCCGGGCACAACCATCCTCGGCGCCTGGCTGGGCCAGCCGGCGGAGGTCGCCGCGGCAGGTGGGGCGGTTCTGCAGGCTTTGGGCCTCGGCATGCCCGGTCTGCTGGTCTTCATCGCCTGCGCGCATTTCCTGGAGGGGATCAACCGGCCGATCCCGCCCATGCTGCTGATGCTGGCGGCAAACCTGCTGAATGCCGCCCTCGCCTATGCGCTGGCCACCGGCGCATTCGGCTTGCCGGCCCTGGGCGTGCTCGGCGTCGCCATCGGCACCAGCATCACCCGCTGGGTGCTCGGCCTGGGCGGCATCCTGCTGGTGTTGGTCCTGGTCGACCGCGGGCGCTACGGCGTCTCGGCCAAGTTGTCGCACGGTTTCGGCGGCATGGTTTCGCTGCTGCGCCTCGGCCTGCCCCTGGCGGCCGCGATCGGCTTGGAAACCGCCTGTTTCGCCATGATCGTCAACATCTCCGGCTGGCTTGGTCCGGTTTCGCTCGCCACCATGTATTCCGCGATCAACTACACCAGCTTCGTCTACATGCTCACCATCGGCATCGCCACGGCGGCGGCGGTCAGGGTCGGCAACGCCGTTGGGCGCGACGACTGGAAAAGCGCCCAGCGTGCCGGCTGGATCGCCGCGGCCTTGGCCGGCGCGGTGATGGCGCTGGCCGGATTGGTAACCGCCTTGTTCGCGGCACCGGCAGCGCGCATCCTGACCAACGATCCCGCCGTCCTGGCCGATCTGGTGCCACTGCTGGCCGGCATCGTCAGCCTGCTGGTCGTTGTCGACAGCCTGCAGGGCGTGCTGATGGGGGCGCTGCGCGGCTGCGCCGACACGATGCTGCCGACCGTCATCTATGGGGTCAGCTTCTGGATCATCGGCGTCCCGGCGGCCTATTGGTGGGGCTACCGCCACGAACTTGGCCCCAGCGCCCTGACCTGGGCCTTGATCGCCGCCTTGGGCGCGGCGGCGCTGGCCCTCGGCTGGCGTTTCCAGGCGCTCTCCGCCCGCCGCAGCCGGGGCTAGAGGCGGGTAGACGGGGGGCTAGGCTGGGCGGCCGCTCCGGGACGGAAGGGCTTCGGGGCAAAGCTTTGTTAACGGATGCCCGTCAGTATCCGCCCGAGCTCCATGTCCCAGGATGAAGGCCCGATGCAATCTCCCCAACATCGTCAGCGCCGTGAGACGGCCGCCGACCGCCGGGCCTTCCCGCGCTATTCGGTCGACCTTCCGGCGCATCTGTCGATCAACGGCCAATCGGCGCCC
>WBZN01002111.1_pt1 | contig 11330 bp, 9 predicted proteins | sample 5204281 | NCBI WGS metagenome assembly WBZN01 (sample SAMN12344347, study PRJNA552823) | activated sludge metagenome | biome: Activated sludge suspended growth; feature: Nitrification reactor; material: Wastewater; isolation source: activated sludge from nitrification reactor of wastewater treatment... | reverse complement strand
CAGCCGCAAATTGCTTTAACTATTGGCTTTTTCGCGCGGCCGGCGTTTCTCGCGAGCTCACTGCGCGAAGGGCAGCACGGCCTGCAATTTGCTCTTCAGGCGGTCGCGGATCCAGTGCGCGTCCCACCACTCGACCGGATTCACCGGCAGGCCCTGCAGCAAGGTCGTGTAGTGCAGATGATCGCCGCCCGCCAGACCCGTGGCGCCGCTCTGGCCGAGGATCGCGCCGCGCTCGACGGTCTGCCCTTCGCGCACCGCGATCGACGACAAGTGAGCGTACAGGCTCATCAGGCCGTAGCCGTGGTCGAGCACGACGGCGTTGCCGTAGATGCCGTGAAAGCGCGCCAGCATCACCACGCCGCGATTGCCGGCCGGCACCGGCGCGTGCTGCACCGACGCGAGGTCGAAGCCGAGGTGATCCTGATGGTCGACCGGCTTGCCCTGGTACAGGTACGTCCGCCGGTCGGCGAAATGCGACATCACCTTGCCGTTGGGCAGCGGCAGGAAGACTTCGCGCCACAGGAATTCGCTGCGTGACTGCCGGGCGAGCTCGCGCAACGCGGCGTTGTTCTCGCGCCGCAGATCGCGGTTGATCTGCAGATAGTTCGCCAACGGGTTGCCCTGATCCTTGAGGCTCGGCGTCTCCGCCATGATCGCCGGCACCACGCGCTGCAGGAATGCGTCGTCGAGCACGATGGTGTCGTTGTTGAAGGGCCGCGGCGTGAACTGCTCGATGAAGCTCGCCTGAGCTTCGTTGCCGGCGTCGTCCTCGGCGACCAGACGCACGCCGCCGGCGTCGGCCATGTCGTACGGCACCGCGAAGAGCGCGAAGCGCGTACGCGCGTCGGCCCCGGGCAGCGGGAAGCCGGGGAAGTACCAGTCGCCGGCGCGAACGCCGTCCTTGGCCGAGCCTTCCCCGACGCGGTACACCACCGCCTCGCTGCCGCCCTGCGCCACGTAGGTACGGCTCGACAGCACCTGCAGCGTCGGCGCCTGGAGGCGCACCGCCAGCTTGAGCTCGCGGATCTCGGGATCCGGATGGTGGAACCAGGTCCCGGCGCGGCTCGCGGTGACGCGGAGAACCGCGTCGCCGCTGCGCAGGTCGGGAAGCGTCTCGCGACCGGGCTCGACGTTCAGGGAAGTCTCGGCGGTGCGCGCGCCCCAGAAGGACCAGAACGAACGCGGCTCGTGGCGTTGCTCGGCCAGCTTGTGCACGCTCTCGCCCTGCACCAGCTCCACGGTCACGGTGCCGAGCCCGCGGACCGGCTCGCGCACCGCGATCGCGATCGGAGTGCGCTTGCCGATCGCCGGCCGCGAAGGCCGGATCTCGATCGCGGGCGCGGGTCCGACCCGCCACAAAGCGAGGCCGCCGAACGTGACGGCGGCCAGGGTCAAAACGACGATCAGGAAAGGCAGAATGCGGCGCGGGCGGCGTTCCTCGGCTCCAATTCGCATGCGCGAAAAGTACCACGCCGCGCTGCGGCACCGGCGGCCGCGCCCGCAGCGCGGTGGGGCTCAGGGTAGCGCCGAAAGCAGCACGATCAGCGCCCGGCCCGGGTTGTCGAGCTTGGCCGTGCCGACGACCACGGTCTCGCCGAGCTCCATGCCGAACGTGCTCGACAGCAGCTTGCCGACCGCGCGCGGCGCCGGCGAGCTACCGGCGCTCGCGCCGGGAGGCGGCATCATGGCCACCTGGGTGATGCGGAAGTCCATCAGGATGCGTTCCCCGGGGCTGCCCGGCCGCACCTCGAGATCGATGAGGTAGGTCTCTCCCTTCGGTCCGGTGACCATCGAGCTTGCTTCCCCGGCGGTGCGCAGCCAGGCCATGTCGACCAGGTGGTAGCTCTTGTACGGCAGGAAGTCCTGCAGATCCTTGAGCGCCTTCTGCGCTCTGGCGGGCACGTTCTCGACGACCGGCGGCGTGGCGTTGTCGGCGGCCAGCAGGACGACCTGGAAGGTGTACGTGTGATCGACGCGCCGCACCGGTGCCGCCGGGGCCACGGCTGCGGGCGCCGGGGTCGGAGACTCGTCCAGCCCGGAGGCGACGGGAGCCCAGCCTTCGGCGCGCGCGCCCGTGGCGGCGATCGCCAGGGCGGCAAGAGCGGTAAGACAGCTACGGCGAAGCAGCGGGGACGGCATGGAAGGTCTCCTTGGCGTTCGATCGGGTATGGCGCCGCGCGGCGCGCGGCGTCGGGTTCAGGGCAAGCGGTCGTCGCTGACCACCCAGATGATCCGCGTACCCCCGGAAGTCTCGAACTGGAATTGACGGGCCGACGCCGGCTCCGCGGCGCTCCCGCTCGTCGCCTGGGCCTCCCGGGCCGGGGCGTCCCGCACCGTCGGCGGCGAGAGCTCGGGGGCGCGCAGATAGCCGGCGAAGAGGGCGATCAACCCGGCGAGGCCGGCGGCAAGGGCGAGCCAGGGGTGCGACGCGGACGCCGGCGCGGGGCCCGCGAGCACCCGGCGGCGCAGGCGCTCGGCGTCGAATGTCACGGGCTCCGCCGCCGGGTCGCCGGCGCGTAGGACGGCGCGCAACGCGGCGTCGCGATCGGTGTCGATGGACTTCACGGCGTCGCTCCTTTCGCGGTTTCCAGACGCGGGGCCAGGACCTGCGCCAGCTGCTTGCGGCCGGCCGCGAGATGCCAGCGCACGGTGACCCGCGCCACGCCGAGCAGGCCGGCGATCTCCTCGACGCTGCGCTCCTCGAGCTCGTGCAACACGACCACCGCCCGCCGGCGCGCCGGCAGCATCGCCAGCGCCACGCGCACGCTCTCGCGCGCCACCGTCACGTCGTCCGCCGGTGAGGCCTGGGCGAGCTCACGGCCCGAGAGCTCGAGCTCGACGCCCCTCACTCTGCGGCGGCGGAACCGGTCGCGGCAGAGATTCACCAGCACGCGCACCATCCAGGCCTCGCCGTCCGGCTCGCCGACCGGCAGCCGGTCGCGGTGGCCGGCGGCGCGCAGGAAAGCATCCTGAACCGCGTCCCGGGCTTCGTCGTCGCTGCGCAGCATGCGGCGCGCCAGGCGGAACAGGCGCCCGTGGTGAGCGTCGAACAGCTCCTCCAGCCGCGAACCCGTCAAAGCACGGGCCGGCGCCAGGGGTTCTCTGGCGGGATTCGAGATGCGGAGGATTTCGCTCACCATCCAGGAAAACGCGCCGTCTCGGGAAAGCGTTGGGCGCTATGGCAGAATCCCCGGATCATGCCATCGCGACGCAGGATCGGAGTCTTCGGCTGGGGGATCGTGGCACCGAAATCCCCCAACGTCGACGCCTTTGCGGACAATCTAGCCGCCGGAGGGAGTTGGCTCGAGCCGTTCAACGGCTTTGGACCGGATAACTTCCTCGTCGGCCGCCCCGACTTCGACTTCCACGCCTACAAAGCCTGGATCGACGCCCATTTTCCCCCCGGCCGCTACCCGCAGCTGGTCGAGAAGATGGACAAGCCGACGCAGTTCGCGATCGGCGCCTTCATTCAAGCACTGGGTCAGAACCCGGGAATCGAGGCGGAGCTGCGTTCCCTCGGCACCTTCGCCCACGTCTATGTCGGCACCGGCCTCGGGGCGCTGGGCACTACCGCCGAAGCGGCACTGGAGCTCAACCGGTCGCAGCGGGCGTGGGACCGCTTCTGGGCCGAACCGGAGCGCAATACCGCCCTCAAGACCTGGCTCTGGAAGTCCGAGACCGACCGGCGGGCCGACCCGGACGTGCCGCTTCCCCCCGAAATGGCGCCGCCCAGCGAGCGCGATCGCGCCGAGGAGACCTGGTGGCACTACTGGGCCAGTCGGTCGCCGCAGCTCCAGGAATTCCTGGCGGCGCTGCGCGAGATCGAGGCTCTGGCCGTGCAGGGCGACGTCGCCGCCGGAAAGATGAGCGTGATGAAGGAGAAGGAGCGCCGCCGCAAGCGCTTGCAGCGCGAGTGGGGAGCCCCCGATCCGCCGTGGACGCGCGTCACGCCCAACCTGCTGTGGAACATCCACAATACGCCGTCGGCGCAGATCAGCATGCTGGCGAAGATCACGGGCTTGGCGTTCGCCCCGGTGGGCGCCTGCTCGACGTTCGGTTTGACGCTCAAGTTGGCGATCGATGCCATCGAGCGCGGCGAGGCCAAAGCCGTGGTCATCGGCGCGGCCGATCCGCCGCCCCACCCGCTCACCGTCGGCGCGTTCTACCGCGCCAAGGTGATCTCCGCGGACGGCCAGGTCTCCAAGCCGCTGACCGAGCTGCGCGGCACGCACGTCTCGGGCGGCGCGGCGATCTGGATCGTGGGCGACCTCGAATACCTGACCGGCAAGGGATTCAAGCCGCTCGGCCTCGAGCCGCTCGCGGTGGGGATGTCCTCCGACGCCGACCACATCATCACGCCGTCGCGCGAAGGCCCGCTGACCGCGGTGCACCAAGCATTCGCCAAGGCCGAAATCACGCCCTCCGAGGTCGTCACCTGGGATCTCCACGCCACCGCCACGCCCGGCGACTTCCAGGAGGTGGACAACCTGCGTGCCGTGGTACCGGACACCGTGCTGGTCACGGCGCGCAAAGGCACTTTCGGCCATGGCATGGGGGCCGCCGGTGGCTGGGAGCTCACCGCCCAGTACCTCGGCTACGAGCGCGGCGTGATCTTCCCCACGCCGCTCGTCGCCGGCGAGCTCAACCACGAGATCGAGCACGTGCACCGCGTATTCGCGTTCGACGCGGCGTGCCCGGCGCAAGCCACCGGGATCGCCGGCAAGCTCTCGATGGGCGTCGGCGGGGTGAACGCCTGCATCCTCTCGCGACCGTATCCTCGGGCCTAGAGCACGGCGTGACCGTAACGATCGACGACATCCGCGTGGCCGCGGAACGGCTGCGCGGCCAGGCCCACCGCACTCCGGTGCTGACGTCGCGGCAGTTCGACGAGCAGGCCGGTTGCACGGTGTTCTTCAAGGCCGAGAACCTGCAGCGCGCCGGCGCGTTCAAGTTCCGCGGCGCCTACAACACCATCGCCGCGCTGCCCGAGGCCGACCGGCGGCGCGGCATCCTGGCTTACTCCTCCGGCAATCACGCCCAGGCCGTGGCGCTCTCGGCGCGGCTGTTCGGAGTTCCGGCCGCGATCGTCATGCCGCAGGATGCGCCACCGCTCAAGATCCGCGCCACGCGCGGCTACGGCGCCGAGGTCATCCTCTACGACCGCTACAACGAGAGCCGCGAGGCGATCGGCGAGCGGCTGTGCGCCGAGCGCGGCATGAACCTGGTGCCACCGTTCGATCATCCTCACGTCATCGCCGGCCAGGGTACCGCGGCGCTCGAGTTGACCGAGGAGGTACCGGACCTCGACGCGCTGCTGGTGCCGTGCAGCGGGTGCGGCCTGCTCGCCGGCAGCGCCATCGCGTCGCAGGCCGTGCAGCCCCGCATCGCGGTGTACGGGGTCGAGCCCGAGGCGATGGACGACACCTGGCAGTCGCTGCACGCCGGTCATCGCATCGAGATCCCCGTGCGCCCCACCATCGCCGACGGCCTGCAGACCGTGGCTCCCGGCAAGCTGACGTTTCCGATCGTTCAGCAGCGCGTGCGGGACATCCTGCGGGTGAGCGACGCCGAGATGGTCGACACCCTGTGCTTCCTGCTCGAGCGCATGAAGATCCTGCTCGAGCCCTCGGGCGCGATCGGTCCCGCGGCCCTACGCCATCGCAAGATCGACCTCGCCGGACGACGGGTGGGCGTGATCCTCTCCGGCGGCAACGTCGACCTCGCGGCGCTCGCGGGCTTCCTCACCCAGCACACCGTCCCACCCTCCGCGAGCTAGCGTCGCGACGCGCCGGGGCTCGTCGTCGGCGGCGTCCATATAGTCTGTCGTCGTGTCGCGCATTTCTCCGCTCCGCCTCGCCGCCCTGCTCTGCCTCGCATCCGGCGCCGCCGCACGCGCCGAAACGTTCTCTCTGTTCGGGTACCTCGCCGCCGCGGGCGGGCGGGTCCAGAGCCAGCCGTCGTGGCTTGCGCGAGGCTTCGGCCGCCTGCAGACCGGCGCCGAGCGGTCCGGCTCGACGGCCGACCGCGCGACCCTGGAGGGCCGCCTCGGCCTGCGCTACGAGCTCGGAGCCGCATTCGCGGTGCAGGTCGAGGGCGTCGCCCGCCGCGAGCCAGACTCAATCGGCGACGAGCTCGGCCTCTCGCAGGCCTTTCTCGAATGGACGCAGGGCTTCGCCGTCGCGAGTGAATTGCGCGTCCGCGCCGGGCTGTTCTTCCTGCCCACGACGCGCGAGGCGATCGACCCGCTGTGGACCTCGCCCTACACCCTCACGCTCTCGGCGCTCAACAGCTGGATCGGCGACGAGGTGCGGCCCGAGGGCGTCGACCTCGGCCTGCGGCTCGGCGAGCACGCCGCCCTCGGCGCGACCGTGTTTCGCGGCAACGACACCGCCGGCGCCCTACTCGCCTGGCGCGGCTGGAGCCTGGGTTCGCGCGTCTCGACCCTGGGCGAAGTGCTGCCGCTGCCGCCGCTCTCCTCGCTCGCCGACCCGCGCGCCTTCGGCAGGCAGCGAGACAGTGGCACCCAGCCGGTGGGGCGCGAGCTCGATGGTCGCAACGGCTGGTCGGCGCGCGGCCGCCTGGAGGGCGCCGGCGCGCTCGTGCAGGGTTCCGCCTACGACAATCGCGGCGATCGCGAGCTGCACGACGGCGAGTACGCGTGGCGTACGCGGACACAGCAGCTGGCGGGCCAGATCGGGCGCGGCGACCTGACCCTGGTGGCCGAAGGCCTGCGTGGCTCGAGCGCCATGGGTTCGCTGACACGACCGCACGTCGACATCGAATTCTGGGCCTGGTACGCGCTCGCCAGCGCGGCACGCGGTCCCTGGCGGACGAGCCTGCGCTACGACCGTTTCTACGTCGACGATCGCGACCACAGCGCGGCCGAGAACAACGACGAGCGCGGCTCGGCCTGGACCGCCGCCGCGTTCTGGCAGCCGGGTGAACGCTTCCGGTTGGGCCTGGAGTACCTGGCTCTCGGCTCCCGGCGACCGGCGGCCGCGGAGAGCGGCGGCGACGCCAACACCAACGCGCGCCAATGGACGCTCGAGGCCCGCATCCGCTTCGACTAGCACGCGGCGCCGCGCTGCGCCTCGCCCTGTGCGCGGCCCTGCTCCCGGCGGTAGTCGCAGCGGCGAACGCGCCGGGTGCTCCGCCGGCACCCAGCGGTGCCGAGGAGGTTGCGCTCCGTATCAATGCGCTGCGCACCGCGGCCGGGCTGATCCCGCTGCGCCTCGAAACCCATCTGAGCGCCCTCGCGCAGCGCCGCGCCGAGGCGCAGGCGCGCGCCGGCATCCTGCAGGGGGAGCTCGGCACCGAGAGCATCCTGCAGCTGGTGCAGCGCGGTGGCTACGAAGCGTTCATGATCTCCGAGCTGCTCGCCTCGGGCGACGGCCTCGGCGGCATCTTCGCGGACTGGCAAACGCACGGCAGCAGCACGTATCACGAGCTGCTCGAATCGCAGGTGCGAGACCTCGGCGTCGGCCTCGCCGAGCGCGAGGGAACGACCTTCGTGGCCCTGTTCCTCGGCCAGTCCTGGTCGGACTACTTCACCGATCGCACTCGCGGGCTCGCCGATCTCGAGCTCGTGCGCCGGCAGATGCTGCAACGCGCGAACGACGAGCGCCGCGCCGTCGGTCGTCCCGCCCTCGTGCTCGAGCCGCGCCTGGTGCAGTGCGCGCAGCGCTACGCCGACCTCATGCTGGCGCGCTCCCACTACGGCCATCGCGGGCCGGACGGCGACACCATTCGCGAGCGCGCCGAACGCGCCGGGTACGTCAACTACCACGCCCTGGGCGAAAACCTGGCCGAGGGCCAGTACTCGGTGCAGGAGGTGATGGACGGCTGGATGCAGAGTCCCGGGCACCGCGAAAACCTTCTGTCGCCGGGGTTCCGGGACGTCGGTTTCGGTCTCGCCTACGGACACAACGGCAAGGGCTGGCAAGTGCTCTGGGTGCAGTGCTTCGGGGAACCGTACCGCCAATAGAAGGTGCGGTCCGTTTCGCCCCGTTTCGTCTTGACCGTCTCGAACGGCCGCCATACGCTGCCGGCCAACAACCGCTGTCGTCTTGTTCGTCATACGGCCCGCGCGCGGGCGAGGAGGTCGCATGTCAAGGTGGACACGAGTCCTTTGGATGGCCACGTTGGCCATCGCCGTGGTCGGCGCCGTGGGCGCGCCGCTCCGGGCGCAGTCGCAAGCCACTACCGGCGTCATCGACGGTGTGGTGACCGATCCGACGGGAGCCGCCCTCCCGGGGGCATCGGTGGTGGTCAAGAACACCGCCACGAACTTCGAGAAGACTCTCACTACCGAAAGTGACGGCCGCTTTCACGCGCTGCTGCTGCCGCTCGGCCCGTATCGGGTGACGGTGACGCTCCAGGGCTTTTCGACCCTGCTGCGCGACGGGCTCGACCTCCAGGTCGGTCAGGCGATCCACTTGCAGCTCGAGCTGCAGGTGTCGGCGGTGCAGGAACAGATCACGGTGAGCGGCGATGCGCCGACCGTCGAGACCACCCGCACCGAGGGATCGACCCGCATCGACGTCAAGTCCATCCAGGGTCTGCCGAACAACGGCCGCAATTTCCTCGACTACACCAAGCTCACTCCCGGTGTGACCGTGGTCCAGGGACCCGACGGCGACGAGCTCTCGATCAACGGCCAGAAGGGCATCACCAACAACGTCTCGGTGGACGGCGCCGACTTCAACAACCCGTTCTTCGGCGAGCAGCGCGGCGGGCAGCGGCCGGCGTTCACCTTCAACCTCGACGCGGTGCAGGAGGTCGTGGTCGTGGCCGACGGCGCGCCCGCCGAGTTCGGTCGTTCGCAGTCGGGCTTCGTCAACGTGGTGACCAAGTCGGGCACCAACGACATGCACGGCTCCGCGCATGCCTTCTACAAGAACGACAGCCTGTCCGCCCCGGCCAAGCAGCCGAACGGCGGCGAGGCCAAGAAGTTTCCCCAGGATCAAAAGCAGTTCGGCTTCACCCTCGGTGGGCCGCTGCAGAAGGACCGGCTGTTCTATTTCGTGGCCGCGGACCTGCAGGACGCGTCCTCGACGAGGCAGAACGATCCGAATCGCATCGAGCCGGCGGTGGTCGACTACTTCAACAGCATCGGCATCAAGGACGAAAACGGCCCGATCGACCGCACGAACGACGCGCGCGTTCTGCTGGCCAAGCTCGACTACCAGGCCTCGGCCGACAATCTGCTGACCCTGCGCTTCAACTACACCAAGTCGGACCAGAAGAACGGCACCTTCGACGTCGACTCGTGGGGGCGCAGCGCCAACGCCGACGAGCGCGACGACTCGCACGCCATCACCGGCTCGGTCATCAGCACCCTGTCGAGCAACTACCTGAACGAATTCCGCTTCCAGTACGCACGCGAGAACCGGCCTCGTCCGTACCAAGGGCCGATCAACAGCGCCACCGGGCGGCCACTCCCCGACACCGCGTTCGACTTCGGCAAGTCGTACCGCTTCGGCATGCCGTTCTTCATTCCGGTGAAGTACTACGACGAGCGCTATCAGGGGAACGACAACTTCTCGGTGCTGCGCGGCAACCACGAGATCAAGCTCGGCGCCGAGTACAACTGGGTGAGCTCCAACCAGACCTTCATCGGTTTCGCCAACGGCCGCTACATCTTCGACTCGACGCAGGGGTTCCTCAATTTCGCCAAGAACCCGAAGTACGTCGAGTGCTCCGACGGCAGCTCGTCGCAGGCCGGCATCTGCCCGCCGGGCACGTCGATCACCGGCCCAGTGCTGCTTTATCTGCAGCAGGCCGGCGTCGGGGGCCTGTCGGTCGAGGAGTCGGGCACGCAGAAGATCCCGCAGAAGGAGCCGGCGGTTTTCGCGCAGGACAAGTGGCAGCCGGCGCCGAATATCACGGTCCAGTACGGACTGCGCTGGGAGGCCGAGATCGAGCCTGACCCGATCACACCGCCGAGCCAGGTCTTCTTCAAGGACTTCATCGGCAAGACGGTCACCACCGCCGCCGGGCCGCAGACGTTCCCCTCGAACGGCAAGATCCCGTCCGACTACAGCATGTGGCAGCCGCGCCTCGGCGTCACCTGGGATCCGACCAACGATGGCAAGTCGGTGATCCGCGCCACCGCCGGTGTCTTCTACGGCCGCGTGCCGGGACTCACGCTCGCCTCCTCGCGCTCCACCAACGGCAGCCGCGGCCAGTCCCTGTTCCGCAGCAGCGCCCTGACGGGCATTCTCGGGCCGGTGCCGGCGTACGGTACCCTGATCAATCAGGTCGGCGATCCGTTCGATCCCGACGTGTTCGTGTTCGACAAGAACTTCGAGAACCCGCGCACGTACGCCGCGAGCCTGTCCTACGAGCGTGAGCTCGTGAGCGACCTCGGCTTCCTGGTGAAGTACAACTACGCCAAGGGCGAGCACATCACGCGCTTCGTCAACCGCAACGATCCGCTTCTCGGCTCGCCCTGGTCGACGGGCCTCGGACCCGGCGGCGTCAACGGCATCGGCCAGCTGACGGTGGTCGAGTCCACGGCGCGCAGCCTGTACAACGGCATCACCGTCGGCCTCAACAAGCGCTGGTCCAACAACCTCCAGTACCAGATCTACTACACCTGGTCGACCGACAAGTCGGACGACGACAACGAGCGCGACCCGTTCACGCTGCGCTACGCCAAGGTGACGGATCTGAACGCCGAGTACGGCTACTCGGATCGCGACCAGCGGCACCGCATCAACGCCTGGTTGCTGTACCGCATGCCCTGGGACGTCGACGTCAACGTCCGCTACGCCTATCGTTCGGCCCAGCCGCAGTCCTTGACCGCGACCGGCGCCGTGGCGCAGACGCCGCAGGATCGCATCAACCCGGACGGCTCGGTCACGCAGCGCAACCTGGGCCGCAAGGACAACGTCTTCAACTCGCTCGACCTGCGTCTGTCCAAGGCCTTCGCCGTGGGCGGCTTCCAGATCGAGCCTATCGTCGAGGTGTTCAACCTGTTCAATAGCGCCAACTTCCGTCGTCCCGAAGTGACGAACCTGATCTTCAACTTCGACGGCACGGTGCAGAGCGGCAACGGCGACCCGCGGCAGATCCAGGTCGGCCTGCGCTTCCTCTGGTAGTTGCCGCAGCAACACAGTGACCACGCACGGGGGGCCGGGGCGGGCCCCCCGTGTCTCGTTTCCGGGCCGGATGCCTCCGCCGGGCGGTTTGCTCGCCGGGGCCGCGCGGCGTAGGATCACCGTTCCATTCAGCGCTGGCCGGAGCCAGGCGCCGCTTGAACCCCCCGGAAAAAGGACACTCTCATGCACAGGTTCCTCCGTCTCTCCTTCGAGCCGCGCCGCGCGATC
>WBZN01002109.1_pt1 | contig 11336 bp, 14 predicted proteins | sample 5204281 | NCBI WGS metagenome assembly WBZN01 (sample SAMN12344347, study PRJNA552823) | activated sludge metagenome | biome: Activated sludge suspended growth; feature: Nitrification reactor; material: Wastewater; isolation source: activated sludge from nitrification reactor of wastewater... | reverse complement strand
TATTGGTCAAATGATTGCTCCTGATGTTTCTCGTAAACAATTGACTGCCCTAATTGAAGATATTATGGGACTGAAGAAATGGAGTTTATTCCAAACTAATGTTGCTATATCTGAACAAGCTGAGACACAAGGACTAATTAATGAACATGCTTCTAGGTTACAGAATGAAGCTACTGTCCCATTAGAAGAAAATATGGTGTGATGAATAAATTAAAAGATAAAGATATATTTTCATCAATGTCCAAAGCAGAGGTTATAGATGAAATAAAAACATATCTTAATGAACAAATAGAATTGACACAAAGAGAATGTATTGACGATGAAGCCTTTGATGTAGCCTCATGGCCTTACTACCAAGCTAAGAAAATGGGAATGATCAAGGCTTACAAGAAACTATTAAATTACTTACCTGAGAAATAATAATGACAGATCAAACAATATTTAATGATGACCAATCAGTAAATACTAACGTACCTCCAGTGGTACAACCAGCAACACCTACAATTCCACAAGAATTGGTTGAGTTTGTTGGAGAAGGAAAGAAGTATGCTTCTGTTGAAGCCGCTTTAAAATCAGTTCCACACGCGCAAAGCCACATCCAGAAACTGGAGCAAGAGTTGGCTCAATCGAAAGCAGAACTTGAGAAGCGTAAAGCAGCAGAAGAACTTCTGGAAGATATTAAGAAAGGCATTACCCAACCTGGAGATACCCCTCCTAAAGTTGATTTAAGCCAAGACGTAGTATCAGAAATTGTTAAGAAAGTAATACAAAAAGAAAAAGTTGAGGAAATAGCATTAAGTAACCAACAATCTGTTGTATCCAGTTTCACTCAAGCATTTGGAGAAAATGCTGAAGCTAAGTTTGTAGAAATTGCTAAAGAGAATGGTTTGTCTATAGAACAATTCAATCAATTAGCAGCTACAAGCCCGGAAGCAGTATTGAAACTTGCTGGATTGAAGAAGCAGACACAACCTGTTGGCTATTCTACTGGGAGTATTAATACACAAGCTATAAATCAACCAAAACAACCTGAAACAGCCTCAATCCGCGTTAAACCTGGAGCTTCCACTAAAGATGTTATGGCAGCATGGCAAGCCGCCGGAGAGAAGGTATTAAATCAATATAAAGGATAAATTAAATGCAAAATACAGGAAATTCTGTTGCATTCATTAATGCACAGCAATATGACACGTTCATATTGGAAAACTTGCCAGCATTCCAACTTCCAGAAGGAATGTGGCGTGATGTATCTATGTTTGGAAGTGGTACTACTCTAAATATCAAAGCTATTGGTGATGTTACTCTCCAAGACATGGAAGAAGATCAAGAACCTACATTTACTCCAATTGATAGCAACACATTGACGTTGACTATCACTGATTGGCCAGGAGATGCTTGGTATATTACGGATAAACTCCGTGAAGATGGAACCCAAGTAGATGCTCTTATTTCAGCACGTGCACTTGCTGCTACTCGTGCTTTAGCAGAATACCATGAATCACGTTTCCTGTATGCTGCTGCTACAGGTCAAACCGCTGCTAACGTTAACTTGGTAAATGCTCGCCCTCATCGTTGGATTGCAGGTGGTAGTGGTGTTACCAATCGTCGTATGTCAATGGCTGATTTCATTGCTATGAAACTAGCTTTTGATAAAGCCAATGTACCAGCAGAAGGCCGCATTGCTATTGTTGATCCTATTGTGGAAGCTTCAATCAACAGCTTGACAAACATTACCAACGTTTCTAACAACCCAATGTTTGAGGGAATCATCACTGATGGTTTTGCTCGTGGACATAAATTTGTTAAAAACATCTATGGCTGGGATATTTGGACATCTAATCTATTACCAGTTAAAACTGCAACAGAAGCTCTTAATGCTTCATCTTACAATTTAGCTAACACTACAGCACAAATTGGTGATGTTCAAAACCTGTTTATGTGTGTAGCTGATGATAACACCAAACCCGTTATGCATGCATGGAGACGCCAAGTACGTACTGAAACTTGGAGAGAATTCGGTAAAGAACGTGATAACTATAAAACAACCTCTCGTTTCGGTTATGGTTTGCAACGTTTGGATACGTTGGGTGTTATTATAACTGATTCTGCAACATACTAATAGGAGTATAAAATGGGTTTTGAAACAATGGCAAAACGAGGAGTTGCTGCATACTTTGGTCCTCGTAAAACTAATCTTCGCTATGGTGGGGATAGTACACAAGATCGTGTACAGGTGAGTTCATGGGTATTCAATTACAATGATTTGCCTGCTGCTGGTACGATTAATCTTGAAAAAAGTATCCCTGCTGGTGCAACTATTAAAGCAGCTTATATGCGTATTATTACAGCATTCACTTCAACTTCAACCACAACTGATTTAGCTGTTGGTTTTGCTGATAAAGCTGGTACGGAGATTGATTTAGATGGTTTGATTACTGCTGCACAAGCCACCCAAACTACTATTGCTGTAGTTGGTGCTATCATTGATGGTGCTAGTGGTACTCCTGGTGCATTGGTGGGTAAAACAATTGGCTCCTCAGCGGGAGAACTGGTAGTTACCCCAACGGTAGCTGACTTGTTAACCGGACGTGCGGAAGTAGTTGTTGAGTGGATGCCTGCATTCCCATCACAACAAATGTAATTATAAGGGAGGGGCTTAGGCTCCTCCTTTTTTATGGAAATAAAACATGGCAAATATAAGTCACAAAAATTTACCAAATGCGCAATTACATGAATGTAAAGGAGCATCTGCTGCTGCTGCTGGACAAGTGTCAGTGGCTTCTGGAGCCGGATCATCTACTTATAAGTATATCAATCCTCATGGTGCTGTATCTTTCGTTAACATTGGTACTCCATATTCAGTAACCTATCCTTCAGCATTCACTAAAGTACAACCTACTACAACTGCTGCTGGAAATGCTGTGTTATTTACTGAAGCAAATACAGCAAGACTAACTTACACTGGAACAGATAATGTTGTTGCAAAAGTAGTAGCAAATTTATCTATAGATCAATCCGTAGGTGCTGATAGAGATATAGAAATATCTATATATAAAAATGGAAGTATTGTTACTAATAGTAATATTGTCACTACTGCTTCTAGTGGAATGAAACAACTCATTACATCAGTTATTCTAGTTAGTTTAGCTACCAATGATTATTTGGAGTGTTATATTAAAAATCGAGGTGCATCTGGAGATGTTAAAGTATACACATTCTATTTAGAAGCTATAGCTTATAGAGGTTAATATGGCTAAGATGACCTTGATTGAGATGGTGCAGGATATTCTCTTAGATATGGGAAGTGATGATGTTACCTCCTACACTGATACAGTAGAGAGTCAACAAGTAGCTAGTATTATTCGAGATACTTACGATCATATTATTGTTGGAAAAGACTGGCCACATTTATATAAATTATTTACGGTAGCTAGTACAGGAAATAACACCCCTACAAGGATGTTACTTCCAGAAACATTAATGTCATTAAATTTTGTAAAATATAATAAAAAGCAATTAAATGACTTAAGAGAAAGATGGGAGGAAGTTCCTTTTGTAGAACCAAAAGAATTCCTAGAATTAACAGCAGCTAGGAACAGTGGAGCTGATAATGTGAAGATAGTGTCTGACCCAGATAGTGGAATAGAGTTTAATATCTACACTAATAAACATCCTACAATGTACACATCATTCTCAGAAATATCAGTAACATTTGATGGGTATAACGGTGATGTTGAAGATGGAGCTAGATTATTTACTTTCAATACTATGGCTTATGGTAAACTTTACCCTAATATAACAATGACAGATAGTTTAATATTTCCAATGCCTGTAGAAGGATTTACTCTCCTTCTTGAAGAAGCAAAAAGTGCTGCCTTTCTAACTGTCAAGGAAATGCCTAATACTAAAGCAGAACAAAGAGCTATAACACAAAGACGCAGAATGTCACAGAAAGCATGGGCTATTAATCGTGGTGTAAAATATCCTGATTATGGTCGTAAAGGAAAAGGTAGATAATATGCCATTAAAGAAAGGTAGTAGTCAGAAAATAATTTCTGAGAATATACGTAAAGAGATGCATGCAGGCAAACCTCAGAAACAAGCAATAGCCATAGCAATGAGTAAAGCAAAAAGGAAAAAGAAATGAAGTCATCTAAAATTAGAATTTCCTCGTCTGTTAGGACAGGAAAGAAAACAGGTATCAGTGCTAATAGAGTGGGATTAAAGAAAGTTATTCCTTCAACAAAGAATAGAATTAAGGTGAAATGATGGGGAAATATCAGAACAAAGCTGAGGAAAAGAAAGAAGGTAAACGTTCTAACAAGAAAGAAGAACGGAAAGAAAACATGATGGAAAAGAAACTAAAGGCTAAGAAAAAATGAAAACATGGGAAACCCCAAAGGGGAAGGAAATAAAACTGTATTATGAAGGAAGGAACTTGGCAATACAGTTTGGTAGCGGAGGAGAACTTCCTGTAGAACTACAAGGGGTTTTCACAAATGAGACAGAAGCAGAGAAAGCTATTTTAAAATACTTGGACACAAAGAAAAAAGATGACATTAAGTAAACAAGACTCTCCTCAGAATAACTTTGTTAAGGGTCTTATTACAGAAGCTAGTCCACTTTCATTTCCAGCTAATGCTTCCCTAGATGAAGTCAACTTTAAGTTGAATAGGGATGGTACTAGAGATAGACGCTTAGGGATAGATTTTGAGGATGGTTTTGTAATAAACTCTACAGGATATACTGCGGATCAATTAGCTTCCTCCACGAGGAGCTTTTTCCGGTGGCCAAATCCTTCTGGAGCACGAGATGTAGATATTGGTGTTATTCAGATTGGTGGTTATGTTTATTTTGCAGATTTATTGTCGGATGCTCCTTCAGCTAATTTGTTGAATGGTGGTGTTCCAATTAATACAGGTGTAGAAAACACTGCTACATTTGAATATGGATTGATAGGCAACAATCTAATTGCTGTGTCTAGCAGTTTGAAACAACCTTATTTATTAAGTTATAATGAGACAACAGGTGCTGTAACTTATGAAACAGCAGCTATACAAGCTAGGGATAATCCTGGTGTGGATGATGGATTAGGTATTGAAGATAGACCTACCACACTATCCCCTAAACATCGCTATAACTTATATAATCAAGGGTGGCTACCTACAGGTATTGAAACAACTTGTGGAGAAGGGATCAACCCTATAGATTGCACCTTCAATACATTTCGAGTATATCCTAGTCATTCAGACCAATGGTCTATTGGTCGTGTAGAAGATTTAACAGATGCTAATGTCAAGAAGTATGACCCCAACATTGCTAAACGTAATCTACTAGCTGCTGGTCAAGTCCCTAGAGGTCATTATGTAATTGATGCTTTCGATAGAGGTAATAGCAGACGTATTCTTTCTGGAATACCAGAACTACCTTTGGATAGAGAAACAGGTTATATAAGCACTGTAGCTGTATATGCAGGCAGAGCATGGTATGGTGGTATTGATAGTAAAGTAGAAGGTGGTGATGCTCGTAGCCCTAATTTTAGTGGGTGTATATTCTTCTCCCAAGTGATGAGAAGTCCCATTGACTTAGTTAAATGCTACACAGAAGCTGATCCTACTAGTCCAGATATTAGTGACCCTATTGATACTGACGGTGGTGTTATAAACATCCCTGATGCTAGTAGAGTATTAAAGCTCCTAGCAATTAAGTCCTCCTTGTTTGTATTCGCAAGCAATGGTGTTTGGGAAATTAAAGGTGATGATACAGGTTTCAGATTCTCAACTTGGCAAGTAAATAAAATATCAGGTATGGGTGTAGCTTCCTACAGAAGCATTGTAGAAGTTAATGGGCAAATATTCTTCTGGTCATATGATGGTATTTATACTCTTGTTCAGAACCAGACAGGTACCTATGATACAGTAAGTATTACTCTACCAACTATTCAAAAGCTATATAATAGCTTACCTGATAGTGCAAGAAGAACAGCTAAAGGTTATTACGATGCCGCAAACAATAAATTGCGTTGGTTATATTATTCAGAGGAAGCTTCCTATACAGGAACTCCTACTACAGTACCGGGAGGAGGTCCAGTGCCAGTTCCATTTGATTTACAGGCATTATTAGATGCTGGTGTAGCCAACATCCTCGCAGGTGTTGGTAGTGATTATAGACTTAATGTAGATGTTAATAATGCTTTTGTGGCATTCCAACACAAAGATGCTGTATACAATGGAAATGCAGGTGCTGGTGGTATTAGACCAGCAATTGGATTATCCTCAGCAGGCATAGCAATGGGGTATAATGATGCTGGTGGTACTTGGCACAATGGTGTTGCCATTGAAGCTACTGGTAATGCTACATTTGCTGGAACTGTAGCTGCAAATAGTATTCTAACTAATGGTATTCAGCTTGGTGCTAGTCTATATACTATCCAAGACATTATAGATTTACTAGGTAGCAGTCCTGTAACATTTGATTTACAAGGTGCTTTAAATGCTGGTGTAGGGTATATACTTGCCGGTACTGGTGGTAACTACAGAATGACTGTAGACCCCACAAATGCCTTTGTAGCATTTCATCATAAAGACGCAATATATAATGGTACAGCCTCCGCTGGAGCTGGACATACAGCTATAGGTATTTCCTCTGCTGGTATTGGTATGGGATATAATGACCCTGTAACTGGTACATGGATTAACAGTGTGGCTATTACAGCAGCAGGTGATGCAACATTCAAAGGAACTATTGCTGCTGATTCTGTCATTGCTAACAATGTGGCTGTTGTTGGAAAGAGTACAACACTTGGTCAGATGGCAGATGACATCGCTACATTTGCTGGAGGAAGCTTTAATTTACAACCAGCATTGGATGCTGGGGTAACAAACATATTAGCCGGTACTGGTGCTGATTATCGCATGACTGTAGATACTACTGGAGCGTTTGTTGCTTTCCATCATAAGGATGCCAAGTATCAAGGTACAGCAGTATCTGGAACTGGTGTAAGACCAGCTATAGGGTTAAGTGCTGCTGGATTGGCAATGGGTTATAACCGGTCTATAGATGGTGCTTGGGTTAACTCTGTAGCAATTGATGCTTCAGGAAACGCTATATTTGCAGGTACAATTGCAGCTAATAGTATTATCACAAATAGTGCTACTATTAATGGTGTTCAAGTGGGTACTATACAATCCAATAGTAGTGCTGCTGCAATCCATATGGCAGCTACAGGTAATGTACATAATGTATCACTCACTCAAATTAGTGGTGACTTGGATGATTTGGCAGATGGTGCTACCTATTTTAAAACTACTGCTGCTGAGAAATCAGGAGCTGCTAGGGCAGACGGTGCTTTAGACAATAGTGGTAATTATATAAGATCATTAAAATCTACTCGTATCACTGTATCAGATACCAATCCCACAACAGGATGGGTAGCAGATGCTGCCGGATTTAGGTTATACCAAAGTGGTACATTAACAGTAAATATTCCTGTTACAGGGAGTCCATCATTTAGTGGTAATATTAAAGGTGGTTCAGATATAGATATTAGTGGTATAGGAAGATTTAAAGGTAGTGATGGTGGTTATGCTCTAGCAGCTAATTATAATAGTTTAGCCTCAAATACTGGAGGTATAACTGCTCAATCTACATCATCCGATTTCCCTGCCGTTAGGGCGGAAAATACCGGAACTACAGGGACATCCATACAAGCTGTTTCAAATAGAGCAGGTGTTGTTGCCCTTGAGGTAATTGGTGCATTAGCTACAACTGCTTTTGCTGTTACTGGCCCTACTGTTTTTAATGGTAGTAGTAATACAACTGGACAAGTACAATGTGCTAACTTTAGACTTAATCAACCGGGACAAACAGGTACGGGTGTAGCTACTTTTTCAGCAACAAATAAACCTGGAGGTAATTCTACTAACCAATGGATAGCTATTGCTATTAGTGGTGGTGCAGTTAGATATTTACCAGTGTGGGCTTAAGGAAGAACATGGATAATAAACAAGCGTTGATGCAACTTTTTATAAACAATCTTAATAATAAACTTACTCCAGAATTGGCTAATGGAATGCTGATGGAGATTATTAAATTAATTCCAGTGATTGAAACTATGCCAGAGGGGTTCACACCTCCTTCTGCAAAAACGGAGGAATAAGATGGGAGATATTATAGGTAGTGATGGTGGTAATGCAGATGTAGGTTCGCTTATTGCAGGATCATACGACTCCTATAATAGGGAGCTAATATTTGATTTGACCTTGGAAGCATTCTCACTATATGACATGGGTCATGAAAACTATCCAGTTTTAAATGACTATGTACCGGTGACGGATGCTTTCACTACCCCTACAGACATGAATGTATTTAATGATGCAGGGGATCAAGTAGTGGATGATACAGGAAACATTGTCATTGCTACTATATCTGGAAGTACTAATAGAAACTTAAATCCTCGCAAAGAAAGGATTAAATATTTAACCACATCAGGAACTGGTTGGACTCTTGCTGAATATAAAGATTATTCCTTCCGAGACTGGAAGTCATTGGATGAGGTTGGTGCTGATTTCTTCTCCTATCTAATCACTGGATATGACCTAGGAGGGGATTTCATGAGGAAAAAACAAGCTCCATTCCTTATGGTGTATTGTGATAGAACAGAACAATATTATGTGCTCACCGGAGAAGGGATTGTACCTGACTTACCATCCTCTTGTATTGTACAAGCTCAATGGGATTGGAATAACAGTCCAGAACAAGGTAAGTGGGGAACTAAGTTCCAAGCATATAGATTGCTAAGACCTTTGAAAGAAGCTCCACAGGATGGAGATTTATTTGATTATGGTGAGAGAGTAATTGTAACACGTAACAAACTTAGGGGGAGTGGTAGAGCATTGTCTTTGTTTATACAAAGTGATACAGGAAAGGATTTGCGTCTACTAGGATGGGGAATAGCATTTAATAAGGAGCAATCAATATGATAAGTACATTTGTTACATTATATGAATCTGACAATGCAAAGCTCATTATGGAGCGTGCACCTTATTTCATGGACGGTGTGTTTATGCACACTGAAATAAAACACTTTTCCAAATCTCTATATAAAGAATACCAGGATGTATGGAATTCAGTAGTGGTTTATTTAAAAGAACGTGGGGTGAATAACATCTATGCTCTACCTACAGATGAAATGGCAGAGAAATGGGAAACTAAGTTTGGGTTTGTAGATACTGGTGTTACATTTGAAGGACAGAAGATAATGAAATTCGTGGAGAAATAACATGGGTAGCCTAGTAGGTAATCTAGTTACAGGTAAAAAGAAAAAGAAATTAAATAATGCTATTGCTCAAGAGAGTCAAAATCAAGTAGCCCTGTCTTTAGAGAATGTAGGATTTGAAAAAGAGCAAAGGGCTGTAGCTCAGGTACAAGCTAATCTTCAAATGCAACAAGAAAGAATTTCTGCTATGAGGGAAGCTAGGATACGTAGGGCGGAGATAATAGCATCTGGAGTTAATGCAGGTGCTGCTAATAGCACACCACTAGCTAATGCTGCTGATAGCATATATTCACAGTTTGTTGGAAGCTTAGGACTACAGAATGTATTTAGTGGATATAGTAAAGAGCTATCTAGGTTGAATGATGAAATAGCTAACAATCAATCAGAAATTATATCTAGTCAAGGTAGACAAGCTAATTATCAAGCCAAGCTACAGAAACAACAAGCTAAGGCTGAGTTAATTGGTAGTGCTGTGGATGCTGGTATAAGTGCTGTAACAATGTTTGCTGGTGGTGCTGGAATAGGTAGTATGTTTAGAACAGCTACTACAGGGTTTGCTAGTGCATTAGGCAGCACTGCTGCAACAGCAGCTAGAGGAGCTTCCTCTTTATGGGCTGGAAGTTCCCCAGGTTACACCTCAATATTTTCAAGAAATAAAATTGGATTTTAATAATGAATGAGTATACTCCATACGAACAACAAGATGAAATACAAGGATTGATTCCACGTGCTCAACCAGCACAGAGGCAACTTCCTAATATACAAATTAACGACCAAGCATTCTATGCTTCGTCTATGTATTCAAATAATCCTGTAGAAGATTATTATACCTCTAAGGAGGAATTGAGTTCGGATGGTCAATCTCCTTTGGTAAATCATGCCACAGAACAATGGAAGATGGAACAGCAGTTTAAGAACAATCAAGCACTCACTGACATTGTGTCTGATCCATCTCTCCCTATAGAACAAAAGAAAGCCTCTGTCTTATCTCAAGCAATGAATGGGTATATTTCCCACAACTTAAGGGATAGGTATAAACAGAAATTAGAAACAGAGAATGTTGATACTACTCAAGCTGATATTGATCATAGGGATCAATGGTTAGATACCTTACATAAAGTTAGGGTTAACCAAGATCAAGCAACATTGGATGTTGAGAATGCTAAGTTAAATATGGCTAGAAGCTACAACTACTCTACATTAGATTTTATGGGTGGTATACTAGCTGATTTTGTTCCAGGTAGATATGGAGGTCATGCTGCCTTATCTGAATGGAATACAATTAATAAAGACCTGAGCACTCCACAACGTGGATGGGAAGCATTAAAGAGTTTCATATTTCCAGGTGAAGCCAATGATAAGTTGAACAAATGGTATAATGGTTTACCTGATGAAGACAAGATGGGGTTCATTAAAGACCTAGGAGATAGTTTATCTAATACTCCGGGTTTTGATTATAATAGATGGAATACTTTTAGAGATGTATTGGATAGTCCAGATGGAATGCCAGCAGCATTTAAACACATTGAGAACGTAGCTGGTATACTAGACTTCTTAGCTCTTAAAGGATTCCTAGGTGCTGGTTTTACTAGCGGATTTTTGAAAGCTGGAAAACAAGTAATTAGGAATTGGACTACAATAGATTTACCAAATCCTAAACCAAGACCCATGTCTACGGATAGAGTGGACCCTGTGTTGAATAAATCCACAGTGGATGGTGATCCTAATCCCCGTACTGGTAAACAAGAAGAAGAAACTCCTAGAGTGTTTCGTAGTGGTAGAACAGGTAGTCCATTGTCAGATGATGACTACGTTAATTTACAAAGAACTCGTATTGATCCATTGTCACCTGCTGGGACATTAGAGGCTGCTAATACGAAAAAAGCACAACAAACATTCACTGCTGCCCTAACAGATGACAGTGGTGAGCTAGCTAAAGCTATGGGTACAGATAAAGGCACTCTAGTAGCTGAAGGCCTTCTTCCTAAACTAACAGCCGATGTGTTAGATCATGCTGATTTATCAAATCACATCAGGAAGATGGACGACTACTTTATAG
>WBZN01002108.1_pt1 | contig 11339 bp, 14 predicted proteins | sample 5204281 | NCBI WGS metagenome assembly WBZN01 (sample SAMN12344347, study PRJNA552823) | activated sludge metagenome | biome: Activated sludge suspended growth; feature: Nitrification reactor; material: Wastewater; isolation source: activated sludge from nitrification reactor of wastewater... | reverse complement strand
CTTCCCTGCAAGCGTCGCGCAAAACGTTGACACAACCGAGTCAGCTCATGTGGCGTGCCATCTGAGTGCATGGGCAATCCCACAAGCAATAGATTTGGTTTCCATGTATCCAGTAATTGCGCGATAGTCATAAAACGTTTTTCAGTCAATTCCGTATCAATAGTAATCAGGGGATGCGCTATGCGCACCAGCGTATTGCCTACAGCCACGCCAATGCGCTTTGTTCCAAAATCGAAAGCCAGCAATGTGGCCTCTTGAATCGACTCGCCGTTTACTGTCATGCATGTCCAACTTCATTGGACAAATTGGCAAAATCGATGCCGAGCAAATGCATGGCGGCAGACAAGCGCTCTTCGGAAGGCATGTCAAAGATCACATCTGCTGAAGCCGGCACAGTCAGCCAGGCATTTTGTGCCAGTTCGTGTTCAATCTGTCCGGGAGCCCACCCTGCATAACCCAGAGCAATCAACACTTGTTCCGGTCCGTCATCGTCGGCAATGGCTTTCAGGATATCCAGCGATGTCGTCAGCCCCACTTCCTTGTTGACAGCCAGCGTGGATTGCCAGTTACCCACGGGTTGATGCAAGACGAACCCGCAGTCCATTTGCACCGGCCCACCAAAAAGTACGGGAGTCGTCTCCGGTACGGCTTCGGATTGTTGAATGCCCAGCTGCCTGAATAAGTTGACGAGAGTAAGATCAGTGGGTCGATTAATTACGATCCCAATTGCGCCTTGTTCATTGTGTTCGCAAACATAGGTCAGTGTCTTGGCAAAAATGGAGTCTACCATTGCTGGCATGGCAATCAGAAAGTGATGTGTCAAATTGATATTCTTCATAACAAAATCATGAACATTTAACTTGATGCAGCATTTCTTCCAGTTCAAACCCCATTAGCCATGTACGTCATATTGGCTCACTAAACCCAGAAAGCAGTACTTGTCATGACTTTGGATCCCATTTTCATGGCCATTTTCACAGCCAAAGGCAATTCTGCACCACCATGAGATAGCGCCATCGTAGCATGGCTGGCTTCATCCATCTTCATTTGCTCCACAATCGCCCGACTTTTCTCGTCGGTATTGGGCAAGCGCTGCAGATGTCCTGCCAGGTGCGCTTCAACCTGATTTTCTGTTTCAGCCAGAAAACCGAGATTCCATTTATCTCCCAACAATCCTGCCACCACACCGATCGCAAAAGATCCACTGTACCACAAAGGATTCAGCAGACTTTTACGCCCTCCCAACTCGGCAATGCGTCGTTCCGTCCATGCGAGATGTTCGGTTTCTTCACGCGCCGCTTTCATCAAGGTTTGTTGCACAGTTTCATTACGCGCCGTTAATCCCTGTCCTTGATATAACGCTTGTGCACAAACCTCACCCACATGATTAATACGCATCAGAGCGCACGACAATCGCTTTTCGGTGTCTGTCAATTCCGTTTCCGGCAAATCATTACCCGGAACAGGCCGCACCGTCTGGGCCGACGTTGTCAAAGTCCGCAAAGCACTGTCAAAACCTATGATGAACTTATCTATATTGACCATAATCAGGACCTAAAGGTTGATCAAAAACATTATAAGTCGGTATCGATAAAATCGGTTACACCAGATTACACTGCATAACCACAAGCATTTTTCTATTCGATGTATCAGAAGGATTTTTACCTCACATCAACTTTCGATATCCGATACGTTGCTGCATTATAGTTCCAAACCCATTTGCCTTGCCAATAGTGTCACGGGATGCAGCACTTCAAGATTTATCCCCCTATCGCGTAAACCGGCCGCAATATGCATGGCACATCCGACATTGGAAGTAAGCAGATATGCTCCTCTTTTTTCTTGTACAGCGGATATTTTTGCATCCAGCAGTTGCTGAGCAATATCGGGTTGATTGATGAAATACATCCCTGCGGCACCGCAACACTGATCATTACCCGGTAGCGGTACTATTTGAATACCGGGAATACGTGCCATCAGTTCGTACACAAACCCATGCCCGTTCAAAACATGTCGTAAACTGCATGGATCATGAATTAGTACTTTTTCTTCGAGCGATCTTATCTCAATATTCTCCCATCCTTGTGCGGTTAGCAAAAATTGACTGATGTCCATTACGCGATAGCAATTAGCGTTGCTTTCCTCCGTCAACTGCACGCCACAACCCGACGCAGTACTCAAGACGACATCCACTCCAAGCTCCGTAAATGCGGATCGATTTTGCCGAGCCAAAGCCACGGCACAATCACGATCTCCAGCATGCTGATGAATGGCACCACAGCAGGTTTGCCGTGACGATACATGAACGACATACCCCAGTTGATTCAAAATAAAAATACTGGCATTTAGCGTAACCACATCCGTTAATCGCGTGATGCACCCCAAAAACAAACCAACCGCTCCGCGTTCTTGCCCCTGTGCCGGATAAACCTCAAGCCAACGATTTCCAACTTTGTAGCTACTTTCAGTCTTTTTCTGAATGGGAAATTCAACCAGCGGTAATTGCGCAACCAAATTCCATATCGCGCTTTTATTCATCCACTCCGATTTACTTAACCACCCCAGCAAACCGGTTCGCTGTAACCAGTAAAACAATCGCCGCATTCGTTCGATACGCACGGGATGGGTAATTAGGCGCTGTTTCAGCATAAACATAATGCCGGTTTCTTTGGTTTGCAGTGAATCGCTTGATTGCTGTGCAATCACCGCACGTGTGGAATCCATCAGATCACCAAATGCGACTTGATTGGGACAGGCTGCTTCACAAGCCCGACATGAAAGACAACGATCCATGTGCATCATAAATCGGTCATTCAAAGGTATTTTGTCAAGCATCACCCCCTGCATCAATGCAATCCTGCCGCGCGGAGAGTCGGCTTCGGACTTGAGCAGCCGGTAAGTTGGGCAATGTGGCAAACAAAGCCCGCAAGAAACACATTGGTTTGATCTTGCAACAATAAACTCCTTGATCGAGTTTATTGACAAATTCTTTACTTCAGCTGGCTCCACCAGGAGCATCTTACTTGAATCGACTGGTTGCTTTTTAATCATGAATAGTCATTAACTTGTCACAAGAATAAAATTTACTGTACAATTTAGAGTTCTTTATTATTTGATTTTAGCAATTTTAGGGATAAAGGTTAAAGGCGGATTATGGTAATCATTAGATTAGCGAGGGGTGGAGCAAAAAAACGCCCATTTTTTAACATGGTCGTGGCTGACTCCCGCGATCCAAGAGATGGCAGATTTATCGAGAGAATCGGTTTTTACAATCCGAGAGCAACGGGCGGAGAGGAAAAATTGAGAATTCATCTAGATCGCATTGCATATTGGCAATCCCAAGGAGCGCAACTCTCATCCACAGCGACACGATTGGTCAAGGAATTCGTTGCCAAAAACCAAGCCTCCACAAACGGCTAGCCTTGCGCTTGAAACGCCATTGGTAATTATGGGTCATGTCATTGGTCCATATGGTGTTCGTGGGTGGATCAAAGTTTCCCCTTACACCGAGTATATCGATGGCTTGCTGGATTATCGCTCGTGGTGGTTAAACAAAGAAAACGAAGATCACTGGCGTGAAATATCTCTGATAGATGGTAGTGTCAGTGGTAATGTGATCAATGTGCATCTGGAAGGCTTTGAAGATCGCACGCAAGCTATGCAACTGAAGGGAATGCAAGTTGCAGTCCCTAGAAGTTATTTACCTGTTTTGCCAGAAAATGGAAATCTTGGTTATTACTGGTCAGATTTAATAGGTGTTAGAGTGATCAATTTGCATGACGAAGTTTTGGGAAATATCGTTGGTCTTTTTGAAACTGGAGCAAATGACGTATTACGTATCCGCAGTACTTGCGCGGATAAAAAAGCCAAAGAAATTTTGGTGCCATTTATAGCCCAGTATATTATTAAAATAGATCTTAAACTCAAACAAGTCACAGTAGATTGGAACAAAGATTATTGATGGATGATGATTTCATGTTATGCGAATTCGATATCATCACATTGTTTCCAGAAATGTTTCAGGCCTTGACCAAATATGGTGTAACTGGCAGAGCGTACCGGGATGGCATCTATAGTCTTACCACTTGGAATCCTCGTGATTACACTCGAGACAATCACCGAACAGTCGATGATTGCCCTTACGGTGGTGGACCAGGTATGGTCATGATGGTAGAGCCTTTAGAAGAAGCTATTTTACAGGCTAAGGCAAAACAAAGGGATCAAGGTATTGAGAACCCGAGCGTGATTTATCTTTCACCTCACGGGAAATGTTTAGATCATCAGTTAGTCACGCAATTGAGTCGTCTGCAAGGATTAATCTTGCTATGCGGCCGATATGAAGGAATTGACGAAAGGTTAGTTGCTCGACAAGTTGATATGGAAATCTCTATTGGAGATTATGTAATTTCTGGCGGTGAATTAGCAGCCATGGTATTGATTGATTGCATTGCAAGACAAATACCCGGCACGCTTGGCGATCCCGAATCAGCTAAACAGGATTCATTTGTAAGTGGATTATTAGACTATCCGCATTATACTCGGCCCGAAACATACGAGGGGGATCCTGTTCCCGAAGTATTAATGTCCGGTAACCATGCCAAGATCCGCAGTTGGCGATTACAGCAAGCACTCGGCAAAACTTGGTTAAATAGACCTGACTTGCTCGAACGGAAATACAAGCAGGGCATGACAGCTGAAGAAGAAAAATTATTGAAAGAATTTAAAGAAACGTGTAACTCCAGGTAAAATCGGCAAATTGTAAAGGAAGAAAAATGAACTTAATCGATCAACTAGAAGCAGAAGAAATAAAACGCCTCAATAAAGATATTCCCGATTTCTCCCCTGGAGATACCATTATCGTCAACGTCAATGTCGTAGAGGGCGATCGTAAGCGTACGCAAGCTTATGAGGGTATAGTCATTGCAAAACGCAATCGTGGCCTGAATTCGGGTTTTACCGTAAGAAAAATTTCGAGCGGTGAAGGTGTGGAAAGAACCTTTCAAACCTACTCTCCACTAATTGCCAGCATAGAAATCAAACGTCGCGGTGCCGTTCGTCGCGCGAAGCTTTACTATCTCAGAAACTTATCAGGTAAAGCAGCACGTATCCGCGAAAAACTCCCTGCCCGGGCCCGCTCAAACGAAAAACCTGTAGCACAAGCCTCTGAAACCTCGGCTTCAGAATAGTTTGATCAGAAGTACGTAAAAGTCACTTCTTCGTTACAAACAAAAAAGCCGCATATTCCCTTTAATTTTTAGGGATTGCGGCTTTTGCAATTTCTGTTTTTTTATTTGAAATACTCTATCTCGCCTAGCTTCCCAAGACCAAACGCTTTTCTCAATCTGATCGCAGCAATCCAAGCACATTCTCTGGTGGCCTACACAATTTGGCCTGATCGCCTCGTACTACAATCGGACGCTGCATTAGATCCGGATTGTCGATCATGGCTTGTATGATGACTTCATCACTCGCATTTTCCAGATCACGTGCGGCAGGTTCATCCTTGCGGAGAATATCACGCACCGGCAAATTCAGTTTCCGAACCAGCTCTCGCAACTGTTCGCCGGTCAAGGGAGTTTCATAATAGTTGATCGATTCAAATTCCTTACCTCTTTCATTGAGCAATGTTAGAGTTGACCGGCATTTACTACATGTAGGTTTCTGGTAAATTACAATTTTTTCACTCATAGAACCCACACCTCCATAATTTCAGATAAAACCACAACAGACTCGATGACGATGGTAAATCACAAAGCAATTACTTCACTCCGCATTCGGAAGAGATGGCTTTAAAAGCAGCGGTTGATCCACCCAATCCAAAAGTATCCACTGTCTCGGTACCTCGTGAGGATGCTCCTTTGACTACCAGGGAACTGCCGCGCTTGATCGCATCCGTGATCTTGTTATCGGTAGCTTCGTCCGGCGCCCATGCAGAATCATCCTGAGTAAACAACTTGAAATTTTGATTATTTATAGTAACTGTTGCTTCGCTTCCGGGCTTATAAGTATAGCCGGCGATATAGCTAAAAACGTTTTTACTCTTCTCAGCTGGCCGATGCGTAATCAAAGCGAATACATCACCTCTTTTTGTATAATTACCCGATGTCTTTTTAGGTTGGCTGACCATGTAGCAGACTTTATTATTGTTCTCCATGAACATGTAAGCTTTCCAGTCGCCATGTTCCCCGATCAACTTCGGCTCATTGGCTTGAGCCACGCTGCAGAGCATGAATAAAGCACCTGATATTAAAATTTGACTATATTTGAGCTTCATCTCAGAAACCTTCGAAATTAGGATTGATAGGCTTTGCCGATAACATCAGTCAGGATTAGCAACCTTCCATCTTGTAAATATAAAAACCGTTTTTATTGATTTCATCGATCACATTAGGTGGTGCGCTTTGACTATGGCAAAAACTGCACTCCCTGCTGGTAACCACCGCCGTATCCTCGCCAATGGATGTCAACCATTGCTTGGCATATTCCATAGCCTTCTGATCATCCTTAACCGCTGTAAAAACATCAAAATGCATAGTGTGACCATCTCTTGCCTTGACATAAGTATCATAAACATGAATTTGCATAACTTTTTCCTTCTGTAAATCAAACTGAAAATTTTTTGGATGACTAACAACAGCCAATTATTTTACAAGCAAAGCGGTTAATCAACCAATTAATCGCCATTATACCCTGCACAACCATTTTATCGCTGGTTGCCTTGCCACCACTTCCGTCAATCGTTCAGAAAGATGAGATTTTTGTCTACCCCATCACTTCCTCCGGGCAACGATTACACCATCACGAACCGGATTGATAAACACATCAAAATCCGGATCATTGAATATCATCCGGTTGTGCCGAACAATCGCTTCAGTCGAACCCATTACAGGTTCATGCAAATCCTGCATGGCTACGCGCCCATACCAGAGCACATTGTCAGCAATATACAGTCCACCAGGACGGATTCGATCTTTCGCCATTTGCCAGATTTCCGGATAGTCACTCTTGTCGACATCGTTATAGCAAATATCAAATAGACCCTCCGTTTGTGAAAACACATCCTGGGCCTTACCTGTACAAAATTCAATACGATCCCATAACCTTGCATCAGTGAGGTACTGTTGTGCACGTTCCCGGTTGGCGGCATCGCCATCACTACAAACAACACGCCCTTCCGATCCCATGGCCCGAGCAAACCAATAGGCCGAATAGCCATAGCCGCTACCAAATTCGAATACCCGCTTGGCACCAATCATGCGGGCTTGCGTCTCGAGAAAAAGCCCAACCAATCGATTTACAATTGGAAACTCTCTCTGCCTGGCAAATTCTTCCATTGCCAGCAATACCGTAGTATCTGTATGCACAACCAGATCGCGCATATACGCTTCAATCTCAGGACGAACGATGTGCCATTCTGTTGCGTCATCGCCCCACAAACACGGGGAATCGTTCACACAGCCTCCCGATTGACAATCATTAATGCGTTCACTTTATCGCCATGACGACACATTCCTCACCGCAATGCTTGTCACGCAAATAAGCCACACCCGCCGCGAGCTGAAACCAGAAACCGCGCAGCACATCGCACACGGTGATCGGTTGATTGATGGCACGACGATATCCACTGTTTTCTGCAATTGCAAAAGCACTTACCAGTGTTGTCCAATTCGTGTGCTGACTGAAACCAGCTTGACGCACCAAGCGCTGCAATATTTCGCCATTGAAAAGATGCAAATGCCGTGGCGGCTCTAGTCCTCTCCATGTCGAACCAAATCTACGGTGCCCCAGACTTGCTGTATTCGGTGTCAATACGATCAGGCGTCCGCCTGGCTTGAGCAATTTGTGGCACGTCTGCAATAGCGACAGTGGATCATGAACATGTTCGATGACATGGCTCAACAGCACCACATCATAACGATCTGGTGCTTCCAATGTTTCAAGTTCCCCAAGATGCACTGGAATATTTTTTGACGCCTGCACATGCGAAGCAGCAACCGCATCGATCTCTTGTCCCATCACATCCCATCCTAGCGCTCGCAAACGCTCCAGCCGCTTGCCATTACCGCACCCCACTTCAAGTAGGTTTCCGGGAGAACATCGATCCAGATACATCTGCTTGTACTGCCTGCGTTCATGATGCAATCCCAAGAGACGAACGGACAAACCCTGCAACAATGGCCGCAAGGCATTGGCCCACACGGTTCTCTGTACTTGGCTGGAATCGTGCGTGTAATAACTTTGATAAGCCTTGTCAATGGTCAGACGGGTTGGTCTGGGATCCAGCCAGATCAAGCCGCATTGATCGTTGACACATTGCTTGAACGTCCATGTACCGGGTACGCCAAAAAGACGATCAGAGCAATCTTGATAAAGCTCTTTCCCTGAAATCCCGCACAGACAGCAATCCAATTGATCCTCCGTGACTATTCCATTTTGCGGATCCATAGTCATCCTACCTTGTGGTAATTCTGATCACTCAATGATTGCCAATGCAAGGCTATTGCTGTAATCATGAGCAGCAGCAGTGGTGTCTTACTGAAAACCAGAAATGAGTCGGTCAAGCCCGCAATAAAAATATAACACAACATCCCTGCTGCAAAAATTTGCAATTGCCTGCGCCGCAGAGATTGATACCATGCCCAGTATAAAAAGCCCAGACAGGACATACCCAGAATACCCGTATGCATGCCTATCTCGATCCAGTCATTATGAAAGTGCGATGTCTCCTGAAAGCTGGGTAATTCCCGATAGATACCATCTTTATAGGTTTGAATGGTTCGATCGAAGTATACCTGCGCCATACCGGTGCCGTACCCCAGAAAAGGGCGCTCGGCAATGCCATGCAAACCGACGTCCCACATCGCCAATCGATAGCCCATACTGGAACTGAAATTGCCTTGCTGCAACAATGCGATATCCTGTTTGATGAGCATGAACCGCTCTTTGAAAACAGGGCTACTGTATGCGAAAACCGCAACAGCAATCAGCAAGGATACAACTATCGCGAATAGCTTACGGGTATCCAGGGAATGACGCAGCAACACCATTAATAATAATGCCATGAACGTCGCCAGCAGCAGTACCCTTCCCCCCTGATGAAATTGAATGAACAGCAACACTCCCGCAAGCACCCACAGCATCCATCTCGCCCAGGTTACACGGATAGTACAAGCCACACCAATCGACACCACGACACCTGCACCCAATATGGCAGAGAAACTCAGATACGACATCCCCAGTGCCGGAATACCTTGCACTTCCAGCACTTGCCAATGATAGACCCCCAATCCCAGCACTGCTCCGTAACTAGCAAGCAGACTACCCAGCACCCAAGGCAGCCGCGCCGGATTGAGCAGTGAATAAAACGGAATGAACAGCAACAGAAAAAAATATTTCAACCATTTTATCCGCCCATGCAGGGAATACTCACTCCAACTCAGCCCAACCAGCAACACGATGCAAAGCAACAAAATAGCCTGTACCAAAGGCTCTTTGAGCACCTGTTTAAAACGGTCGATACCACCATCCAGCACCCAGGCCAGTATCAGCAAAGAAAAAGCGATAACTTGCAATCCACCGCGCCAAAAAGCGAAGCACATGAAAATCAGCACAAACCGGATCAGCGGCTCACGCCATTTGTAATCTGTTTGCATGACAAGCATCAGCGATGTCGCCAAAGAATATGCATCATACCTACACCTTTCTTCAGGATGTTTTCTATTCCGGCTTCCAAACCTGCCATTCCAATCGTCGCAAATGTGCCAGAACGAACAGTATGCTCGATAGGCTTATCGAAATACCCGGCACAACCCAGACAGTCGTAATACGCTTGTCTTTTCGAATCCAGCCTCGCAACAACAAACGAAAAATCATGCTAAATCTCAGTCGGCTATTGCGCATTTGCAAACAGGACAACTGCACCGAAGCATTGGGCGTCAACCAGTGCACACCACCACCTCGCTGCATCACGGTATCGATTGCTTGCACCAATGATACAGGCAAATCCTCGAGTACCAGCTGGCTGGAAACCAGCAATACATTTCTCTGTGCTTCGGGATAACGTGACAAATACAAGGAACGATTATGCTGCGTGAGCTGACGATATGACTTGCCGCGTCCGAACGACGCACCACCATGGTGTCGAATATGGGCATCCGGATGTACCCCCAGGCGCCAGCCCTGTAAAATCAATCGGCGCCCCAGATCAGTATCCTCGAAATAACCACGCCCAAATGCCGAATCGAACCCACCCAATGACAAAAACAGGTCCCGGCGAATCAGAAAACCATATCCTTGAAACCGGCAGGTAGCAATATAGCCTTCAGAGTATCGCCGATAACGTCCCGGTTTGTACCGAAAAAAATGATCATGCACAGGACTGATCACAGCCAGTTCTGGATCTGCTGTCAGTGCCGCACATAGAAGTGGTAAAAAATTGTCAGCGATTTCGGTATCGGAATTGAGTACCAGCACCAAGGCAGCTTTACTCCGGGATACAGCCTCGTTTACTGACTTGCCATATCCCTGATTCTGGGGTGCATGATGCACTTGTAGCTGCGAATAGGGCAATGTATCCAGCATTTCATGTGTAACTGCATCAGAGGCATCATCCTGAACATACAGATTCCCGATTGCAGCGCCGAGATGCGTGATAACCGAAGCAATACAACGCTGCGTCAACTCGGGTGAGTTATAGACCGGAATAACGACATCGACAGTAAATCCGGCACAGTCAGTCATGGTGCAGTCGTTCCGGTTCGCAGGAATCTATTTTTCCAGCATTTAAAACAGACACAAGCGGACCATCGATCAAGCACCGGCAACGATGAACAGATTGTAGCCTGCAGATACTAGGCACGACCGAATATCAGATAGGCTTCACCCCAGTTCCGGGTAGATCGTTGCTTCACTTCCAGGCCTGCCTGTTGCATCAAATCAATCGCTTTTTGCTGCTCCTCGGCTGTACCCAATTCAACGATGACCGACCGTAACGCAGGATGGGCAAGCACAGCCGATGCGCCTTCAAGAATCGAGATTTCAATGCCATCGACATCGATCTTGATGTAATTCGGATAGGGAAATCCCCACTTGCCGCATAAATCATCCAATGTCACACCAAACATTCCCTGGATATGCGTCGTCGATATTTTCATGTTGTCGATGTCTTCATGACCGAACTGTGAACGATTCCCCCCCGGAATGAACTTGGGAATGAACAGCTTGGAAAACTCGCTTCGGCCCGATACCGCGACACAATACGACAGGATATTTTGCGCCAGGTTGTTGATATAAATATTTTTGTTCAGGGCGAAGTAGTTATTGCTCTGAGGCTCAAAGGC
>WBZN01002107.1_pt1 | contig 11340 bp, 13 predicted proteins | sample 5204281 | NCBI WGS metagenome assembly WBZN01 (sample SAMN12344347, study PRJNA552823) | activated sludge metagenome | biome: Activated sludge suspended growth; feature: Nitrification reactor; material: Wastewater; isolation source: activated sludge from nitrification reactor of wastewater... | reverse complement strand
CGCTCGATCCCGACTTCTTCTACGAGACCTGCCTTGTCGGCTGGGGCAAGACGAAGATCGAGGATTTCAACGCCTTTCAAATCGCCGAATACCGGCGCTGCTGGCGTGATCCGGCCATGATCCACGGCTCGTGCTCGGATTACCGGGCGGCTGCAACGATCGACCTTGTGCACGATGGCGCCGATATCGGCACCAAGGTGCAGGCGCCCGCGCTGGTGCTTTGGGGTGAAGACGGGCTGATGGCAAAGCTGTTCGACATGGAAGCGCAATGGCGCAAGCGCCTCGCCCACATGAGCACCGCGACGCTTCCCGGGGGACACTTCTTTCCCGATCAGCTGCCGAGAGAAACGGCCGAGCTGCTTGGCGGGTTCTTCAGGGCGCAAAACCTGACGGCATGAAGCTCGGAGGGAGCGCGCCTGCCAGTTGCAGGAGGGAGCCCGAAACGATCAGGACCGTCGCGGAAATGAACCAGAAGCGGCGGCCGCGCAAAGCTTGCGTACGATCGCTGCGGGCCTTGCGGATCGCCATATCGTCCTGCATCTGGCCAGCCGTCGCCATATGGCGCTTCATGGCCTCAGGGGCGTTCTGCGATGCGAACGCGCGCAGTTTCTGCTGACGTTCCAGAAGTTCCTCATGCGCCATGAACGATCGTTCGCTCAGGAACGCGATCCACCACTCGCGCAGCAGCAGACAGAATCCGAGAAAGTCGAGCGTCAGTCCGCTGACCGTGAGCCAGGTTTGCATGATCATTCGGCACCCCCCGAGAGAGGTGCAGCCTAGAGTGCTTCCGGAAAAGTGGGAACCGGTTTTCCGATAAGAAGCACGACAATACAAAAGCCTAGAGCCGTTCCGCGATTTCATCAAAACCGGACGGCTCTAGCTCGCGCCGCAGACGGCGGTAAAGCAGAGATCAGTGTTGCCCACTGTACCACACGAGCGCGTTGTCAGCGCGCGGCAAGCCCTGCAATGACTGTAAGGATTGCAAGGCAGATCAAGCTGATGGCGAGGAAAACGTGAAACGCATGTTCTCCGTCGTCATCGTGCTTGGGAGGCTGTTCGATTTTTGCGGAAGGGATCCATCTACGCATGATCAAAGATCCAAGGAAGTTTCGGAAAGCAGATACGCTGGCCGACGTCCTCAGAGAACTGCGGTCGAACGGCGCGGTCTGGGAAAACTTCCTAGGGATAACGCTATGCGCGGCGTACTTGTTCCGGGCATGCGAACGTACCCCGCAGGAACTGCTGCAAATGTGGGAACGTGTCAGGAACCTGGTAGCCTATTGATTTAGGCTCGATCTTTGCGGTGCTTGCGCTCGGCAAGCCACCAAATCGCAATCACCGGTGAAAACACCAGGATCAGGGTTGCATCCAGCAAAAGCCTGCAGGCGCGGTCCGCGACATGGACGGCGGACATCAGTGCGGCGCTTGCGCGCAACCCTGTTGGCGAAGACTTGGCCGGGCGAACCGCCGTGGCGGAAAAGGCCGAAGGATCATTTGCCAGATCGGCCAGAACGTCGACAGCGCTGGAATCCACGCCGCTGCTTGCCTTCTCGGGCTGCCGCACGCTTTCTGGGAATTGGGACGAGGGCACGGCGCGCAAAGGCAGCGGACGAACCTTCACGGAATGTGTGTGATGTAACGAATGTGTGTGATGCTGCGTGTGATGCAAAGACCCAGGCGTTTGCGACGGGCGGCGCGAAATCGGCGTGCTGTCGCCCATTCTGCCGGACACAGAACCGCGATTTTCATGTGGCCCGGGGCCGATCATGCTGCGCAATCCACTGGAAAAGACTAACGACCTACGCCTGTACATTGGGGATCCAGCTTTGCGCTTTTTCGATGACCGCACCACAAAAAGATGCCCATCAAGCTACGAAAATAAGTGCATAACATAGGTGCACAATAATTAAACAGCGAACGGGGTTTCCGCACGCGTTCGTGATTGCACCGACGATGCTGTCGCGCCACGGCTTTCTACCTGATGCGCTGATGCCAATCAAAAGCGATCGGTGCGGTGAGACAAGGGCAAAAGTGTGCGCGATTTCGAAGCAGGAGTTGCACGCTTTGCATCACGCTTCGAAAAACCGTTGTGCTGTAGCTCTGCGCGCCAGACGCAGAAACGATCAGCGGAAGTCGCTCATCGTGAGCAAGGGCGATAGAGCGAGGCCGGCAGCGGCAAAAGCTTCCGCAGCGCCTTCCTGCCGGTCAACCACGGTGACGACGCGAACGATGTCGCCGCCTGCAGCGCGGATGGCTTCCGCAGCTTTGATGGAGGATCCGCCGGTCGTCGTTACGTCTTCTACGATCACGATTTTTTTGCCGTCCATTGTTTCGTCGCGCGCCAATCCTTCGATGAGGCTGCGGGTGCCGTGCTCCTTGGCCTGTTTGCGCACGAAAAAAGCGGACAGATTTCGCCCGCGTGTGTGTGCGATGGCCGCAGTTGCGGCGGCAATGGGTACTGCACCCATTTCCAGCCCTCCGACGAGATCGGCGTCGACGCCGTCGAGCTGGTCACAGATGAGCTCGCCGATCAGCCGCGCGCCTTCGGCGTTCAGCATCGTTGGCTTCATGTTGAAATAGAATGTCGAGGTGCGGCCTGACGCGAGTTTCATCTCAGGTCCGACCTGGAAGGAGCGCGCCTTGACGATTTCAATCAGCCGCGCGCGCCGCGAAGGCGTCTGAGAATTCGCGCTCATGCGTGCGCACCCCTTGTCTTTTCCTGCTGGAATGCGCAATCAACCCAACTCGGCAGTCGTGTCAAGCGGTGGGGCAAGCAAGCGCGTGGAGAATGCAGCAGGATCGGCCCGTTGGCTGAAAGAGCTCACATCACGCCCGAAGGTGGCGGCGCTTGCGTTGGCGATTCTGTGCCTTCTCACCTACCTTCCGGGTGTTCTGCGGCTTCCCGCCGTGGATCGCACCGAGGTGATGTTTGCCGAGACGACACGATCCATGCTGGAGCGCGGGGCTTTGCTTGATCCGCGCTACGGCGAGACCATCCACCAGTTTCGCCCCATCGGTACGTTCTGGGCGCAGGGGCTTGCGGCATCGGTGGCAGGCCCAGACCACGCACGCGATATTCGTGTCTACCGCTTGCCAGGGATGCTTGCGGTTCTGCTCAGCGTCCTGGCGCTTTATTGGCTTGCAACGCCTGTAGTGGGACGCGAAAGCGCGCTGATTGCTGCCGGCCTGTTTGCGGTTGCCCCTCTCACGGTCGCACTGTCACAACTCGCCATCGCGGACGGGCTGGCGCTCTTGCCGGCGACTGTCGCGATGCTGGCGCTGCTGCGGATCTATAGCGCCCGCGAGGAGAGTGAGGGCACATTTTCGCTCGCCATGCTGTTTTGGGGCGCGGTTGGTCTGGGGATGCTGGTCAACGCTCTGCACACTCCGATCCTCGTTACGGTCATGCTGGTCGCGCTTTGTGTCATGGATCGCGATGTCCGGTGGTTGGAACGTTTGCACCCCGGCAAAGGCTTGGCGCTCGCGGCCGCCATCGGTGCGCCATGGCTTGTGGTGCGCGCGATGCAGGATGGCGTTCCGTTCGCCGGAATGGGCTGGAGCAAGTTCCTCGCGGCTCTCGGCGGCGCGCAGGACATGAAGCTCAGAGCGTTTCCCGGCACGTTCCTGCTCGCCGCGGTGCTTGGTTTTCTGCCCGCAACCGCCTTGTTGTGGCCGGCGATGCGCAGACTTTGGGAGCTGCGGGCGCAGGACAAGATCGCCCGGTTTCTCCTTGCCTGGGTCGTGGGCTACATCGTCTATCTGGAGCTGTTATCTTCCAAGCCCGGCACTTACACCGTGCAGGTCATGTTCCCGGCCATGGCACTCGCCGTTGCCAAATTGGTGTGGGAACGCACTGGGGACGGTGTGCTGCCTGCAGGCCACGCAATTCTCTGGCCGCCGCTTGCGGCTCTTTTCGGCTTCGCGCTTGTGATGATGCCCTTCGCGGCGCTGCGCGACATGCCTCCACCTTACGTCCTTGTTGCCGCCATCGCGGTCGCGGCCCTGTTCTTTCTCAGCGCGCGTGCCGGCCGGGCAGGTATGCTGCGAGATTGGGCGTTGAGCGGAATTGCGGCGTTGTCGGTCTTTGCAATCACGTTGCTTGGCCTTGCCATGCCGGCCATCGACAAAATCTGGCCGGCACGCCAGATCACGCGCGCGCTCGCTGGATGCGCCCCGGGGCCTATTGCCGTGCAAGGCTTTCGCGAGCCTTCGATCGGGTTCGTTCTAGCGCCCGATCCTTCGATCACGGCACCCGATGAAATCCGCAGCGCCTTGGTCGAGGGACGCCCGGGCTACATTGCCGGTGAGGTCCGCGACGACAGTTTGCGTGTCCTCGGCCGGATGCAGTATCGCCGTCCCAAGACGGTGGGCTGTGTCGAAGCCTTTAATGTCATGCGCGGGTGTCCGCTGTACTTCACCATATCGGCGACGGGCCCCCTCGATGGCTGCCAGGCGCGCGAAACGTTTGCGTGCACGGCCGAATTCCAAAGCAGGGCGGAGGCCGCCAGGGAAACGAAGGGCTGCGACTGAGCAGCCCGCCCATGGGGTGGCGGCTGTGCTATAAGCGGCCGTTCTCACCTGCATCTCGATAAAGGACCGTTCGCATGTTCAATCCCGAAAGCCCGCCTGAATTCATCGCGTCGCGTTGGTACAACTCGGATGGGAAGACGACGCTGAAGGGCTACAAGGGCAAGGTGGTCGTCGTGGCGGTCTTTCAGATGCTGTGCCCCGGCTCGGGCCGCTACGGGTTGCCCCAGGCGATGCGGCTGCGTCAGGCCTTCTCCAGTGATGAGGTTGCGGTCCTTGGGCTGCACATGGCGTTTGAGCGTTTCGACGAGCAGTCGCCCGAGAAGGTCGAGGCGTTCCTGAAGGACAACCACATCACTATTCCCGTCGCCTACGACAAGTCGAACGGTGACAAGCCGCCCGCCACCATGGAGGCCTACGAACTACAGGGCACGCCCGCCATTCTCGTTTTCGATCGGCAGGGCCGTCTGCGCCGTCACTACCTGGGCGCGGTGGACGATTTGCGCATCGGCGCCGAGGTCATGGCGATGCTGATGGAAGATAAGGACTCGCCGCGCGAGTTCTCCATCGCCATCGAGCGGCGTCTTGCCGGTGCGCTCGTCGACCCCGAAGACCACCATCACCATGAGGGCGGCTGCTGCGGCGGACACGGTCACGACCATGCGCACGATCACGCGCATGGCGAAGGGTGCTGTGGTGGTCATGGTCACGACCATGACCATGACCACGGGCAGGGCCATGGAGCAAAGGACGGCTGCAACGGCAAGGGCGGCTGCGGCTGCAGTCACTAGCGCATGTGGCCTTAACGAGTGCCTTGCTGGCTCCGGCGCTTGATCTGAGGCAATTCGCGATTGCTGCGGGTGCCAATAGAATGGGCCGACGAAACGAGCACCGTTGGGGAGTGTCCGGTTGGCCCATACTCTTCGCTTTTTGCTCTTGATAGCGCTTTTGGGAGCATCGGCGTGGATGCTTCCAAGGCAGGCCGTTGCGGACACATCAGAACTTGCATGCGACAACGCCGAGGTTCTTGTAGCCAGCGTGCATCGATGCCTCAAGCCAAAGGAAGCCTTCAAGGACTGCGCACAATGTCCTGAAATGGTCGTCCTCCCGGCTGGAGAGTTTCAGATGGGGTCGGCCGAACAGGAAGACGCGCGATCGAGTTCCGAAGGGCCTCGACACTCTGTCAGGATCGGGCGCCCATTTGCCGTCGGCAAATATGAGGTGACATTCGCAGAATGGGATGCCTGCGTTGCCGACGGCGGCTGTAGTCATAATCCCCGGGACTCCGGCTGGGGCCGCGATCGGTGGCCGGTCATCAATGTTTCATGGGACGACGTCGTGAAGGAGTACCTGCCTTGGATATCCAAGAAAGCCGGGCAACCCTATCGTCTCTTAACCGAGGCCGAGTGGGAATATGCGGCGCGAGCGGGCACGGCGTCACCTTTCGCGACGGGCAGCACGATGACGGCAGACGCCGCCAACTTCGATGGCACCAATACATATGGTGGCAGCGCGAAGGGTGACTATCGCAAGAGAACAGTGGAGGTCGGTTCATTCCCTCCCAATGCGTTTGGCTTGCATGACATGCACGGCAACGTCTGGGAATGGGTGGCTGACTGTTACACTGGTAGCTACGTCAACGCACCTTCGGATGGTTCGGCGGCCGCTGAAATACCCGGTTGCCCTCGCGTGATGCGCGGGGGCTCTTGGATCGACAGCCCCCGCGTGTTGCGCTCGGCCAACCGAGGTTTCGTTCCACCAAATACGCGTTTCATCTATCGCGGATTCCGGGTAGCGAAACCCTTGTAGCATTTACTGCTATGCGTTTTTTAATGCTCCGCCGCTTCTTGCGCTCAGAACGGCAACAGATAGCTCAGGAGCTTGCGTGCCGGTTGAGCGGTAGCCGTGCAATATTCCCTGCCGTTGGCGCCTTCACAGTCGATGCGAATGGCGCGTGCGCGCCACCATTTGCTTGAATATCGCGGACAGGAGTTGGCAATCTGCAATTGCCAATTCTCGATGGCGCGCTTGCGTGCAAGGCCCGGAGGGGCTTGGCCCTCATAGCGTTCGAAATCGCGGCCGCCTTCAGAACTGGTGGAAACGCCGATGGCGCTCAGCGCGCTTTCGCAGTCGGCTTTCGCGCTCTGCGCGTGCGCTGGTGCGCTCAATATCATCAAGGCAACAGCGGCGGATGAACCGATCATACCTTTCATCAGTGCAAATCTCCGCACCGGGGCAACGCAAGCACTGATCCCCGGGCGACAAATGACTTAAGAGCCGATCATGGCGGTCGCCCGGCGCAAACACGACGAGAAATGGGAAAGACGTGAGCTGAATTGCGGATTTTCTTTATGCCGCCATCCGAATCGGATTCTGTCGGCGCTACAAGCCGAGCGGCGCAAGGTGGAGGCTTTTGCCATGAGCGAACGGGTCACGAGGCGCGCGGCGCGCAGGACGCCGTCTCATGTGGATGCCGGCAACGAGACAACAGCGGCGCCGGCGCCATCGGATCGCGCGGCACGCACGCACAAAGCCATTGCGGCGACCGAGCCGGCAAAAAAGACGATTGCGCTCGTGTACGATTTCGATGGCACGCTGTCGCCGCGGCCGATGCAGGAATATTCGTTTCTCCCTCAGCTCGGTATAAAAGCCGCCGACTTCTGGGCGGAATGCACGCGTGTGGCGCGCGCCGAGAGCGCCGATCCGCTCATCACCTACATGCACCTCATGTACAAGAAGGCGAAAGAGAAGGGGCTGCGCGTCGATCGCAAGGATCTCGTTGCACAAGGTGCATCGGTCGAGCTTTATCCGGGCGTTGAGACGTGGTTCGACGAGATTGCTTCTTACGCCGCCGAGCGGGCGGGAACGGCGGGTGTCGCCGTAAAACACTATCTGGTTTCCTCCGGCCTCACCGAGATCATCGAGGGCACGTCGATCTACCGCAAGTTCGATAACGTGTTCGCGTCAGAATATTGGTTCGACGCCTATGATCTTCCCTTCCCCAAGCGCGTCATCACCGACACTGGCAAGACGCAGTACCTGTTTCGCATCAACAAGGGACTGGAAGATCAGTTCCAGAGCATCAACACGCACATGCCTGAAGCGGTGCGGCCAATACCATTTTCGAACATGATTTATTTCGGGGATGGCGAAACCGATGTGCCGAGCATGGCGCTGCTGAAGAAGAACGGAGGCCATGCCATTGCGGTTCATGCTCCGCTGGCGTCCTCGGGCGTGCGTAAACGCGCCAAGGCCAAGGCAGGTCAGAAAGAGAAGGCTTCAAGTCCTGCCCATTCGGGCCTTGCCAAATGCATCGAGCTGTTTCAGGCCGGCCGCTGTGATTTCTACGCCACGGCCGACTACCGTTCAGGCTCGGACCTGTTCAAACGCACGTGCCTGCTGCTGGATCGCATGATCGCCGACATCCGCGTGCGCGAGGAAATGGCGCGATTGGGATAACGCCCTCAAACTTTGCCACGTGGAACCTCCCGCGCTCCCCCGCGTTCTACGACCACCTCGAGGATAGTCGCGCAACGATCATCGGCCGATGTTCGTGCGCAGCTTGTGTGGAAATCAAAGGGAGTTGGTCATGAATTGGGATCGCATCGAAGGCAACTGGAAGCAGTTCTCCGGCAAGGTCAAGGAAAAGTGGGGCGAACTCACCGATGACGACCTTGCCCGCGTAAACGGAAATCGCGAGCAACTTGAGGGTATTCTTCAAGAGCGTTACGGCTACGCCAAGGACAAGGCGCGCCAGGAAATCGACAGCTGGACAAAGGGCATGTGAATTTGCCAAGGGCATTGTCACGAAAAGGTCCGGGAAACCGGGCCTTTTTGTTGTGCGCGGTTGTGCGATCGCGGGATCTGCGTTGCGCCGTTGCCATATCGTGCCTGCAAGCGAATGGCTAAGTTTGAGCCGTTTTCGAGCGGGGAGAATGGCGGAAAATGACGGAACCCTTTGCGGCGCAGGCCATTGTTGCGACGCGCGCTGAAAGCGCGGCAGACCGGTTGGCGATTACTCTTTCTGATGCCATGGGCTGCGAGCACACGCTGACACTTGCGGCTGAAACAGCGGCGGCACTCGCGCTCGTGCTTGGCGAGTTTGCCCTGTCTGCGCGGCCTGCCACCATTTCCCAGGCTCTGCCGACCAAGATGCCGAGTGAGTTTGCTATCGGCGCGGGCCGTTTCGAGCAGGTCGTGCTCGTGCGCTTCGAGGATGACGTGCCTTATGGTCTTGCCGCAGAGGAAGCGCTGCGGCTCGGCCGTGCACTCATTGCTGAGGCAGAGCAGCTTGCAGGGGCGCCAGCACCGTTGAGGCAATAAAGAGTCCATGACATTGCAGCGGCTGTAACCCCATGACGCGCTACAAAAGGACTCGGGCGACTTTCGCCACCCGAGTCTATTTGAACGCGAACTACATCAAATATGGGCAGACGTGGCGTTCACCGTCACTGCCCAGGTAGGTGCCCGAGGCACGATCGAAGGAGCGATAGCGATCCTCGCATCGCTCAAAATCTGCATCGTCGGCGCGGCCCTCGCGGATTGCGCCTGCAATCAAAGCTCCAGCAACGAGGCCGCCGACAATGCCCGGTCCCCAACCGCGATAGCCGCGCCAGTGACCATGCCCGTGCCCATAGCCGCGTCCCCCGCGCCATGCGACGCTCTGCAGGTTGGAATTACTCGTTTGAACGACCGCCGCGTTGGCGGCAGGCGTAACAGGTGTTGCGCCAGCTGGAAGGGTGCTCGAAGCACCCGCCGCAAGCACAACGCTTGCCAGGGCAACAAATTTCTTGGATCGCAACATGGGTCCTCCTTTGTTGAGATCGTTGAACCATGTGGATTAAATGCCTCTTGGCGCGACTGCGTTCCATGGTGCCCGGTTTGCCGCACCCGTCCTGACTTGGATGAATAACCATTCATGTTTGTGGGAATTCTGTGCGGCTATCACACAGCGAGGCATCGTCGCGTGTTGACGAACGTCAACGTGTAGCGTGGTGTGGTTTGATCAAGTGGCGCAATGTGTGACCGGGACAGCGATAAGAAGGAACTCAGCCCACGCATGGATAATTCTGCCGAAGAACTTCTCATCGCGGGACCGCAGCTTCACATGCTCGATCGGTTCGCGCCCGAGTTGCTCGATCTGCCCGCGGCCGAGCTGTGGCGCGCATTGAAGGGGCCGACGTTATTTCGCATCGAGGGCCGTCAGCCCAAGCCGCTGTTCGTGAGCGTTCTGCTTCACGGCAACGAGGATACGGGCTGGCAGGCGGTGCAGTCCGTGATGAAGGAGGCCGCAGCCAGGGGTTTGCCTCGTACAATGCTGCTGTTCGTCGGCAATATCGATGCCGCCCGCGCCAACGTCCGCACGCTGCCGGCGCAGAACGATTACAACAGGACGTGGCCCGGAACGCTTTCGGAACACGTGCCCGAGGCTGCTGTCATGCGCGCGGTGATCGAGATCGTTCGTGCCGCCGAACCTTTCGCGAGTATCGATATTCACAACAACACTGGGCACAACCCGCACTATGCCTGCCTCAATGAACTGAGCGATCCGTTCCTGCATCTGGCGCGCCTGTTCAGCCGTACGATCGTCTATTTCAAGAAGCCGCTCGGTGTGCAGTCTGCCGCCATGGCGCATGTCTGTCCGTCCGTCACGGTGGAGTGTGGGCGCGTTGGCGGCATGGCCGGTGTGGAGCACGCCGCAGAGTTCGTCCACGCGGCGCTTGCGATGTCGCACTTTCCCACAAAAAGCCTGCCGGAAAGTGAGATCGACCTGCTTCAGACGCGGGCCATTCTGAAGATACCGGAGGACGCGACATTTTCCTTCGACGGGAGAGATGCGGACATGCGTTTGCGCGCTGATCTCGACCACCTCAACTTCTCCGAGCTGTCAGCCGGCACCGTATTTGGAACACTGGGCGGGAGCGGGGCACGGCGTCTCGAGGTCGTGCCGTGCGGGGATTTCAAGCTGCGCGGCGACTATTTCGACTACCAGACCGGTGAGATTCGCTTGGCGCGCCCGGCGATCCCATCCATGCTGACCCTGGATCCGAACGCCATCCGGCTCGATTGTCTCGGATACCTGATGCAGCGGATCGCGCGGGACGGCACGATCCTCACGCCCTGACCGATGTGGCGCTCGCGGCATCTGGACGGTTGCGATAGGTGGAGAGGAAGCTCGTGCCGGGTGATGACATGACAGCGGTGTGCAACGAACGGGCCCGCGCAGCCAAAGCGATCGGCAGCGACGATGCGGCGGCCCGGTTTGCCGCCCTGCAGGCGCAGTTCAAGACGTCTTACGGCGAGATTTTCGACGATCCGCAAGCCAAGCGGACCGTGGTGATCGTGCCCAGTCTCACGGTCGACGTGGACGTGATGGCGAAGATCTCCGGAGTGCACCGCTATGAGGAGCGCATGCTGTGTCTGCTGCTCTTGTTGCGGATGCCGCAAACGCACGTCATCTATATCACGAGTTCGCCGATCTGCGAGACGATCATCGACTATTATCTCCATCTGCTGCCCGGCATCCCCTCCGCCCATGCGCGCCGACGCTTGACGTTGTTGTCGTGCGAGGACTCCGCGTCCGTGGCGCTTTCGCGCAAGATCCTTGACCGGCCTCGGCTCATCGAGCGTATCAAAACCGCCATCGGCGATACGAGCAGCGCGCACATGACATGCTTCACGGTTACGGAGCTGGAGCGGGAGCTATCGCTGCGGCTTGATCTTCCGGTCTACGGATGCGATCCGGCTCTACTGTACTGGGGGACCAAGAGCGGATCACGGCGCATTTTCCGCGAGGCGGGCATCCCTTTGGCG
>WBZN01002105.1_pt1 | contig 11345 bp, 9 predicted proteins | sample 5204281 | NCBI WGS metagenome assembly WBZN01 (sample SAMN12344347, study PRJNA552823) | activated sludge metagenome | biome: Activated sludge suspended growth; feature: Nitrification reactor; material: Wastewater; isolation source: activated sludge from nitrification reactor of wastewater treatment... | reverse complement strand
GGGCCTTGTTGATCACGATGCCTTGGTCGCGCCAGCTGGCATTCACCATCGGCAGTGCTCTCAGGGCATTGCTGACGGCGCTGATGACAAACGGGAGGTAGGTCAATGAACGACCGGCGCGGAACTGCTCGATACCGGAGAAATCTGCCTCGAAAAACGTTGCGACGTGAGCCGACGTACGGCGACTGGAGACCATCCGCTCCGCGATGGTTTTTCGCATGTGGGTGAACGGGACCAGCTCCTCCTCTGTGTCGGGTAGCGTTGGGGAGGCAGAGGGGGTGGGCTTGGAGGTGCCTCGTTTGGCGACGGCATCCAGGACGTCTTTTTTGGTGATCCGTCCCCCCTCGCCGCTGCCTGTGACCTCCGACAGTTGGATGTCATGCTCGCGAGCCACCTGTTTCACCGCCGGAGAATAGTGCGGCGCTCCCTCTGCGGCCGAGCTGCGAGCACGTACCCCTATGCCTCCCACCCGACTCATCACGGTTTCCACCGGTTCGTGCTCAAGCCTGGCTAACACAGTCCCGACCGGCACGGTCGCTCCTTCCTGCACGAGGACCTCGCGGAGAACGCCGGTGGCGGGAGCGGGAATATCGAGTGCCACCTTTTCGGTTTCGACCTCCAACAGGGGCTGGTCCTTTTCGACCATGCCGCCAGGCGGGATCAGCCATTTGATGACGGTCCCTTCGGCGATGCTTTCCCCCAGTTGAGGCATGACGATATCGGTTGCCACGTGAACCTCAGGCTCTCAGCGTTGGGCGGTCAGCTGATCACGGCTTCGTTTGCAGCTCAATAGGCCGCCAGCTTCCTGGCTCCTGCGACGATGTCGCTCACTTTGGGTAAAAAGAATTCTTCCAATGGCGTACTAAACGGCACCGGCGTGTCGGGCGGGGCGATGCGGAGAATGGGCCCGTCCAGACAGTCGAAGCAGTCTTCCGCCAGGAGCGCAGCGATCTCAGCCCCGATGCCGCCGGTTTTATTGTCCTCATGCAGCAGGATGGCTTTGCTGGTCTTGCGGACCGATTCGTATACTGTTTCCTTGTCGAGCGGGATGAGTGTGCGAAGATCCACGACTTCAAGCTCGAGGCCTTCCTTGCTCAACAGGTCCGCCGCCTCCAACGCCAGATGCACCATCGCCCCGTACGTGATGACCGATATGTCACGGCCGTTGCGTTTGACCTCGGCCTTCCCGAGCGGCACGACGAATTCCTCCTGCGGCAAGACGGCCTTGATACGCCGATAGAGAAACTTATGCTCGAAGTATAGGACCGGGTTGGGATCACGAATCGCGGCCTTGAGAAGCCCCTTGGCATCATAGGGGGTGGACGGGGCCACGATCTTGAGCCCTGGCGAGTGGAAAAACCAGCCCTCGGGACATTCCGAGTGGAACGGGCCGCCGTGGACCCCGCCGCCGAACGGTGCTCGGATGACCAGAGGCACCGCCGCGCCCCATCGGTAGTGATTCTTTGCGGCGACTTCGGTGATCTGATCGAAGGCGCAGGAAATAAAATCCGCAAACTGCATCTCGACCACCGGACGCAACCCCATCATGGCTGCGCCGATCGCCGCGCCGACGAAACCTGATTCCGAAAGCGGGGTATCCAGCACCCGCCATTCGCCATATTTTTTCAGGAAGCCGTCCGTCACCTTGAACGCCCCGCCGTAGAGGCCGATGTCTTCCCCCATGAGGAAGACCCGTTCATCCTGGCTCATTTCTTCGTCCAAGGCCTGGGAAATTGCGTCGACGTAGGTGACTTCCTGGGTGGTGGGTATGGTGGTCATGCCGACACCTCATCGAGTGACGCAAACACGCCGACAAGGGTCTCGCGCCCTTCCGGAAGCGGACTCTGTTCCGCGAACTCCGCTCCTGCGTCGACCTCTTTCTTGGCGCGTTCGCCCACATCGCGGAAATAGGATTCGTCCGCGTAGCCCAGTGTCATCAGTAACCGTTCTGCCCGGAGAATAGGATCTTTGGCTTTCCATTCCTCCAATAATTCTCGCGGGACATACTTCGCCGCATCATGTTCGGAATGCCCGTGCATGCGCATCGTCTTAAACTCGAGAAACGTCGGGCCCGCGCCGGTCCTGGCCTGAGCGACGGCGCGACGGCAGGCAAGGTAGACGGCGGCGACGTCGTTGCCATCCACAATTTCTCCCGGCATGCCATAGGCTTTCGCTCGTTCGACCACATCCGTGATCGCCATTTGGTAGCGGACCGGCGTCGAGTAGGCGTATTGATTGTTCGTGCAGAAATACACGACGGGGAGTTTTCGGACCGCCGCGAAGTTCATGGCCTCATGGAAATCCCCGCGGCTCGTTCCGCCGTCGCCGGTTCCGGCAAAGGCCACGCGCGCCTCTCCCCTGATCTTGAATGCGAGTGCGGCGCCGGCTGCGACCGGCAGGTTGTCGGCCAAGTGGCTGACGAATCCGATCATCCCCCGTTTCAGATCACCCATGTGTACGTTGCCGTCTTTGCCTTTGGTGGGACCGGTCTGTTTGCCGAGATATTGGGCGATGATTTCACCGGGCGTGAACCCGCGAATCAGAAAGGCTCCCATATCGCGATGAAAGGGAGCGATGACATCGTCGGGCTGCAACGCCGAGGCGTAGCCGACCGCGATGGCTTCCATGCCGTGACTGGTGTAGACGCCGCCGACGATACGTCCCTGGCGGTACAGGGCGCTGATCCGATCTTCCAGGCTTCTCGTCAGCCGGAGATAGAAGTACATGTTCAGGAGGTCGCTGCGAGGGATGTCTTTCGATACGGCGGCCTGGTCCATAGCCCCTCCTTGTGCCCCGGTTGTTCGCGGTCCTGTTTACAGCTCGGGCAGATCCCTCCAGAGAAATAGCGGTTTGTTGTCGCTGCATAGATGACAGGCGGATGGTTCCCACTGGGGCATCTCGAGATCGACGCCGACATAAAACGGGTAGGTGCTGGTCAGTTCGGCCATCAGCGGGAACTGGCCGCTGTCGCGTCTGGCAAAAACCATCATGCCCGCCACCTGTCCGCCGCGATCGGTGACCACGGTTCCCAGTTTATTGACGCACAGGCCTCGTGTCGTCACATCATTCAACGCCAGGAATCGTTCTCCGGTGTCGATCGTGCCTTGGACCAGATCGGTGCCGATTTTGCCCGTCTGTCGATTGAACGGCGTCAGGACCACCCGCAGCGGCAATCGCCCCGCGAGGAGTTCGCTGGTGCGTTGGGCCAATAGCCGAGCATCCGATGACGTGGTGATAATTCCTGTCGGAGGAGTGTGCCCGAAGGTCTCCACGATCCACTCCGCCATGTCGGACGCGAGACGCGTGATCAGATCTGGAAATCGGGCCACGGCCTCGAAGCGAAGGTAGACACCCGTATGGTGGCCTGAGACCACCTCGACATGACTGTCGAAATACACGGCGCGCGAACGGCGCAGGAGTTGCTGAATATCCCAGGCAGACAACGTGGGACGGGGGGTGTCGCGAATGAGGTGCGCGAGTGTGGTGTCGATCTCCGGCCCCTCATAGAGCGCTCGATGTCGTTCCACCAGCTCCAGGTTGGCGGCGTCCGGCGATTTGTCGAGAGATGACAGCATGATGGTCACGCGCTCCTCTCATCTGGTGTGGCGATGGTAGTGCGAAGGATGCCGATCGGCTGAATTTCCAATTCCACGACATCTCCCGGTTTGAGGTAGCGATCAAGCTCTAATCCGCAGCCGCCGCCGACGGTACCGGAGCCCAGGAGGTCGCCGGGATACATGGCCTCATCCCGGGAGACATGCTCGATCATCTGCGGGAAGGACCAGTGAATCGAACCGAATCGTCCCCGCGACCAGACCTCTCCATTGATGCGGGCGATCATCTCCAGGGCAGCAAGATCAGGAATGTCGTCAGGCGTCATGATGCAGGGACCGATTGCCGTGGCGAAGTCTTTCCCCTTCGCGGGACCGAGGCGGCAGGCCATTTCCTGAAATTGGATATCCCTCGCGCTGAAGTCATTCATGATGGTGTAGCCGGCAATGTATGCGGGTGCGTCACGTTCAGTGATGTTGATGCCTTGGCGCCCGATGATGCAGGCCAACTCGAGTTCGTAATCCAACTTGTGCGTGTTCAACGGCCAACGAAGTCGGTGGTCCGGTCCGATGATCGTCCGATGGTTCCCCTTGTAGTAGACCGGGGCCTTGTACCATTCAGGCGGAATCGGTTGCCCGCGCCGTTTGGAGGTGGCGGCGATGTGGGCCTCGAACGCGATGAAGTCGCGCAGGGACGAGGGGGTGGGGAGCGGCGCCCTTAGGGAGACGGAGCCGGGATCGTACGCCATCGTTTCACCGGCCGGGCCTGTTGCGGAGGTGCCGAGGGCGACCGCGTGATTCAACGCATGCCGCGCCGCCTCCATTGCGGAGGTGCCGCCAGCCAAAAACTCCGACATGGTGGACGGGAGCTGTGCATCCGCCAGCCGGCGCGGCTGCGGTTCTCCTTGGTCGGCCAGCCGGCGGGCATAGGCCATGTTGAGATCAATGATGCAATGCTCCCGGTGTGCGCCGATTCTCGTGAAGGTGCCGACCGGAGTGTGGATGTCGAAGCTCACCAGTTTCATGGCCGACTCCAGCTCATGGCGTAATCTTTGAACTCCGCCGTTTCAAATTCTGCCGTCACCCGAAACGGGTGTCGCGACTCAATCATGACGGCCACTTCACTGGTCTGGTCCTTCGATTTGCTGGCGGCTACCGCCTGAGGGTGGGGCCCGTGATGGATACCCTGTGGGTGCACCGTCAACATGCCGGCGCGAATGCCCGCGCGGCTGAAGAACTCTCCCCGGTGGTAGAACAGGACTTCGTCGTAATCCATGTTGCGGTGATAGAACGGGACGCGCAGCGCTTGTGGATCGGTCTCCAAAGGCCGTGGTGCAAAGGTGGAGATCAGAAGCCCCCCGGCGTGAAAGGTGGCGTGGACACTGGGGGGGAGGTGGTACCGGGGGCTGGTGACGGGGCGAAAGTCACGCACGTTCAACTTTGCCGCCCACAGATCACCCTTCCAGCCTTCGACATCCATGGGATAGTAGGGATAGTAGACGCGAGTTTCTTCCCCGGCGCGTCTGATGCGCACTTCCCATTCGCGCTTGAGTGTCGCATCCTCAGGGGAGGGGCCGAGTTCCGGTGCCACGATCACGCCCGGATCAAACAAGGCATGCCGGCCGAGCGGACCCCGTTCCGGAAGGGTGAGCGGAGCCTGAGTTTCAACGATCAGAAAGAGGCCGTCGTCTTGCGCGGGGTCGACATGTACACGATACGTCGTTCCCTTCGGAATGACGAGGTAATCGCCGGGCTCATACGGCAGCAGGCCGTAGTCGGTTTCAAGCCGTCCTTGTCCCTGGTGTACGAAGATCATTTCGTCACCGTCGGCGTTGCGCACGAAATGCGTCATCGTCGTGTGTCGGCGTGAAATACAGACTCGCGCATCAGGACTTTGGAGAATCATGACCGGCCCCCCATCGGGGATGCGTTGGTCGGGAGTGGGTAATTCCGTGCAGGTACAGGCTCGCGGCCGTAGAGGGCCTTCGATTCGGCTCCACTCGGTCGGAGGCCGACGGTGATAGAGGTGTGAGGAAGGGCCCGAGAATCCCTGGCGACCGTGCTCGTCTTCGTACAGGCCCTCGGGAATGCCGACGTGAGCCTGATTGGGGGCGGTGCCTTGTTTCCGCAGATACATCGCACACCTCCTGACCGGTCAGGTGCGGCTCGATGTCTCAGGATGCATGTTGAAGGGAGGCGGCCTCAGCCGTTTCAAAGGGAAGCGGCAAGGTCTCATAGTCGACGATCGTTCGTGTGATGCCTCTGTGTTGATCCCGCTCGATGTCTCGATACAACGCCTCGACGGTGGCGCGTACGAACGTTTTGGATTCCTCTCGACCGTGCTGCCGTTGGGTCAATTCCAGGAAGAGGCCGCATTCGGGGAAGAGGGGATAGGTGAAGCGCTGTCGCAGGGGCCCGAAGCCGTCTCTGCCGTCTTTGATGTCTCCGCTGAATCTGACGCCGTGGGCTTCCCATTCACGGCAGACCGCATCGATGTCGTCTACCTCAAGTGCAATATGCTGGACACCCTCGCCGTATTTGTCGACGAACTCGCAGATCTGGGATTTCTGCTCTTTGTTTCTCCCTTGCATGAGGGCGATCTTCGCCTCGCCTCTCTGGACCACGACCGTGTCCATGGAGGACTTGTCGCTCCCGACATCTTGCGCCGCCCAGATGACATGGAATCCGAGAATCTGCGTGAAGAGAAATCGTGTGGCGGCCAGATTCTTAACGCACAAGGTGACGTGGTCAATGCCGATGGCGTCTTTCATGGCGGGTCCTCCTGCTCGGTGTGCGTGGAACCTCGCGCCGTCTCATCTGTCGTGAGAGTCGTGCATCGATCATGATCCGACTATATAACAAAGTAGTTGCATCATTCAATATAGATTCTGTATTATTTGTACGACGCAATGGAAATTCTTGGCATGATCGTGAGTGGTGGTTGTTCGGAATGCATTTCTCCTTTATCGCATCGCGTTGAATGCCTATCAGGGCGAGGTGATATGAAATCGCATTAATGGAGGAGGCACGATCCTCTGACGGGCGAGGAGGTGCGCCATGCCGTTTTACGACGACGTTCGCGCCGAAGTGCTCCAACACGGGGCGATCCACAATTCATTTCTGACACGCTTTCAGGCCGGCCATATCAGTGACGAAGAGTTTGATGAGTTTGCCATCCAGTTCTACAGCTTCGCGCGGTGTTTCCCGCGCATCCTTGCCGCCCAGCTGGTCAACACTGAAGATGAAGCCGTCGCCGATGAATTGACCCGGGTGCTCTATTCGGAGCTCGGCGACGGACTCGTCAAGAATCGGCACGAGTTGTTGTATCGGCGGTTTTTGCGCTCCATCGGCATATCCGTTCATGCAGCCATGACGACGCCGATGCGCACCTCCACGCGTGCCTACATCGAAGGCATGGAAGCGTTGTACAGCAGTCGAAACCATACGACGGCACTGGGCGCATCGTTTGGTCTCGAAAACATGGCTATCACGATGTGGGACCAACTCATTCCCGGGCTCTCAATCGTGCAGGCTACCCGGTACCCTCACATGGACATGACCTACTTTACGTTTCACCGACAGCTTGAGGCTGGGCATGAGCAGGCCATGGCGCAAGCCATGGAGGCGATTGACGGCGCAGCATCCGTCTCACCGTCCAGCATGTCGGAGAGTGAGAAAAGTGATTTTCGCTTCGGGATGAACGCGGTGCTCGACTATCTCGAAGGATTTTGGATGGGCCTCGAACGGGTGCCCGCTGGTTCCGCGCAGGTAGGGAGCCACGCAATGCCACAGCGTGGGAGCGAGTTGCGGGGATAATCCCGTCACCGGTCCAGGGGGAGGCGTGTATGCCTCGGTCATGGATCAACCGGTATGATCCCGGCGTGCCTGCCGCCTCCGACTATCCGCAATGGACCGTTCCGGACCTGCTCCGGCGCTCTGCCTCACGCTTCCCTGACTCGCCGGCACTCCATTTCTACGGTACGACCCTCAGTTACCGTGAACTCAATGCCCTCACCACTCGCTTTGCCCTGGCGCTACGCAAGCTTGGTGTGCAGACGGGGGAACGTGTGGCGCTCATGCTGCCGAACATCCCCCAGGCGGTCATTGCGTACTATGGTGCGATGAAAGCCGGTGCCGTTGTCGTGCCCATGAACCCTCTGTATGTCGAGCGCGAAATTCAGACTCAACTCGCGGACTCGGGTAGCGAGACCATCGTCGCCTTGGATCTTCTGTATCCACGCATCCGCGTCGTTCGCGAGCGAGCAGGCCTGCCCAAGCGGATCATTGTCACCAGCCTGCGAGACTTTTTGCCGACGGCAAAAAAGCTGTTGTATCCCTTACAAGCACGGTGGGCGAAGCGCTGGATCGTGGTGGAGAAGATTGCACCGGTGTATGGTTTTCTTGAACTTCTCGATCCTGTGCCCGTGGCAACGGAGGCCGAGACGTCGTCCTTGCCCTCTGTGGAACCCACCAGCCTGGCCCAGATTCAGTACACCGGCGGCACGACCGGTATTCCCAAAGGGGTCATGCTCACGCATCGGAACGTGGTGGTCAGCGCCTTGCAAGGCCGCCGCTGGTGTTCGAATTTCCGTGAGGGGCAGGAGGTCTTTCTGGGCGCGGTCCCGCTGTTTCATTGTTACGGGTTGAGCACGTGCCAAAATCTTGCGGTGGCGACCGGTTCTCGAATCGTGTTGCTCCCCCGCTTCCAAGCCGACGAGGTGATGACGGCGATTCAGAAACATGGGATCAGCATCATGTCCGGTGTGCCGATGATGTTCTCGATGATGACCGAGTGCGCCAAGGCGCGCCGGCACGACCTGCGTTCGATCCGGGTCTGTCTCTGCGGAGCCAGTCCGCTGTCGGCCGATGTGCAGGATGCATTTGAACGGTTGAGCGGGGTCACCATTTCAGAGGGGTATGGGTTGACCGAAGCCGGCCCGACGACTCACTGCAATCCGATTCAGGGTCCGCATCCGCATGGTTCAATGGGGGTGCCGTTTCCAGATACGGACGCACGGATTGTCGATGTAGAGACCGGGCATCGGGATGTGTCGATCGGCGAAGCAGGAGAACTTGTCGTCCGCGGGCCGCAGGTGATGCAGGGCTATTGGAACAACGAGGCGGAGACGCGGGCCGTCTTGCGAGACGGCTGGTTGTATACCGGTGACATCGTGAGGCGGGATGAAGACGGGTTTTTCTTTTTCATGGATCGCAAGAAGGACGTGATCAAGCCGTGGGGGGAGACGGTTTATCCACGAGAGGTGGAAGAGATCCTGTCTCAGCATCCTGCCGTGCAGGAGGCGGTGGTGGTCGGCACTCCGGATCACCATTACGGAGAAGCGGTGAAAGCGTATGTCGTGCCGATCTCGGGCACGTCAGTGACCGAACAGGATCTGATCGACCACTGTCGTACCTCGCTGGCGCGATTCAAGGTGCCGACGGTGATTGAATTTCGGAGCGAATTGCCGCGGACCATTATCGGCAAGGTGCTGCGAAGAGCGCTGCGGGATGGTGCGGAGAGGCCTGTCACGGATGCGCAGCCGACGCGATAAGCAAGGTGACGGCCACAAGGAGGCGCTGTGAAAGAAGTCGTCGTGACGACCGGTGCACGAACTCCCATCGGCAACTTCGGCGGCGCTCTGAAGGATCTGACACCCCACAAGATGGGTGAGTTGGCCGTGCGGGAAGTGATCCTGCGTGCCCAAGTGGATCCGCACCTCATCGACGAGGTCATCATCGGTTCCGTCGGGCATACGAGCGATGCGTATAACGTTGCGCGTGTCATCGCTCTTCTGGCAGGTCTTCCCGTTCGCACGTCCGCGTATTCGGTCCAACGCAATTGTTCGTCAGGCCTCCAACCGTTCGTCAACGCCTACCAAAATATTCAGAGCGAGGATGCGGACGTGCAGATCGTCGGCGGAGTCGAGAGCATGAGTCGCGCCCCGTTTGTTTCGCGGGAGATGCGATGGGGCAAACGTCTCCGCCACGCGGAATTCATCGACAGCATTTGGGAGGGATTGACGGATGCGTTTTGTGGTCAGCTGATGGGGCGGACGGCGGAAACCCTGGCTGAGGAGTTTGGCATCGGTCATGACGAACAGGATCGGTTTGCCGTGGAGAGCCACCGGCGTGCGTTCAAAGCGATTCGCGAGGGGCGGCTCAAGGAGGAGATGTTTCCGGTCATGATCCCGAAATCGGTGGCGGGGCGGGATGTCGCCCCGGTCACGATGACCCAGGATGAAGGGCCGAATGTCGGATTGACCGAACAGCAACTGGCGCTCTACCCGCCGTTGTTTAAGGACGGCGGCACCGTCACCGCGGGAAATAGTTGCCCGCTCAATGACGGGGCGGCGGCGGCGATGGTCATGTCCGCCGCGCGTGCGCGCGAGTTGAACTGTCGCCCGCTCGGACGCCTCAAGAGTTACGCCTTTGTCGGCGTGGATCCCACCCGCATGGGTATCGGTCCGGCGGAGGCGCTGCCGTTGGCTCTCAAACGTGCCGGGGTGAGTCTTGCCGATTTGGCGTTGCTCGAAGTAAACGAAGCATTTGCCGCGCAATACCTCGCGGTGGAGCGTGTGTTGGGGTTAAAGCGGGACCTCGTCAATGTGAACGGCGGGGCGATCGCTCTGGGACATCCGGTCGGTATGACCGGGACACGTCTGGTGATCACCTTGCTCTATGAAATGCGGCGGCGGGGGGCTTCGCTCGGCGCGGTCGCCATGTGTGTCGGCGGCGGACAGGGCGCCGCAATGGTGCTTGAGCAGGTGTGAGAAGGAGGCGGCGCCGGGCTGCCTGGTGAGTCGATGTATATCTACACCGTCGGAGTGCTGGGGGCTGGAACCATGGGCGCGCAGATCGCAGAAGTGGTGAGTTATGCCGGTCTGCCGGTGGTGGTGGCGGATCGACAGGAGGCTCTTGCCGTGCAAGGCGTCGCCGGGGTGCGGAGGATTTACCAGGCTCGTGTGGACAAGGGGAAGATGACGCCTGAACAGCTGGAGGAAAAAATGCTGTTAGTCACCGCCTCCCCGAACCTCGAAGGCCTGAAAGGGGTCGATCTGGTCATCGAGGCTGTGCCTGAAGATCTGGCGCTGAAGCGGCAAGTCTTCCAGGAACTTGACCGCATCTGCGCGCGGAGTGCCATCCTGGCGACCAATACCTCTGCGTTATCCATTTCAGCACTCGGGGCCGGAACCACTCGTCCCGGCAACGTGATCGGATTGCATTTTTTCAATCCGGCCTATGCCATGCCGCTGGTGGAAGTCATTCCCGGGTTGGCGACGGATGCCCACACAGTCGAGGATGTCGTCGGTTTTGCGGAAGGTCTCCGCAAGACGCCGGTCGTCGTGAAGGAATGCGCAGGTTTCCTCGTCAATCGGCTGCTCTCTCCCTATTTGAACGAGGCCGTCTGGTGCCTCCAAGACAGTGGCGTGTCCCTCAACGAGATCGAGCAGGACATGGTCTCGTTCGGGATGCCTGTCGGCCCCTTTGCCCTGTTGGATTCCGTCGGGCTGGATATCGCGCTCGAGGTTGCACGGATTCTTCACCGGTCGTACGGGCCGCGAATGGCCCCGGCGCCGTTGCTGGAGGCGATGGTGAAGGCGGGACGGATGGGAGTCAAAGCCGGACAGGGATTCTATCGGTATGGAAGCGCGGAGACGGGAGGCGTGGATCACGGTCTCGAAGATCTCATGCAGCAAGCTCGGCAGCACAGCGGGGGCTTTCGGCGTCAGTGGACGAGGGCACGGCCGCTGTTGGCCATGGTGAACGAGGCGGTCATTGCGCTGCAGGAAGGTG
>WBZN01002104.1_pt1 | contig 11350 bp, 11 predicted proteins | sample 5204281 | NCBI WGS metagenome assembly WBZN01 (sample SAMN12344347, study PRJNA552823) | activated sludge metagenome | biome: Activated sludge suspended growth; feature: Nitrification reactor; material: Wastewater; isolation source: activated sludge from nitrification reactor of wastewater... | reverse complement strand
CGATACCGGGCGCAAGCCATGCAGGCTGAGGCCAAATCGAATCTGGCGGGTATTTTCGTGGCGGAGACGTCGTTTTTTACCGAGCGAAAAGAGTTTGGAAACTTCACGGATATCGGCTTTGCCATCGCCGGGGGTGGGACGAACCGATACACCTATCGAACGGGCTTAGGGCTCGGGGCTGGGCTTGGACCGAATGGAGGGAATCTCTGCGGACCCTCCGGCAGTTGCGACACGATCCAGACGGAAACTCCTGCGGCGGGAATGATCACCTATACCGGAGCCGTAGGCATCGCAACGACCTCATCGGCGGGATTTACCGCAACGGCCGCTGCGGATCTCGATAGGGATGCGACCCATGATGGCTGGTATGTCAATGACGCAAAGCAAGGATTGAGTGCAGCAGACCCGAACGATGTAACGGGTTGAATGCTGATGCGACGCTGGCGCTAAAACTTGTCACCAGATGACAGAAAAAGGAATCCCGCGCAGGCGGTTGTCACAGTGAGCGAATCGATCATGAGTGTAAGTAGTGAGAACATCTGCAGAATGATAGGAAACTACAGGAAGGAGGTGTTGGGCATAGAACCTGCTATTCCCAAGATCTGCTAGGCTTGAAACAAAGCCGTTTCGGACGAAAAGACAGGCAAGAAGAACGTGTCGGATGAAGTGGTAACAATAGGAAAGGGAGGAAGTATGTTGAAGCAAATCAAGGGTCAGAAAGGTTTTACGTTGATTGAGTTGATGATCGTCGTGGCGATCATCGGTATCTTGGCGGCCATCGCCATTCCGAACTTCTTGCGCTACCAAGCCAAGTCGCGCCAGTCGGAAGCGAAGACGAACCTCGGTGCGATCTTCGTGGCGGAGACGGCCTACCTCAGCGAAAATTCACGCTACGGCAGCTTCTCCGAGATCGGGTACGCCCTTGCCGGATCGACCAACCGATACACCTACCGAAGTCCGTTGGCCGGTGGTAACGCGGCGTCCGGAGGCAATGCTTTCCCGGCTGCCAACTATGACCAGATTCCGTGCGGTGCTCCTGCGGGGTGTACGGTTCAGACTGACGCAGCTCCAGCAGTGCCGTCAAACGCCAGCACGACGGCGGGTGCGGTCGGCTTCACCGCGTCGGCGGTGGCCAGCATCGACAATGACGCGACCATTGACGGGTGGTCGGTCAATGACGTCAAGGGTGGCTTGACTCAGGCGGTTCCTGACGACGTGATCAGCTAACGATCAGTCGCGGGAGTTCTCAGATGCGGGGGAGGAACGATGTTCCTCCCCCGTTTTGATTTTGGCGAGCTGTTGAGGTCATGTCCGACGAACTACTGCGACCCTAGCCTTGTGTCGGCCCATTTCACGCCGTCGTATCTAATTTCACTTTCACTTTGCCAAATTGCCGGTCTCTGATAAAGCAGGAGATATTGGTTGCGTCAAGTCATCGAACCGCGCCTATGCACACGCTGTCTTCTATTCCACTGCTCATGATCGGCGCGCTCGTCATGTTTTCGCCCCTCCAAGAGGGCGGGACGACACATCCGGCGCAAATGATCATCCGGCTCTTGATTCTCACGTGGTTGGGAATGCTGCTGTTTTTCAGCATTCGTGCGGGACGCTTGGCTCTTCCGGTGCTTGGAGCCAGATACGTCGTGTTGGCATTTCTATCTCTCACACTCGCAGCCACGATCTTTTCACCGTATGGCCATCCGAGCCGGCAGTGGTTGCTGATGATCGCGGGATACGCCACGCTCTTTTATCTGCTGGTCTCCTTCATTGACCGATGGGAGCATGTTCGAACGCTGACCATCATGATTGTCCTGATGGGGATAGGCGAAGCCGGCTGGACCATCGTTCAGCGCTTCGCGTGGAATGTCATAAGACCTAGCGGCACCTTCTTTAATCCCAATTTCCTGGCCGGGTATCTCGCCGTGAGCTGGTCAATCCTCTTGAGTTGCGCAGTCTACGGCAATCGAAAGGGTGGGGCATTTTCCTGGCCGTCACTGCCGCCTGCGTTGTGGTGGTTCGGCGTGGGTTCGGCATTATGCGGTCTGTTCTTTGCGGTGGTGTTGACCCAGTCCCGCGGGGGCATGATCGTTGTGCTGGTGGCGACGGTGTTTGTCTTGACGGCGCGGTATGGCTGGAAGCTGGCCGGTAGTTGTGCCGTCGTCCTCCTGCTCGCCGGGTTGCTGTTCCCCACGCCGCTCAGAGAACGGGTGCTGGTCGAACATGAACAGAATCCTGTCTCGTACGCCCGTTGGCAGATGTGGCAGGGAGCAGTTCGGCAAATGGTAGATCATCCCTTGGGAATCGGATTGGGGCTCTATCAATACACTTATCCTCTCTATGCGTTTCCGGTCGACGGTGAGATAGCCCGTTACGGAAAGGTCGCCCAGACTCCTCACAATGACTACCTTCAGATGGGTGTCGAGATAGGAGTGGGGGCGTTGCTTGTCTTTTTGGTCGGCGTCTTCATGGTCGTTCGCGACCTGATGCAGGTACTTCGCGCGCGGCTGTTGCGCTGGCAGAGAAGTCTCATGCTCGGGGTAGGAGGCGGGGGAATCGCACTCCTTGTCCATGCCGCATTGGATTCAAGTCTCCGCGAGTCGGCCCTTGCGATCCTGCTGGTGTTCTGCGCCGGCGTGATCGTCTCAGTGTCTCGTTTGACTAGTCAGAGCACGGATGCCGTGTATGTACTCCCGATCCGTTCGCGCCTCGTATGGGGAATCAGTGCCGCATGTCTCGTGCTGCTTGCAGGCATGGAAGTCAGTCGATGGGGAATGGCTTGGATGACGTTCGAATCGGCTTCGCGGCAGGCTGTAGCAGGAAAGACTGTGGCAGCGATCAACGGATTGAAAGATGCCATTGCGTTGGATCCGAGCAAATCGCTGTACCATCACGGTCTTGGGTCGGTTTATGCGAGGGCCTTCGAAAGGTCCCGCGACAAGGAGATGTTCCGGCTTGCGCATGCAGAGTTCAAGGAGGCGATCGAGTTGAATCCTTTGGACAGCCGGTTGTTGGGACTTTTAGCTCAGTTGTACCTGTCTGCGGCGCAGTCGCCCGGCTTGTCTGCCAGTATCGACGATCAGCAGAAAGCCTGGTTGCGTGCCGCATTACGGGTGTACGAACGGGCGAGTCAATTTGCTCCCTATTCCGCACAGTATCGCTACGAACAAGCTCGCTTGCACTGGATGCTGGGGGAGCGACACGAGGCGGAACGCCAGGCGAAAGAAGCAGAACGATTGGAACCGAATTTTCTCCCTGCCCGCGAGGTCCTTGCCTATATCTGGGTGGATGAAGGGCGCGTCGATGAGGCGAAAAGTCAGCTGCATGAAATTCAGGCCCGTCAGACGCGGTACAAACAGTGGGTTAAGAACAGCATCGATCAGGCATTCTTAAGTGTTGATGTGGCTCCGTTGCGCGCGGCTCTTGGAGAGAAGGACTTCGCAGGGTGAAGCCAATGGGATTTAGCACAGCCACGAAGTCGCTCGTCACTCAGGTGCTGTGCGGGTTGGCTTTGCTGGCCGGCGCCTCGGGAGTGCTCCACGTGCTTGATCGGGAACGAAACGTGGTCGCGCGAGCAGAACAATTAGCCTATCTCCCGAAGGGAGACTATTTGAAATTGGCTGTGCTGGGGTATCGGCAGGTCGTGGCAGACCTGATCTGGCTGCAGGCGGTTCAGCACATCGGCGCCAAGCGAGACACGCAGCTAGGATATACCTGGACGTACCATGCCGTGGATGTCCTGACGGATCTGGATCCGACCTTTGTCCCTCCGTATCAAGCTACGGGTCTCTTTCTTGGGGTATTGGCCGGTCGGCAGGAGGAAGGCCTGGCAATCTTGCGCAAGGGAAGTCGTTACAATCCATCGATCTGGCAACTGCCATTTCTGGCCGGCTATATCTCGTACTACGAGCGTTGTGATGCGGCGGCGGCCGGGGATTTTTTTCGAATGGCGGCGCGGGTGCCCGGCTCTCCTGCCTACCTTCCTCAGTTAGCCGCGCGCATGACAGTAGTAAGTGGGGATCCCAGTGCGGCGCTGGAATTTCTAGACCGTTTTTCCCGCACCGTTGCCGATGAGCGGGTTCGCGAGGCGTTGTTCCGACGAATGAAAGAGATCGTCCAAGAGCAGGACCTGCGTTTTCTCGAAGACAGTATCCACCGCTATCGGACCAAGTATGGACAGGTTCCGGTGAAGCTTGAAGATCTGATGTTGCATGGAATCATTTCGCAACTGCCGACAGATCCTTTGGGCGGGCACTACGAGATCGATGTGCTCAGCGGGTCTGTCAGTGCTTCGTCCAAACGGGAACGACTTCGTATTCACGAGAAGGTGGCCTGCCAGGTAGGGGCCGGGGCGAGGCCTTGGACAGGGACGAGTGCAGGCGAGACGCAACTGCCTGCTGTGCAGTGAAGATGGAGGAGTGCCGTGGACGATATTGTCACAGAAAACCTGACTAAATCGTACGCATCTGGCTGGCCTGGACGACCGCCGTTCGTCGCGCTGGATGGACTTTCTTTAACCGTAGGGCGAGGGGAAATTTTCGGATTTCTCGGGCCGAACGGGGCTGGGAAAACCACCACCCTGAAAATTCTTATGGGACTTGTTCGCGCCACCAGTGGAACGGCCTTGTTGCTGGGGCATCCGGCCGGCGACGTGGCGACGCGAGCCCGCATCGGATTTTTGCCTGAGTCGCCCTATTTCTATGATTATCTGACCGCCGAAGAATTTCTCGGGTTCTACGGGCAGTTGGCCGGCTTGAGTCGCGCAGCGATCAACCAGCGGGTGACTGATCTGCTGGAACTGGTCGGGCTGGTGGAGGCACGCACCCGGCAGTTGCGGAAATTCTCCAAGGGTATGCTGCAACGCATTGGACTGGCTCAAGCGCTGATTCACGATCCCGAGCTGATCATCCTCGATGAGCCCATGACCGGACTGGATCCGATCGGGCGAAAACAGGTGCGCGACTTGATTTTGAGCTTGCGCGATTGCGGCAAGACAGTTTTTTTCAGTACGCACATTCTGCATGACGTCGAGATGATCTGCGATCGTGTCGGGATCGTGATGAAAGGGCGTCTCGTCGCCAGCGGCCGTGTCGATGAACTTGTCCGGCAGGATCATACGCAATCAGTCGAGGTGGTCTGTCAGCAGCTAAAGGTTGAGGGGAATGTCTTCATTCACTCGCTGGCCACCCGTGTGCTGCAACAGGGCCAGCAATGCCTCATCGTGTTGCCGAGCCCCGATGCGGTCGACGCCCTTGTGGGGGAAGTTCGTCGCCAGGGGGGGCGGCTCCTCTCGGTGACTCCCCATAGAGCGTCGCTGGAGGACCTGTTTTTTCAGGAGGCCACACAGGAGGTCTCGCGACCGCTGCCGCATATGATTAGTGGGAGGGCGTCTTAATGGGTGCGATCGGTGTCATTGCCTTGAACGCGTTTCGCGAGAGCTTGCGAGACAAGATTCTCTACAACCTGGTGTTGTTCGCGGGCCTGCTCATCGGACTATCCGTGTTGCTGGCCGATCTGTCTATTACCGAGCACCACAAGGTAATTGCCGATATGGGCCTGGCAGCGATCAACTTGATCGGTGTCATCATCGCCATTTTCGTCGGCATCAGTTTGGTCAACAAAGAGATCGAACGACGCACGGTCTACACAATCATGGCGAGGCCAATCAGCCGCACGTGTTTCATCATGGGAAAATATTTCGGCCTGGCGCTGACATTGTTTGTGAACATGGCCATGATGATGGCCGTGTTTCTTCTGACCCTGTGGCTGTACCACGCTCCGATTCAGACGTCCCTCTTTCAGGCCGTCGCGCTGATTTTTGTGGAAATCTTGGTGGTGACGGCCATTGCACTTTTTTTTTCGACCTTCACCTCCTCAACGTTGAGCGCCATTTTTACGCTGAGCCTCTATGTGATCGGTCATCTGACGGCTGACTTGCGAACAATGGTGGCCAACAGCAACAGCGAACCGATCAAGTCCCTCGTAGACCTGCTGTACTATCTCTCTCCCAATCTCGAGATGTTGAACATCAAAGGGCAAGCCGCGGTGGGGATAGTGGCAGCGCCGGAGTATGTGATGCTGGCGTCGCTCTACGGGGTGATGTACGCCGGTGTCTTGCTGACGGGTGCCTGCTTGGTATTTCAGCAGCGGGATTTCTGAGATAACCGAGGTCTTCGCCTAATGGATCATGAGCGTCCCGAGCGAGCCTTCGACGAGACCGCACCCTTGCGGTCGTAGGAATGAGGAAAATTATGCAGGTACCCTCGATCTCAGCACCTCGTGCGCCTGACACGCACGAGGTGTATTGGGAGCACCTATGGGATTTGGTGGTCGTCCTGACGCAGAAGGAAATCAAAACCCGCTACAAAAACAGCGCGCTAGGATATGTCTGGTCTGTTGCGAACCCTCTGTTGTTTGCGATCATCTACTACATTGTGTTCGGACAGATCATGAAAGTCCCGATCCAGAATTATGCACTGTTTCTGATGGCGGGGCTCTTGCCTTGGCATTGGTTGGCCAATTCGATCAGTGCCGCACCCAACATCTTCCTTGCCAATGCGACGCTGATTAAAAAAGTTCGCTTTCCTCGGCATGTCTTGGTCATGTCCTATGTATTGAACGAGGGCATTCACTTCGCCCTCTCAATTCCGGTGATTGTAGGTTTCCTGCTGGTGAATCAGATGAGCCCCTCTTGGAGCTGGCTGGCCGGCATTCCGGTTTTGCTCGTCGCACAATTCCTGATTGTTTATGGAATTGCCGTCATGCTGGCATCTCTCAACCTGTTTTTTAGAGATTTGGAGCGACTGACCGCACTCTTCATTACGGTGTTGTTTTTTTTGACGCCGATTACCTACTCGAGTGCAATGGCGCCAGGTCCATATCGCGCACTTTTGTATGCCAACCCGGTTGCTCCGTTGATAGAGAGCTGGCGCGAATTGTTTATGCACGGACAGCTGAGTTGGATGGTGGTCGGCTTATGCTATCTCAGTGCGCTCGGCACTCTGCTGGTCGGCACCGTTGTGTATTGGAGAATGTCCCCTAAGTTTGCCGAGGTGATATGACGGCGATCTGTTTTGACCACGTGTCGAAGTGGTATCCAAGATATCAATCCTTATCGTATGGGATCAAATCCTCTTTGTTGCACTTGCCTGAGACGCTTCGCTCCTTGAAGCGCGAGAGAGTCAAGGTTCTGGAAGATGTGTCGTTTCGAATCGGAAAAGGAGAAACTGTCGGTCTCATCGGTCCCAACGGTGCAGGGAAGAGTACCACCCTGGCTTTGATGGCCGGCGTCGTGGAGGCCGAGGCGGGGGCAGTTAGTGTCGGCAGTCGGGTCTCACCCTTGCTTGAGCTGGGTGCTGGTTTTCATTTTGATTTGACGGGGTCCGAGAATATTGTCCTGCACGGTGTGCTGCTTGGCCTGACACGCCGGGAAGTCTTCTCGAAAATGAAAGCCATCATAGCCTTCAGTGAACTTGAAACGTGTATAGATCAGCCACTGCGTACGTATTCCAGCGGAATGATTGCGCGACTGGGATTTGCCATCGCATCCCATCTTGATCCCGAGATTCTCCTGATTGATGAAATTCTGTCGGTGGGTGACTTGTCATTCCAACTCAAATGTAACGCCAAGATCGATGAGTTTAAACAGCGGGAAATCACCATGGTACTCGTCTCGCACTCAATGGACCATGTGCGGAGACTGTGTGATCGAGTCATGTGGTTAGAGAAGGGGCGAATAGTTGGCGAGGGTGAGCCGGGTGTGATCGTCGCAGAATACGAAAAAACAACACAGGTGAGACATGTCAAGAATCATCCTTCAGCTGCCTGAGCGGTGTGGCGCCGACAGTGATGAGGGCATGTAGCACACCGAGCGTAACAGCCCCGGTCTTCATGTGCCAAGAACAAGCATTTCTCAAAAGATTGCAGAGCCGACGATAGAGGGAACATGGATTCAATGCCGCGCATAGATCAAAACGTGGTGATCCGCGATTCCGCGAATCACCTCCCGCATCCGTACAATCGCGAGTACTACGCGTCCTGTCTTGGGCCTGTCCCGTATAGCCGTTATGAAGGGAAATGGCTCCAGTTTTTTGGTTTGGTTGCGGACCATATCGTCAAGCAAATTGGACCCAAGAAAGTCTTGGACGCCGGGTGCGCGAAAGGATTCCTGGTTGAGGCTCTTCGAGATCGAGGAGTCGAAGCGTATGGAATTGATCTGTCCGAGTACGCGATCAGTGAAGTGCGACGGGATATTAGGCGCAATTGCCGAGTAGCTTCCTTGGTCGATCCGATTGCTGAGCGGTTCGATCTGATCGTGTGCATTGAAGTCCTCGAACATATTCCAGAAGAGATCGCTCCGCGAGTCATTGCCAACCTCTGTCGAAGCACGGACGACATTCTCTTCTCATCGACCCCCGATGACTTTGCTGAGGTCACCCACGTGAATGTGCGGCCGCGGTCCTACTGGAATGCGCTATTTGCAGAGCAGGGCTTCGATTTAGATGTTGAGTTTGATGCCTCTCGTATTGCTCCGCATGCGATGCGGTTTGTCAAACGATCGGTGCGATGCTGTGTCATCGATGCGCTGCTGCAACAACGCGAGCAGTTACGGCAGGCGTTCGAGCGCACCGATGGAGAGCAGCGGAAATTGATTCAAGACTTGGAGCGCCGCCTGGGAAAAATCGAACAATCGATCGGTTGGAAGGTCGTGGTTTATCTGAAGCGACTTCGTGAGAGCGTGTGCCCCCTTCATAGTGTGCGATTCTCGGTCTATTTGTCGCTGCGATCGGCGCTTCTTACGCTTGTGAACGGTGAGTGGCGTTCACTTCTTCATAACGCGTGGAATAGCGCACGTCAGATTGTTCGGCCTCAAGCAGGTCCGGGCTCGACCGCTAAGGCTGATGCTGGAATTGCGAAACCGGCGCCAATTCCGATCGCGCAAGAGTCTGCGTTGGCCCACTCGCTCCTCGATGGCTTGAAAGGTCTGGAAATAGGGCCGGCGGCGCACAATCCGTTCGGATTGAACACCAGAAATGTTGAATTGCCTGCGGCACATGAATTCTACGCAGGAGAGCAGCGACGGCTTTCTGGGCTTGAACCGCCAAGAGTTGATCTCTGGGCTGCAGCCGACAACATTCCCGTTCCGGACCAGAGCGAAGGCTTTATTCTCACGAGCCATATTCTCGAACATCTGCCCAACGTAGTCGCGGCATTGATGGAATGGGACCGCATCGTCATCGATGGCGGATATGTATTCATGATCGTCCCGCACAAATGGGCATTTGCCCCTGATGCGAGTCGAAATCTCACTTCATTCGAGCATTTCATCGAAGACTATCTTCAGAACGCGTCACTCGATAGTCATTCGCTCGACGGGGTACCGGGCGGAAGAATGGGGCACTATCACACGTTTACGCCGGACTCGGTATTGCAAGTAGTGGAGTGGATGTGCCGAAAGAAACTATGTGATTGGAAACTTGTTGCACGAGAGGACATTGATACTAAAGTGGGTAACGGATTTACCCTGGTGTACATGGTACGTCACCGAGACCGAACGGATTGCCGTGGTGTGGAGACTATATCGTGAGCAAGGTACTTCTCATCAGCAACGATGTCATTGGCAAGCAGATGGCTGGCCCCGGTATCAGAACATGGGAACTGGCGAAGCTACTTGCGATCGAGCACACGGTGACGCTGTTGACGCCCACCCGAACCGATCTTGAGCATCCGAGATTATCCACACAACTATCGACGCAAGATTGCGTCCGAGTCTGCGCCGACACGCATGATGTCATTATCGGTCAAGGACAAGTACTCAGCCGGTATCCATTTTTATTTGCCCATTCGATCGTAAAAGTCATCGACCTATACGATCCATCACCGATCGGATTCTTAGAGACAACGCAGCCTCAGACCATCAAGGGCCAGTTGGAAAGTCACCATGCTCTGGTCCGAGAGCATTACAACTATTTGCGTGCCGGCGATGTCTTCCTCTGTGCAAGTCAAAGACAATGGGATTTTTGGGCCGGCATGCTGATGGCGGCCGGAAGAATCAACCCGGTTGTCTATAGCGACGACCGGATGCTTCGAAATCTCTTGATGGTGTCTCCTTTTGGTGTTCCGGCTCAGGCTCCCGAGCATCGGCGACGGGTTTTAAAAGGTGTTTGGCCGGGGATCGATCGTGACGATGTTGTTCTGTTATGGGGAGGAGGACTCTGGGAGTGGTTTGATCCAATGATGGCAGTGAAGGCCATGAGCATGGTCGGCCGCAAGCGTAGCGACATCAAGCTCTTTTTTATGGGAGTCAAGCGGCCCAATGCCGCCGTGACTACGTCTTATACTGCTGAGCAAACCATCGCGTTAGCCGATCAATTAGGACTTACGAATCATCTGGTGTTTTTTAACGATTGGGTCGCATACGAGGACAGAGAAAACTTTCTGCTGGAAGCTGATCTGGGATTAAATGTCCATCGGGATAATCTCGAAACTCGCTTTTCGTTTCGGACGCGCATGATGGATTACATATGGGCAGGACTTCCCATCATTAGCACGGAAGGGGATCCGCTGAGTGATCTGGTGAAGGAAAACCAGCTCGGGCTGACCGTGCCTTGTGGAGATGCCGAGTCACTGGCCCAGGCCATTCTGCAAGCCGCGGATGCCGCCGCAACCAGGCAGACGTGGAAACATAATTGCCTGGCAACAGCGCAAGAATTTTCCTGGGATCGCGTATTTGAACCTGTCGTCGCATGGTGCCGTTCGCCGGTGCAGGCAAAAGACAAAGAATATACGGACCTATGGAGTTCCTGTGTGGAGGATTCTAGGAGCTGGCCAAGACATGCATGGAAGTATTACCTGGAACGAGCCCTTCATCATTACCGCGTGACTGGAATGAGAGGTCTCGCGACTCGTGTCGTTGCATGGTCGTGTGGGAAATAACCGGACGCGTTCGTGAGTCGCATTCACCAATGTCTTGAGGCGGGAGCATCAAGGTGCAAGATGTCTCCGCCGTGATGGTCTAGGCCGGCGCTGTTCTATTCCTCAGATAGTGGATTTTCCCCGCAGCGAGCCGCATGGGTCCCGTCCAAAACATCGAAAAATCTATCCTTGCCGGAGAACTCCGGTACTATTTGACTAGCCGGTTCCGTCTGCGCAACCGGTGGATATTTCTGGACAACGGGGCAGAACGGCGTGCCATGACGGTTACCTATTTTTCCAAAAGCTCGACCATCGGCCCCAGCAGTCGTTACCGCGTGTATCAATTCTTGCCTCATTTTCACAACGCGGGCATCGAGTGCCGTGTAGAGCCCTTGTTCGGCGCCACCTACTTCTCGATTCTCCACGTTCGGTCCTCGCT
>WBZN01002101.1_pt1 | contig 11358 bp, 13 predicted proteins | sample 5204281 | NCBI WGS metagenome assembly WBZN01 (sample SAMN12344347, study PRJNA552823) | activated sludge metagenome | biome: Activated sludge suspended growth; feature: Nitrification reactor; material: Wastewater; isolation source: activated sludge from nitrification reactor of wastewater... | reverse complement strand
TCGACAAGAAGAAGGCCGACCTCGAAAAAGAACTCGGTTTTTAGCCAGCGCTCTCTATTTGCTAACTCACCTTTCCGTCGATCTGCCGGATAGGCTCCGCTATGTTGTTAGTCGTTGACGCGTAGGAGACAATCGGAACCTCCGATTTCACTGGAGTGGACGCCGGCAGCGGCGGAGCGATTTCTGTCTTAGCGAACACAATAGCAGTCTTCGTCTCTTCGAGTTGTTTCATCTCCTCGTTGGTTCTCCCCACGTGGGCGGCAATCAATCGCTCGACAGCCGTGGTAAGCGAGAACAGTCCCTTGGCGGCGCGCGAGGTTGGTGCCGCTTCAATTACAGGTAGGAATTTTCGGATGGCTTGAGGTACAGCTGGGTCCTCAGGCACTTCTCCCACGAGCATCAAGTCCCCTCCGACGTACTGATGGAGGATCTTCCGAAGGTAAAGGACATTGACCCGAGAGCTGTCTGATCCCCGGTTGATGATCAGCCCGGGCCGGAATGATTGCAGTACGGCAGCGGCAGTATCACGTCCTGCGGTATCCGTTGCACCTGCAACCGTCATTACTTCCTCTACGCTGTGGAAGTCCCTGTTCGAAAGAATATCCGACATCTGGCTATGCGCCAGAAAGCAAGATAAGACACGGCGGATCGCCGCTAACTTAATGAATCGGTAGAGGTCTAATACCGAGGTTGGTTCGGGAGTCGCAACAGCCAGATGGATGTCAGCCATCAAGAAAAAGTCAAGTGCGTGATAGCTCGTACCAGCTCCGATGTCGATCACCACGACATCCGCCGTGAGTTCCTGAAACTGCTTCATCAGCCGCTTCTTACGTGCATACGCCATATTAGCGGTTGCCAAGGTTTCGCCGGTTCCAGCAATCAGGCGAAGATTCGGATCCAGCGTGATGGGAATGGCGACCTCCTCCAGTCGATTCACCCGTTTGTTCAAGAAATCCGTTAAGGTGACCGGTGGATGCAATTCTCCGAACATGATATGCGCGTCGGCTCCGCCCACGTCGAGGTCGGCCAGAATGACCTGTCGCCCGCTTTTCGCAAGAGCCAACGCAAGGTTGGCTGACACCACGCTCTTTCCGACGCCGCCTTTGCCGGATGCGACTGAAATCAGAGTTGCCATGTGGTCTGCCGTTTCGTGAGTGAGAACACGGATCGGGATCTGTCTGACTGGAACTACGTACGATGTTGTCATTGTAGCGGCTACTGAACAAAAGAAAAGGAAAATGCGGGAATCCGTCAAAGGTTATGCGTATCTCGCAGGAGATCAGAAGCCGAGGATTGTCTCATGGCTCAGTCCTTTATGGCGTGGGAACCGCGGGACTGTGGTAATCTACTCACCGGGGCTAGCTGAGTCGAAGCGACGGTTCCTCACATGTGATCATGCGAAAAGCCAAGATCATCTGTACCATCGGACCTGCGAGTTCCTCACCGGCGCTTATCGATCGGTTGATCGCCGCCGGAATGAACGCGGCCCGGTTGAATTTTTCTCATGGGACTCAAGAAACCCATGTGACTGCTATGGCGACCATCCGTCAGGCAGCTGCCAGACAGGGCGTGGCAGTGGCGATCATCCAGGATCTGCAAGGGCCGAGGATTCGAGTAGGTCTTGTCCCGAAGGCAGGCATTCACGTCACAGCCGGTCAATCAATCCGTCTCTGTGCCTGGCGCTCTGAACGGGACGCACAATCCGCGTCCCCCTCCCCTTCTACGGAAATCCCTATCTCATATCCGGATCTCACGCGGGACCTTCGTGCCGGGTCTCGGATTCTGATTAATGACGGACTGATTGAGCTCGTGGCCGACCGGATCACGGATGACACGGTAGACTGTTCCGTCCTCATCGGAGGCACGATTACCTCGCACAAAGGGATTAATCTTCCCGGCACGACGGTCAGTGCCCCAACGTTGACTGAAAAAGACAGGAAGGACATTCAGTTTGGTGTCGACCAGGGAGTGGATTATATTGCGCTCTCCTTCGTGCGAGGAGCACAGGATATCGAGACGGCGCGAGCTGTACTGGAACAGTATGAACGTCGCATTCCGCTCATTGCGAAGATCGAACGAGCCGAAGCTGTTGCGGCCCTGGAGGATATTTTGGCCTGTGCGGACGGCGTGATGATCGCACGCGGTGATCTGGGCGTGGAAATGGGGCCGGAAGCGGTGCCGATTTTGCAGAAACGCATTATTGTCGAAGCCAATCGTCGGCGTCGGTTGGTGATTACCGCCACGCAGATGTTGGAGTCGATGACGAAGGCTACAAGGCCGACGAGAGCCGAAGCCTCCGATGTCGCCAATGCCGTCTTTGACGGCAGCGATGCCGTCATGCTCTCGGCTGAAACCGCCGTGGGGGCTTATCCGGTTGAAACGGTACAGGTCATGGATCGGCTGATTCGCGCCGCGGAAGACACGACCGAACCTGGAGTGACCATCAAGGCAGATCCTGCTCCCAGCGACCGCTCACTGGCAGAGGCGATCTCAGCTGCTGCTGTCTCTGCAGCCAGCTCAGTCCTGGCAAAAGCCATCGTGGCCTTCACGGAGAGCGGCACGACCGCACGATTGATCTCTAAACATCGACCAACCTCCCCTCTCCTAGCCTTCACTTCGTCCGAAACAATTTGGCGGCAGATGGCACTGTGCTGGGGTGTGCGTCCCTTCCTCATGTCTCAAGGAGGAGCACCAGAAGCCTGGATTGCAGAAGCGGAGCAACGGCTCACGACAGCGCATCTCTGTATGCCTGGAGATATCATCGCCGTTGTGTCCGGAACGATGGCGGGACAAGTCGGCGGCACGAACATGCTGAAGCTCCACGAGATCGGCCCCCTCACATCTGCCGGTGAAAAGCCTTCCACCACACCCAAGTCGTCATAACCAGCCCGCATCAATTTCTCCAGCCCCCGCAGAGTGCCCCCTATCAAAAAAGCTGCCAGCCTGAGTGATGAACCCGTCCACTGTAGGAATGTCTGTCACTCGGCATTCCCCCCTCGACAGAACTTAGGGCCATGAGCCTGCCGAACGGTGAAGCGTCGAACGCACCTCGCTCTAAAGTCGGATGCTTCAGGAGATGCCCTGCTCCAGGTCGTCATGATGGAGGTGTGTATGAGCTGAATGCAAATCACGTACATATTTGATGCCTGCGATACGAATCCGTACCATCGCTGAGCCCTCCGTACCAACAAAGTTTTCAGAACTCTTTGGAAACCAAAGAATTGTAAGAGGTTTCTAGTCAGGCACCTCTTTTGCCTTTCCCGTTCTAGTCATACACACGCCCTGTGCACCGGGGTATTGAGGCGCAGAAGTAGGATGAAACGCAAACCTACCAATGAGGCATTGTTCATGAAATACACTCATCTACCCACACGATGGTTCTGGCAGGTGCTTGCCGTCATAGTCCTCATGGGATTCGGGCAGGCTGCTGAAGGCCTCGCCTTCACCGTGGGTCCGACGGCACTGACGTTTAACGCTGTTCGAGATGGAACAAGCCCGTCCAATCAGACGTTGTCTGTCTTCCGAAAACGGACAAACCAGATAACGGTTACAACTTCCGACAATGCCTCTTGGTTAACCGTTTCGCCGGCCACCACCTCCATGACTACCAAGGCGACCCTTGCGGTGGCGGTCGATACAACGGGGCTCGCAGCTGGCACCTACAATGCAACCATCACGGTGAAGGTGGGAAAAGCGACGAAGATAGTCCCTGTGACCATGACCCTGTCATCCCCACCCTCGGCCACGACTGCCACTCTCGCATGGAACGCTGTCATTGACCCATCCTTGAGTGGCTATAATGTGAAGGTAGGCACGGCCTCAGGGCTCTATAGCAGAACGATCACTGTAGGCAACGTCACCTCGTATACTGTTGACAGTTTGACGAATGGGACCACCTACTATTTCACCGTGACCTCCTATAACAGTGCGGGTGAGAGCGAACCATCAAATGAGGTCAGTAAGAGTATTTATTGAGAGGCAGGATAATCTATGGAGGCACACGCTTGTTTGTAGAAATAGTTTAGGTCAAACCTAGAAACGTAGACTGCCCGCTCCATAACCGTGTACGCTCTTGTTCTTACAAGACACGTGATGTCGGAGGCGTGTACCCAACATCTCCCTCCCGGCCTGGCAAGAAATCCTTAATCCGATCCCACTGATCGTCACGCACCGCATACCGCCGTTGGCCCGGCCATACCCCCCCCATGTGTATGAACAGTGAATCACTATCAGACTGCCTGTGTGAATCCTCAAAGCCACCGCGTGACTAACTGATGACACGCCCTAGCACTTTATGGAAAACCCATCCATCTTCCGGCCGCTGGTGGTTTCAAACTGTTGGCGATTGAGGAGGATCAGTGCCTTCGAGGTTCGCTTGCCATCAAATGCTCTATATTTCACGCCGGCCAGATCCTTCTCCAAAACTGCTCAAAGTAACAACAACGCCAATGGGTTAGGCTCGAAGAACAACATTATTACGAGGGCTAAAGAAGAAGATGCAGGAGAAGGCATACGCTACCGCGATCGCCAATAGCCTGGTCGCCGTCGGCCATGAGCAACAGCCACAACCTCAATACGATCCTTGGTTGCTCGATAGACAATCTGGAAGGGAAACCGGCGGAATAGATACCGCCGAGTCATGTGCACAAACAATGGCCAGCGTTCAGGAGTATTAGCGATGGACTCGATCCCCTGATCGAGTTCAGCGAGAAATGAGTCTGCCGCGGATTGACTTCTTTCCGCGTACCACAAGCGAGCGGCTGCAGCTTCTTCGACAGCGTCTGGATGGAAGACAACCTGAAGGTCAGGCATTAGCGACCGAGAATCGTTCGGCGGGCATCACTCCAGGCAACAACACGGGCGGGAGCTGTATCAAGATCCTTCAAACGACGGGCAATCTCCCGATCCCATTCTGCTTCTGCATCGGCATCAACCGCTACATCAAGACTCTCCAACAATGAGCCTGCGATTGCAGCCCGAGCTTCCGGTGGAAGCTTCAACGCGGCCTCTAGCAACCTTGTGGCTTCAGAACTCATGGATGAAGAGTAGCAGAAATCGGGACAATGGGAAAGTTGGACAGGCGAGAGTATGGCATCAAGCAAAGTAGCTTCCGCTCGTTCAATCCGTTCCACCTCTGTCCGAACTCCACATCGATGAAGGAGCTTCTTCACCAGTTGCTCATGTGTCCACACGTTTGACCTCCTTCATGCACACGCCGGTTATATCAAATGGCAGAGGATTACAAAATTGAGGGCTACCGATGGAGCGGGAATCTCATCGAGCAAGCCGACCGGCACGGCACGCAACGACCATGCAAGAAACAAGATCTGAGCTAGCCCGGGTTTCGTGGACACCGGGTTAAGACCCACCGACCTGCCGTTCGAACTCCAGCGGACTCAGGTAGCCCAGGCTCTGATGGAGCCGCTGACGATTGTAGAACCCCTCGATAAAGGCAAAGATCTCCCGACTCGCTTCATCCCGGGTGTGACAGAGGTGATGGTGGACAAGCTCATTCTTGAACGTGCTGAAGAAGCTTTCCGCCACCGCATTGTCATAACAGTTCCCTCTCCGACTCATGCTCGGCGTGGTGCCGTGTTTGAGGAGCTGCTGTTGATAGGCGCCACAACTGTATTGGGCCCCCTGGTCGGAGTGATCAATCAACCCCGGACGGAGCTGGCGCTGGTGGACCGCCATCGTGAGCGCGGCAAGCGTCAGCTGCTGATCCGGCCGGTCCCGCATGGCCCAGCCGATGACTCGCCGTGAACAGAGATCAAGTAACACGGCGACATAGAGCCAACCCGCTCGCGTTGGGATCATCGTGACATACCCCACCCAAATGCAATTCAGCATGGTCGCCACAAACCGCTGCTGGAGCAGATTGAGCGCTGGGGATGGGAGTTGATGATGTTCCACGATGACCCGAAAGCGCCGCACGCGTTTGGTCTCGAGTCGACCGAGCTTGCGCAGCCGCACGACCCGATGCCGCCCACATGGGATGCTCCGATGCCTCGCCTCCTGCCACAGTTTCATCGCCCCATACTCTTCTCGCATTTCCTGATGGAGCAGACGGAGGAGGCGCAACAATCGTTGATCCTCCTGGGCTCGTGCACTTGGGGGACGATCTCGCCACGCATAGTAGCCACTGCGACTCACGCCAAGCGCGGCACAGAGGCACGTCACGCGATGCGTGTGTTCGTGAGTCCAGATGAACGCGTATTTCACGTCGACTCCCCCGCAAAGGACGCGGCGGCTTTCCTAAGAAACATGCTCCGCAACGGATACACTTCCCGGCTGCAGGGTGAAGCCGAATTGTGCCGCGCGGCGATGAAGCTGCTTCAGTACGCGATCGCGGTAGTGTTGTTCATACTGGGCTGCACCAGGGTCTTTATAATCCATACCGAACCGCATGGCGTTGTAGAACAGGACCGCGATTTTACGCGCGGTTGCGGTCACGGCTTTGGCATTGCCAATACGCGCAGCCAGCCGCCGGTAGAATGCGCCGAGCGCGGTAGGGGTGCGTCCGACTGTGACGGCCGCTAAGCGCAACGCTGCGGTGACCCTATTGCGGGTCTTGCGGGTATAGGCGGAAAGCACTTTGCCGCCGCTAATGTGACAGCCCGGCGAGAGCGTGAGCCATGATGTGAAATGCTTCGCCGTGCGCCAGCGGGAAAGATCTGTCCCGCATTCAGCCACTAGCCGTAAGGCGAGAAACGGGCCAATGCCGTGAATTTGCGTCAGGTCAGTGCCGGTCAATTGATAGAGAGCCGAGCGAACATCGAAGTGCACCTCGTTGGGTTGTTTGGTACGGTGACGGGGCTTGGGCAGAGGCGCTTCGGGTTGTGGCCGCGCGGCGTTTAGCGCGGCAATGGCCTGTTCGATTTGCCTGTCGCATTCCTCCACACAGCGCTGATAGAAGTCGTAGAGCGCAAGTGCTTGTGTCAAGGTAAAGACATGCTCTGGTTGGTAGTTCCCCACGAGGGCGGCCCGTACGGTCTCGACACTGGCCTTGCAGCGCGTGTCACGCATCGCCGCCAAGCTGTCAGGATCGCGCTCCCCAGCGACAATGGCACGAATCATCTTCATGCCCGTCGCCCCGGTCAGGTCGCTGAGGACATGGTGCCGTTGCACATTCATGAAGGTCAGCGCCTTTTGCATATGCTGGATGTGTGCGGCAGCATAGTCCAGATGGCGCTCGCGTGAGCGCACATACACGCGCAACGCAGCACTGTCACGTCCAGGGCGAAAGCTTGCGCGCAGCAACCCGCACGCGTGGAGCCGTTGCAGCCACTGAGCATCATTGACATCACTCTTTCGACCGGGGACAGCCTGCGCGTCGTGCGCATTTGCTAAAATGACCTCAAGGCCGCGGGATTCCAGCACCTCGTAGGCGGCAACCCAGTACACTCCCGTCGATTCCATCGCGACGGTCTTGATGCCGACATCGATCAGCCAATCGGCCCTGCGGTGCAACTCGCTCGTGAAGGCTTGAAATGTTCGCACGGGTTCATCGCTCAGATCCGGGCTGACGGCGGCGACATGAAATCGCGAACCAATGTCGATACCGGCAGCGCGCTCGTGAATGATGGGCAACCCCGTGGGCATGGGCGTCGCGTTCTTTCCAGACATGATCCACCTCCTCAAGAGTAAGAACGCGGGACGGGGGGCTCGGATGCAATCAATTTCCTATACGGGGTCACCCGAAGGTGCCGCCACAGATGGGTCCGCAGATCCCCCTGGGCCAGGTTTTTTGACGGGGTGACGACCTCCAAGAAGCTAACGGCCACTGTCCACGCGTTGGAGGATTGTACCGCCCGATGTTTCTATGCAGAAGGGGCACGGCAAGCCGTGGGGGCCGTTTTTTAGGATGTCCCGCTCCATACGAGCCTCAGCGAGATCCCGTTTGAGCCGGGACAGCTCCGCCTCCAGCTCCGTCACGGGCCGTCGGCTCTCCCCCAACGTGGCGAGCTGGCCCTGCCGCGCTTGCCCCACCCAGCGCTCGAGTGTCCTGCCCGACATGGTGAGGCGTCTGGCGGCCTCCGGGATCGTCACCGGCTGTTCGAGGACCAGCCGCACGGCCTGCTCCCGGAACTCCTTCGTATACTGCTGTCGTGGGACCTGTTCCATCTCACACCTCCAGCCCTCTCATTGTAGGGTGAAGGCGTCCACTTTTTCGAGCCTACCTCATTTGCCTAGTTGCTCCCAGCCTAAGTCCGCAAAGCAGGGCCCTTGCGTGGCTTCACCGAACATAATGCCGTTTCTGGCCCCATTCCATTCGAATAGTTGGACCTTCTCGTCCCGATCGACTGTCATATCCCAGCCTATACAACGGGTATATGGAGCTTTCTGATGCAGTTCAGTCACGGTGCTGAGACATGTATGGAACGCAGGAACCACGTTCCCGGAAAACGAGACATGACTCGTCGGGTGAACTCTGGTCTCCAGCCACTCTACCGTGTATGCAACCTCGCGAAATGCTCCGTTCTCGATATTAATCGGTACGATGATCTGGCTACTCGATTGCACATGACTTTCCTCTCCGCTCCCCATCCTCAGATAGCAGGCCCGTACAGACACATTCCCACCATCCTCGTAGACTGTGGTGATGCGTAGGGTGGCCACGGACTGATTGGTGAATTGGGCGAATAGTTGATGCGGCTGCACCACGCGTTGAAACGTACCGTTCCCAAGCCGTCTGATCTGATCTAGGCTGAACGACTCTCGCGTGAAGAAATAGATACCTTGGCCTCGGAGGGAATGATCAAGTTTGAACACCGCTCGCTCCTGATCCTTGAACAGTTTGTTTTTCACTGCATCGGGTGAAACAAATTCGTAAGCCGTGTCAAAAAAGATCCCATTCGCGTATGCGAGCACGTCGGGCAAAACCGCATTCGGGAGCATGACCGTATTCAGCCCCCTGAGTTGCGCCACCTGTCCATACTTCCCTTGAAGTTTGGGCACGACCACCGAGCGATAGTAAGTCTCTGGGATCCAGCCGTCCTTAAATTGCCCGGCCATCGCGGTATAGAGATACAAGCAAGGGGCGAAGCGCTTATGTCCGAAGACCTCCACTGCATAGTCGTTACATTGGTTCAGCTCTCGGCGCCCCAGCTTGCCTTTATAGCTCTCTACGTTCTTCAGGGTGCTTAGGGCCCATCTGTTGACAGCCCAATGATCATAATAGTAACTGTTCAAACGCACAAAATTTCGAAACACTGCCTTGGCTGACGATTTCCAACTTCCGAACATCTTCAAATACCTCCATACAAAGAGTCCTCGTTGTGCACAGTAGCAATAGATAACAGGGGCCTCCGCTAGTAGCAACAGGAGCCGGCGTCAGAGACGGTACCGGCGCTCATGTGCAAGATTTGATGAGTGGTATGTGCCGGATCCTTTTGCTGGCACCCGCATGCTGTGGGATTTGTTACAGCAGGAGGGCCCTGCCATTGGGCGGCGACAGGTGGCCTCCCTTATGCGTGCGCCGGATGGGCATCATGGCGATCTGTCGGAAGCCGAGGACCAGCCAGTGGCATCCTGCCATCAGAATTATCCATCTCTGCTGCGTCAGCTGATGATCTCTCGGTCGAAGCACGTTGAGGCGGCCGATACTACCGATATTCCGATGCGGCACGGGTTTGTGTATCTCTGTCCAATCCTCGATTGGGCGAGTCGCCGAGTGGTGCCTGGTGGCTCTCCAAGACCTTGACTATGGACTTCTGCTTGGCGGCCGTGCAGGAGGCGATCAGCCGGTAGGGTGCAGCGGAGATCTTAAACATAGCGACATAATATAGTGCCGCATTCTTGCGCTATCCTGATGACAGGTCACCAAGGGGGAGGCGCTGTCATGAGAAAACTGGAAATTGTGGATGCCGATGTCATGCGAGTCGCCATTCAACAAGAAATTGCTCGATCCGGTGAGTCGCGGTACAATCATCGGTTGCATGGGTTGCTGCTCGTCACCGGCGGCCATAGCTGCCAGCAGGTCGCCACATTGTTTGGCGAAGATCGGCGGACGGTGCAGCGCTGGGTTACACGCTTGGAAACTCATGGACTGACCGGCCTACGTGACGGAGCACGGTCGGGTCGGCCAGCCACGCTGAATGCCAAGCAATGGGCGGCACTGGGACGTGATTTGCGACGCGAGCCCAAGAAGTTCGGTCATGCTGGTCATCTGTGGGACGGCAAGCTGCTCGCTGCGCATCTGCGCTTGCGCTATGGGGTGATATTGGGAGTGTGCCAGTGCCAACGCATCTTTGGCCCATGGGCTTCCGACTGCGCAAGCCCAGGCCCCAAGTCGTCCAGTCCAATCCGGTCAAGGTCGCAGCGTTTAAAAAACTGCACCGCCTGGGACGACGCCGGGGTGTTGAAATCTGGAGCGTGGACGAATGCCACTTCCAACAACATGGTACCCGGTGTCGTATGTGGGTGCCGCCAGAAATCAAGAATCCGGTTCTGCGCCATACTCCCACCCGCAAGTCGGTGGCCTGTTTTGGGGCCCTCAGCTTGCGCACCGGCAAGTTCATCCGCTCGCTGTGCGTCACATTCAACGCGGCCACGTTCCAGACCTTTCTGAAGACGCTGTTGCGGCATCGTTCGCGTGGCACGCGCATGGGGCTGGTCCTGGACAATGCCCGATACCATTACGCGGTCCTGCTCAAGCCCTTCCTTCAAAAATATCGCGCCGTGCTCACCCTGCTGTTTCTGCCACCGTACAGTCCGCAACTGGCCCCCATCGAGCGCGTCTGGAAGCTCACCCGCCGCATAGCGACACACAACCGGTTTTTCGCCACCCTGGACGCCGTCGTGACCGCCGTCTCCACGTGCTTCGACCGCTGGAGAACACCCAACGCAGTGCCACGGAGAGTATGTGGCATAATTTAAGGCGCTATCAGTAGCGTCCGGAGATTTTCATCCTCAACGATCGCAACGTGTTGAACGATTAGGCAAAACTTGCTTCCAAAGGTGTGACCGACTTGAACTTGCAACACGCGCTACGCGAGCCTTCCGGTGGTTTAACCGGGAGGTGGGCACATGTACAGCGGCAAGCTGGTGTTTGCTCAATTGATGGGGCACCTGCCACGGCATACGTTGCGGCGCTGTGTCGCCCGTTATCCGGGCCGCTACCCGACACTGACGTTCTCGCATCTCGATCAGTTCCTGGCGATGGCATTTGCGCAGCTCACCTTTCGCGAGAGCCTGCGCGCCCATTCAAGCAAGCTGTATCACCTTGGCATTCGCGGCCGCATCGCGCGCAGCACGCTCGCTGACGCCAACGAGAAACGGGATTGGCGCATCTGTCGGGATCTCGCCTTGAGTCTCATCCAGATAGGACGCCGGCTCTATGCCGGTGAGGACTTCGGC
>WBZN01002100.1_pt1 | contig 11359 bp, 9 predicted proteins | sample 5204281 | NCBI WGS metagenome assembly WBZN01 (sample SAMN12344347, study PRJNA552823) | activated sludge metagenome | biome: Activated sludge suspended growth; feature: Nitrification reactor; material: Wastewater; isolation source: activated sludge from nitrification reactor of wastewater treatment... | reverse complement strand
CTCGCCGACCGCCTCAAGGGGTCTGTCTCTCGAAAGCCCTTGTTTCCTATGCTACATTGACTATTAAAACTGGGGAATTTCTCTGCAGAGAGCGGGATTGGCACAACCGCTTTCAGTGGCTCGAATGGCTAACACCATGCGGGAATTCTAGGTCGGCCAAAGACGATGCTCAGCTTCAGACTAAGACAGCACAATCACCGTCGGCAGACTTGTTACTTTCGATTATGGTGGATTGAAATGAGCAACATCCTAAGTTTCTTGCTGTCGGGGCCGGGCCTGATTGGGAGAAAGCACGCCAAGCTTGTAATGTCCCGCAAGGATTGCCGCCTGAGTGCGATTGTTGCGCCTGAACATGAGCCAAATGAAGAATTCGCACTTGAATGCGGAGTAAAGCTCTACCCATCTCTTGACGAGGCGCTTCGCCGCGAGCACTTCAGTGCAGCCATCATCAGCTCCCCAAACTCCTTTCATTTCGCTCAAGCAGAGGCGTGTATCCAGAATAAGGTCGCCGTTCTGGTAGAGAAGCCTGTCACCGACAACCTAGCTGATGCGAAACGCCTGGCGGAGCTAGCAACAAATTTCCAAGTCCCGGTTCTTGTCGGACATCACAGGACCTACAGCCCCCTTTTGGACTCGGCCAAGCAATTCTTGAGTTCGGCAACATTCGGTCGCCCGGTGGCATTGCAAGGTTCGGCGATGTTCTACAAACCCGCTCGGTACTTCGAGGAAGGCGCATGGCGCACTCGGATCGGAGGCGGACCCATCCTAATCAACCTGATCCACGAGATCGGGCTCATGCGCTCATTCTACGGTGAGATTAGAAGAGTGTCGGCGTTGGCGGGAAGAAACATTCGCAACTTTGAGGTCGAAGATACCGTAGCCATCACGTTTGAGTTTCAGAATGGGGCACTAGGCAATTTTCTGCTATCTGATGCTGCCGCCAGCACCAAAAGCTGGGAAATGACCAGCGGCGAGAACCCCGCATATCCTCATTTGCCAGAGCAAAGCTGCTACCATTTTGCAGGGACCAATGGCTCACTGGATTTCCCTCGCATGCGCGCACACTACTACGCTTTCGGATCTGAACCATCGTGGTGGAAGCCGTTCGAGACAAAGCAGCTGCCCGTTGAATATGGTAACCCCTTGGCGCGCCAGTTGGACCATTTTGTTGATGTTGTGCGCGGGCGCGCAGCGCCACGGGTTTCGGCGCGCGATGGATACCTCAACATGCTAGTTGTTGATGCAATCATGCGCTCCATCGCCGGGGGGAAGGTCATAGACGTTGATTGCATCGAGGATGCATAGACTCTGACCCGGAGTCATGGTGGACGGAGAAGGTGGCGAAAATTTCTTTACGGCGAGTTGCAATACTCCATGTGGACGGACAATGGGCAAGAAAGTTCTCCTTCTCGACACGGCCTTTGGTGCCGCGCCGATCTATAACTCTCTCATCAAATCGGGGCATGAAGTATGGGTGATGGGCAACCGCCCCGGTGATCTGGTTGCCGCAAAAGCAGGCGTCAACTGGATTGAGCAGGACTACAGCCAAGTCGCCGCAGTTGAGTATCATGTTGCTTGCCTCGGCATCGACTATGTGGTGCCTGGATGCACGGACGTCTCGATCGAAACATGTTCACGGCTGAGCATCGGTTCCCATCTTCGGGACAGCCCTGAGATCAACCGAGTCCTCAGCAACAAGGCATTGTTCCGCGCGCTATGTTCCGAGATTGGTCTGCCGGCACCACGTGCCTTTGAGGAGGCCGCATTTCCCCTGGCGGGGAAGTTCATTTGCAAGCCCGTCGATTCCTACAGTGGCCGCGGCGTTACTATTTTCGATGGCGACGATCTGCAGGAACTGCGCGCGGTGCAGAGCGCGGCACGTGCGGCGAGCCCGACTTCTGCCGCCATCTTTGAGGCCTATGTTTCCGGGGATCTGCACAGCTGCAGCGCTTTCGTGGAGAACCAAAGACTGACCGACGTTTTCTTCGTCAGAGAAGGAGCCTCGGCGAATCCGTTCGCGGTAGACACGAGCTATGTCGTCTACGATCTGCCACGGGAATGCGTACGTCTGCTACTCGAAAGCTTGGAAAGGCTCTGCGCGTTCCTCAAGCTGCAGGATGGTTTGCTGCACACGCAATTCATCCTTTCTGACACTAAGCCCACGATCATTGAGATCATGCGCCGCTGCCCAGGCGACCTCTACTCCCTGCTAGTCGAGTACAGCACCGGTTTTCCGTACGCCGCAAAGTATGCATCTTACTTCGTTGACGCGAAACTCGTTTCGCCGCCCAAAGTGCAGCGTCATATCCTGCGTCACACTGTTACAGCGGACGAGACCACACACTTCGCGGGATTGACGTTTGAGGAAGGCCAGCGAGTGTGCAGCTTCTTTCCGATTGTTGCCTTGGGCGCGCAACTCCGCGAACGACAGGGCAATCGCGCGGGAATTCTATTCTGCGAACACCCAAGCCACGCTGAGCTGTTGGGCGCCTATCAGCGGTTCCTGGAGCGGCGCGTCTATCGTGTCGATGGGTCTACTTCTGCATAGAAGATTCAGCTGCGCCATGCTAACAGGATTGCCCACCGGATTGATTGAAGCGGAGATCGGCCCGTAACGGCCTAGCTAGTCCAAATGTGCCGTCTAGAGAGAACCCCATGGCGAGACCGCTCTATGTGACGAGACCTCTGTTGCCGGACTTGAAGGATCTTCAGCCGGTTCTGGATCAAATCTGGCAAACAAGGATTCTGACAAACGGTGGACCATTTCATCAGAACCTAGAGCGCAAGATGGAGGAATACCTCGGCGTTCCCTGTGCCATGCTCTGCAACAATGGCACCATAGCGCTCCTCCTGGCGCTTAAGATGATGGAGTTGCCTTTTGGCAGCGAGATCATCACCACGCCCCTAACCTTTGCGGCCACCGCGCATGTTGTGAGTTGGAACGGATTCATTCCGGTGTTTGCCGATGTCGACCCACGGACACTGACCATTGACCCTGCTTCAGTCGAAAAGGCGATTTCCAGCAGGACCTCCGGCATCCTCGCTGTTCATGTCTATGGCACCATCTGCGATGTGAATGCGCTCCAGAAGATTGCTGACAAGCACGGTCTTGCTCTCATCTATGATGCGGCCCACGCCTTTGGCGCGACATTCGATGGACGCCCGATTGGATCGTTCGGAGACGCGTCGGTTTTCTCTTTCCATGCCACCAAGCTCTTCACCACGCTTGAGGGTGGTCTCATCGCCACCAACCGTGCCGAGGACAAGGATACGATCTATTCGCTGCGAAATTTCGGCATCAAGAATGAGGAGGAAGTAGTAGCTGTCGGCATAAACGGCAAGATGAACGAACTGCAGGCAGCAATCGGCCTGCTGAATCTGCCCTTGGTAGAGCACGAACGATTCATGCGGGCCAGGTTACGGCAGAGATATTGCGATCTCTTATCTTCGATTCCCGGTATCACGTTGCCGATCGTGCAGTCTGGAGTTCAGAATTCGGAGCAGTATTTCCATATTGTCGTAGATCCCCAGCTATTTGGCAGAACACGCGATGACGTCTATGAAGGCCTCAAGCAAAAGGGCATTTATGCGAGAAAATACTTCCATCCGATATGCACCGACTTCGAGCCATATCGCGGGTATCCCATCCATTCCATTCGCAATGAGCCGCACGTTAGTAAGGTGAAGTTCCAGGTCCTTTGCCTGCCGTTTCACAGCGGCGTGGAAGAAGAGGATCTGGAGGACATCCGCGTGGAGTTATGTGGCTCGCGCAGGTGAGGGAGCGACGACTGCTATTGCAGCACCGCGAAGCATCAGCGGCAAGCGCCACTTTGGCTATGCTTCAGCGACTGCGAGTCCGATTCCGAGCGAGCGGACTCCACTATGCGCAAATTCATAGACCGCGTGCGTCGTCCGTAGCTGTTCCTTCAGCTCACACCATGCGCGCACTGTGCCGCCTTCCTGATTGTCGAACTCGTGGCCATGGATGTCATGGAATGCTACGGCCTTCCGTGCGTATTTTCCAAGATTGGCAAAGTCGCGAATGACCCCTTTATAGGTGTGATCGCCGTCGATGAACACAAGATCGAACACCTCACCGGAGAGATCATCTGAGGACCGCGGGATTGCCTTCTCAATGTTGAGCACTTGAACAAATTCCTCGAATCCAACTAGCTTGTCCTGAACATCGACGAGTTTGAGCGCGGCCTCAGGGTTGGCGCGTTGGAGCACGGCAGCCATGAAGTAAGCACTGCCACCACGATAGGCTCCGATCTCGACTGCGGACTTGATGCCCAGTTTTGCAGCTACGCGCAAGAAATCCACGAACTCAGTTGGGAACTGCAATGCACCAAATCCGCTCGGATTCATAGCGGATAGCCAGGGGCTGAAAACGTCGGAACTCATCAAAGGAATGCCGTATTCCGCTAATGATTTCAGCAAAAATGACCTGCTGTGAAATTCCTCATCGCTGCAGCGCAAGATACGCCTAACGACTCTCAAAGCCTTCTCGATATCGCGCTGAACCGAAGCATCATTCACCTGCGGCATGAATTGACCGAGATTGGAGGAGCCAACAATCTGCTCGAGGTTGGACATCGGCATGACAGCATTCATCGCGGCATTTGAACGCACCGCGAGGCCAATTCCCAAACCGCGAGGCACGCTATGGGCGATCTCGAAAACCTCGTGAGACTGGCAAAGCTCGGTCTTGACCTCATCCCATGCGCGAACGGTGCCAACATCGGGTGAGTGGTCGTGAATGTCGTGCATTGCCACCGCCTTCTTGGCGTATTTCCCGACATTCATAAAGTCGCGCATAGCGCCTTCGTAGGTATGATCGCCATCGATGAAAACGAAGTCAAAACCCTTACCTACAAAGTCAGTTGAAGTGGCAGGGATGGCCTTGCGCAAGCTCAACCTACGGGAGAATTCATCGAAGCCCAACAGCGAATCCCATGGATCCACCATAACCAAAGAAAATGCCGGATTGGCACGCTGCAAGACGGCAGCCATGAAATACGAGCTACCCCCCCTATAGACTCCGATCTCTATTGCCGACTCTACACCAAGCGTGATCAGTTTCCGGAGGCAATCAATGAATTCCGTCGATATCTGGAGGGCGCCGAAACCGCTCTGGTTCATATATTTAGCCCATGGCCGCCAGAACTCTGCCGTCATTACTGGAATGCCGTAGTCTTGGAAACATTCCAGCAGGAATTCACGGCTCATGAATTCCTCTTCCGAGGAGGCGAGTATACGGTCCACGACACGCAATGCTTTGTTGATATCGTGCTCCAGAAGATCCGCTTTGGGCCGAGGAATCAGTTCATTGAGCTTCGGATTGATGTCATCAAGCGAACGGGTTGCGGAAGTCATTTTGATCACCTTGATGTTGAGATCTCAATACTACGCCGAGCGCAGAAGGCCCGGGGAGACATCTCAGCATTCCGGCACTCGCGACACCTCGGTCGACCCGTCGGGCGTCGCTCATAGCCGGGTAGGGTCACGTTTGCCCCCAATGTCGCCACGCAAACTCCCGCCTGGGCAATTCACCAATGCGGTCACGCTAACCCTCGTATGGTCGGGAGGTCAATGACAGATCGTACTTAGCAGGCGGTCCAGCCACGAACTCCTCAAAGTCGGCGCGATACTTTCCGATTAGTGGTGGCGGCATGGTGACGTGCAATGGACCTAACGGCTTGTGATTGCACTCCAGCGTCGCTAGGATAGCGTGGTATCCCGCCTGAAGTGAGAAGCGAGTTCAGAATCGATCTTCCCGTCAATGAGAGCCGCTAAAGTATGAACGAGAGATAGTGAATGGCGATCGCAAGAAATCCTCACCGAGCATTCGAAGATCAGCCGCTTGCTCAGATTGCACTTTCAAATTCCTCGGGCTGCTTCATTGAAGACTTCCAGCAAGTAGTTTCATGGTGCATTGACAACTGCAGGAACGAGAACGATCCTCGCAAAGTATTTCGATTTCCTCGCGAGCCTTATCTCGTCGTTGCGGCTCAGGCGCTCGGCGAGAATCCAACGAAGAACGACATGCTCGCATATGCGGATTCAGTCGTTCGGGGAGCCATTACTCATTGGGAATGGCTATATGAACATCTGGAAGATTGGGATTCCAAGGCTCTTCTCCTAGATGTGCTGGCGTATCGTTCAATCGGCTGGAAGTACGTCAAGATGCCGCTCAATAGCTCCAACTATTGGGACGGCATTGCTTCGATAGGCAGGCTCCACGCCACTTCGCCAAAGGTCAAGTTCGCACATGGTCCGGAGTTTTGGCTGCTAGACCTATCTGAATTCAGCTATGACATAAAGGTGCTGTCGGAGGCTCTCGGGGTATTTAATGAATTCATCTATTCACAGTATCAGTATAGAGGCCGGCGGCGTACCATTGGGCCATCACTGGGCGACTGTGTATTGGACTGCGGAGCATGCTGGGGAGGGACTTCTCTTTACTTTGCCGACATGGTCGGGCCTTCCGGCAAGGTCATCAGCTTCGAGTTCTTTCCCGAGAACATTGACGTGTTCAAGCGCAACGTTTGCGAAAATCCGCGGCTCGCCTCACGCGTCAATTTGTGCGAGGCGCCCGTTTGGCGCCAAGCTCAACGTTCGATGTTTATTGAATATGGCGGCCCTGCCGCTCAGGTCTACGAGGCTGCCAAGCCAAAGGCGCCCGGAGCGCGCCAAGTGATCTCTACAACTATCGACGAGACCTGCAAGGACTTCCCACGCGTCGACTTCATTAAAGCCGATATTGAAGGTTCAGAGCTCTATGCACTGGTCGGCGCCAAGAATACGTTGGAGAAGTTCAAGCCGACGCTTGCGATATGCGTTTATCATAAGCTTATCGATTTCTACGAGATACCAAGGTGGCTGGACGATTTGAAGCTCGGCTATCGATTTTACCTCCAGCATAGCTCCATCCATGGCGATGAGACTGTCCTGTTTGCAGACGCCAACAGCTGCTGAAATCATAGCTTCTTCTCTCCGGCTCTATAGCAGCATGGAATTGGAGGGGCAGAGGCCGCACTGTGGTCTTATTACCTCCGCAATAGCGCCAGCAGCGCAATGACCATCGCCGGGGCGCCCAGGGTGGCATTGTAGAGCACCAGGGCCAGGGCGGCGAACAGCAGACCGAGGGCGACCAGGATGCGGCCGCCGAGGAACAGCCCGCCGAGTCCCGCCGCCAGCCCGAACCAGCCCCAGATCCGGTGGTGCTGCGCCGCGATCAGCCACTGGCGGGGCTGGCACCAGCCTGGCGCGTTGGCTTGGCCACAGGCGATGCCGATCTCCTGCGGCTGGATCACGCCGTAGCGCAACCAGTAGGCCAGGGCAAAGCCGAGCGCGACCAACCCGATCCAGCCGCCGGCACGCCGCCAGGTCCAGGGTCGCTTTCCGCTCAACGCAACCTGCCCTTCACCAACCGGAACGTGATTCCCCATCCAAGGGTCCCGAACCTTGATTCCGGGGCATTTGTAGACCAGTTTCGGCGCCGCACTGCAATTCATTCCCATCACCCGGCTGCCATTCGCCCCCGCGCGGCCCAGCCCAGGAAGAGGATTTCGACCATGCGACGAGACCACGGCTCCGAACGGGGCCAGGTGCACCGGCTGGTGCTGGACAGCCGGGTCCTGGCAGGCAATCCGCTGGGCGACCCGGCGCGGCGCGAGCTGCATGTCTATACCCCGGCCGGACACGAGACCGGCCGGGATTTGCCGCTGCTGGTCGACCTGGTCGGCTTCACCGGCTCCGGCCTGTCGCACACCAACTGGCGACCCTTCACTGAGAATGTTCCGGAGCGGCTCGACCGCCTGATCGGCACCGGCGCCATGGGGCCGGCGGTGGTCGCCTTTCCCGATTGCTATTCCCGGCTCGGCGGCAACCAGTACATCAACTCCGCCGCCATCGGCCGCTACGAGGATTACCTGATCGAGGAGGTGGTGCCCTTCGTCGAGCGCCGTTTCGGCTGCGGCGGCGCCGGCCGGCGCGCGGTCTTCGGCAAATCCTCCGGCGGCTACGGCGCCATCCTGCACGGCATGCGGCGGGCGGATTTCTGGGCGGCCTTCGCCTGCCATTCCGGCGACATGGCCTTCGAGCTCTGCTATCTCGGCGACGTGCCGAAGGTGCTGAATGAGCTCGCCAAGCACGGGCGCTCGATCGAAGCCTTCCTGCGGCATTTCGAGGCGTCGCCGAAGCCGACCGAGGCGGAGATGGAGGTGATCAACCTGCTGGCCATGGCCGCCAGCTACGACCCGGCGCCGGCCGCCGACCCGGACGCCTTTCTCGGCATCCGCCTGCCGGTCGATCTCCACACCGGTGAGGTGATCGCCGAGCGCTGGAAGAACTGGCTGGCCTGGGATCCGGCCCTGCTGGTGGCGCGCCATGCGGAGGCGCTGCGCAAGCTCAAGGCCATCTACATCGATTGCGGCGATCACGACCAGTTCGCGCTGCATTTCGGCGCGCGGCGCGTGCATCGCGACCTCGAGCGGCTCGGCATCGCGCATCTCTACGAGGAGTTTCCCGACGACCACACCGCGGTGGACTATCGCATGGATCGCTCGCTCCCCTTCCTCGAGAAAGCGCTGCGCGCCTAGGCGAATCGGGCTGCGCCAAGCTGTCACGCGGCATCGCGTCAGCGCGACAGGCGACGCGGCCAGGGTCTCAAATGCGAAAGGCCGCGGCGGAAAGACGCCGCGTCCTGTTCTGCATTTGGGGACGAAAATGATGCATTCCAAACTCTTTGGGAGCGCCTGCTGCGCGCTGGCGCTCCTCCTCGCCGCTCCCGCCGCCATGGCGCAGGATGCCACCGAAACCTTGCCCGGAAAATCCGCCGGCGATTTCATGATCCGCCTGCGCGGCCTCGGCGTCATTCCGCGCGACCACGCGGATATCGAGCCGATCGGCGGCGACACCGAGATCGAGAACAACCTGGTCCCGGAAGTCGACTTCACCTATTTCATCACCGACAACATCGCGGTCGAGCTGATCGCGGCCACCACCAAGCATGACGCGGTGGCGGAGAACACCTCCGCGGGCGATGTCGATCTCGGCGACGTGTGGTTGCTGCCGCCGACCTTGCTGGCCCAGTACCACTTCCTCAGCAAGGGCGTGGTCAGCCCCTATGTCGGCGCCGGCGTCAACTACACGGTATTCTACGGCGTCGATGAGCCCAATGGCGGCATCGTCGACGACATTGACTACAAGGACAGCTTCGGCTGGGCACTGCAGGCCGGAATCGATGTCCGCATCGACGAGCACTGGTACCTGAACGCCGACGTGAAGAAGCTGTTCCTCGACACCACGGCCGACATCAACCACGGCGCCGTGCGCGCCGATGTCGACATGGATCCGTGGCTGATCGGCGTCGGCGTCGGCTACAAGTTCTAAGGCGGTTGTCTTGTGACGGCGTGAACAGGCCGCGCGCCGTCACAAGAATTTCACGGTTCCGCCGTTGAGTTGCGCCTCATATTTCGGTAATCTTCGAAATATGAAAACAAAGCAAGCTCTCTCGGCCTTCGCCGCGCTGTCGCAGGAAACCCGGCTCGAGGCGTTCCGCCAACTGGTCCGCCTGACGCCAGGCGGCAGCCCTGCCGGCGAGTTGGCCCGCGATCTCGACGTGCCGGCCAGCACGCTCTCCTCGCATCTGGCGATCCTGGAGCGCGCCGGCCTCGTCACGTCGGAGCGCCAGGGCCGCGTCATCCTCTACCGTGCCGACCTCGACGGCGCGCGCGACCTGGTGCAGTTCCTGGTCAAGGATTGCTGCCGCGGCCAGCCCGAGCGCTGCGCCCAGTTGATCGAAGCCGCCTTGCCCTCCTGCTGCTGATTTCCAGATCGGGGCCCGTCATGACCGACCGCGTCTACAACGTCATCTTCCTGTGCACCGGCAATTCGGCGCGCTCGATCCTGGCCGAGGCGATCCTCAATCGCGAAGGCGCCGGCCGCTTCAAGGCCTATAGCGCCGGCAGCCAGCCGAAGGGCGCCGTGCATCCCTTCGCGCTCGACCTGTTGAAGAAGATGAACCATCCGACCGACGGGCTGCGCTCCAAGAGTTGGGACGAGTTCGCCGAACGTGGCGCCCCGGTGATGGATTTCGTCTTTACCGTCTGCGACAACGCCGCCAGCGAGGTCTGCCCGATCTGGCCGGGCCAGCCGATGAGCGCGCATTGGGGCATTCCCGATCCGGCCGCGGCGGAAGGGACGGAGGCGGAGCGGCGCCTCGCCTTCGCCGAGGCCTATCGTGCCATGCTGAACCGGATCGGCGTCTTCGTCAGCCTGCCGCTGCAATCGCTGGATCGCCTGAGCCTGCAGCAGCGGCTGGGCGAGATCGGCGCCGCCCTGCCGCAATCGGCCTGAGCGGGGCTGCCCCGAACGAGGATTCCATGTCCCTTTTCGAACGCTATCTCACCCTCTGGGTCGCGCTCTGCATCGCCCTCGGCGTGCTGCTCGGCCACCTGTTTCCCGGATTCTTCCAGGCCGTCGGCGGGCTGGAGCTCGCCAAGGTGAACCTGCCGGTGGCGGCGCTGATCTGGCTGATGATCGTGCCGATGCTGGTGAAGATCGACTTCGCCGCCATCGCCGAAGTGCGCCGGCATTGGCGCGGCATCGGTGTCACTTTGTTCATCAACTGGGCGGTGAAGCCCTTCACCATGGCCGCCCTGGGCTGGATCTTCATCGCCTGGCTGTTCCGGCCACTGCTGCCCGCCGAGCAGATCGAGTCCTACATCGCCGGCCTTATCCTGCTGGCCGCCGCGCCCTGTACCGCCATGGTGTTCGTGTGGAGCAACCTGTCGGACGGCGAGCCGAATTTCACCTTGACCCAGGTGGCGCTGAACGACGTCATCATGGTCTTCGCCTTTGCGCCCATCGTCGGGCTGCTGCTCGGCCTTTCCGCCATCACCGTGCCGTGGCAGACGCTGCTGCTCTCGGTCGGGCTCTATATCGTCGCCCCGGTGATCGGCGCGCAGCTCCTGCGCCGCGGATGCCTGGCCGGCGGCGGCGCGGCGCGCCTGGAGGCCCTGCTGGCACGGCTGCAACCGCTTTCGCTCGTGGCCCTGCTCACCACCCTGGTGCTGCTGTTCGGCTTCCAAGGCGAACAGATCATCGCCCAGCCGCTGATCATCGCGCTGCTGGCGGTGCCGATCCTGATCCAGGTCTATTTCAACAGCGGGCTGGCCTATCTGCTGAACCGGATGAGCGGCGAGGCGCATTGTGTTGCCGCGCCCTCGGCTTTGATCGGCGCCAGCAATTTCTTCGAACTGGCGGTGGCCGCCGCCATCAGCCTGTTCGGCTTCTCCTCCGGCGCCGCGCTCGCCACCGTGGTCGGCGTGCTGATCGAGGTGCCGGTGATGCT
>WBZN01002099.1_pt1 | contig 11363 bp, 10 predicted proteins | sample 5204281 | NCBI WGS metagenome assembly WBZN01 (sample SAMN12344347, study PRJNA552823) | activated sludge metagenome | biome: Activated sludge suspended growth; feature: Nitrification reactor; material: Wastewater; isolation source: activated sludge from nitrification reactor of wastewater... | reverse complement strand
TGCACGCCGACTCGAGATTGATCAGCGGCTGCGGGCACAGTGCGTCGAGGCGCCGAAAGTTGTCTTCCCGCAGATCGGCCTCGAGGTCGGTGCCACCGGCGAAGGCCCGGATCGCCAGCGCATCCGCGTAGCCCGCGAGAACCGGCACCGCCTCGCGCACATGCTCCGCCGCGGCGCCGTCCATCATCACGCCGTCGCGCGTCTCGAGCGCCCAGCTGCCGCGGCCGGGCGAGATCACGAAGCTCGAACCGCCGAGGCGCGCGATCGCCGACTGCATCGAGGCCAGGGTGCGCAGCGACGGATCGAAGAACAGCAGGCCGAGGATCTTCCCTGCCCGCGCCTGCGGTTCTGGATGGCGCTCCAGGCGCGCGGCCAGTTGCAGGAGCCCTGCAATCTCCTCGGGGTCGAGGGCCGCGAGGTCCACGAAGCGCTTCACAGCCACCCCGGACCAGCGGCCAGCAGGCCGGCGCTTTCGGGCCAGCCGAACAGGCGGTTCATCCACTGGATGCCGCCGCCCGCGGCCCCCTTCACCAGATTGTCGATGGCCACGCAGACGACCACGGCGTCGCCGCGCACGACGACGCCGAGATGCGCGCGGTTGCTGGCGACCACGTCCTGGAGGCGCGGCATGGTCTCACGCACCTCGACGAACGGCGAGCCGGCGTAAGCGGCGGCCAACGTAGCGAGCGCCTCCTCGCCCGCCGCTACCGACACCAGCTGAGCCTGGAGCGTGCCGTGGATGCCGCGCGCGAACGGCCCGGCCTGCGGCACGAAGAGCACCTGTGGCGCCCGCTCGAGCGCCGCGGCGGCGCGGGCCAATTCCGTCATCTCGGGCGCATGGCGGTGCGCGAGCGGCTGGTACGAGAACAGCGTGCTGCGCCGTTCGGGATGGTGCGTGGTCGACGTCGGCGTGCGTCCCGCGCCGGTGCTGCCCGTGGTCGCGACATAGGACAGTCGCGGCAGCACCAGCCCGGCCCGCAGCAGAGGCACCGCGGCGAGCAGGAACGAGGTGGTGAAGCAGCCCGGGTGGCCGACGTGGCGCCTGGGAGTGCCGGCGAGATGCTCCGGCACCGCGCTCGCGAACTCGGCGATGCGCGCCGGGGCGCCATGCGGGTGCCCGTACACCCTCTCCCACTGCGCGGCCTCGGCGTAGCGAAAGTCCGCCGACAGATCGACGGCGTGCACGTCGAGGCTGCGTGCCGCGGCGCGCGAGAGCACTGCATCGAGCAGCGCCGCCGCGGCGCCGTGCGGCGCGGCGCAGAACACCGCTAGAGGCGATCCGGCCGCCAACCCGTCGAGCACCGCGTCGAGGTCGGCGCGCGCCGCGAACCTCGCGGACGGATAGGCGCCGCGAAGATGCGGAAACGCCTCACCGACCGCGGTGCCGGCCTGGCTTTCGGACACCACGCACGACATCGCGAAACCCGGATGGCCGGCGAGCAAGCGCAGCAACTCGCCGGCCACGTAGCCGGTGCCGCCGAGAACGACCGCCGGTATCGGAGAGCCCGGTGCCGCGGCCGTCCGCTCGTTCGTCGTCTGCGTCATCACGACGCCTGCAGGGCGCGCGGCCGCAGCTGCGCCAACACCGTCTCGGTTAGACGTTCGCCCTGCGTGCGGGCGTTGATCGCCGGCACGCCGAGCCGCTGCTCGATGATGCGCGTGCCCGCCAGGTTGTCGGTCGCCGGGCCGGTGATCGCGACCGGCTCGATGCCGTATTCCTCGCGCAGGATGTGCACGCCGCCGAACGCCGCCACGGGATCGTTCGCCGCCAACACGACGGCGGTGAACGCGGCCCGCAGCTCGGCGTCACGCAGGATGGCGTCGACGCCGTACGCCCCGAGCAAGCCGTCGCCGAGCTCGGCCACGATGGCGTCGGGCTGGCTCTCGGCGAGCTGGTTGATCAGCATGCGCGCCACCGGCGCCGCGTTGGCCGCCGTGGTCGACACCACGCCGAGGTCGGTGAAGATCGCGGTGCGCCGCGCCCCGGCGTCTTCCATCGCCAACACGTCGCGGCGCAAGGACACGCCGGTGGCCTTGAGCGCCTCGACGCTCAAGCGCAGACGGCGCAGGTTCTGAACCAGCGTGCAGGAAGCCGCGGTCTTGCCGCAATTCATGCACGAGCCCACCAGCGCCACCACCGGCACGCCGCGGGCGTCGAGCGGCGACAGCAGGTCGAGCGGCCGCTCGCCGATGCGAGCCGGCACGCCGACGCGCTCACCGAGGTGCGGGAAGTGCAGCACCGAGCCCAGCACCTCGCACTCGAAGGGGCGGCCGAGATCCGGATTGATCGAATCGCACAGGCCGAGCACGCCGCCGAGATTCAGCAGGTGGACGGTGTCGCCCGGCGCGAGCCGCTCCGGCAAGCGTCCGGAGTAGCCGAACAGCGCGTTGCGATGCCCGAGCGCGCCGGCGATGATGTCGCCGCGCTTCACCTGCGCCATGCGGCCGCTCGGCAGCTCGAGCTGGTTGTACGTGCTCTTGTCGTTGAGCACCCGCACCGCGATCACGGTACCCTCGACGCACGGAATCTCCGGCGCCACGCGCACCTCCGGCCGCAGCTGCAGGCTGCGCGTCACCGAGGCGATCTTGTCCAGCAGCACCGTCTTCATGCCTTTTCTCCCGTAGCCCTGCCCGAACGTCCGGCCCGCGCCGCCAGCATCGACGGCAGCCCCACGATGCGCGAGAAGCCGCGCGCGTCGGCCGCCGTCCACTCCCCCAGCGCCTCGCCGTACTTGCCGCGCGTCGCGGCGAGCAGGGAGTACGGCGACACGACACCTTCGACGAACACCGCTCCCGGCCGCAGCAGCAGCGTGGCCTCGCCGGTGACGCGTTCTTGCGACGACACCAGCAGAGCCTCGATGTCGCGGGCCGCCGGCTCGAGCAACTGGCCCTCGTGCACCAGGTCGCCGTACACCGCGCCCACGGTTTCCTTCACGCGCTGCTGGCGTCCGGTGAGCACCAGCTTCTCGAGCTCGCGATGCGCCGCGAGCAGGATCTCGGCGGCGGGCGCCTCGAAGGCCACCCGCCCCTTGATGCCGAGAATGGTCTCGCCGAGGTGGATGCCGCGGCCGATGCCGAGCGGTCCGCCGATCGCGTCGAGCCGTTCGATCAGCGTCACGGGCTCGAGCGCCTCGCCGTCCAGGGCCACCGGGATGCCGCGCTCGAACGCCACGACCAGCCGCCGCGCCGCTGCGGGCTGGTCGAACGCGCCGCGCGTGAGCACCCACGCGGCCTCGGGAATGGACCCCCGGCTGTCGAGCGTCTCGCGTCCACCGATGGTCACGCCCCAGAGGCCGCGATTCACCGAATAGTCCGCCGAGCCCGCCGTCTGTTCCGGCACCGGCAGCCCCCGCTCCACGAGGAACGCCACCTGCTCGGCGCGTGCCCGCGGCTGGTCGCGCACCGGCGCCAGGATCTCGAGCTCCGGCGCCAGCGTGCGCAGCGCCACCTCGAAGCGCACCTGGTCGTTGCCGGCCGCGGTGCAGCCGTGCGCCACCGCCGAGCTGCCGAGGCGCGCCGCGGCGAGCGCCACCTGCTGCGCCTGCATGATGCGCTCGGCGCCGACGCAGAGCGGGTACATCTGGCCGCGCTTCACGTTCGCCACGATCAGGAATCGCAGCACCTCGTCGAAGTAGGCCCGGCGCGCGTCCACGGTGTGATGCTCGACCGCGCCCAGGGCGCGCGAGCGCTCGGCGAGCGCCTGCCGCGCCGCCGCGTCGAGACCGCCCGTGTCGACCGTGACGGTCACCACCGGCCGACCCAACTGCTCCTGCAGCAGCGGCACGCAGAACGACGTATCCAGGCCGCCGGAGAACGCCAGGACGACGGCGCCCGCCGCGCCCCCCACGCCGGCCGTGCCGGTCGCGGTCGACTCCGTCGCCCGCGGATTGTGCTTCGTCCCTTCGCTCACTCCGCTCACGATGCTTCCTCCTGTCCTCGCGCCACCGCAGCTTCCAGACGCTGGATGACCTTCTTCTGCTCGCGGGCTCCCACCGTCGCCAGGAACACGGTGTCGTCGCCCCCCAAGGTGCCCACCACCTCCGGCCAGCCGGAGCGATCGATGGCCAACGCCACGGTCTGCGCGGCGCCGGTCAGCGTCAGCACGACCGTCAGGCTCGGCCCGGCCGGGCGGATGGTGCGCAGATAGCGCGCGATCTCGCGGTCGAGCTGCTGCTCGGCCGTGTCGCGCCGCGGCGCCTGGTACCGTCCACCGACCTTCACCACGCCGAGCTCGGCGAAATCGCGGCTGACGCTCGACTGCGTGGCCTCGATCCCGCGCTCGAGGAGTAGATCGACCACTTGCTGCTGTCCCGTGACACGCATCCGGCGAACCAGCGACAAGATCTGGCGATGCCTGCTTTCCTTGAGCTCCTGCTCGGACGGCATTCCTACCTCCGGTCGAACGCTTCCCCAAATGAAAAAACCACGCGCGCGCCGGCAGCAGCCGGGGCTCCCGGCGGCGTCGCATGGTATGCGCATTTTATTGCATGTCGTTGCATATCTGTCAAGACGTCGGAAGCCTCCGGCAGCGCCTCGCCTGGCCGGCGCGGGCGAACCGTCCCGCGCTCCCCGCCCCGATGCGCGGCCGCCGGGCGCGACACCTCGCTGTAGCATCTCGGCGGGCCACGAAAGGAGACTCATGATTTCGTCATTCCCTGCTCTCTCCGCGCCGCGGCGCGCAGCCGCCGGCGCGCTGATTCTCATGGTCGCGGCGCTCGGCTTCGCCGCCAACGCGCCAGCGGCCGGCACTCCGGCCCGCGATCGCATTCACGCCGGGGAAGCCCTGGTCGACGCGCTCGCCAAGGGCGACTTCGCAGCCGCAGCGGCGGGATTCGACGCCAAGATGCGCGAGGCGCTGCCGGCGACGGCTCTCGAGCAGACCTGGGCCACGATCAACGCGCACGCCGGCGCGTTTCAGCACCGCTTGCGCAGCCGTCAGGAACGCAGCGGCGCGTACGACGTGGTCTTCGTGACCGGGCAGTTCGCCAACGCGACGCTCGACGTCAAGGTCGTCTTCGACGCCGGCGGCGCCGTGGCCGGACTCTTCTTCGTGCCCGCGGCCCCGGCGAGCGGCTTTCCGGCGGCGTCCTCGCACGCCTCCGGGTCGGCGCCCGCGGCCGGCCCGCCGGCCTACGCGAAAGCCGAGCGCTTCGGCGAACGCCTCGTCACCGTGGGTTCCGGCGCCTGGGCGCTGCCGGGCACGCTGAGCCTGCCGCGGGGCAAGGGGCCCTTCCCCGGCGTGGTGCTGGTCCACGGCTCGGGTCCGCAGGATCGCGACGAGACTATCGGTCCGAACGCGCCGTTCCGCGATCTGGCCTGGGGTTTGGCCTCGCGCGGCATCGCGGTGCTCCGCTACGAGAAGCGGACCAAGGCGCACGGCGCCGAGATGGGAGACCTCGAGACCATCACCGTTCGCGAGGAGACCGTCGACGACGCCGTCGCCGCCGCGGCACTCCTGCGCGCCACGGCCGGCGTCGACGGCAAGCGCGTGTTCGTGCTCGGGCACAGTCTCGGCGGCATGCTGGCGCCGCGCATCGCCAAGGCGGACGGCCGGCTGCGCGGCGTGATCGTTCTCGCCGGCACCGCCCGGCCGCTCGAGGACGTGATCGTGGAGCAACTCCAGTACCTGGTCTCCCTCAAGGCGCCGTCGCCGGCGCGCAGCGACTCGCTGGCCAGGGCCGTGGAACAGGCCAAGGCCATCAAGGCGCTCGACCCGGCGAAACCCGCGCCGGCCGAACCGCTGATGGGCATCCCTGCGTCCTACTGGCTGGATCTGCATGGATACCGGCCCGCCGAGGTCGCGGCGGGGCTCGCCGTTCCGATGTTCATCGCGCAGGGCGGCCGCGATTATCAGGTCACGACGACGGACTTCGATCTGTGGAAGGCGGCCCTGGGAGGGCGCGGCGACGTCACGTTCCGGCTATACCCGTCGCTCAATCACCTCTTCATGAGCGGTACCGGTGCCAGGGCGACGCCCGACGAGTACGATCGTCCAGGCCACGTGGATGTCACCGTGGTGGAAGACATAGCGGCCTGGGTGCTGCAGCAGCACTAGCGCTGAGACGGTGCCGGGTCGGGACGATCGGCGCACGATCGTCCCGACGAGACCGAATACCGGCTCAGCTCGCGAAGGCGCGCAAATTGAGGATGCGCCAGGGCAGGAACCCGAAGTTCCGCGCGCCGAGCGATCCGTCCTTCTCCACCTTGAAGCGCGCCGCCACGAACATCGAGCCGTCGCCGCTGCCCTTGGCGTCGAGATCGAGCTCGATCACGCGGAAGCCATAGTCGGCCGAGCGCGCGTTCGACCAGATCTCACGGAACGACACCGGCCGCTCGGTGAGCAACAACAGATGCCGATGACCGTCGATCTCGGTCAGGAACGCCGCCGCCAAGGGCTCCGGGAACCGGCTGTCGAGCTGCAGATAGCCGACGTTGCGGCTGGCGAGCTCGTTCTGCAGGGTCTTCTCCCCGCGCAGCCGAAGAATGCTGGCGAAGCGATCCGCTTCGCTATCCGGCGTCAACTGATCGATGTGGACGCGGAACGTGGTCGTCATGCCGCGTGGCCCGATGTCGCTCCAGTTGACGGCGGTCCCGACGAACGTGGTGTTGAGCACGGCGCCGGCCGCCGCCACTTCGTCGGCCCGTGCAGCGCCCGAGACGGCAACGACCGCCACGGCGAGGGTTCCTACGGCGAGAAGGCGGGGGATTCGAGTCATGAGCGATCTCCTTTCACACCCCATCCGGAGTGCAAGGCCCGGACCATCTCTCGGAAGCGCCCCGGGCAGCCAGGAGTGCATCGTCGCCTCCGTTTCTTCGCGCCGGGCGACCGCGAGACGGGACGCCTTCGGCCACCACGGGGGACGCCGACACGGCCGATCGCCGGGCGTCCGGCTCAGGTCCTCCCCGCTTGGCTTCGACAGGCTCAGCCAGCGATGAACGTCGTGCCCGCCGCGGAACGGACCAAGAAGGACCGGTCGACGAGCTCACGAACGGTTCTCGCTGGCTGAGCGAAGTCGAAGCCAGACAGGAGCCCGCCTCAGCCTTCGAACGTCTCGCTGCCGTCCGGCTCGGCTGCCGCGCCGCGCTCGCCGGTGCTCAGCCGGTAGGCCGCGTTGCGGGCGCGCATGATGTTTCCCAGAGGCCGCAGATCCGCGGTGGCATGCCAGGGGTCGAACGACAGCGTCTCGACGAACTCCTCGACGCGTCGGCCCCGCGGCGATTCGACGTCCTGGCGCGGCAGCGTGAGCCGCGCCACCGTGACCCACGGCGCGTCTTGCTCACGCCATTCGCGCGCGAAGTCTTCGATCGGGGTGCGGCGCTCGTCGACGAAGAACTGGAGGCGGAAGTCGTAAGCGACCGGCTTCTCGCTCAGCCGGGCGGCGAGCTCCTCGCGCAGGAAGTCGCCGCCCCGACGCCGGCCCTTCGCGACGTCCTCGTCCAGCGGCACCAGGCCGTAGCGCACCGCGTACTCGCCGCACTGGATCGGCGCGGCGCTGTAGTACCGCGCGGCGGCCACCGGCAAGGTCGGCTGCGCGAGATCGGAAACGATCCGAGCCAGGATTTGACCGGTCCGCCAAGGCCCGAACGCCAGGGCAGCGCGCGCCGGCAACAACGCTGGCTGGCGGGCAGCCTCCACGAACCACACGAACTCGTCGGCGGTGCGAAACGGCGTGGCCGGCGTGCGGATCATCAGGAAGTCCTGCGTCCTTGCGGACTCCATGCCCGGGATCAGCTTCTTCCCCGCCACGCCCACGACCTTGATCGCGATACCGCGTACGTCGGGTTTGGCGTCGCTCTGCCGCGCGCCCATGCCGTTGGAGACCCGGACATAGGCACGATAGGTCCGCGGCCGCGCGAACACTCCGGCGCGCGCCGCGACCGGCAGGCCGGGCAGCACCTCGAACTCGGCCTCGAGGCCGAGCTGTCCCTTGGCGTGCAGCGCACGATCGGCAGGCCGGCCCCGCGCCCGCCGCCGCTGCTGCGCACGCAGTTGCTCGGCGTAGCGCTCGAAGCGCTCGTCTTCTCCCGGCGTGACCGTCTCGCGCCACTCCCGCGATGGCTCCATACCGGCAATGCTATGCGTTCATGCCGCGCCGCGGCAAACAGCGCACCGACCGCGGCCAGCGACTACAATCAGCCGCCATGCAGCGCCTCGTCCGCGTATTTCCGATCCTGCCGGGCCGCGAGCCGGAGCTGCGCGAGTTCGTGCGCGAGCTCGAGACGAGCCCGCGCGAGCTCAGCGAGTTCTACGAGACCTACGGCATCGGCGCCTCGTACTGGTACCTCGAGGAGCTGGCGCAGCAGACGATCCTGGTGGTGATCACCGAGGTGGTGGCCGCGCAGCCGTTCGCGGCGAGCTACGCCACGTCCGAGCGCAAGTTCGACCGCTGGTTCAAGGACAGCGTGCGGCGGATCTCCGGGATCGACCCCGACGTCGATCCGCTGGGCCCGGCCTGTGAGCTGCTGTTTCGCTGGACCGAGCCCGAACGCGACAACGGGCGGTAGACCCGATCCCGCGGGGTCGACCGCCCGTACCCGCAACCGGCGGGACTACGAGGCGCTGAGCGTCACCTCAGTGGCTCAGTTCTCATCCGAAGGCGGCGGCGCTCCGAAGCCGAATCCCATGTGACGCCCGCCGAAGTCCTTCCTCATCGCCTGGAACTGCTGGAACTTGGACTTCTGGTCGGCGTTCAGCAGCTGGGTGAACTGGGTCTCGAACTCGTCGTGCAGAGCGCGCAGCTGCTCGCGGGTGGCATGCGCGGCCAGCACCTTGGTGCCGACTTCCGTGGCGTCCGGATGGTTGCCGTCGAGCAGCGTCTTGAGCTCTTCCATCTGCTGGCGCTCCTGCGTCATCAAGGGCTCGGCCTTGGCGCGCAGCTCCTGCTTCAGCTTCTTAGCCGCCGCCTGCTGGTCGGTCGTGAGCTTCAAGCTGTCCGCCATGCGACCGCCCCGGTCGTGATGGCCCCACGGGCTGCCGCCGGCCATCGGTTGGGCGTGCGCCAAGCCGGCGCCAAGCAGGGTGCCGAGCAACCCGGCAGCCAGGAATGCATACGTCGCTAGTGGTTTCATTTTCGTTCTCCTTTTGCGCGCCGCGATCTGCGGCGCGCCGTCCACGCTGCCCACTGTAGTCGGACGTCCCCGGGCAGTCCGCAACGGCGCGCAAGATTTGTGTAAGCGATGTAAACCGCTCACCCGACGAACCGATAGCCGCGACGGTGCACGGTGAGCAGATAGACCGGCCGGGAGGGATTGGGCTCCAGCCGCTGGCGCAGCGCCGCCACGTGCACGTCCACGGTGCGCGTCGTCGGCGTGGAATCGTAGCCCCAGACCTTGTCGAGCAACAGGTCGCGGGTGAGCAGCGTGCCCCGGTTCTGGACGAAGAACGCCAGCAGCTTGAACTCCAGCGCCGAGAGCGCAACCGGCTCGCCGGCCCGAAAGACCTGCGCGCGCCGGAAGTCGACCCGCACATCGCCGAACACGTACGTGCCGGCGGGCTCCCCGGAACGCGCCCGGCTGCGCCGGAACAGCGCCTCGATGCGCGCCAGGAGCTCGGCCATCTCGAAGGGCTTGGTGACGTAGTCGTCGGCGCCGAGCTTCAACCCCACCACGCGGTCGATGACCTGTCCGCGCGCCGTGAGCATCACGATGGGGATCTCGAGACCGCGCGCGCGCAGCTCGCGGCAGACCTCGAAACCGTCGCGGCGCGGCAGCATGACGTCGAGCAGCACGAGATCGAACGACGAGGAGAGCGCCAGCTCCAGAGCGCGGTCGCCATCGGCGGCGTGCTCGACCTCGTAGCCCTCGCTCGCCAGGCGGTCGCTCAAGGTGAGCACCAGGCTCTGCTCGTCCTCGACCAGGAGAATGCGGCGGCTCGAGGCGGCCTGCTTCGACGCAACCCCATCCGCCGGGGCGGTCGGTGCCGTCGGCATCGGGGTCATGCGGTTTCCTCGGCGCGCTCGGCAGCCGCCTCCTCGGCGGCGGGCGCGCCCGATGCCGCCGGCAAGACGATGCGGAACACGCTGCCCACACCGTCCGGCCCGGGCTCGACGACCACCGATCCGCCATGGGCTTCGACGACCTGGCGCACCAGGCTGAGACCGAGGCCGCTGCCGCGCACGCCGCTCGCCACCGCCTCGCGGCCGCGATAGAACGGCTCGAAGACGTGCGCCAGGTCCTCCCTGGCGACTCCGGTGCCGCGATCGCTCACCGACAGCTCGACGGTACCGCGCGCGCCGGTCGCGGCACGCACGCCGATCCAGCGCTCCGCGCCGCCGTACTTCACCGCGTTCTCGATCAGGTTCTGCAGAGCGCGCTGCAGCGCGGCAGCGTCCGCCATCACCGGCGGCACGTCGGAGCCGACCTCGCGCTCGACCGCGATCCCCGCCTCCTGCAGCAGCCAGCGGCTGTCGCGCAGCGCACCGTCGAGCACCACCGCGACCGGCACGCTCTCCAGCGGCAGCGCTCGCCGCCCGGCCTGCAGTCCGGCGAACTCGAGCACCTGCGACACCATGCCCGACAGCCGGCGGCCTTCGGTCTCGATGAGCTTGCCGTAGCGCCGCACCTGCACCGGTTCGTGCACCACGCCGTCCGCCAGGTTCTCGCCCGCCGAGCGGATCGCCGTCAACGGAGTGTTGAGCTCGTGCGTGACTCCCGCCACGAATTCGAGCTGCTGCCGCGCCAGACGTTCCGCCCTCTGGGCTCCGACCGCGAGAATCGTCGCGGTGACCGCCAGCAGGCCGAGCACGCCGGCGCTGACCGCCAGGTTGCGCCGGCGGACCGCCTCGACCGCGGCCTCCAGCGAGCCGTCGCGCCGCCGCACGACCAGTGTCCACGCGAACCCGGCGCGTGGATCCTGGCGATTGGGAATCAGCCGTCCCCACGCCAGCCCGGCCCGCGGTCCCGCCGGCGGCGGCGCGAAACGCGGACTCCAGAGGCTGCGCAGATCCTCGAACGGCCGCAGCCCGAACATGCCGACCGCGAGATCGGCGTTGGCCGCATCCACCTCCGGCCCCGCCGGGTCCGAGCGATAGACGACACGCTCGGGGTGCCGTGCGTCGAGGATCGCAACCACGTAGTCCGCGCCCAGCGCCGAGGTGAAGTGGCGATGCATCAGCTGCGGCAAGAAGTCCCGGGTCAGGATGTCGAGATCGAGCTGGACGAACAGATAGTCGCGCCCGTGCGCCGCATCCCGGCGCCGGTCGCGGCCGTCATGAACATCGCCCTCCGCGGCGTGGGAGGCACCGTGCTCGCCGAACGGGTCCACGCCGCGACCCGCGAGACCACCGGCGGGCGAGCGGGGCTGCGACAAAGGCAGCAGCAATCCCCATATCGGCTGCGCGCCCCATACCGGCTGCGCGCCCCAT
>WBZN01002096.1_pt1 | contig 11380 bp, 9 predicted proteins | sample 5204281 | NCBI WGS metagenome assembly WBZN01 (sample SAMN12344347, study PRJNA552823) | activated sludge metagenome | biome: Activated sludge suspended growth; feature: Nitrification reactor; material: Wastewater; isolation source: activated sludge from nitrification reactor of wastewater treatment... | reverse complement strand
GGCCTCGGAGATGATGTCAGCCGAAGCACGATGCGGCAACTCCGCACCTTCCAAACGATATCCCATTCGGTCTGATTGTGAAGTCACCCGGTACGGTCTTCCGGCCAGCAGGTGCAAGGCCTCATCCATGAAGCAATCGGATTGCGGGCCCGGCATGACTCGCACGGTTGGTGAGGTCGGATATTGTGGCCGATTCGGCTCCGGCAGCGTGCGTCCTACATCGTGTGCGGCAGCGCGCGAGGCCGGCCCGGCGTTGAGTTGATCCCATTTCTTCAGCGCGCGACCTGTCAGTCCGCCTAATCCACTCCGCACATGTGTCGATCGGCTTCCGAGCATCAGCGGGCTGTTGATGCCGCCGGCCACGGCGAGATATGCGCGCGCGCCCTGTCGTCGTATCCCGAACTGCAACCGGCTTCCAGCCTGCATGGTGACCACGGTCCACATGGGAACGGAGAGGTCGTTGCTGGTCGGGGAAAGGTCGGCGCCGGTGATGGCGATGGACAGGGCCTGCTCGAACAACAGCTCGGGCCCTTGGAGCGTGATTTCCAGACCGGCGGCCTGGTCAGGATTGCCGAGCAAACGGTTGCCAACCGTGAGCGCCCAGGGATCCATCGCGCCGCTCACCGACACGCCGAACCGCTGGTAGCCGTAACGGCCGAGATCCTGAACGGTCGTGAAGAGACCGGGGCGCAATACGTGAATGGTCGGCTGTTTATGGGGCATGATCTAATCGGATCACCGAAATCCCTCCATCGTCGAACATAGCTCTCAGTGCATGGGCCAACCGGACTGCGCCGGGGGTGTCACCGTGGAGACAGAGCGTATCGATATGGAGATGGAGCCATGAACCGTCGTCGGCGGCGATGGTACCCTCATGGACCAGCGCGTGCGCCCGTGAGACCACGGTCGATTCATCGTGGATGAGCGCATGTTCCTGATCCCGTGGCAACAACCGGCCGTCAGCTTGGTAGCCTCGATCGGCAAATCCTTCCGAGGCGACCGCCAGCCCATAGGCTTGTCCGGCGGCGAGAAGTGCTGAACCGGCCAAGCCGACGAGAATCAACCGTGCGTCGATTCGGGCGATACCCGCAGCAATGGCCTCCGCGAGTGCCGGGTCCCGTGCCGCCATGTTGTACAGTGCCCCGTGCGGCTTCACGTGGGAGAGTCGGATGCCTTCCGCCTGGCCGATGGCCATCAACTCACTCACTTGTGACAGGATCAAGTCCTGCGCGAACGAAGGGGACAGCGATTGTTCGCGACGTCCGAGGGATCCCCGGTCCGGTAGTCCCGGGTGGGCGCCGATTGCCAGGTCATACTGTCGGGCTAGTCGCACGGTGCTGCGCATCAGTGCCGCATTGCCCGCATGCACCCCGCAGGCGATATTCACCGAGGTCACGTAGGCCATGAGACGGGTTTCCACATCCAGTTGTTCCGGTGTGGCGGCTTCGCCCACATCGCAGTTGAGGTCGATGCTGCGTGTGTCAGTCATACGGGGTCCGTGGACAGCAGTCTGAATTCTTCCTCGTCGATCGGCACAAATTGCACCTGGTCGCCAGGGGCGAGCAGAAATGGCTTGGGCCTGGTGAGGCTGAACAGGAGAACCGGGGTCCGCCCGATGATCCGCCAGCCGCCGGGACTGGCTTGGGGGTAAATGCCGGTTTGTGTGCCTGCGATACCCACTGATCCTGCGGCGACCTGCTTGCGCGGCGTCGGAAGGCGTGGCGCGGCGAGACGTTCCGGCACGGTGCCCAGATAGGGAAAGCCGGGGCTAAAGCCCAGCATATAGACGCGATAGGTCACGGAAGCATGGAGTGTGCCGGCTTCCGCAGGGGTGAGTCCGGCTTGCCTGGCCACATCGAGCAGATCCGGCCCTGCAGCACTGCCATACCAGACGGGGATGGTGTGAGTGGTGCAAGTGCGGGCCGGCGCAGTGGTCGCGTTCGTCATGAGCGCGCGCACCCGTTCGACAATGGCAACTGTATCGGTACGCAATGGATCGAAATAGATGGTGGCGGAACGGTAGGTCGGCACCACTTCAAGGAAACCGGGGATCGCGGCTTGTTCCACTGCAGCCGTCAAGGCCAACACCCGTTCGTTCGTCCGGACGTCAATGGTGTCCCCGAACTCGACGGTCAGCGCGAATTCACTGAGCTGGACTATGCGAGGGGGAACAGTCACAGCATATCCCTTGACGCTTCGAGAGGATAATCGTTGAGTCTCACTCCGGTAACGGTCTGCCTTTGGTTTCCGTTGCAAAGGGGAGTATGGCCAAGCCCAGCAGATAGATCAATGCGATGGCGCTCGCGGCATTGTTGAACGATCCCAGGATGGTGACGAGCCAGCCGGTGACGAAGGGCGCCGCAGAGGCGAGCACGCGACCTGCGTTGAAGCAGAAGCCTGAGCCGGTTGCACGGAGTCGGGTCGGATACAGCTCGGGCAGGTAGATCGGAAAGCCGCTGAAGATGCCGTTATTGAAAAATCCGAGCACCGGCAATAACAGTAAGACCTCCGCGTAACTGTGCGGCACAAAATAGGTGGCCGGCAGCAGGATGAGGCTGCCGAGGCACATCAATCCGAATACGGGGCGGCGCCCGAATCGTTCCGCCAGCGGTCCGAATCCGAGATATCCCAAGAGGGCGCCCGCGTTCAGCGCCATGATGGCATAGCTTACCTTCTCGGTGAGGGTGGCGGAGTCTTGTCCCTGAAGATCGGGCATGGCACGGATCAATGTAGGTGCCCAGTTGGTGGCGCCCCACACTCCGAACACCGCCACGAAGGCTAGGGTTGAACCAACCAGGGTATCGCGGCGGAGGGACGGCTGGAATAGTTCCACGAGATGCATGACGCTGCTGTGAGCTGATCGTGCCTCCGCCTCGTGGGCCTGTACCCAGCGTTCCGGTTCTTTCACCCACCGGCGGACGAGGAGGGCCACAAAGGCCGGCAGGATTCCGATGAGAAAGAGCATCCGCCAGTCGGAGTCTTTCAGCAGAAGATTGAACCCGGCGGCAAGGAAAAATCCGGCTGCCCAGGCCGATTGCAGAATGCCGGCGGCTCTGGCGCGTGTGTCTTCCGGCCAGGTTTCGGCTACGATGGCTGCTCCTGCCGCCCATTCTCCGCCGACGCCGAGTGCCGTGAGAAAGCGATAAATCGCGAGATGCCACCATTCCTGCGCAAGTGCGGCCAAGCCGGTGAAGACGGCATAGATCAGAATCGTGGCGATCAGCGTTTTGGTGCGACCGAAATAATCGGCGGCCATGCCGAAGCCGATGCCTCCGATGGCCCACCCGATCAGGAAAATAGAAAACACGATACCGCCGTACCATCCGATTTGTTCGGATGTGACCTCGCCGCCCGCTGCGCCGGCTTGCAACAGCTCATGCAGTGCGGGATGGAGCACGATCGCATAAATCGTGGCATCCATGGCGTCGAATACCCACCCGAGCCAGGCGACGAACAGCACCAGCCATTGGTATGTGGTCACGCCTTTTGCCCATCCCATGCCGCGGTCCTCTTCTAGATTTGAGTCGACGCCAAGCTACGGGGAGGAATTCACGCTGTCAAGGTGAAGCCCGCGGAGGCGACATGGTATAGTCTGCCGCATCATGCCGCGCGTGGATTATTATCGTGTCCTCGGGGTGTCGCGAGACATCTCCGATGATGACATCAAGAAAGCCTACCGGAAGCTCGTCTTCGAGCATCATCCCGATCGCAATCCGAACAACAGCAAGGCCGAGGAGAAGATCCGCGAGATCAACTCCGCCTATGAAATTCTGGGAGACCCCGAAAGCCGGCGGACCTATGATCGCTTGCACTGGGGCGAGGAGATCAGGCCTGAGACCGTCGATCCGTCGCTGATCCTCGAAGAAATGGAGAAGAAACTTTTCGACGAGGGGCGGAAGGAAGTATTCGCCGTCCTCATGAAAATGGTGCCGCGGATCAAATCTGAACTCGCCATCATTCGTGAACGCACGGTGGCGCACCAGGGATATGATACGTTCAAAGAACCGATTGTCGAGGCGCGCGGGGCGGAGGTGCTGGAGGAGTTCATTACTCCTGAAATGGAGCAACGCAAGCATCGCCTGCTTGAAGTGGCGGTGCAGATGATGCTCTCGCAGGCGGTCGTTGCGCGGGGCGATGAAGGCGGGATTCGCGCGCTGCGAGGCCGTCTGGAGGAGATGTTTCGCAAGGGCCGGATCAACGGCTTTGCCACGGCGTTGGAACTCTTGTACCAACGCCGGTGAATGTTCAGTGGTAAAGGTGAACGCGAAGCGTATGAAACGAGTCGTGGTGAGGCGCTAAGCCCTCCCTGTTACGTCTCCGGTCACGCTCACTTTTCACGCATGGGAGAGTGGCCCCGACACGAATCGCCCGCGTTGCATGACTCCCGCAATCCGTTCCTGCTTCAGCAGCAGGCCGATCTTCCTCAGCGGGTTGCCTTCGACGAACAGCAGATCCGCTTGTTTCCCCGCCTCAATCGTACCGATTTTGTCCTCGAGGCGTAGTAACTGCGCGGCAGCGGAGGTGCTCGTCATGATCGCATCCATGGGTGTCATGCCCAGGGCGACCATCCGTTCTAATTCCTGCGCATTGTCCCCGTGATGATTGAACGGCGTGCCGGCATCGGTCCCGAGCGCGATCGGCACTCCTCGCCGCACGGCTGCGCGGAAACTCTTCTCGTGTTGCTTCACCATATTTCTGGCTTTGGACCGGGCGCTGTCGGGGATACCGCAGCCTGTCGGGCAGGCGGCCGTGGTGGCGAGCGCGGATAGCGTGGGAACCATATACACCCCGCGTTCAGTCATCATGCCGGCTGCCTCGTCGTCCATGAGCGTGGCATGTTCAATCGAATGCACCCCGGCACGCAGGGCATTTTTCATCCCGGTTGCGCCATGGGCGTGGGCGGCTACATGGCGACCATGGGCGGCGGCCACTTCCACAGCGGCTCTCAATTCGTCCACCGTCATCTGAGCTTCATCCGGGGAGGTGCCGGGAGTCAGGACGCCGCCTGAGGCGATCACCTTGATGACCTCCGCGCCGGCTGTGAGCTGATCCCGCACGGCGACCCGCACAGCCTCAACCCCGTCTGCTTCGCGTCCGATGAAACGGGCGTGACCTCCCGGCATGCAAATCGCGAGACCGGCTGCCACGATGCGGGGTCCTGGCGTTAGTCCCGACTCGATGGCCTGTTTCAACGCAAACACGGCATGGTCACGGAAGCCCACATCCCGGACGGTGGTAAATCCTGCCTGCAAGGTGCGGCGAGCCAGTTCGGCGGCCTTTAGCAACGTCACAGCCGAGGACTCCTGCTCCACAGCTGCGACGACATCGGCTTCTGCGCCCAAACAAAAGTGGACATGGCAGTCAATGAGACCGGGGAGGACCGTCAGACCTCGGCCGTCGATGCGCTGCGTGCCTTTGGGTAGGCGGATCGTCTCGTCCGGGCCGACGGCCAGGATGCGATCGCCCTCAATCACGAGGGTGCCCCGCTCGATCTTCCGACCTTGGCCGTCGAGGATACGAATCTGGCGGATGGCAATGGTCATGACGCCTCGTTGATCGGAATGGTGACGATGACGCCGCCCATAATGTCGTTGAGTTTATAATCGCGCCGGGGACTGTTCGCATGCCCGTTGTGGCAGGACACGCAGCTCTCTGAAACCGCCCGGTCGGCGTAGATGCCTTGGAAGTAACGGATTCCGCCCTGCTGATAAAATCCCGTGAAGGGTTTTTCCGGCGCCTTCATCACGACTTCCAGACCGCGCCGTTCGAACTCGCTGTTCGGCCCGTTCCAGACATAAATGGGTGTGAGGCTAGCCAGTCGGAAGCTGAGTTTCATGTCCTTCTGCGCGACCAGCCGGCCGGATTCGAGAAGGAACTGGGCTGGCAGCGGAAGACCCTTCTCTTCTTTCCAATGCTCGAGGGCTTCGACGACGCCCTGGGTGTGCAACTTATCCACGACGTTTTGCGTGTAATTGGCGCGATTGGCGTCGATCACGGCATGAATGAAACTGGTGACCCGTTCGGGCGGCACCATATCGGCCTTGCGCGACTCTGCGACGGCGAGCGCGATGACCCAGTAGGTGATCGCCGCCACGAAGCCGGCTACCCCTGCCATGACGATCCAGAACCCGTTTCGACTCATGCACCCCTCCTCGCCGACAACTGTGACTGGGTATAGGTTTCGACCGCCGCCTGCACCGCGCGACCTGGCTGTTCCAGCCAGTCGTGCCGCGCGAAAATTCCTTCCAAGGCGTTGAGCAGTGTCAGGACGTGGGCCTGCTGGCAGGATTCACCCATCAGGCCGATGCGCCAGACCCGTCCGCGTAGCGGTCCCAAGCCGCCTCCGATTTCAATCCCGTAATCCCGCAGCAGCTGCGTCCTCACCAAGGTATCGTCGACCCGGTCGGGTAGCGTGACACAATTCAGCATCGGGAGTCGATGGCTCTTCGACGGCAACGGCATCAGGCCAAGGGGCTGAAGTCCTGCCAGCAATGCGTCGCTGTTGAGCTGATGGCGGGTAAACCGCGGCGTGAGTCCTTCCTCGTGCACGAGTTGCAGGGCTTCGTGAAGCCCGTAGAGCATCGAAATCGGGGCCGTATGGTGATAGGCGCGACTGCGGTCGTTCCAATATTCGGCAATCAAGGAGAGATCAAGATACCAGCTGCGGCAGGGGCTGCGCCGCTGTCGAATGACTTCCATGGCTCGGGGGCCTATCGTCAGCGGGGCCAATCCGGGCGGGCAACTCAGGCACTTCTGGGTGCCGCTGTAGCAGGCATCGATCCCCCAGGCGTCGACTTCGACCGGAATGCCTCCAAGCGAGGTCACGGCGTCGACGATGAGTAGGGCGCCGTGCGCGCGGCACAGGGTGCCGACTTCTTCAAGGGGCTGCCAGGCCCCGGTCGATGTTTCCGCATGCACCAGGACCACTGCCTTGACCGGGCCGGAACGGGACAGCTGATCCTGCAGAGCCTCCAATGAAATGGTGGTGCCCCAGGCCGCGTCGATGCGAAGCGGGACGCCACCCTGTCGTTCAATCATCGTGGCCAGGCGTGAGCCGAAGACGCCGTTGATCCCGACGATCGCGCGGTCGCCGGGCTCGATGAGATTGGCGATCACGGCTTCCATGCCTGCCGATCCGGTGCCCGACAAGGCGATCGTAAACTCGTTTTCTGTCCGGAACGCCGAGCGAAGCAAGGCTTGAATCTCGTTCATCAAGTCAAGGAAGAGCGGGTCAAGATGGCCCAGAAGCGGTTGCGACAGGGCTTGCAAAACCCGCGGATGCACCAGGCTCGGGCCGGGGCCCATGAGCAGGCGATACGGCGGGACACAATCGTGAGTCTGGAAAGGGCGATTCATGTTCGGGGTTGATCGGTTCTGTTCGTCAAGGGAGGTATTACAGCCTGTGTGAAGGTCTGTTGCTACGAGCGGCCTAGTATAGCGAAACCGGAGGGGATTCAGCCATGGGATTGTGGTGGCGGTCAGTGGGTTCCTTCCATGGGCCGGCTCTCTAGTTTCACCTCATGGGAGCCGGTGTTATACTTCGCGCGCATTACCCCGTGGAGGTCTTCGTGGACGCTGACGAATCAACGGGCCCGGTCTCTGCAATGCTGACGCCCTCGGTACCCTGTGTCGGTGCCCCCCCTCCGCCGCATGCGTACAATCCCGGGTTTTCCCGGGCCATCACGTTGCTGTCGGCCGTGGTCCTCTCTGCCTCGATTGCCGTGGTGGCTTGGTTATCGTTCGATGTCCCGAGGGTCGAGCGAGTGGCTGATGCGGAACGGGCGCTGAGTCACATGGTCGGGCGTCTGATGGATCAGGCGGACGGGTTGAAGACACTACCGGTCTGGGAACAATTTCTCTATGACGTCACGATGGGCAGCGATGCGAACGACCGAGAACAGGCCATCGAATGGTATCGCGAACTTGCCGAGGAATCGTCCGATCCCTTTGTCGATCTGCATCTCGCCATTCTGGAAGGCGAAGCGGAACATCTCCCGGAGGTCGGCCAGAAAATCTCACGCTGGGGGCGGCAAGCCGAACCCTACCCGGTATTCGCCAAGCTCTTGCAGGCCGGCTACGTGGATACACGGCTCTCTCCCGGCGCCGGCTTCGATCTGCAAGCCTATCTGGCGGAGCAGCCCATCACTGGCTGGTTCTACAGTCGGCTGGCCACCCGTATCGCCGAGCGGGCTGGAGACCGGCCGCTGCTCGTCACGATCGAGACCGCCTCTCAGCAACGGGTCGAGGCATTGGTCTGGCGTTCCCGGGCGTTTGCTGTGCTTGAGCTGACACTGATGGTCGTCGGTGTGCTCGTGTTGATGGTCTGGGTGCGGCAGGGAAAGGGCTCAGGGATGTTTCGGGTGGGATCTGCCACGCTGCCGCCTTTGTGGGCCGGCCGTTTGGGCGCCGGGGTATTGCTCCGTGGTGGCGCCGTCGGCGCCCTCCTGACAGTGGCCTTCCTCTTTGCGGCCGGCGACTTCCCTTCGTTGCGGGTCGTGGCGGTGCCGTTATCGAATTTGCCGTTGCTCGCGTTGGCCTATTACCACCTGCTTCGGCCGCAGCGACAAACCTTCTGGCGAGGATTCGGACTGAGTTTCGAGCCGCGTCATGTCGGGCAACTGGGGTTGGCGGTACTGGGGGTCGTGGCGGCCGGCCTTCTAGGCGAGTGGGCGCTCGGGCGAATTGCAGCACCGCTGAAGTTGATCAGTCATTGGACCGAATGGTTCGATGCGGATCTCGTGTGGGGCACGTCGCCGACCTTGATGGTCAGCTTGATGGAATATGTGCTTTTTGCGCCGGTCTTTGAAGAGTTGGCGTTCCGGGGGCTATTGTTCGGCGTGTTTCGGCGGCGCTTTCAGTGGGGGACGGCAGCGATGTTAAGCGCTGCGTTATTTGCCCTCGCCCACGGGTATGGGCTGATCGGATTCCTGAGCGTCTTTTGGAGTGGTCTGATTTGGGCCTGGGCCTATGAACGGACCGGCAGTCTCTGGCCGGGAATGATCGGGCATGCCGTCAACAATCTGCTGGTCTGCCTCAGTGTGATGGCGCTGCTTCGGTCCTGACGAACAGGCACCGATCGGGCCTACTCTCCGGATTCACACCGACGATTCTTGTTATGCCCGCTCCGACTGACCAATCATCCTTCCGCATCCGGTAGAGCCGGTCACGGCTCCGTGCCGGGGTCATCGACGGTGTGGCATAGGCTACAACGCCCGGTGGGCCGTGACGATGAGGATCTGAGCCGGCCGCTGACTCCTGTTCCGCCAGCAGTGCCGGTTGCCGGCAGGGATACCTGCGGCATCGCCTCGCTTGAGATTGTGGACGTCCTCCTCAAGGGTCAACTCAACCGTGCCGAGAAGCACGACGGCCAATTGTTCGGCCTGCCTGACATAGGGTTTATGCCCGCTCGCTCCGCCCGGTTGGATCGTAATAATCATGGGCTCAAGCTGGCTGTCCTTGTGGAATGGGCCGAGCGCCTCAATCTTGGCGCGGGACCACTCACTCTGCACAACCGGCCGCGCATCGGATCGAATGATGGCCGGGGGCGTCGGGTCTACGGCTCGAAAAAACTCTCCCAGTGTGACGCCCAGGGCGGATGCGATCCGTTCGGTTGACGCAATGGAGGGCGATGCCTGGCGCAATTCGACCTGCGAAATGAAACTGGGAGAGAACCCGCATTTGTCGGCCAGTGTCCGTACGGACAGGTGATGCTTCTTGCGCAGTTGGCGAACGATGTCTCCCACGTGCGCTTCAGCTTTGGGTGGAGAGGTCTTGGGAGATCCGGAGGATTTCTTGGGCACGATGGCCATCAATTGCTCGCGATCGGGACACCGCACCGTGGTGGGCACCGAATTGGTCTCGGGCTCCTGTGTATCATGTCTTGAGAAGAGTCTCAAGACCATCAACAGTTGCCGCTCCAGAGAGAGCCACAGCTAGACATATCCCTAGTGGCAAGGCGGGCGAAAATTTCGTGAGAGTAGTGTCCAGTATTACTGGACATGTGTTAAGTTGTGGAGTGATATCCGGCCTGCGCGCTCGAGCGCGCAGGCCAAATGGTAGTTTTGAAGGAGGGGCGCCGTTGTTAAAGGACAAAGCCGCGATCATGACGCTGGCCATTTTTGCCTGCGGCTATGCCGTGTTGTGGGTGACGGGCGTGACCAGTACCGGCGATCTGTTGGGTGATCTGATCGTCGGGTATCTCCTGGCCTGGGGCCTCTATGCCCTGGTGTCGGACCTCCCGCGCGGGGAGATTCGCACGAGGTTTATTCTCATGACCCTAGTCGGATCGGTCACGCTGGGGATGGCCGAATTGCTCGGCGCGGCGGGGCTCATCGATTATCAAATTCTGTTGGGTACTCAGGGCCGGACCTGGTTTGATCGTCCCGGATATGTGCGCGATGCCGAGCTTGGATATCGACACGAGGCGCACTATCGGGCGCGGGGCTCGTTTGTTCGGGGGAATATCGGCGAGGCCCTGTGTCTGCCGGCCAATCCCCCGGAAGAATTCGACATTCGTTATGACCGGCACGGATTTCGAAATGACGAAGATATGGAACGGGCTGAAGTCGTGGTGGTCGGTGACTCCTATGTGGAATCGCCGATGTTGTCCAATTCCAGCCTGTTGACGTCAACCGTGAAGAGGCTTTCAGGGGCCTCGGTTGCAAATCTAGGGATTAGCGGATACGGGCCGGAGCAGGAACTGATTGTGCTGAAACGTTATGGGTTGATTTTGCAGCCCAAGGTGATTGTGTGGACGTTTTTCGAAGGTAACGATTTGCTGCAATTGGATCCGGAGGGAACCGAAACGGATCCCGCGCTCTCGGAGATCAGTATTCCGACAGACGACTATTGGATGCGGTCGTTGACCAGAAATCTGCTCGTGCTCTCGAAGAGAGTGATACGCGGATGTGTGCCGAATTACACGTTCTTGCAGTACCGTGGAATGTTTCGCGAGCAGAGTGGGAAGCAGACCGAACTGTATTTCTGGGAAAAGCCCGCCGCACTGAGGCCAACGGATCGTCTCCGGCTCGATCGGTTACGATCGATTTTGGCTGAGGCGCATGAAGTGAGCCGGCAACGAGGTATCCGCTTCGTCGTCGCGTTTGCACCGGTGAAATACCGGGTTCATCGAGGGCTGGAAACCTTCGAGCCGTCCACGCCGGAAATGAGAGATTGGCCGTTCAATGAGTTGCCGGGCGAAGTCGAGTCTATGGTCAAGGCGATTTCCCCCGAAATTGCCTTTATCGACCTGACCCTCCCGCTCAGAGATGCGGCCGCGTCGGGAGTACTCACATATCTGCCAGACGATACGCATTGGACTGCAGAGGGCCAGCGCGTGGCCGGAGAGGCCATTCATGATGCGCTTTCCGCCCTGAATATT
>WBZN01002094.1_pt1 | contig 11387 bp, 12 predicted proteins | sample 5204281 | NCBI WGS metagenome assembly WBZN01 (sample SAMN12344347, study PRJNA552823) | activated sludge metagenome | biome: Activated sludge suspended growth; feature: Nitrification reactor; material: Wastewater; isolation source: activated sludge from nitrification reactor of wastewater... | reverse complement strand
GAACGTGCAGCTTGATTCCGGATCGCAGGAGACGGTGATCGTCAACCTGACATCGACCAGCGACGGCGCGGCAATCTATGATCTTTCGGGTGGCAATTACAACGCCGTCAATGGCGGATTCCCGTACAAGAACCGGCTGCAGAAGACGTCGGTGACGGATATGAACGTGACGTTGCAGCGTTACGACACCGAATTCATCGATACGGCGGGAACGCATGTGCTGGACCAGTCGCATTCGGTCCATATCGTCGACGCCACCAACGGCGCGATCACGATCCAGCTGCCCGGCGCGGGTGCCGCGGTGGGCGTGGAAATGACCGTGAAGAAAAAAGATTCGTCCGGCAACATCGTCACGATCACGGAAACGGGCGGCAACGGGCCGGACGGTCATGCGTTCCAGTTGGGCGGCCTGGGCGATTACGCGGTGATGCTGTCGAACGGCGCGCAATGGTTCATCACATCGTCGAACCGCATGGCGGGCAACACGCGTTTCGCCGATACGACCGGCACGTACCAGATCGACATGGCGGTGGACACCTACCTGATCTCAAGCTACGGCGGTGCGGTGACGGCGCAATTGCCGCCGGCGGATGCCGCGCAATCGGTGGGACGCACGGTGACGATCAAGAAGACGGACACATCCGGCAACGCCGTGACGGTCACCGTCCAGGGTTCGACCGGCCCGGACGGCTACGCGCAGCCGCTGTCGAGCCAGTACAAGGCCATTACCGTCGTTTCCAACGGCTCGCAATGGTACATCGTTTCAAAATTTTAAGGAAAGGACAGGGAATGAGTGCAACGATAGAAGCTGAATCGAAGGAACAGATTTCGCGGTTTTTGCCGGATGCGCTGGCAACGGCGCTGACTTCATATCAGGCGTTCATGGAGCAGGCGGTTCCAAAAGAGGCGCATGAATTCATCAAGCATCACAATGCCGGGAAGGCGGCGATCGCGCATATCGAGTTGTTGTTGAAATTCGCGCGATGGGCGGACCTGCCGGACGCGACGGCGCTGGATCACAATAACCAGATCATCCTTGCGGCCATGTTGCAGGAAGCCGGCGATGAATTGCGCGCCCACTGCGAACATAATGGCGAACATAATGGCGAACGGGATGGGGAGCAGGATGAGTGACGGGCCGGATATCGGCTTCCGCCTGTTCCTCATGCTGTGGAACCGCGTGCAGGCGCAGGCGACGCCCGCGCCGCACCTGCGCATCGCGCGATGGCTGGAAAAATCGTGGGCGGGCGGGGAAAGGCGCCTGCTGCTGATGGCGTTCCGCAGTTGCGGCAAGAGCACGATCACAGGCCTGTTCGCGGCGTGGCTTCTGCTGCGCAATCCGGACCTGCGCATCCTGGTTCTGGCGGCGGAATCGGCGCTGGCGCGCAAGATGGTGCGCAACGTCAAGCGCATCATCGAGCGCCATCCGCTGACCCGTCACCTGAGGCCGGCGCGGCTGGACCAATGGGGCAGCGACCGGTTCACGGTCAATCGCGGCCTTGAACTGCGCGACCCGTCGATGCTGGGGTGCGGCCTGTCGGGAAACATGACGGGCAGCCGCGCCGACGTCATCATCTGCGACGACGTCGAGGTGCCGCGCACGTCCGAAACGGCGACGAAGCGCGCCGACCTGCGCGAGCGGCTGGCGGAGGTCGAATTCGTCCTGTCGCCGGGCGGGACGCAGATTTATGTCGGCACGCCGCACAGCTGGTACACGATCTATGCGGAACAGGCGCGGACCGAAATCGGCGAGACGGCGCCGTTCCTGGACGGATTCAAGCGCCTGACCGTGCCCATCCTGCGGGACGGCCGGAGCGTGTGGCCGGAACGGTTCCCGGACGAGGAGATCGAGGCCCTGCGCCGACGGTCGGGGCCGAACATGTTTGCCAGCCAGATGATGTTGCAGCCGGTGAACATCGCCGACGGGCGCCTGGACCCCGCGCACATGATCCGCTATGGCGGCGCGTTGCATATGAGCGACGAGCTGAACGGGCTGTACCTGAACGGCAAGCGCCTGGTGTCGTCGTCCGCGTGGTGGGACCCGGCATTCGGGAGCATCCGTGGCGACGGCAGCGTGCTGGCCGTCGTCTTCACGGACGAGGACGGCGTGCGCTACCTGCATCGCGTCGCCTACCTGAATCGCCGTTCGGGCATCGCGCAGGATGAAAACGACGAGGCCACGCGGCAGTGCCGGATCGTCGCGGGCATAGCGCGGGATTTGTATGTGCCGTCGATAACGGTTGAATCGAACGGCATCGGCAAATTCCTGCCGCAGATGCTGCGTAAGGAATTGGGGCTGGGCCGCGTGCCGTGCGGCGTGAAGGAGGCAACCAGCACGCGGGCGAAGGATATCCGCATCCTGGAAGCGTTCGAGGTCGTGATGGCGGCACGGCTGTTGCGGGTGCACGAGGATGTTTACGCGACGCGGTTCCTGGCGGAAATGCAGGAATGGCAGCCGGGCCGCAATTGCCGCGACGACGGTTTGGACGCGGCGGCGGGGGCCTTGTCGCTGGAGCCCGCGCGGCTGAAACGCGGCGAGGTTTTTTCCGGGCGGCAGGGCTGGGTGGTTTCCGGCGCGACATACGCGGCGGATACGGATTTCAAGGTTTAGCGCATAAAGCGGAAAGGATTTTATCATGCTTTCGAACGATCTGACCTGGTGGCTGAGCGCCATTGACGTACCGGCATTGAGCGGCATGCTGGCGATGATATGGCGCATCCGCAGGGATTGCGATTCATCGCTGAGGCATGTGCGCGAAATTGCCGACGCGCGCAACGCGCAGCTGCGCGAGGCGCTGTCGTCCTTCAAGCTGGAAGTGGCGAAGAATTACGCCTCCATCACCGACATGAAGGAACTGGAAACGCGGCTGGTGTCGCACCTGTTGCGCATTGAATCGAAGCTGGATACGACGGCGATGAAAACCGAGGCCCTGCGCGCCGGGACGTTTTTGAATGACTGAGCGGGACCTGGAAAACGGTGCTATGGCGATGCATCGGGAATTGGAAATCGACACGCTGGCGCGCACCGCCTGGGGCGAAGCCCGGGGCGAGGGGGAAGCGGGCATGGCGGCGGTGGCGGCGGTCGTCATGAACAGGCTGCGCATCGCGCGGGACGCGGGAACCTATTGGTGGGGCAATTCGATCGTTCAGATATGCCAGAAGCCGTTCCAGTTTTCATGCTGGAACAAGGACGACCCGAATTACCGGCAATTGCTGGCCGTCGATTCGAGCGACCTGTATTTCGCGACGGCGGCGCGTATCGCGCGGCGCGCGGCGTGCGGCGCGTTGCCCGATCCGACATGCGGCGCGACGCATTATCACGCGGCGGGCATGACGCCATATTGGGTCGGGAGCAATAAGCCGGTCGCGGTGATCGGGCGCCAGGTTTTTTATCGCATCGTGTGAGCGCCGGCGGCCCGGCGGCCTTCTGCCGCCGGGCGCGGGCATGTCGTCCGATCAGAGCAGATCGTCTTCGGCAAAGGCGGGGACCGAGGCGCGGACCATGGCTTCATAGACCAGCTGTGCCTGGATCGCTGTCAGGCCCGCGATTCTGCGGCCGGCATCGATCATGTCCTGCGTCGGCCGCAGGGGTGCAAGGATAAGTTCTATATCCTTTAATACATCCAGGGCATTCAACGCCGTGTCGAAGTAACGCTTGTGAGCAGGCATGCTGTCGTTTGTGGACATGGTATCTCCCGATCGTTTCTGCTTCCGTCTTATATTTAACGTAAGCAAAATTCGTGCTGAAGCAGCCCCCCTATACCAAAGGACCTGCGTTATTGGCGGAATGCCTATAATAGTAAATGCTTATATTAAAAAACGCTAAGATAAATAGCGCTAAAGATAGGGTGAGGGGATAGGGTTAGGTTTCGCGAAACGCGAATAAATCATAGCGGAATGCAAGCTGAAACAGGAAAGGGCGTTCCCCGCTCAGGCTGTTATCCGCTCGCGCACGGGTTTTACGGCATGGACCGGGCGCGGCCCCAGCGTATAAGCGTTCTGGATCAGCGCTTCCGTCCGCTTGACCGTGGCCATATCGCGGCCATACAGGACGGCCAGGGGGCGTTCACCCGGCCCGACGCGCTCGCCGATGGCGGCCATGGCGGTCATGCCGACGCCGTAGTCGATCGAATCGGAGGCCAAGCGGCGCCCGCCGCCCAGCTCGATCACGGCGATGCCGAGCGCGCGCGTATCGACCGCCTGCACGATGCCGCCTTCAAGGCTGTAAACCTCATGCATCTGCGGGGCCAGTTCCAGGTGCCGGTCGAAATGCTCGACGATATCGCGCGGACCGCCCAGCTCGGCGACCATGCGGCCGAAGACTTCAGCGGCGCTGCCGTCCTTCAGCTTCTGTTCGGCCATGAAGCGGCCTTCATCGGGCGTGGGCGCGAGACCGCCGATGGCGAGCAGTTCACCTGCCAGGCTCATCGTCACATCGTAAAGGCGTTTATCGATATTCTCGCTGCGCAGGAATTCAATCGCCTCGCGCACCTCGATGGCGTTGCCCGCCGTGCGGCCCAGCGTTTCATTCATGTCGGTCATCAGGGCGGTGCATTTGATGCCGGCGCCGTTGGCGACCCCGACGATGCAGCGCGCCAGTTCCAGCGAGTCGTTATAATCCGGCAAAAACGCGCCGCTGCCGAATTTGACGTCCATCACCAGCCCGTCAAGCCCCGCCGCCAGTTTTTTGGAGAGGATGGAGGCGGTAATCAGGTGCAGGCTTTCGACCGTCGCCGTCACGTCGCGGATGGCGTAGATGCGCCTGTCGGCGGGGGCGATATCGGACGTCGCGCCGATGACGGCGCAGCCGACATGCTTGACGACATGTTTTATTTTATGGAGGTCCGGCTGGCTGACATAGCCCGGGATGGCGTCCATTTTATCGAGCGTGCCGCCGGTATGGCCGAGGCCTCGTCCAGCGATCATCGGCACGAACCCGCCGCAGGCGGCGACAAGGGGGGCCAGCATCAATGAAACCTTGTCGCCGACGCCGCCCGTGGAGTGCTTGTCCAGTACCGGGCCCGGAAGGTTTTCCGCCGGCCAGTCGAGCGTGACGCCCGAGCGCGTCATCGCCATGGTCAAAGCGACGCGTTCCGCATCGTTCATGCCGTTCAGCAGGATCGCCATGCACATGGCGGCGATCTGGCCCTCGCCGGCGCTGCCGTCGGTGACGGCTTTTATATAGGCGTCGATCTCGGCGGGCTGAAGAATGCCCTTGTTGCGTTTGACGCGGATGATTTCCTGGATCAGCATGGCGGCGCCCTGTCGGGGTAAGGGTTGTCTCTCCCCATGTCATACTATAAAAATGGATTCGGGCCACATATTTTACGGGAGGGGAGGGCCGGCATGAACGATATCGCAAGACAATGCAGGCTTCTCGCCGCGGCCTTCCGGTCGCAGGCGGCGCGGATGGCGCAGCCCTTCCTGGGTTACGACGAAGACGAAATGGACCTGGAACAACTGGCCGACCATATCGAGCGGGGAACGACGGTGGGACTGAATTTCCTGGAAGGTTTCCGCGCCACGGCGGAGGCGGACGGGGAAACGTTCGAGCAGGCGCTCGGAAAATTCTTCAGGCTTTCACCGGAGGCGATTCAACTTGATGGCGCCCTGCCTTAAAGGCCGAGGGTTTTCAGGCAGGATTCTATATAGTCTGAATCGGTTTGAGCGCGGGATGTGCATTGGCCGGAGCAGGCGCTCCGGCCCGGGCAGTCCCGGGCGCCGCCGTAAAATGCCGAGCGCAGGGCCGAAAGCGCTTCGAGGTCCCGGGTCGTGGCCGGATGGTTCCGGCCGGGGCCTGCCTGCCAGTCGCCGATTTCGTCGACCAGTTGCAGCAGCGTGCAGTCGGCGCCGTTTGCGTTCGCGGCGGCCCGGGGCCATAGCTTGAGCGGATAGCGGCGGGTGAAAAAATCCTGCGCCGCGGTATCGGCGTGCGGCGATTGCACGCTGGATTCATAAAAAGAAAAGGCCCGCCAGGCGATCCGGAGCAGGGTGAGGGGCGAGGCTTCGTCGCGTTTTCGCGGCGGGGCCGGGCCATCGAGAATGGTGGAGCGGCAACCCGCCGCAGCGAGGGCGCGCCATTCGCCGCGCAGGCGCAGCAGCCAGTCGCGCAGGGTTTCGTGCAGGGCCGTGCCGGTTTCCGTTTCGCGGCCCGTCGCGCCGCCACCCATTGGTGCGTTGAACGGCCGCGGATCGAGCGAGACCAGCAAGAGCGCGGCATCCTCCAGCGCCGACGCGGCGCCGCCTTTGGCATCGTCCATGAAAGCGGGACGGGCATAGGCGGGCAGGACACGGTAATTGGCGACAGTCTCCACCGGATTTCCCGCCGCGAGCCCGGCCAATGCCTGTCCGAACGCCGCCGCCATGCCTGCAACGGCTTTCGCGCAGGCAGGGATGATTTGTTCGGCTTCCGCCTGCGGGTAGCGCAGCGCGACCAGCCACGGCGCGCATTCCGTTCCCGCGGCCATGCACGAAAGCCGTTGCAGCGTTTCCCTGCGGCTGTCGGCGAAGGCGGGGGAAGGTGAGGCAGCGCTCATGGGCAAGTCTTTTTCTTATGGCAATTTGTGGGAAAATAGCATTTTAAAATATGGAATACAAGTTTTGGCGGGAAGGGGTGGTGATCCATTTTGATCGTTAACCCTGTCCCGTCATTCCGGCGAAGGCCGGAATCCACACTTCGGTTTGCACAAAGCTTTGAAAACCGGCGCTTTTAAAAAGGGTCGGTCCCGGCCTTCCACCTTCGCCAAGCGGCTTCGGCGGACGCAGTCGCCGGGATGACGGGGTTGGAAACTCTGCACCCTCTGTCGGGCCGGGCGTTAACGAATGGGGAAGGAATTTAAGGTATTGTTGTCCTGCGATAAGTCCTTATTTTCCCTTCGGAGTTTTCAGAAAATGACAAAAGCCACCCCCATCACCGTCGCGCGCGGCGACGGCATCGGTCCCGAGATCATGGACCAGACCCTGCGCATCCTTAAGGAAGCCGGGGCGGCGCTCGCCATCGAGGAGATCGAGATCGGCAAGGCGGTTTACGAGCGCGGCATTCCGACGGGCATTGAGAACAGCTCGTGGGACAGTTTGCGCCGGACGAAAGTGTTCCTGAAATCGCCGATCACGACGCCGCAGGGGGGTGGGTTCAAGAGCCTGAACGTGACGGTGCGGAAATCGATGGGGTTGTTCGCCAACGTACGGCCTTGCGTTTCCTATGCGCCCTATGTCGACACCAAGCATCCGAACATGGACCTGGTGATCGTGCGGGAGAATGAAGAAGATTTGTATGGCGGCATCGAATACCGCCAGACGCAGGACGCGGTGGAATCCGTGAAGCTGATCACGCGGCAGGGATCCGAGAAGATCGCGCGCTATGCTTTTGAATACGCCCGGACAAACGGGCGCAAGAAAGTGACCTGCATGTCCAAGGACAATATCATGAAGATGGCCGACGGGCTGTTCCACCGCACCTTTGACGAGATCGGCAAGGAATATCCGGATATCGAGCAAAATCATTATATTATCGACATCGGTTCAGCCAAGATCGCAGCGCAGCCGCATCTGTTCGATGTTATCGTTACAGAAAACCTGTATGGCGATATCATTTCGGACATTGCGGCGGAGATTACCGGGTCGGTGGGCCTGGGCGGATCGTCGAACGTCGGCGAGAACTGCGCCATGTTCGAGGCCATTCACGGGTCGGCGCCGGACATTGCCGGCAAGGGTATTGCCAATCCTTCCGGGCTGTTGCTGGGCGCGATTATGATGCTGGTTCACATCGGGCAGAACGATGTGGCGGAACGGGTGCACAATGCGTGGCTGAAAACCATCGAGGATGGCATTCACACGGGCGATATCTACCGCCTGGGATTCAGCAAGGAAAGAGTCGGCACGGACGGATTCGGCAAGGCGGTTGTGGCGCGGCTGGGGCAGCGTCCGGAGAAGCTGCACGACGTTTCGTATGCGTCGGACGCGCCGGGGGGGCATAAGGGCCTGACAATGCCGCCGCTGAAGCCGCGCGCGGCGCAGAAGAAAGAGCTGACCGGGGCGGATATTTTTATCGATTGGGAAAAGGGCGACGCGAACGCGCTGGCGAAGTTGATTCAGCCGTTGGCCGTGGGCGGACTGAAACTGGATTCCATATCCAACCGGGGCACCAAGGTCTGGCCGGACGGGCAGCCGGAAACGTTCTGCGTCGACCATTGGCGCTTAAGGTTCATCGGCGACAAGGGGGCCATCGGCCACCATTCGGTCATCGCGCTGGCGCAGGCGATCGAGAAGGCCGGGCTGGATTTCATCAAGGTCGAGAATTTGTACCTGTTCGACGGCAAGCCGGGATTCACGGCGTCGCAGGGCGAATAAGCGGGCGTCGACATTTAGAGTGAAGGATGGATGTCCAGGCCGGGCTGGTTGCGGGGAAAATCCCGCTGGGATTGCGGGGCGGATTGACGCGATTGCTCGCGGTAATGCCGCAGGCGCTCCTCCATTCTTGCGGCGAAGCCATAGGCGCAACGCTCCTCAAGCTGGGAATAGTAAGGTTTGCCGCAGCGCCCAGCGATATAGGCGTTCCAGCCGGTCGTATCGAAACGGTACTGTTCCCGGAAATACATGCCGTCCCCATACAGCGGATGGCCTTCATTCAGGTCGAAGCCGCCGTCGTCGTTCTCGAAACCATAGGCGCGGGCCAGGCTGATATTGAAAAAATGCGCCATTTCGTGGCAGATGTTCAGAAACGTAAAATCCTTGGTGACTTCCTCGCCCGCCGATCCAAGCCTGTTGGTTTCGATGAGTTCGGGCTTAGGCGGCTTGTTCGTGCCGGGGTAGCTTGAGGTGCTGCCGGCGATGGCGCCCTGCTTACAGGAATCATAAACGACGACCAGCGGTTTGCAGACTTTAATTCCGGCTTCCGCGGACATCAGGCTGGAAAGCTTATCCGCGCAGCGTTGCAGCGTTTCGGGCCAGGCGCAGGCGGCGAAAGAGTCGGATGAATGCAAGTCGTTGACGATGCCGGTTTCCACGATCCAGTCGAAAAAGGCCCGTTCGACCCGCTCCGTGGTTGTTTTATAGGCTTCGCTGGTTTCGTTATTCCGGACCAGCCGGTCGAGCTTGTCGCTCAGACGCCCGGCGGCGGGCGATTTTTTGTCCTGAGCCTTGTATAGCGCCTTCTGGCAGGCGATCACTTTGTCGAAATGCGCCCTGAGCGATTGAACGGTGGCCATGTCCCTGTCTTGCCCCTTGGTCTTGCCCTTTGTCATTTTGGGCAATTGTAGCCAAAAAAGGGCGGCTATGCAATTTTGGAATGGAAGTCAAGTTATTGCTGCATAGCAACAAGGTGGGATCGGCTGGCGATACAAAGGGTTATGCCCTCTATTTTATCCCCAGCGCCTCACAGACACGGGCCGCAATGCCCTCGCCGGCATAACGCGCGTCCCGCTCATGAAGCTGGGCGCGGTAGGGCGTGTAAAGCGTGGCGGGTATATTGCTCGCGAGGCTGAAGTGCAGGCGCAGGGCGTCCCGCCTGAGATCCGGAGCGGCATCGTTTTCCGGCGCGGTGGCGGCAATGGCCGTCTGCATATCGTGTTGTTGTTCGTGGAGCGCGATGGAAAGCGCGGTCCGGGCCGAGACATAATGGTGCCGGGCATCGGCATGGGTGTTGAATTCCACGCGATTGCTCAGGGTCTTTCCATAGATTCCAAGCGCGGCGCGGCTGTGGCATGCAAGCGTCACGGTCCCGCGACCGTTCGCCGGGTTGACTGTTTTCGCCTGCTGGAAGAGCACTATGGTGGGGTGCATGGCCCTGAGGCTGCCAATGACCTGCGTCCGTGCCTGTACCGCCGCGGCGGTGCCCAATAAGTAGAAAGCTTCCCTATGGCTGAGGTCCGGCCAGTCGCGCAGGCCGTGCACGATATCGGAATCCGCCAGCAGGGCATCGGTCACGACAGCCATCGACCGTTCGCGTTCGGCTTTATAAAAAGATGAAAAACCGACACGTTCGAGGCGGCGAACCAGCGTTGCGACCTGTTGCGGAATCAGCGTTTCATCGACCGGATATCGCAGCGTGTCCACCGCGTCGACGGTCCGGTGGTAGGCAGCGCGGATGGATTTATATTGTGCCTTCACCTTGCCAAGGTCATGGCCATGCACGGTTTCCAGGACTTCCGTTTCCTTCAGAATCGCCTTGAGATCCGCGTTGAGATCCGCCCATGCAGTCGATATATCGAGTCTTTTTCCGTTCATGGAACGGAACATTATCCGTAATATAAAAATCCGGCAATGAATTATTGGAAATTCTTGCCGCCCGCCGCTTGCAGCGTATTGGCCAGCAGGCAGGCGATGGTCATCGGACCGACGCCGCCGGGAACGGGAGTGATGGCGCCAGCCACGTCCTTCGCTGCGTCGAAATCGACGTCGCCGACGACCTTGCCGGTATCCAGCCGGTTGATGCCGACATCGATAACGATGGCGCCGGGCTTGATCCAGTCGCCCTTGACCATTCCGGCGCGTCCGACGGCGGCGACCAGGATATCGGCGCGGCGGCAATGATCGGCCAGGTCGCGGGTTTTCGAATGGCAATGGGTGACGGTGCAGTTTTCGGCGAGCAGGAGCTGGGCCATCGGCTTGCCGAACAGGATCGAGCGGCCGATGACCACGGCGTGCAGGCCGGTCAGGTCCTTGCGGACCTCATGGATCAGGATCAGGCTGCCGCGCGGCGTGCAGGACACCAGGCCGGGCAGCCCGGCCATCAGGCGCCCGGCATTCAGGGGGTGCAGCCCGTCGACATCCTTGGCGGGATCGATGGCGAGGACAAAGGTGTTTTCATCAAGGTGTTTCGGCAAAGGCAATTGCAAGAGGATACCGTGAATGCCGGCGTCGCGGTTCAGTTCGCTGATCAGGTTAAGCAGGTCGCGCTCGTTGATATCGCCGGGGCGCTTGAATTCAAAGCTTTTGATGCCGGTGGATTCGCAGGCGGTGATTTTATTGCGGACATAGATCTGGCTGGCCGGATCGTCGCCGACCAGGATGACGGCGAGGCCGGGCTGAACGCCCTTCGCGGCCAGGGCCGTGGCTTCCAAAGCAATATCGCCGCGCAGGCGCGCGGCGACTGCCTTGCCGTCGATGATTTGTGCGGTCATGTTTATTTCCTTTTGTCATCCCGGCGCAAGCCGGGATCCGGTTAGGCCTTTGGCGCTACACTGTCATCCGATCCCGGCTTGCGCCGGGATGACAAAAAAAGCGGGATGGCACAAAAAGCGGAATACGGCAATATTTTTAATACGCCCAGAACGGGATCAGGAACAGGCGCGCGACGATCATTTTCAGGACATAGATCGCGAAAATGACGATGATCGGCGTGATGTCGATGCCGCCGATATCCGGCACGAATTTGCGCAGCGGCTTGT